>Ga0209596_1000743_pt1 | contig 29638 bp, 53 predicted proteins | sample M_130807_MF_Meta_FD_187314 | JGI IMG/M metagenome (GOLD analysis project Ga0209596, IMG submission 187314) | Freshwater microbial communities from Lake Montjoie, Canada to study carbon cycling - M_130807_MF_MetaG (SPAdes) (version 2) | ecosystem: Environmental > Aquatic > Freshwater > Lake... | reverse complement strand
TTCGATGGACTCAGTCGGTGCTGAAAATATTTACGAATATGTAGATAATTATAACTTTAAACACTTCAGCAAGTGTCATAACGAGTGTAACTGTAATTGTGAATCGTAGAAATTTTTTGGTAGGATTGGTGGGTGCATGTTTGATGCAGGACTATCGAAACAATTGGATATAAATACCCTTATGGCAAAAGAAGCATTTGTATATATTTGGACTAATCTGGCGAATAACAATATATGGAAACTTTTTTAACTTTTGCGGCGATGGCAACTCTGGCTCTTATGTGTTATTGCATTGTATTGATTGCCGCTGAAATTCTTGATAATCATTAAATAATACAATATAAGAATTACCAATGCTAACTATTTTAGGTCAAAAAACTCGTTTCTGCGACGGAGTCTCTCGTCGTAATTTTCTTAAAATTGGAACTCTGGGCATGGCAGGTTTGACCTTGCCCCAAATTCTTCAAGCTGAGTCTCAAGCGAAGTCTGGACTTGGGCATAAAGCCGTCATCATGATCTTCCTTCCGGGCGGCCCATCCCATCAAGATATATTTGATCTGAAGCCAGACGCTCCATCGGAAATCCGAGGAGAATTTAAACCTATTTCTACTAATGTGCCCGGCATTCAAATTTGCGAACATCTACCCTTATTAGCGAAGATGGCTGATAGAATGGCTATCATCCGATCCGTCGTTGGATCTACCGGCGATCATTACGCATTTCAATGCTTAACTGGTCATACTGATAAAAATCAACCCGCTGGAGGTTGGCCTTCTATAGGATCTGTAATCTCGAAAGTCCAAGGGCAAGTAAACCTTTCAGTTCCTCCTTTCGTTGGTCTTTCGCCGAAAATGGGACATATGCCTTGGGCTGACTCGGGTGGTGCTGGGTTTTTGGGAACGAGTCACGGGCCGTTTAAACCAGAGGGCAATGGGTTAAACGATATGATTTTAAATGGGGTGACGCTAGATAGATTAGACGACAGAAGAGCTTTGTTAGCTGGGTTCGATAAGTTTCGTAGAGATGTGGATTCTAGTGGGTCCATGGCCGCGATGGACTCTTTCAATCAACAAGCTTTTAACATGTTGACCTCCAACAGGTTGCTTGAAGCTTTAAATCTTGAAAACGAAAATACTATAGTTCGCAACGCTTACGGCAAGGGTGACTCTAGAAATCGGGATGATGGTGGACCCAAACTCATGGAACAGTTTTTGGTTGCTCGTCGATTAGTTGAAGCTGGTGCTCGTTGCGTTACGCTTGCATTTAGTCGATGGGATCATCACGGAGATAATTTTAACGCTCTTCGTCAAGACCTTCCTCTTTTAGATCAGGGCGTTAGTGCTCTAATTGAAGATTTGTATCAACGAGGTTTAGATAAGGATGTCTCGGTTGTCGTGTGGGGAGAGTTTGGCAGGACTCCAATTATCAATAAAGAAGGCGGAAGAGATCACTGGCCAAGAGTTTCCTGTGCGATGGTCGCTGGAGGCGGCATGAAGGTTGGTCAAGTGATTGGCTCGACAGACCGCTTAGGCGGTGAAGCTATTGATCGACCAGTCCAGTTCGGCGAAGTTTTTGCTACGCTTTATCACAACTTAGGATTTGACCTTTCCAAAGCCTATCTTACTGATTTAACAGGTCGGCCTCATTACTTAACCGATGGTCACCAAGCAATCAAAGAGTTAATTTGACATTCTCAGATCCCCAATTGATAATACTTCATGCTGGGATAAATCTCAGTTCCTTTCCGTAAATAATAACTTTAAATTAAAAAAAATAGTATGTTGACAAAAGATCAGGCGTTCTCGGTGAACGAGTTCATTAACCGTTACTCTAACGAGTCTATCGGCGACGTAAGCGAAGAATTGATTGCTTTGATTAGTGATTACTCTAAAGTGCCAGGCGGTTATTTAGAAATTAATCGTTTCATTTTCAAGTATGGAGATAAGTATGTGTGGCAAGTGAATGATAAGGTTTTCGAGCTGGCTCAAAAGTTAACTGAAAAACTAAGTCAAGAATTAGATTTTAAAGTTTGATCATGAGCACTTTTCATGTATTTTGTTTCTGCGTTATTTTTGTATGCGCTTTAGCCTTAGTCGTGCTTAATAGTTAAGAAAATAGTGAAAAGACGCTTTGTTTTTTATATTGCTCTTCAAGATAAGCAAACGACTTACGAGCAACTCATTCAAATTTGCCTTCAAAGAGTCGTTGAAGTTGAAACTGACAAAGCCTCAAATCCCAACGTAACCATTTCGATACAAAGATTAAAAGAATTAAAAGATTATATTGTTGCTAATATAGTTGTGCTAGACACAGAGTCTTCAGATATCATCGTCACTCTTGGAATTGGCAAATAGTAGTTATTTTTTTGATTTATGGTGTTTATTTGTGTAATAGATAGTTATGGAAGAAGACTCTAAGCTAGCTATAGGAATAAATGATTACAAGGAATCAAATAAGAATGATGTGTTTGATTTCCAGATGCCGGATGTCCCTGAGCCGATTCAAGATTCAGTGCCTAAATTCCAAGACAGAGACAATGTCGGATTTAAGTTCGGGTTCGTCGGTGCCGGACAAGGTGGAGGTAAGCTCGCAGAAGCTTTCTATCAAATTGGCTATTCTAGGGTTTGCGCGATCAATACGGCGGATCAAGATTTAGAAACCGTCAACGTCCCCCAGAAGTTTAAGTTCGGCAAGCAACAGGGGGCAGGCAAGGACCGAAGCGTCGCCAAGTCCGCTTTTTCAGGTCAAAAAGAAGATATTGTAGATTTCTTAAAGGCGTCTATCGGATCAGACATAGACCGGATATTTATCACAGTCGGCGCGGGCGGCGGAACTGGTGCGGGGGTTTGTTCTGAACTGGCCAAGGTAGTCAAAGAATATCAGCAAACAATTAAATCTTCTTCTCCTTATGTCGGGTTGATATTAGCATTGCCCAAAATATCCGAAGGAAAAAAAGTTAGCCTCAACGCTTACGAGACTTTAAAAGAAGCTTGTCAGCTAGTTGAAGATAAAATCGTCTCTCCTTTAATTATTCTTGATAATGAAAAGATTAATACTCTTTATCCCAAATTGCCGGTAAGTAAGTTTTGGCAAGTAGCGAATAGTAATATTTCAGCTTTATTTCATTTATTTAATAATATAGTAACAAAGAGTAGTAATCATAGCACTTTTGATAGCAATGACTTAAGGACAGTTTTAGATTCTGGCATTATGGTATTTGGAATGACCAGCGTTGCGAACCTGACGAGTGAAGCTGAAATTAGCAAAGCTGTTAGAGAAAACTTAAAAAGGAACGTGCTTTGCGGTGAATTAGATTTGGGCACGGGCAAAATTGCAGCTGCTGTCGCCATCGGAGACGAAAAGACTTTGGAAAGCATTCCTCAAGAATATTTAGACAACGCTTTCAATCAGCTGAATAGAACTTTGCAAGCTGGCAGCACAGTGCATCAAGGCATATACAAAGGAAACAAAGCTGGACTTTCTATATTCACAGCGATTGGAGGCATTGCTACTCCTCAAGAGAAATTGGACGCTTTGCTAAAGTCGAGTCAATAATATGCCACCAAGAGTAGCGTTTTGTTATTAGTTTACTTTAATGTTAGCATATACTTTGTTTGATTAACATTGCCAAGAATCGTATCTCTGATGTTAAGCAGATCAGTGTCTTTCTTAGCGTCTAACATAGTTGGCAATTCATTGGTCAAATAAGCAACCATTTGATTCATTAAATCCATCGGGGTTAATGAGCTATAGTTTTGAAGAGTTAAATTAAAGTTGGTTTGAGCCATTACTCTGCCATATTTGCCCATAAATGTTTCGACAAATTCATCAACATTTTCTGACAAACTTTCGTATAATTTGTTAAGAGTCTTATGCTCGGAATAAGAAACGGTTTGCCAATGAAGGATTTTGATTTGATTTTGGTAAGTTAAGAATTTGGTTATTATATTCATAAATTTTATCTTTTAGAGTTGCCGGGGTATTCCTTTACTAGCTCCAGAATAATCATCCTCTTGATTAAACATGACATAATTATGAATCATTATCATATACTCTTCTGTCACGACAATTTTGCCTTGTAGGAATGATTCTGTTAGATTTTCTTTAACATTCGGGTTTTCAAGATTATCTAAAATAGCGTTTACATTATGTTGAATAGATCTTAAAGAGGCAGTAGACATTTCTAAGAAGTCGTTTTTATATTCTTCAAATTCATATTCTACTGATTCCATTTCTACTTCTTGTGCTTTAGATAGCTCGGGGTAAATTTTAAGTAATTCAACTTGATCCCAGAAAGTAATTCCATCCCAATCTTCTTCTTCTGCTTGAGCTTTTTTCAATGCTTTTGGGTCTGGATAGTCTTTATCTCCGGGCTTCGCTGGTTTGTAATTTTTGCCCATTCTTTCTTTTTTCTTTTGAATGTTATACCATAAACCTTTGCCAGCTTCGACTTCCAAACTTACAACAGCGTTCTCTGAGCCTTCGACTGGTGCGCCAGCTCTCCATTGGTGACAAGACCAATAATTAGCTTTCCATTTTGGGCCACGGTCTTTGTCGCAACCATGCCTAGCTCTGTAGCTCTTTCTTCTTGCGGGGTCGTCTCTTTTGATTTCCATATTTGGATCACCAAAATTGACTTTTACCACGTTGCCTTTGTCATTTTTTGTATAAACAGAAAACTTTTTAGGACCACTTGGGGTTCTAAATGGCTTATTTAAAACTTTTTTTTCTTTTGCAGCTTGAATTTGTTCTGAAAAATTTATTGTGGTCATATGTCGTTATAAAAAAGATTACACTTTTTATAATGAAATCTTGACTTTATTCCATATTAAATCCATACATACATCATGAATCTTGAAAGACCAGATTGGGACTCTTATTTCCTAGGATTAGCTTTTCTTGTCTCGGCACGAAGTCGAGATAAGGAAACGAAACATGGAACAGTTATCGTAGATAAGAATAATCTTATTTTAGGCACTGGGTATAATTCCTTTATTAAAGGAGTTGACGACGAGACTTTTCCGAATGTCCGTCCGTATAAATACCCCTATATGATTCATAGCGAACTGAACGCTTTGTTAAATTGCAGAGTTTTACCTAGGGAAGCTGGTGGAGGTAGAGCTTATGTGACGGGAAAATGCTGTAATCACTGCCTTCAATCTTTAATTCAAGCGGGAATTACCGAGATAATTACACTTGATCGTCGCGGAACAGCTCTCGAAGATGAGAATAGTTTGAAAGTTCATAATAAAATAATAGAACAAACAGGAATAAAGATTAAAATAGTTAGCTATGATATGGCTTGGATTAAGCAGATCATACAAAATTACGAAAATAACAAATAACAAAAAATGAAAATCGAAGTATCGGGCAGGCTTGTTAAAAAACTAAAGGGGTTAGAAGAATACTCAGATTTAAACAGTAAAGAATTAACTGAATCAGTATCTGATCTAATAGAAGAACTTCTAGAGGAATACATAGAAGAAACGTCAGAAGACGATGATTTATTTCTAAATGATAAGGAGGAGAATGACGATGAATAATGATGAAAAAAATATTAAAATGCTAAATGGATTGATTGATGAACTAATTTCTGTTCTTATCTTTGAAGATCAGCCTAAAGATAAAGATGAAGGCAAGCCTTCTGATAAAAATTCTTATTCTTACGCTGTTCATTTAGCAAAGACAATTAAAGAATATTTAAACGATCCGATCTCATGAGGGACGAATTCAAAGAAAAGGTAGATAGTATATCAGCCAAAATAGACTTATGTAATAAAAGCATTACTTGGTGGGAGGGTGCGGTTATAGATATTTTAGATGAGTTAGATTTAATTCGATCAAAGCCCAGTTCTAAAAAATCAGACGAAAGAGACGCCGCTCTAGTAGCTAAACTAATAAAACTTATTCCACGGGGCGATCTTGAGCTTAAAATAGTAAATGATTTAGAAAAGGAATTTGAGAAACTCGTTGATAATGAAAAAAAACATAAGAAAACAAAAAAGAAAAGCCCTCCGAAGCGGAAAGATATTTAATCGTTATCAAGTCGTATCCTCCTCGACGGGATACAACTTGGGAGCTTTTCCACCCAGCGATGAGGGGTTAATTCAAGCGCGAGCTTGGTCAGTGAAAATGGCTGAAGAAACAGGCGGAGCTTGCTCTGTTGAGAAGCGCTAATACTCCACATTGAAAGTCCTCCCATTGCTTAAGTCACAACGATTTCACCCTTGTAATCATTGGTCAAAAACTTTTTAAAGAAAATCGTTGACTTCGCAGACGTGATAGTGTAAGGTCTACTCGTAGTGAGACTGAATAAACCATGACAACCGAACAAGCCAGCAATTTAAAATTTATGGATTTCTGTGCGGGGATTGGTGCAGGTCGTCTTGGTCTTGAGAAAAACGGCTTATCTTGTGTTGGTTTTTCTGAAATAGATAATCAATCAGAAATAACATATAGAAAGTTTTTTGGTGAAAAAGAAATAAACCACGGGGATATAACAAAAATTGAACCTGAAAAACTTCCCGACTTTGAAATGATGATAGCAGGTTTTCCTTGTCAGACATTTTCCGTTATCGGACAAAGGAAAGGAATGCGTGATTTACGAGGCCAAATAATTTTTAGTTTGATACAAATAATGGTCGCAAAAAATCTAAAATTTTTTATTTTAGAAAATGTTAAAGGGTTAACAAATCACGATAATGGAAATTCATTTAAAATCATACTCCAAGAATTAGAAAAAGCGGGATACAAAGTTTTTTATCAAGTATTAAATAGCATTGATTATGGAGTTCCGCAAATGAGAGAGAGAATATACTTTGTTGGCATAAGGAAAGATTTAGTAACAGACGATTTTCAGTTTTTATTTCCAAAACGCCAGCCAAGAGCGGATGTTAAAGATTATCTGATTGATACCAAAGAACTTGAGTTTGATGAAAAAAAAGTGGCATACCAAACTTTTCTTAAATACTTAGGTAATAAATACAACAAAGGACAATACGACATAAAAGAAATTCTTGCGAAAGATTGTTTAGTAATTGATACAAGGCAATCTGATTTGAGAATATACCACAATAAAGTGCCAACGCTCCGAACTGGCAGGCATGGGATTTTATATGTCAGAAACAAAAAGTTTAGAAAATTATCTGGTTATGAATCGCTATTGCTTCAAGGTTTTCCAAAAGAACTAACAAAAAAAGTTGATGGGATTATTGATGAGACACATTTATTAAGACAAGCGGGCAATGCAATGACAGTTAATGTTATTGAAGCTATTGCGAGGCAGTTGTTTAAAACATTAACAGCACATTAAAAATAAAAAAGATTAAATATGCACGAAGAAGACGAAGAAGATGATGAGATGTTTCTAAAACGTCGTATTGGGACGTTGACGAATGAAGAATTAGGAGTTCATAGTGAGATTAAGGTAGTCAGATCGTTACACAAGTTAATATCAAAATCTGAATACTATAGTTTAGTAAACTTTGTCGCCGATCAATGTATCTGGCATTGCACCTTGCAAGAGGTTAAAGAGCAGCTGATTGATTCAATTAAAAATGATTAATTCTTTTAATAACTACCTAGTAGAAGCAAAAAAACATCTTATTTCAGCAGAAGAAGAGATGAGATTAGCAAAAATATATAAGAGTAAAGAGGAAGGATGGGAAGAAGCTGGAGAGAAGATTATTAAAGCTAACTTACTCTTCGTAGTTAAGACGGCGTTTGAATACACAACAGACTCGAGCAGAGTTCAAGACTTAGTGGCAGAAGGAAATTTATCTCTCGTTCAATCTCTGGATAATTATGATCCAAGCAGAGGAGTTAAGTTCTTGACATTCGCTTGCTTTAGTCTTCGGGGCAAGATGATTAAACAGATTATTGATAATGGAGAATTTTCTACATTTAAGGTTCCGACAAAGAGTTCAGATAAAGCTCACAAAATTAAACAATTGATTCAAGAGAGATTGATGGAGTCAAGGGGTAAACCTAGTCTTTCAGAGATTCAAGAGAAGTTTAAATTGACAAGAGATCAGGCTGCCGTTCTTTTAGACTTGGCAGAAAGAAAAACTCTTTCAATTGATTATAAACACAGCAACGAAGAGGGAGATTCTCCGGTAAATATACAAGACGAGTCTATTAAGATGCCTTACGAAGAGGCGGACGCAAAAGAGGTGTCGAATATCGTAAATCAGATCATTTCCAAGCTCCCTTTGCGTAACCAAGCCGTAATTAACCGCAGATTCGGCTTAAATGGTCACGAATTGTCAGATTTAGCAACAATTGGTAAAGAATTTAATATAACTAAAGAGAGAGTGAGACAAATAGAAAATTCTATTTTAATACTATTAAGAAATGAATTCAGTAAATTAAACATAAAACAAACGAACTATTAAGAATAACTTAAATGTTCTATCAGGTAGAGTGTTAGAGGTAAAAAGATTAGAAATTGTAGAAAAATTTACTCGGCAAAAGCAGCCGAAAAACAACCGAAAAATTGAGGAAAAATTGGTGAATTTTACCTTCAAATTGTCCTTCCGAGAACCTTCAAAATAAGTCCTTAACCGCCAAAGATCGAAATTATTTACTTAAAAGGTAAAGAAAATATACCCAAAAGATACCTTAAGAGTAATATACGTCGATTCCTTACTTATCAATAAATATACAAAGAATAACAAATAAAAACATACATAAATAATACAGAAGAATACATAAGAATATGAATGTTGATTTAAATGGTGGGTTGATAATGGGGTTTTCTCAGGCCGATCCTGCCTCCGTAGACCTCCTATTCCTAGCCTTAGTGACAGTAATTATTGTGGGGACACTAGACTCTATTTGTAAAAATATACTCAACTAAATTCAACAAAATTAAATCAAATTTTTATGAATTTTTTCAGATAATAATCGCTTATAACTCCTTGATAATCAACGCTTTGGGTTGTTTTTAAATATTTTAGAATTGTTACAAATAAAAATATATTTCGACACAAAAATATGTGTAAATTTGTGTCAGTTTTTGGGCTGAAAATAGTAGGCAAATATTTTGAGATTTAGTGTAGGAATTTTGAAATTAAGCTCAAAGAATAATTGATTTTGGGCTAAATAATATCTATAGAAAAGATTAAAGAATGCCCGATTTTGACTAAATAAAGGAGTAGTATAGACAAAAATAGTATTAATAAATGAACTTTTACATAGGGGTTTAATAGATTTTTTGAATTAAAATATGTGTTTTAGGGGGTAAGAATGCCCGATTTTGGCCAAATAAGGAGTTTTCGGCAGGGAAGAATGCCAGATTTTCGCCAAATAAAGCTGTCAGAGTGAGGGTCAACACCCACTTTTGATCAAAAAATGAACTTTTACATAGGGGTAAATACAACTTTTGTTCTAAATATGGACTTTTGACTAGGGGTTTAATAGAATTCCGGGCATGAATGAGGTTTTAGAAGGGAAGAATGCCAGATTTTTGGTAAATAAGGGGAAGAATGCCGGATCCTCTTCGAATAAGGACTAAAGAATGCCCGATCTTCGCGAAATAAGCTGGAAGAATACCAGATTTTTGTTAAATAAAACAGTTTAGAGGCCAAAGAATGCCAGATTTTGATCAAATAATAAGCTTTTCGCCTAGTGATAATAGAATTTATTAACATTTGCATAGGGGTTTAATAGAATTTTTGTTAATAATGAACTTTTCTATAGGTAATAATAAAAAATAAATAAAGAAAAAGAAGATGTGGTCGCAAATTGCGGCCACCTCGCTAGAACTGAGATCAACCATTTCGTTGGCGCCAACAAGATGGTTAGCCTCCAAAAAAAAGTGAAGAAAGTGCTTGACTTTCCGCCGAAACGTCGGTAGTGTCTTTTCTACGATGAACAACACAAATAAAACTTACAACTTCGTTCAAGACTTCGGCCACGGTTGGGTGGAAGTCCCGTTGAAGGACGTCAAACAGAGCGGGGTATTGAAAGACATCACGCTCTATAGCTACAAAAATAACAAATATGCTTATTTAGAAGAAGATTTAGATGCTCAAACCTTCCTATCGGCAATGGAATCAAAAGGATACACAATTACTTTAAATAATAAACATATTGAAGATTTTGAAACAGTAATCAATAAAAGAAGATTAGTTAGCTTTACATACATTAAACCTAAGACATTAAAACAGTTAATTGAAGAATTAGTCAAATGAAAAAAATAAATAAAAAATTAAAATCTATACCAATTAAGATTTTAAGTCGTGAAGATGAGATCCGAGTCGCTGACCTGGCGAACAATCCACCTCCCCCGAATCAAAAGCTGAAGGACGCGGTTCGAGGTTCTTCGATCCGATGACGTAAACCTAATCTCCGCAAATACTGCGGAGATTAAAGGCGTTATTCACCGCGCCAAGCTCGAAAGAAAAGTGAAGAAAATGTTTGACTTTCATCCGTCGCTGTGATATTGTCTTTTCATGATGCAAAAACAAGCATACCAATCCACGGACGGTGTTTACTTTTGGCGCCAATTCACATCTTACCATTTAGCGTTCGACAGAGTGGCGAAGTTGGAAAATTCATTGATTGGTCGCGTATTCAACCGTCAGTGCTCCGATCAGGTGCTGCTAAGGGCGGTGCTAGATGAGATTCAGCAATCCGAGAATGTTAAAATAAAAAGAGTTAAATTCGACGACTGGGATATCACACGAAAGAACGCGACGCTAGATAGAATTTACCGTATGCAAACAATCGACGAGTTAGATCACGCGACGTTCTGGTTGCAGGAAGTTGCCGCGAGCAAAGAACACACACTCTACACTCGTCAAATACTAGATAAAACTTTAGTTGAAGCCAATTACATAAAGGACAGTTTCATCGCAAAACAAAATACAAATAAATAAATATGCAAAATTCAAAATTAAATTTTAGAACCGCAACGGGTGTGTATCACTGGCGAGGAGCTTATAACTACACGGACGCTCCAGATCGAGCCATGAGGTTGCCGTTAGCTTCGTATTATGCAGATTTTCAATACGTAGGGCTAATTAACGGGGTTCGTAGCGAGGACAACGCGGCCTTAACAGCTCTCGTAAAAGAAATCGATCAAGAAATTTGTGATCAGACTCCCGAAACAACTTTTTACATGAATAAGCATTGACATCGGGTTCAATCTCTGATACCGTCTCTCTCGGAAGAATTTTAAATAAAACAAATATGTCAAAGAAAATCGGCACAAAACATCACACTGGGATCCTAATGTCTGACTTAAAGAAGATATTTAATGACTCAGATACCATTCCTGTCCCTAAGGGATTCTTAAAGAGTTTAGAATTTTTAGCTTTTAAGGCTAATGTTTCATTAGACTCTCATTCAAAGCAGGATCATCTTGTTGACGCCAACGAAATGATCGAGACGGAGAAGGTGCAATTCTCCATTGAGTAAGTCATAATGAACTTAATTAAAGAATCCTATCCAAATGGGGAATGCCCCAGTTGTTGGCTTGACATTCCAAACGATGTCGCGAATGGAGACTCTTGCGTGAATTGCGGGCATGTTTTCGTGCCGGAGACTCCTAATGACGACGAAGAATAAGCATTGACTTTCAACGGAAGGTGTGTTATCGTCAGCGCCGTAAAATTAAAAAAAATATGTTTGAAAAGATCACAGGACAGGAAAGAGCCAAACGACGCTTGCAGTTCTTCGCTGAAGGTCAGAGCAAGACGGGCATCTCTCCGCACATCTTATTCGTTGCTCCTCGTGGCTGCGGTAAGACGTTACTCGCTCAAGCCTACGCAAAAGAATTATTCAATGAAAATTCCAGCAAAAGAAAACTATTAACAATCAATTGTTCTTCTTTAACAAAAGTAAGTCAATTCATTAACGACATAGTTATTCCACATGTAGTAGATAAAGAAATAACAATTCTATTCGATGAAGCAAGTGAAATCCCCAGAAGTATTTCAATGGCTTTATTAACTATATTAAATCCAACAAAAGAGAATCAAAATACATATAGTTTTGGAGATTTAGAAGTTGTATTTGATTTTAGCAAGGTGACTTTTCTATTCGCTACAACTGAAGCACATTTGTTGTTTCATGCTTTAACTGATAGATTAGAGAGGATTGACTTAGAAGAATACAGTGCTGATCAATTAGCTACAATAATTAAAAAGAATATTGAAGCACCGATTACCGATGCAGCGATGACTGAGATCGGGCAAGTCTTAAGAGGAAATGCTCGTAAAGCAGCTCAGATGGCGAATCATATTTCAATCTATTTAAATACAAAAAGTAAAACGACTTTTGATATTCACGCTTGGCATGATTTTAGTTTTGGCATGGGCATTAGAAAGTTGGGGTTGACATCAACTGAAGTTAAGTTGCTTCGGTGTTTGAGCGAACGACTTGAAACGACACTCACGGTGCTGAGTTCTAAGATGAGCATGACACGGCAAGCAGTGCAACAAGATACTGAAAGTTATTTGCAAAAACTTGATTTAATTGAGATTGCTCCGGCTGGACGACGACTGACGAGGAAGGGACGAGATTACCTTAACTTTTCTTCAAATAACCCTTGACTTTCCAGCGGAGTTGTGAGACACTGCTCATGTTAAGAAGGGGACGTAGCTCAATTGGTTAGAGCGCTGCCCTGTCACGGCAGAGGTCACGGGTTCGAGTCCCGTCGTTCCCGCTTTTTTAAAACGGCAAGCGATTAAATGAAGCAGAATGGTTAGAAGCTATTAAATAACACTTTAATAATATATGAACAATAAACTAATTGCAATCAATACAGAATTGCCTGATTGGGAGGCGGGCAACTATAAGGGTGTTGTTTTCAACATTTGGAAAACTACTAATCCAATTAAACTTCGTATCAATGGTTACCAATTCGACTGCGTCAACCTTCAAGACGCATACGATCAAATCGCAGACAGAGTAGATAACAACAAAGGAATTTACTCGAATGTTTTAAAAAGGCCATTGACAACTAAAATGCTTGACTTTTTCTCAGACTCTGATACTCTCATCGCCAATATGACACCAGTAAAACATGCAGAAAGTTCGGCAAAGAAATGGGGCGGAACGTGGGAAGATTACATCGAACTACATTCTTGGTTCGACGAAACTAAACAATACACCGGAGATTGGACTCATCGTGCTTTGAGACATCATTCTGTGGGAGTCGAGTGGGCAATCGAAAAGTTTGGTCATACCATTGTCAACTCGAAAGGTCAACACGTTCCTACTAAAGTTTTAGCAGAAACTCATGTGGAAGAAGATTGCGGATTCATTCCTACGCCAAAAGATTACCTCTCTGTTTTAAAAAGGAATCCTGAAAAGTGGATGTTGACGGTGGGGAAGAAAAGCGTGACGATACCCCTCGAAATAAAGTAAGAAATTTACTTGAACCCTTGAATAATAGATATGGATACCGAACGACGTTTTCACATCGAGCAAGACAGGGCTTACTCTGGTGAATGGATAAACGAGAAACGAAAATGGTCAAATACGAAAGTTAAGATGATTTCAACGTATACCGTATACGAATCTGTTGGTAGCCCAGCTTATCAAACTCCAGTTTTTCAAGGAACCAAACCTGAATGCAAGAACTGGGTAAGCGAGATCGTTGAATAATTAGAAAAAGGTGTTGACTTTCTCCGAAACTCTGATACTCTCTCTCCAAGTTAAGTAAATACAAACAACCAGCCAAGAAAGAAAAATATGGAACAAATAAGACCAATCTCAAAAGTAATCTACGAGAAAGCAAAGTCACTAGGCATTGAAACAATCTCGCTCCAATTTACCGGAGGTAACGACGAGGGAGCTTTGCAAGTGGATGTTGACCCATACGACTCGTCCTACAATTTTGAAAAAGAAATCGAAAGTTGGGCGTGGGAGGCTTACCAATACAACGGCGGCGGAGATGGTAGCGATTATGGCGACGACATCACATACAATTTAAAGGATGGAACCGCAAGTTCTTCCCACTGGTATACGTCTCGATGCGACGGCGACGGCGAAACTATTAAATTACAATTAGAAGATAAAGATATAACTGAATAAAAATACATGTGGAACACCTTTGTAACAGTATCGGTTGGCATGATCGCAGCCGGAGCCTTTATGTTAAGAAAGTCGTTCAGTGGCATGATTAAACAGGTTAATCACCGCAAGATGTGACGGCAAAAACCAGAATTAATTATGAAAGTTAAAGACATTATTAAGTTACTTCAAAAAAGTCATAAACCAAACGAAGATTTGATTGTCGCTTGGTGGGACAAAGATATGTTTCCTGCTATCTCCAAAAAGGATTGGGCTGACTTTGCGGATAGTGCAACTTATGAAGTGGATTGGAGTAGCGGACACGATAACATTTCGTATTATTACGATAGGTGGAAGGAGAGTGAATGAAACACATGAGCCTGCAATACGAGTCGGCGGCGATAACGAAACTATTAAATTACAATTAGAAGATGAAGTTCCAAATGAATGAAAATATATGTGGAATATCTTTGTAATGGTATTGATACTCGCATCAGTTATCTCTGTAGTGTCTGTAATAACTGTAGTAGCGTTAATAGGCGTAATTATTCTGGACATGTTTAAAAAACGATAAACTGAATCTAAGTATGGAAAACACCTTTGTAATAGTATCGGTAATGACGGTATCGGTTGGCATGATAGCAGCCGGAGCCTTTACGTTAAGAAAGTCGTTCAGTGTCATGACTGAACATGTTAAAATTAAGATAAATGAAGTTATATCTATGTCATCAATTAAACAATCACATAAACAACTCGTAGAAAAATATGAAGAACTCGCAGAAGAACGAGATGATCTTCAAGACAATCAAGAAAAATTACTGGATCAAATCGCTAGCCTTAAGAACATTATAATCGATTACGAAAAAGAAACAATCCTTAATCTTGATCGAGAGGGCGGACTGTTCGCTCGAATAGACAAACTTAAACATTCTCTTGAGATTGTAAACGAGGAGAATGTTATGCTCAAGAAGAAAATCGACAAACTTAAATATTAAAATAATATGGAACAAATTAGACCCATTTCAAAAGTAATCTATAAGAAAGCAAAGTTATTAAATATTAAAACAATCACGCTCCAGTTTAATGGGGGTAGTGATGAAGGTGTGTTGGAAGTGTGGTTCGACCTCGACAAAACATACAAAACGTATAAGGTAAGCAATCCAAAATTTGAAAAACAAGTCTACGATTGGGCATGGGGAGCTTACCAATACAGTGGAGATAGCAACGGTTATTGTGGCGATTATACTGATGATATTACCTACGATTTGCAAACAAATCTTGTAAGCTCAAAGTATCAACGCAACATTGAAGTCTGCGACGTAGACATAGAGTTCGAGCCGACAGTTAAAAAGAAAAAGAAAACATAGAAAACTACAATCATTAAATAATACCTTAATAAGAACAAATAACAAAAATAAAAATGTCTGACATCCAATACAAGCCCGCACAAGTCTCAAACTACAAAATTGAAGAAAATAGTTATACAGAAAAGAATTTCTTTTCTGATTGGCCTTCTGGATCAACAGAGTTATTTAATGCCAAATTCAAGGCTTGGGAGATTCGCAGGGGATTCGCTACGGAAGAAACTCACGGCGGTAGCTTTAGAAAGACGAACAATAGTTTTTTTAAACCTCGGAAGAAATCTCAAGAAACTGTTTGACTTTCGATCTCAACCATGATAGTCTCATCCTCGTAATAGAAACACTGAAAAGATTATGCCGAACAACACACAAACACACCTGATCGTAACTGGCAGCAAAGCTGACGTAACTGACTTCATCGTCCAAGCTAATGGCGGAGTTGATGCTGATGGAGTTTTAAATGCGTTTAGCTTCAACAAGTTAGTCCCATGTCCAGTTGAGCTTCTGTCGGTTCGGTTTCCGGTATTGATGAAAACTCCAGCCGAGATTGAAATGGAAATTAAATTGCATGGTAGTTCCGAAGCAACAACCCATGCTCGTCTCGATTCTCTTAAGTCTGCATACGGCTATACGAATTGGTATGACTGGTCATTGGCGAATTGGGGATGTAAGTGGTCGGCATACGAAGTGTCTGACTGGGAGATTAACGACTATAGCGATCACACGACAGCCGAAATATCATATCAAACGGCGTGGAGTCCTGCGTCAGCGTTCTTCCTCACCGTAAGTAAGATGTTCCCTAACTTGACGTTCAAGCATTCGTTTGCGGACGAAGGTTGCTTCTTCCTCGGTAGTGAGGCGTTCTGTAATGGCAAGATGGTTGAGTCGGAGAGATTCGATTGGGAGGATTCTAAAGGAAATGAGTTAAAATGCAAATTAGGAGTTGAATATGAAGACGAAGATGTGCTCAATGAGGATGTCGCTATAGAAACTATCGGCTTTTCATCAGCTTCGCAGACTTAGTAATAGAAGCACTGATAGTCTCATTGAACTATGACAACCAAAACAACAACAGACTTCTTGAGCAGTGAAGCTAAGCAAATAATGCTTAAGTTCTCACAAGCCAAAACACCAGCAGAACAAGATAAATATAAAAAAATTCTAATAGAGATTCAAGGACGACTTAAATCACACATTAAAACAATAAATTTAATACTAGAACAATAACAATAACACTTAATAATAACAATAACAGCAATAATAATAACAATAATAATAATATGAGAATAACAAGAAATAAAAGAAATAAAATTAAATTCTACTCTTTACTGGTCACTGCGGTGATCTCATGCAGCGTGCCGATTGCCCTATTCACTATGGCATGGGTGAATGGGGATTGGACGTCGGGGCATGCGGCGTTTGGATTGCTGAGCTTGGGAATGCTTAATATGGTTAAGTTCCCGAAGTTCCGTTGGGGGAAAAAAGTAAACGAAAAATCTAACACGCACGGGGTTCGTTTGACGAACGCTTTGATGGATTCGGATTTGCTCATTCCGGCTGAACCCAAACGTAGCACGATCAATCTTGTTAAGGTTTGACTTTAATTACTTTAAGTGTAATAATGAATGACCTCTCCTGTTCGTTTCGACGGCAGGACGCGGGGCAGTTTCTTCGGGGGCTGTCCCTGCATTTTTTGCATAACCATTCGTAACCATTCGTAACCATTCGTAACCATTCGCCACAGTTGATGACGAAGAAATCTCAAAAAATCTCTTGACTCTTTCGCGGTTCTCTGATAGTCTCATCCTCGTAGTAGAAACACTAAAACACTGAAACATTATGGGATACACAACAGAATTCGCTGGTCAGTTCGATTTAAACAAGCCTCTGACAGACGGCGATGCAGAATTTCTGATTAAGTTATCGGACAGTCGTCGAGTCGCTAGGAACATGGACGCGAAGTATGGAACGCAAGGCGAATACTTTGTTGACGGTGGCATAAACGCAGAGTTCTTCAAAGAGACGGTTATTGAGCACAACACTCCTCCTTCCTCGCAGCCTAGTTTGTATTGTCATTGGGTGCCGACTGAAGATAAGAGTAGTATCATATGGAACGGAGGCGAAAAGTTTTACCAATACACAAAGTGGCTTCAGTATCTTATTGACTGGCTATCTCCGCGAGGATACGTTCTCAACGGGTCTGTAGATTGGTTTGGAGAAAACAATTACGACAGAGGGACATTGATCGTAACTGACAATGTATTAGTATCATCAGTATCTTATTAACTCCTAAATAATTATGAAAGATTTAAACATGAAAATTAAAAAAATCACAACAGGTTACGTTGTCCAAGTTTTTGACACCGACGGGAAATTTCTTTCACAAGAATTTGTAGCGTCTGATTTGCGTGATTACGAAACAGAAGATGGAGATAATGTTGACGATGGAGACTTACAAGATTTATACCATCCGTTCAACATGGAACAATAATATAATTATGAAAGATTTAAAACGATACATTGGACGCCTTAGATTACGGGACGCTACCGTATTCGGCTCGCATGAGGATTGGTTCACTGACGACGACGATGCACGAGCAACGTATCGCGTCATCATGGAGGAGCAAGGATATAAAGTAAAAAATGTATCAGTAAATGACCAAATTGCAATCATCGACATAGAATAATTATGAGAGACCTAAGAAATAGAGTAGTAATAAATGAAATATTTTATTGTTTGTTTTTAATTATATTACTTTTCTCAGTAACGTTCTCAGTGTATGCTTTAGTAGCTTTACTGATGAGTAGATAACAAGAACACTCTAAATAATTTAAATAATGCCAAATATACTCTAAATAAATATAATGGAACCAAAAGAAGCATCTTACTTTGCTGACCTTGTTAACTCTGAACAGTTGACAATTTCAATAAAGCTGGTCAAATCCAGATACAGCACGAATTGCTTGCTCCGCGACGTTCCCGAAGCTGAGCTTGCACCTGCCGGCGAGATCGGGGACCTGTTGAGCATGATGGGGCATTCGTCGCCTAAAGATTGGATCAATGAAAATAATTATTGGGATAAACCAATCAGTTTTCTTTTAGGAAAAGCATTTGAGTTTGTTAAATTCCAGAGTGAGCATGATGACGACGACGATAGAGCATAAAGAATAATAATAAAATAATAGAGAATAATAAGATTGTCCTAATGGTTAAAAGCCAAGGCAATCTTTTTTTTTGTTATTTGTTTAATTTAAATGCTACTGTTCAAGCGCAACTTGACCCATACTTGACCGATACTTGACTAACGCAACGAAAAAGCCCGCTTGTTAGGCGGGCTTGCGTGGGCGTCTTGGATTAGTTCGCGAGGAGCAACTTGCCCGCCGCGATCAGGGAACGGATTCCCGCAGCGTCAACGTCTCCGTTCGGCTGAAAAACGCTTTGAAACAATTCCGTTTTCTTCCTTGCTCCGCTGCCGAACTCGGAGGACAGAGCTTGTTTCTGTCTGAACCCCGCGAACTCTGAACCACCAGAAGATTCGTGAGAGTAGAAGTCAGTTACCGCCGAGAACACATCCAGCAACGTCCTACCAGAGTTTCCCGCTCCGAAGTTGAAAAGATGCGTCAACCTTTCCGCAGTGTTTTCCGAACGTGTGGAGGACGATCCGATCCAACCCGTGAACAGTTGTTTAGCTGCCGTTTCGTTGATTGCGTGAGCTTCGGCATTTTCCATTGCTGCTTTGAAGTGTGCCGTAGTGCCGATGAAAGATTCGATTGCCTTTTCCATGTTTTCGATCTTAGGCATGAAGTTCTTGGAGTGACGAACTTTGAATTTAAATTCCGCAGATTTGTCCCGCAGAGCCATATTAAATGTGTTTGCACAAACTACGCACACCGAAGAATTGATGCCGTAGAAGTTTGTCGAACCGTCAATCGAATCTAGGAAAGAGAGACGGTTTTTAAAAGTCCTATTTCCAACTTTGAATTCGTTGTTGTCTGTGGAAAGTTTAACAGTCGCGAACCTTCGTGAGCGATTAAACAGTGTCCCTGCTGATTCGACAACCGCACCGCAACCGCCAGTCGAATTTTGAATTGTTTCCCAAAATCGCGAATTGGTCATCGTTGAATATGTCTCCGCGACGGGGACTCCCGCCATTTTGTTGTCGTCAGAGCATTTGAAAAATGACCATTCGGGGCATTCTGCAAATGGAGTCCGTTCAATCTCGAAAGTGAACGCATTGTCAAGAGTAACCTGTGGAACGACTTTTGTCAAACCGTGCCATGCCATCTCTAATCCCGTTTGTGAATCTCTGTTTTCGATGTGTGCTGCCATAAGTTTTTCCGTTTTGTTTGTTGTTGTTGTTTCTACCGTCACGATAGAATCTATCTGATTTTTCGTGAAAAGTCAACGGAATTTTTCAAATATCTTTTACGAAGAAAAACGCAAAAAGTTGTTGACTTTCGCGGCGAAGTCTGGCATTCTCTGCCACATGAAAAAGACGCTGAAAGTTAGAAGGAGCTGGGGAGATTTAAATCCCGCCACCCGCCGAGTTGAAAGCAAAAAGCTTTACTCTAGGAAAGTGAAGTCCAAGAAGTCCGGAGGGGCTTGATCCAATTTTAAGCGGTATGGTGTTCAGGGAGAACCTGAAACGGGCTTTTCGTTTTGCCTATAGAAACACCGCTTCTTCTTTAATAAACAATATCCAAGGAATAAATAAATAAGTCTAAATAAAGACTAAAGAACACCAAGGACATTCTAAATAACCATTAATAGATCTATAGTAATATATAACACTATACATAATTACATATAGAAGACTATAGCATTAATAAAACTATATAAAATATAAATAATATAAATAAAAGAAAAATATCTTTTCTATTAGTACAAAAGGGGATCTTTTGGAGCGCGTCGCATCACATTGATAAACTTAACTAGCACGATAAACCATGCAAGTTTATTGTCCATTTCTGGTGTATCCAATCCTGTCAAGGAAAATTTTCGGAAATCTTTCAAAAGAAAATAAAAAAATCGTTTGACTTTTTCTGCGGACTGTGGTAAGGTCTTAGCAATGAAACGAAACGATGTAGTTGAGAGAGCGACGGAGCTAGTAGGCGGATTTTCCATGCCAAGTAAAATGCCTTGCTTATCGTGGAGCATTTCGGCAAAACGGTGCAAAACGGGCGCCAAGTTGGTCAAGGTCGCGGGTTCGGTATGTTCGGGTTGCTACGCCCTCAAAGGGAATTACGGTTTCCCCGTAGTCAAAGCCGCTCACGAAAGACGGTTCCAAGCTTTACAGTTGCCGGAGTGGACAACGGCGATGATCGTGGCAATTCGTGGCACAGAGTCTTCCGGCTACTTCCGTTGGCATGATTCGGGAGATTTGCAAGACGTGGCTCACCTCGCGAAGCTTGTCGAGATTGCACGGGCTTTGCCTGATATTAAATTCTGGCTTCCAACTCGCGAATACGGCATCGTTGCTTCGTTCCTCCGGAGTGATTCGTTTCCCGAGAATTTGATCGTGCGACTTTCCGCCTATATGATCGAGGGTGAGCCGCCTGCATTGGCGAAACGTCTAGGATTGACAACTTCCGGAGTGTCAAAAGTTGGTTTCACTTGTCCCGCAAGCGGACAAGGTGGGAAATGCCTTTCGTGTCGGGCTTGCTGGTCAAAAGACGTTCAGAATGTCAACTACAAAAAGCACTAAAGAAAAACGAAGAAAAGGGTTGACTCTTTCCGAGTTTTTTGGTAATCTCATCACGTAATGAAAATCATCGAATCTATCAAATCGAACTCAGGGCTTGCCCGTTTCGCCTCTTTAACATACCGCTCGAACTCAGGCGAGCTTGCAAGATTTACAATTCAACTTGGCTTCTCTTATAAGAACGCCGTTGAACGGAGCTTGCTAGAATTGGAAATTGAACGACCAAAATTTTCTGGTGACGAAGCTACTGCGGCTGACGAGTTGATCGAATCTTTTAAATCAACCTTAGCCGGAACGCAAACAAACTACACCAAAGCGGACATATACAAACCATTTATTGATGAACAAGGTTTGCCCGTTCAAGGGGTGAAAGTTAGTGATTCGGACGGTTCTGTCAAGGTGTTCGGCTTGGTTGCTAGCAAGGTTCAGTTGGAACGACCAACTGCGGAGCGTGTGATTAGAAACAGTAGTTCGTTGACTCTAGCAAAGAACAAGCTCAGAAAAGGTCTGGCAGTTGGAAAATTTCGTGAATTTTCCTTGGACAGTATCGAAGCAATGCGGAGCGGGTGGTCATTGTCGTTCGGCTCACGAGCGTTTGACTCAAAAGAAAACAAAGAAATTGTTTGACTTTCCCACGGTTTCGTGATACTCTTTTAACAATGAAAGAACGAAGAAAAGACCTTTACACAGAAACCGAAAGAGCCGAGCGGGAAACAGCGGGTCGGACATTGCGAGAGATCGCGGTGCAATTCTCTCGAATGCAATGGGAGATGTTCCGACTAATCCATTCAGAAGTGGATAAAGTTGAGCCTGTCGAGTCCGAGAGTTGGTCAAACCGTGACAGCGGACTAACAGTTTATACTAGCCAATACAGTGCGGCGAATATAAATTATTAGTTAATTTTAAAAATTTATTAGGGTCATTTCCCAGTCTGGCGAGTGGTTACGCTAGATTGGTGAGCATGGGGACAATAAAAGTAGCATGGTGTGCAAGGAGACCTTGCGACGGGTTTTGATCGTTTATACCTATAGAAACACTACTTTTTTTCTTTTTAAATAATAATAAAAATAAATCTAAATAATAACCAAAGAACACCCGAAATTCATAGAATAATTGATTTAATAATAAATAATTGGTTTTTAATATAATTTTTAATATAGTTGTGTGTATAAATACATATATAGAAATGATAAATTTTTATAAATTTTTAAAGATTTGGTTCGGTTGGTTGGATCTTAAGCGCGCCCCCGGCGAAGACGAGCAACGCGCGGCGTTGAAACGTTTGCGCGGCGCGGACAAGGGTGAGGCCCTATTGGCCAAACTACTGGCAGATCGAGACTATCAACGGCGTATGCATTTAAAGGTCCCGCCCCGGTAATAAGAACCCATTGGGTTTTCTCGCAAGAGTAGCCGGGGCGGTCATCTTTCCCGGGAAGGGCGCCCTTATTAAAGGAAAAGGGGCTTTGCTTTAACAGTGCTAAACCTTATTCAAGTCTCGCGGGTTTCGCATCGATGCGAAAAATTAAATTAAAAATACCGTTGACATCCTTGGGCGTTTGTGGTATCGTCTCTGTAATGAAAAACACGTTGACGTTCGCGGTGGGAAACGCAAAGCTCGGTAAGGAGATTGCAACCTTTTCCCTTCCTTCGGGTTATACTTGCCCAAGTGCTCATCTTTGCCTTTCTAAAGCTGATCGAGTCACGGGCAAGATTAGTGACGGAGAAAAGACAGAGTTCCGTTGCTTCTCAGCCTCTCAGGAGGCGGTATTCCCTGCTGTTCGTCTTTCACGTTGGAATAATTTTGAAGCATTAAAAGCTCTTGGTGCTGATTATTCAAGAATTGCAAGTCTTATTGAAAAGAGTTTGCCCGTCCAAGATATCGTGAGATTGCACGTTGCGGGCGACTTTTATTCGCAAGCGTATTTCGATGCGTGGATTGAAGTTGCTAAAAATAATCCAACTAAGACTTTTTATACTTATACGAAGAGCTTAAGTTATTGGATTAAACGCAAAAATGAGATTCCCCAAAATCTCAAGTTGAATGCGAGCAAAGGCGGAAAGCACGATAACCTAATCACCGAACATTCTCTCAAGTTTGCTGAAGTTGTTTTAACAGAACAGGAAGCAATTGACAAGGGATTATCAATTGATCACGATGATTCTCACGCGTTTGCTCAAGACAGTTCCTTTGCTTTGCTAATTCATGGCACGCAACCAAAGGGAAGCAAGGCGGGCGTTGCTTTAAGTGCGTTGCGAAAACAAGGCAAGGGCGGCTATGGGAAGAAAAGATAATTGAGAATAACCGTTGACATTTCCGGCGTTCTGTGGTAAGGTCTTAGTAATGAATGACAAAAACGAAATAGTGATCGCAGAGCAAAACGCGTTTGACGCATATGATGCGAGTGCTGACGTGCAGAACGAAGCTCGAATGAATTGGCTTAAGACTCGCAGTGAGGAAGCTAGAGTGGCTTGGGTTAAAGCTGGTAATGATCGGGCTAAAGCTCAAGCTACTTGGCATAAAGCTCAATCGGCTGTTGAGGCGTTGAGGAAGTCGCGAGGTGAATAATATAATAATCTAAATAATAAAAATAATGAAAAATCCTAATTTAAATACCGCAATGCACGATTTGGTTGAGGCTATCCGAAACGTAACGCTTGGAAGCGTTGAGTCTGTAGTGATTGATGAAGCCGGAAAAACCCTTATCACAAATTGGAATGATCACAATAACGAGGATCAAATCGACGAAACGGAAGAATTAAAAGAGTGGAGTGTCGAGGTGACGTCCTTGGTAATTTTCCCTTGGTAATGGTTGGTCACACGATCAATTTCAGGACGTCACGAAATTGATCAAAAAAAAACGAAAAAATTGTTTGACTTTTCCCGCGCTCTGTGGTAAGGTCTTAGTAATGAAAAACATCATTGTCTCAAACGAAAACGTCCTAAACTTTTTTGGTAAATCTTTGCCGGTAGTTTACACTCAGCGCCCCGAAATCAACCGAGAATTTTTATCATTTGACTTGCCAAACGGTTCAAATGACCTTATGAGGATCTGTAAGAAAACCCTTTCTTTTAAAGGCAAGGAGTTTTGTTTTGCGGGTTGGAATAGTGACGAAATGACTTGCTGCTTCACTAGAGTGATGGGCGGCTAAAACCCGCATTAATATTTTTATAAATAATATAAACAACATCAATAAATAACATAAATAATAACAACAACCATATAGAATAAACTAAAAAAGCATAATATACTATTACGATGTATTATGCATGTTCTATTTATGGTGAATCTGCCACAATTAAAAGCCAAAAAGATCTTTTGTTCTACGTAGAACGTCCCGCCGGCAGGGCGAAAATGGCGGACATGGAAGCGGACATGAAGCGCGGCAAGAATCTGGCGTCTTTGTCGCAACCCGTTTATCTGTAAGCCTAAGCCTCGACAACGAACCGGACATTTATGCGGACATTTAAACAAAACAAAACCCGCTTGCTAGGCGGGTTTCGTGTTTGGGATTACTCCCCCATGTCGCACGTTGACTCATAGCAAGAGTCTAAGTGATAATCCTCATTGCACTCTCTCGAGTTTTCGTATCCCTCTGACTCCTCATGAGTCATGTGAGCGAGAGCGGATGTCTCATCTTGGGGATCCAATTCGGTGTTGGGATTGTCAGTCGTTTTATTCATTGGAGATACCTTAGCACGGTTCCGCGAGAAAGTCAATGAAAACTTTCAAATATCTTTTAACGGTTTAGCGGTCCGCTTGGCGACCTAGGGTCCACTCATAGTGTCTCATAAATTCGCAGGAAGTCAAGGAAAATTTTCAGATATCTTTTTCCGTCAGGACAAAACAAAACCCGCTTGCTAGGCGGGTTTGCTGTATTCGGCTTGAGTCTTAGACTCCCGCGAGGCTTTCCATCTCGAGGAAATTGGCATTCTCCGGCGTATAGTGCAAATCACGCTCAAGATATATTCCCATTTGAACCCTGAGAGTAGAAATTCCTTTCACACTGATAAGCGTTCCCCATTCAACGCAACCCATGCCCAAGTCAGCGTAACCGAAAAAATAGCCGCTTGCTTCGCCAGTGAGTAGCCAAGTAACGGAACCCCCGAAAATCTTAACGATTGGAGTCATCCCATCTTGACCCGCCGCGATGAGTTTTTTACGTTGCTCGATGGTGATTAAGGTCATCACCGGATTTTTTATTGCTGTGATCGTTTCTTTATTCATTGGAGATACTCTACCACGGTTCCGCGAGAAAGTCAATGGAAACTTTCAAATATCTTTTCCGAAGAAAAACGCAAAAAGTATTTGACTTTTCCGGCGACTTGTGGTAACGTCTTAGAGATGAAAGAAAACTTATTGAAAAACTCTGTTGCCGGTGTGGAACCAAAACGTTTTGGGTGTTACGCTTTGAAAGGTCATTACACTTTCTACCGTTGGAACGATACGGGCGACTTGCGAAGCTCCGAGCGTTTCGCGGAATTGGTTAAGATTGCACGGGCTGAAAATTTAAAAAAAATTGTTTGACATCTTATAAATAATGATAAAAATTTTAACCTTTTCAATCCTTGCGGCTTTTGTCAGCGGTCAAGCGGCTGACCTAAGCCCTCGATTTGTAAAAGCCCTCCACATGGTTGAGACGTCTGGCCGTCTCGGCCCCATCTTAGGCGATGATGGCGCCGCGCTCGGCCCCCTACAGATCCACAAAGCTTACTGGTCAGACGCTATTGCTTACGATAAAACAATCAAAGGCAATTATTCTGATTGTCAATATCTAAATTATAGTATAAAAATAGTCACAGCTTACTTAAATAGATACGCTAAAAAAGACATAGAAGAAAACAATTTGCTAAACTTAGCGCGCAAACACAACGGGGGACCCTCCGGGCATAAGAATAAAAATACATTAAATTATGCAAATAAATTAATTAAAGAATATCACTTAGCAAAATAACAAAGAACAAAAAAAAGCCCACCGACTTGGTGGGCTTGTGCATTATCGTTTAAGCGTGGTCGTGGCTGTAGCAGTACTTATTGGCAGGGTCGTTCCACATCGCACTGTGAACAAATAAGATTGCTTTCAGGGTGTCATTATTCCACCCATAGATTCGGGCGTCAGCTTGTAGATTCATGGAGTCTTCCCACGTTCCGCGATACCATCCGGATACGTTCTCTACGGCAATTCTCCTTGCCTTGGGATATTTAGCCATTGCCGCTTGAATTGTTTTGTTTGATTGGAGTGGTCTGTTTTTATCTTTCATTGTGGAAAGACTGTATCACGAATTTGGCGGAAAGTCAAGGGAATCTTTCAAATATCTTTTGACGGTTTAGCGGTCCGCTTGGCGACCTAGGGTCCACTCATAGTATCTCACAAATCCGCAGGAAGTCAAGGAAAACTTTCAGATATTTTTTCCCTCGGCAGAAACGAATAGGTCATTACCGACTACAACACTCTGCGAAGTGTTGGCGTCGAGAATCAACGATACGCTGTCAGGATGTTTGAGTAGATTACGTTATCGAAGTTATCTACTTGCTTCTCTTGGATTCTTATGTCGAACCCTAAGTCTTCCATTGCTTTCAAAAACTTGGGTGCATCGCAGTCTTCTTCGAGGTAAACGTGTGATCCAGACTTGTAAGAGTATTTGCTAATCTGGTGTTTGATCAGACTAAATTCCAAGTCTCTGAGCGAGACTCTTAGCCATGCATGGCTTGGATCAACGATAAAAGTGTATTCGAGGAGTGTTTTTCCAACTGTCATTGTTTCTTTATTCATTGGAGATACTCTACCACGGTTTCGCGAGAAAGTCAATGGAAACTTTCAAATATCTTTTGACGGTTTGGCGGTCCGCTTGGCGACCTAGGGTCCACTCATAGTATCTCACAAATTCGCAGAAAGTCAAGGAAAATTTTCGAAAATCTTTTCCGAAGAAAAACGTAAAAAGTATTTGACTTTTCCGGCGGTCTGTGGTAGAGTCTTAGTAATGAATGACACGATGAACCAAGAAAAAGTTTCAGCCGCAGAATTTTACGGCGAAATCTACAGCGGATTTACCGAGTTGACCGCTCAAGATTTAGCGGACTACAAAGCCGAAATTGACCGCGAGAAAAACGAAGAAATTGTTTGACATTTCGGCGAAATTCAGATACCTTCAGGGGAGTAAAAAGAAAAACGAATATGAGAAAAAATTTGAAAACGGGTTGGCCCTTGGCACAGCGACTGGCATTTTTCCAAGATGTCAGGGATCTAAAAGCCAGACGGCAACAGGAGCAAGTCAGGGAAGCACAGGCAAGCGAAGCCATCGCGGCTTTCCTAGAAGCCGGAAAGAAAAACGAAGAAATTGTTTGACATTTCGGCGAAATTCAGATACCTTCAGGGGAGTAAAAAGAAAAACGAATATGAGAAAAAACTACATGGCCATCGCGTTCAGGAATTTAAAAGCCAGACAGCAACAGGAGCAAGTCAGGAAAGAACAGGCAAGCAAAGCCATCGCGGCTTTCCTAAAAGCCGGAAAGAAAAACGAAGAAATCGTTTGACTTTTCCGGCGGTCTGTGGTAGAGTCTTGGTAATGAATGACACGAAGACGAAATGGACTCCACGCTCGGAGCGTTGGACAGCATCCGAAAGGCTCACCCTTGAGATTCGGAGCAAAGCTAAAAAACAGAAATTGGCTGACCTTTGGGCGGCTTTAGATAAGTTTCGCAAGAATTTAGATTATTGAAAATTTTAAAATAGCATGGTGCATAGGGAGAACCTATGACGAGCTTGTCGTTTTTTCGCTTATTGAAACACTATTTTTTTCTTTTCTTATATATAGTCTAAATAACAATTCAAGAATAAAGAATAAATCAAGAATAAATATATAAATAATAAAAAAAGAATAATTAAATAAAGAATAAATAATAACCCAAGAATAAATATATAAATATAATTATATAAAACACCAAGCAACTTTAAATATATATATAAATATATATAAATATATAAAACTAAAAAAATATATATAAAACTAAAAAAAAAGTATAAAAGATAAAAAAAACCCGCTTGCTAGGCGGGTTTGTTAGTTATTGCTTAGGCGTTTTTGGTTTTAGTGTGGACGAATAGAATTGCTTTCATGGTGTCATTGTTCCACTTGTAGGCGTTCGCGTCATTGTGTAAGTTCATCGAGTCTTCCCACGTTCCGCGATACCATCCGGATACGTTCTCAACGGCAATCTTTCTTGCCTTGGGATATTTGACCAGCGCCGCTTGGATTATTTCGTTTTTGTTATTCATTACGTGATGAGATTACCACGGGACGGGCAAAAAGTCAAGGGAATTTTTTAAATATCTTTTGACGTTTTGGCGGTGCGCTTGGCGACGTAGGGTCCACTCATAGTATCTCACAAATTCGCAGAAAGTCAAGGAAAATTTTCGAAAATCTTTTCCGAAGAAAAACGCAAAAAGTATTTGACTTTTCCGGCGCCCTGTGGTAAGGTCTTGGTAATGAATGACACGATGGACCAAGAAAAAGTTTCAGCCGCAGAATTTTACGATCAAATCTACAGCGGATTTACCGAGTTGACGGCTCAGGATTTAGCGGACTACAAAGCCGAAATTGACCGCGAGAAAAACGAAGAAATCGTTTGACATTCCAGCGAAATTCAGATACCTTTAGGGGAGTAAAAAGAAAAACGAATATGAGAAAAAATTTAAAAACGGGTTGGCCCTTGGCACAGCGGCTGGAATTTTTCCAAGATGTCAGGAATTTAAAAGCCAGACAGCAACAGGAGCAAGTCAGGAAAGAACAGGCAAGCAAAGCCATCGCGGCTTTCCTAAAAGCCGGAAAGAAAAACGAAGAAATAGTTTGACTTTTCCGGAGCCTTCTGATAATCTCTTGGGGATGAAAGAAAACATGAACACGAAAAACCTACTGAAAAACTTTGTTACCGGCAATGAGCCGAAACGTAAGACGGCTAATTTAGCTTGGACGAATGACACGCTTTACTCATACGGGCATTGGGTTGTAGCGGTAATTGACAGGACGAAACGCACCGCAACAGTGAACATCAACAAGGTTTCACCTACTACAAGCAAGCATACCAACGCCCTAGCTAAGACACTAGCAGAAAATCAATTCGCTGTAGCGTATACCACTAAAATGTAAACTATAAAACACTAATTAACCAAGCCCCGATACTCGGGGCCTTTTCTTTGTCTTTTATAAATTATGCTTGACTCTAAAATTGTTTTTATGATTGCCTTCTCTATGTATCTTTTTTGGGTGTTGATAGTAGCAAAGTAGTAGCCAAAGAACAAAGAATAAATAACTATAAATAATAAAGAATAATAAAATAAATAAAGAATAATAAAAGAATAATAAAATAATAAACAAATAATAAACAAATAAAGAATAAATATATATAAAAAAATATATATAAAAAAAATTTTTATACTTATTTAGAATTATTTTATACTTATTTAGAATTATTTTATAGTTATAATTTATATATATATCCGCACCCACGCACGCACCCACGCACCCACGCACGCACCCACGCACGCACCCACGCACCC
>Ga0209596_1000742_pt1 | contig 29676 bp, 29 predicted proteins | sample M_130807_MF_Meta_FD_187314 | JGI IMG/M metagenome (GOLD analysis project Ga0209596, IMG submission 187314) | Freshwater microbial communities from Lake Montjoie, Canada to study carbon cycling - M_130807_MF_MetaG (SPAdes) (version 2) | ecosystem: Environmental > Aquatic > Freshwater > Lake... | reverse complement strand
CAAGTTACCTGTCGTGTTCACGCGAAGATATGCGCCGCTTGCCGTATCGGATGCGTTCGCCGCACTCGCCATAAACCCGACAAAACTCCGCATCTGCACGCTACTTGCTCCGGGGAAGTACCGTACCGACATACGCGGGTTCTTGTTAGGTGCAGTTGACGGAGACATCGTAATAGAGGCGCTGCCAGTCGTAGAAGCATAAACGTCTGTAAAGGCGCCTCCGGTATTCTGAGTCGTATACGATTCCAAAAGCGCGTTGTTCAACGTGCCTGTGGAGGACATGCTGCTGCCAGAATTCGTGTGCGTAAAACCTACGCCAATGATTGCCTGCATGTAAGCAACGTTGTCAAACGTAGCCGGAACAAAAACCGCGCTGAACATCGCCAGCAGCCTGCGCGGTACACGGAAGGCGGTCTGTAGCAGGTCGAAGAACGCGGGAGTCGCGGGAGTTGCGGGAGTTGCCCACACCGGAAGTCCGCCACTGACCGTCAGCACCTGCGCCGACGAGCCGATACCGAGGCGCGTCAACTGCGAGGCGGATGACGCATAAATAGTATCGCCAGTAGCCTGACTGTTTAGTACGTGGCCCGCTGTGGATTCCCACTCAGCCTGACTAAGATCCGTGCCAACGCTTACATGCTTAAATTCATTAGCCATTTAAATCACCTAAGCCAGAGTAATCTGAAGCGTTACTTTGATGGTGTCACCGTTGTTGACAATGGTGTAAGGGCCATCGGTAAATCGCTCGGCCCACACTAGCGTCCCGGACGTTACCTGAACGAGATAGTACCCGTAGACGGCAGAACTTTGAGAACCAGCGGACGATGTAAACGTCTGCTGTGCATACGCCAAAGTACCGGGGTCGCCAGCGGTGTAAGTCCAACTTGCTGCGGTAAGGGTAATGTTGGAGTACCCGGTGAAGTCAGCAACCGTAAGGTCGCTGGCGGTAGTCGCCTCGACCGGGGTGTAGTTGTTCTTAAACAACTTGAGGACGAGGTTCTGACCGGCAGTCTTGCCAACCAGCGCCTCAAGCCCGATTTGTTCGCCAACATTAGGAACTACTAGAGCCATGTGAGCATCCTCTCAGTCAGAGTATAAACAATACTACCAAGTTTCAACGGTAACAACAGTCACCTCGGCGCTATTGGTAGAAGTAGCGTTGATAGCCCTGATAGCAAGGCTGGTAATAACCGCGTTCGGAACAGCGTTAGTGGCCGTTGGGTTTGCTTCGGCCTTGCCGGATACAGTAACCGCCCCGGCAGTGGTAAACGTGGAGTAGTTGATGTCTACCCCAAACCCGTAGTTCGTAGAGCGTGGCGGGATAATGAAGTACCCGAACCCGGATTCCGCCTGCTGGGTGGCAGAAGATCGCGGGACTCCAGTAGAGTTCGCCGCCTCAATCACGACCGTTGAGTTAATCTTCAGGCCAAACGCCACTGCGTTTGCCGATGTCGCAAGTTTACGGTAGTTAAACGATACCTTCGTCCATCTATCAGTCGCAATAGACAGGGCATCACCACGCACATCCGTAGACAGCGTTACAAGATCCACGGCAGTAACCGATGCGGTAGTCGTTGCAACGGTGCTACGCGCAAGAATGTTTGTGTACGAATTCTTGATGTCCACCCCATCTAGGGTTAGGGCACCAGTGATAGACGCCGTACCAGTAACAGCCAAGTTCCCGCTGACGGTGGCATCGCCGGTAATGGTGGCATCACCCGCGTACTCGACGTTCCCATCTGAATCAATAGAGGCTACTTCTACCTGACTGCTATCGAGGAACGACACCTTGTCAGAGCCGTTAGACGTAGCCATCTGGATGCTGAAGTCGGCCCCAACCAACTGCTTCAGGGCATACTGCTGTGAAGATGCCCCCTCAAGGGCGTCCTTGTACTGGTTTACATCGGCACCATATGCCGTATCGCCATCGTTGACTTCGTAAAGAGTAGCCATGCTAACTCCAATCTCGCTCACGGCCCCAAGCGCCAGAGCCGTAAACAAGTGCAGAGGTTTCGCTCGACAGCGGGCCAATCTCAAGGAGACGAATCTGGTATGTCATTCCAATCCGCTCTTCTTCTCCCTGAACATGGTTCTTATAGCCGAGCGACGTGAGGTCTGAGATGCGGACGTTGTACCGCCTACCTAGCACGTCGGTAAACACCGGGCGTTTTTGCGTGGCAGCAAACAGGAAATCTTCCAAGTCAATAGAGTCTTGGAAGTAGTCCGTGTTCCCGTCCATCATCGACTGCTGGTTGCTCAGGTCTACAACGAGCGTCCACATCCGATACCGAGGCTGGTTCAACGTGGCCTGAAGAGTCCACCCGAGCATGGTTGGCGACGTATCAGGACTCGTCGTGTTCGCATTTACAACATAACGGATCTGGTTGAACTCCACCTTGCTGGTGATGTTCGAGGCCGATAGCCCGTTCTGCTTGGCGGTTACAATCTCCGCCTCTGTGCCGTCGTTCAACTCATACGACAAGACGACTGACTTGCCAGCCGTAGTGTTATCTGTAAACAGGGTTCCACGGTTGAGGAACTTGCTGTATGCAGCGCCACCGAAGTCAGTCCATGAACCAACAACGTAGGCTTCTTCACCAGTCTGGAACCTGTAGTTGCTGTCGTCTTCAGGCCGTGCGTTTGAACGCGGCAAGATGAAGTACGAAGAACTATTCCCGTAGCCTGAGATTGCCGCCGGGTTATCCGCGACTAAGGTTCCGGGTGCTACCACTTTTAGGGAGTGGGAGTTTCTAGGGGCAGTGTAATAAACATCAAGTGTTACGTAGTTTACACGCGCAACAGAGTTGGTAACTACCGCTGATACGGCTACGCCAAAATCTGCATCGTTGATGTCTGCATAAGTCCACCCTGTACCCCATGTGTAATCCTTCCCACCGTAATCGAACCCGCCGTTCACGCTCGTCCACGGGGTAGTAGAGGCTAGGTCTTCACCGACGAACGAACCGTTCTTCAATAGTCGTACCGAGTTATCAAGCACACTCGATGACGACAGTTCGTTAACTACGAACCCCGCTAGATACAGCGTCCCATCCCCCACCTTCGTCACGGTTACAGTTTCGGGAGAAGTGGGGATCTGTTCAGCGACAAGCAACATGTTGCTGCTTGGAGTCTCTACTGCCGTGTTCGTAGTTGATACGCTACTGGCACCAAACATCGTGGCAAAGGCAACGCTGTAATCATCGGGGTCAACATTGAACCCAATTGATGCAGAGTTGTTTACAGATGAAGAAGTGCTGGCGTCATACACCGAACCAAACGGGGTTGTCTGGTCTACGTTATAGAACGACGCAGAAATGTAGTTAACTGGGTATGCCCATGTATGCGGAAACGCCAGCGGGAAATCGTTGTTGGCGGGTGTCCCATTGAACGTGACAACTACGTCAGCCGTCCCTGAATTTGGTGCCGTGAGCGACCAGATTTCCGTAACGGTAGTCGAACTCACATTAATAGTTGTCGAGGTCGCAGTGTCGTAGTACGAGTATCCATCCAGTTGCTTGCGCTGGACAAGGGACATCGCTACACCGGAATAGGTCACGCCAGTTGTAATAATACTGTTTACATTGTCATATGATATGCCAACGAGCAGCGCCCTGTTCGATTCTGTAGTGACGGTGTGCGACCACGTAACAGTCGAACCAGATGAAGCAGGAGTCCCTGACTCGCTGGCATCAAGTGTCACCGCAGGGTCAAGAGCAGAGCGATAGATGGTGGCTGTAATGCCATTGATGAGCGCGTCTGACGGAATGTCAAAGCCAAAGTTATCAGCAACTATGTACTCAGAAGTGCCCGCTGTAGCAGTGGCATATGCAAGCGTCTGGATGTTAGTCGGGTTAGTCCACGCAACCGTTCCGATGGAAGAGTCGTTACTGCCTGTACCTACTGGGCGCAGCGAGTCCTGTTCGCTTCGGTGGAACGCGAGTGTGTGGAACGCACCACCCGGCTTCCCCTTCATCACATAACTAACACCATCTGCGTTCTGCACAGTGACGTATAGATGCGCGTCGTCACCATCAATGCCGGTGATCGCACCTAGAATCTCAGGTGAATCTGTACCGGCAGGAGGGTACACGGGTGTGATGGTTGAGTTGGCAAAGTCAAACTGGAGTACGGAGTCGCCGTAGTTAGCGTAGAACAGGCCGTCCACCCATTGATAAACGTATGAAGCGTTGTCGTCCTTGACGTAAGACGCGCTCCAAAAGTTATCGACGTTCGAGAAGTCGAAGAGGTAAACACCCTCACGCTTCCAGATGACGATGTTGTTTACATCAGGAGTAACGAACGTGGCGGTCTGGTTAGTCGGGCCAATCTCGTCTGCCGTAGACCATGCCGCACCACCGTTTAACCCGTCAGTGGAAACGCTGACTTCGTTGTCTCGCAGCCGGACGATGACATTGTATGTAGCAGATGCTTCACCATCATCACCACGGTTGCAGAAAGAGTTTGCCTGACCCAGCGTGGTAGCGCGGTTTGATGCTGTCCACGTAGAGCCATCGCTGCTGTAGACATAAGGGCTAGTCCCACGAGGGACGTAGATATATCCGTCATGTTCGATAGCCCCGCCGATGTAACTTCCGCTACTCGCCTTTACTTCCCACGAAAGAGACGACGTGTTCCACTTGTAAATAGCGTTAGTGGTAATGGCAAAGAAGCCAAGCGACGTATTAATAAACTGAAGCGGCGTACCGTCGAAGAAGGTGTCAACCTCATCGGTAACAGTTACGTTGCGGAACGGTGAAAGGTAGGCGCGATGCTCATCGGATAAGTCGATGTTGCGTGAGTAGTTGTACCCGGCAGTAGCGTGCCCATCGACGTTGTGTCCGCCGCTAGTACCGTCACTCTTGCCAGCGCCACCGTGCCACGTTTCTGTAGCAGAAGTAATGGTGACTTCTGGAGGCTGGCCCTCATAGAGATTGTTGGCGTCTAGTCGCTGCTGCGGGGCGAATGTCGGAGCAAGCGCAACCTGATACTGGCGCATCCCATCTTGCCCGCCAAGAATTATCAGCCCTTTAGTTACCCCATCAGCCTCGATGTAAACATCATAATTACTGAATGGCATTTGCTACGTCCAGTACGGAGTGCTGACAGAGTGTACCGGCATGTTCTGCTCCAACTTAGCAAGCCGTGTGCTACGGCGAGTAATTGTCGCAATACGCTGGAACACTTCTGGCACATCAGCAGCGGTAAGACCCTGCCACTCAAAGAGAATCAGCGAGGCCATCGCGTACAACACGCGAGCCGTACCGCTGGTCAATTCCATTGAGTTGGTTACTTGGTCGTTGACATCAGTACCTAGAGCAGAGACGTAGTTCTGCCCAACAATTCGCAACTGGTGCCCACGAATGGGAATACGTGGCAGTGTAAACGTCTGAGTGGTGGCATCTCGTCGCACGTTAGGGAACGACTGAGAGTTGTACGTCTCAGTAATACGTTCCTTGTCACCGTAGTAGAACCACGCCCGGTTCCATGCACACTGGAGCGCGTCACCACTGGTAGCGTTGAGGGATACCGTGAGCAGGACGGAGTTGGTAGCGGAGATGACCTTCTCTACACTAAGCAACTGCCAGCCACGACCGCTGTGTACGTCGCTGCTCAGGGTGCCGCTGTCGTCTTGAATACTGATCGACAATCGACCAGCAACTTGGCAATACACCCACATCCCGAAGGACATCTTGCGGCCAACAGTTTCAGCAGCCGTGAGGCTCTGAGTCATGTTGGCTACGGTCTGTGAATACGTACCCGCAACGCTGTCATCAATGTTCAGAACGCTACATCCGTAGTCGTACTTAGGAATGATGAGGTCGGTATAGTTTGTTTGAACGGTAGTCTGGGTAACGCCAGCCGAGGGCGTCCAGTAGTTTGCGCTGTCACCAAGCGGGGTGTTTAGGAAGTTCCACAGCAAGTTGTTTGCTGCACATGGGCTTTCCTCGTAGACCGTTACGGGGCCAAGAGGCATATCAGGAGGGACGACGAAGACATTGGCTCGGCCATCGCAGGTAATAGTCTCGTCGTATACCAGTTGATACAACTGGTCAGAGCCGTCAAAGGCACCCTCGTCTAGCGCCGAAAACTTCTGAACGGGATCGTACTTGTGAATCTCGTAGGTAGTTCCTAGAGCAATCTGCTCAGGGAAAGCGTACATAAGATCTACTACACCAGTAGACCCGTCGTTAGACGCGATAGGGCGCGTGAGGTATTGGTTATCCCCCGCGCTCGTGATGCGGATATAGCGCCCCTGTAGGCGCTTCGACTGATACCGCTTCAGGTAGTTATCTTGAAGAGTAGTAGCCGCAACATTACCGGCAGCGGTAGTGGTGCTGGCTTCGTAGTCATTGATAAACTGAGACAGACCAGTGAGCAGTTCAGCGCCCGTATAACTCACTTCTTCTCCTTAGAGCGTTTATATTGCTCTAGTAGTTTACGCCCTCTAGCCACCGCTGACGCCTTGTCACCGAGGTGGCCCCACGCTTCAAGGCTTAACTTCAGTCTGGTCTTCTTGCCGTCTTTATTGAGGGCACCCGGCGAAGAACCCATGCGAGTGAGGAACGAACCCTGCCTGCGCTTCTCCTCCGGCGTGGAAGCAGCATGTTTAACCGGGGGTTTTAGTGTCCCCCCAGTTTGGGCTTTATACGAGGCGCGGCCCTTTTCATTCAGGCCACCCTGCGGATCTTGCCCAGCCTTTCGCTGCCACGCCGGAGTACTTGCCACAAATTACTTCGTTCCCTTGTTAAAGTACTTCATCCGCTTTGGAGCAGAAGCCTTAACGCTAAAGTTCATGGCCGGTGGCTTTGCCAACTTAATCTTTACTGGTGCCGCCGCACGTTGTACGCGCGGACTTTTAGCAGCCTTTGGAGCCTTTGGCGTAGGCCAAATAGGGGCCATTACTTCATGCCCTTCTTAGCGGTTCCCTTCCCGTACTTGGACATGTTCTTCATGAAGGCGGGCAACTGCTTTGCGTCAGCCTTCTTGTCCATCTTGCTGCTTTCCATCTTCTTCATGGCAGCAGCCTTCTTCATCGGCATTGGGGTATCCTACCTTTTCTTGCGGCTCTTACCAGCGGAGGAAAGAGCAATAGCAACTGCTTGTTTCTGCGGCTTACCGTGAGAAATTTCCCGTTTGATGTTTGAACTAATCACCTTCGAGGATGACCCCGATTTAAGCGGCATTAGAACTCTTCGATGTACGCAACACTAGGAGTACCACTGGCAGCAATTGCCGTGATAACGGCAGAAGTATCCAGCGTCAGCGTTGCCCCGGCAGCAATCGGGAAACCTGTACCAGTGGCAGCGGCAATACCACTATTGATTGTGATAACGATGCTCGCGTCCATGTTCTTAACCGTGACCCGACGCCTGCCGGGACGAGCGGCAACGATGGTGGACGAGGCAGTAGTGAGTGCTGCCTGTGCGATATTCAAATTTCGTGACAGAACATCAGCCATTTAAACTACCAAGTCCTTCTTCGGGGCCGACCGAATCCCTGCCTGCTGCTGATTAAGCATCTCAGTCAGAGCGGCAAGCGCCTGCGCGTTGATAGAGTTCGCCTTAGAAACCTCTTCGGCCTGATGCTCTAGCGTCCATCGGGCCAACGCCTCGTGTCGGCGCGGGTGACGAAGCCGACGATGGTTCTCCATGTCGTATCGAGTATCAAATGTCACCACCTTGCGGCAGTCACACTGGAATCCTTGAGTACGAATCTCTTCCTGCTTCTCCTTCGGCTGGTTGGCCGAGAAGGTGCAAAAGAAATCACCAATCTTGCCCTCGGTAGGCTGCTCCGTCAGATACCAGACGCGCTTGTTTGCCCACTTCGGATCAAGTTGGTTTAGACGGACATCTTCATCAGTGAAGGTTCGCTTTAACAGGGAGGCACCGTCGTTCGTATCCACCATGTAGTACGGAACACTGTGAGAGTAGTTCGTAATTGCATGGTAGACAGGAACCATCGTGTCGGCGTTGTTGTTCATCGCCTTCAGCGGGCTTGCTGCCATACCTTCAGACTTGAGGCTCTGCGATAGAGTCTCAAATTCATTCTCGGCAGACATTGTAGTTTCGAGTACGTTGACCATTAGAGTTGGCTCCTATGCGCCTGAAGTCCACGGAGTGTTCGTCCGTGAGTCTTACTAAGGTGCCGCTTCATATCAATAGAAGTGGCGTAATCCTCTAGGAGAGTTGATGTTGCTTCCTGCTCGGCAAGGATTTCATCCAGCCCCTTGTCCTCACGAAGCGCAGAAGCGTAATCCATCAGGGCGTCACAAGTTTCCTCGAACCCCCCGAAGATAAAGATATCGTTTACATCCGGGAAGTTGGCGGCTGGGCCAAGAATCCTCGGGAACTCCACCAACTTATCATCCCGAACGACCGCAAGAGACTGCATCCTCATAAGGACACCGCCCTTAAAGTCGTCGTATTCCTTGAGGAAGTACGCCATCTCACCGTGCTTAAGCGGCTCGACGTTCGGAATAATAATCTGCAAGTTAAGCAGCCTCTAGCACGTAAGAAATGTTGGTGTCGATGTGAGTCGCAGTCGTGATGGACGAGCCAGTTTTGCCGATAGTGATAGCGGTGGCCGCATCACAGGCAACATAAGACGCGCCATCAGCAAGAACAGTAGCGCCAGTACCGCCATCCTTTAGCACCGCAGACTGCGTAAGGCTTGCCTGCGCGTAGGCAACCAACTTAACGCTGGTGGTCTGCGTGCCAAGAATATCAACGGTAGTAACAGCCGCTGCCGCGCCGCCAACTGCAATCGCAGTAGCGGAAATAATGCGGTACTTGTACCCAGTAACAGCGGCAAGCAGGGTGGCGCCTGCGTTTACCGCAGCAATTGTGCTGCGGGTGCGGAGGTTCCTGACAATGGGGCTACCAGCAGCGTCAACGAGTGACCCTGCAATAGTAAGAATCTCCCCAGAGGGAACGGTCATTCCGCCTGCATCAACATATACAGAGGGGTCGCCACCGTAGTTGATATTTAGACGGGCATTTGCGCGGTCAAACTGAAAACCATTAGCAGGAGCAGACATGTAAACAACTTCCTAGTGATGGGGAGGAGGGCGGCTAGGGCCGCACCTGACCTCCCCCCACTAACTAGGCACTAACTCATCTGACGACCGGACATGATGAGCAGCGAGTCAACGTAAGCGGTCTTCGCCGCCGCGCTGCGCGTCTCAAGTAGGGCAATCGGGGTCAGGAGCGCAGTAGTCGCAACTGCTGCCGTGATCCGAGCCACCTCACGCATACCAGTCGAGTGACCGTCTGCGTTGTCCTTGCCGTAAGACAGGATGGCGTCACCCTGCGGAGTAACCTCGACGGCAAAGTTCTCATAGACGCCAGCAGTCGGAGCAGCCGAAGAGCCATCAATAGTGACAGCCGTTCCGCCCTTATCCGTATCAGCGTTCACACCAGCCGTGTACCACACGTCGGTTGTAGCGGCAGTGTCGAAGACAAAGCCAACCGCGTCTGTAGCGTTAGACGTAAACGTAGTACCAGACAACTGGATTGGGTTCTCAAGCGAGACAGTATCGGTAAGACCGATAAACAGCGCCCGCGTAGTAACCGCCGTCTGGTTCTTGACGCGCCACTGCACCCGGATAGAACCATCAGAAACAAGGTGGTTCAGGCCAGTAGTGATCTGGCTCCTGTTGGTGTCACTTGCACCAGTAATAAGACCAGCCACGCCGCCGCGCTGGGCTACGACAATAGCGGCAGTTCCGCTGTTCTCGCTCTGACCAGCCACTTCACCGGCAAGGGCAGCACCAACAAAATCATCCTGAAAGAGAACAATTTCGCCATTAGAAATGCTAGGGAAAGACATGTACTTATTCCTTTCTTGCTCGACTACGAAGTCGGCGGAGTAACATCGGTGGTGTACGAGAACGTCCACGCCGACTGACGGATGCCGTTACCGTACTCGTCAGTTGCGTACATGATTTCCGCACCCGTGCCGATGTTTTCCTTGCGCTCAGTAATCATGCGCGAGGCAATACCTTCGACGTGAACAATCGCACCACCGGAACCCTTAGCAAAACTAAAGCCGATTGCGTTGGTGCTTGAACTGACCGGGATATTACCGTCAGTCCAAAGTTCGGTGTCGTACAGGCTACCGCCCGACCAACCCTTGAGGAACACGTCCGAAGACAGCCCCACCGGGATGGTGTACGTACCGATACCAGCAGTGATCTCGTCCTGAATGTCCTTCTTCTGGAAGGGGTGCAGGACGGTGCAAACGGGGCCGTCCCACGGCTCGGTGGAGTTGCCACCAATACGCGACATGGCAGCAGCAACAAAGCCCGAGGTCATCGGCTGACCGGCAGTACCGAGGTCGGTCGTAGCCGACTGCGCGATAGCGATGAGGTCAATGTCCTTCTTACGGGACATCGCGTTCTCAATAAGAACGCCCATCTTCGCGGCAACCAGCGAACTGATTCGCTTCTTGGTACGGTCAGTCACGAAGACCGACATGCCAACAGAGGTCGGGCGAATCGAGAACACGCCGTCCACAATCTCCTGCGGAGACTGCTCAAGGTCGGTGAGTTCGTCAATGTTCGTCGCGTTCAGTTTGCTGAGGTAGACTTCCTTCCAGTCGAGGCCAATGCCATCGGCAAGACGGGTCGTGTCAACGAGACGAGCCATGATGGGGCCGTACTCTCGGATCGTGCGGGCCGACGAACGAACGTCGTCCAGAGAATCCGAAAGTACGCCAGTGGTAGTAATACCAGCGGGCATTTTCTATTCCTTAGATAGCACCGATAGACCGCAAATAAGCGATGCGGTCGCTCGATGAGCGGCTTGGATCGAGGGCACCCTTCGTCCCACCAGCGGCGGACGGGGAACCCTTTGATTTGTTCTTTGCGTCAGTACGCTGCATGGCGTTTGAACGCTCTTGAATCAGCGAACTAAGATGCAAATCAATCACATCATCAGCAGTATCGAAGTCGCCATTAGCGAGTGACGCTGCGGCGGTCTTCCAGACCGGGGCAAAGTCAGCACTATCAGGGTCGAGTCCGGCTTTCTGAATCTGCTTAACGCGAGTGCGCTCCCATACCTTTACTTCAGGCGACCAGTCAGAAGTTGGCTGCTGTTGTGCAGCGTACTGGCGCTGGTCATTCTGAATCTCACCACGCACTCGCTGGATTAGATCGGCCTCACGCAACGCTTGCTGCTGCTGCCCGATATACTCTTGCGCCCGCTGCTTAGTGGCAGGGTCAGTAAAAGCAGTCTCGTCTAGTCCATTAATCATGGCCTGAATCAGAGCATTACTCTGATCAAGTTTGGCTTCCAATTCGGTACGTAGCGCGGCTCGCTGTCGCGGGTCTTCTGCATTTTGGAGACGCGCCTCTGCGGAACGAACCCGACCTTCGATGGTCTTTAGTTCGTTGAGCCATGAGGGGCGTTCAACTTGTGCCCGAAGAGCAGCAATCTCGTTCTTGAGGGACGCTACGTCATCTTCATCGGTGCTGTCAGATGGCTCTTCGATGTCATCAAGGACTTCATCCTCAACTTCATCCAGAGGGATCTCAGACTCGCTTACCACTGATTAACTCCTAAGCAATCTAATTGCTGTAAACAATACATACCATTTTTAAATATGTCTATGGCTTGTTATGTAATGCTACCTCTTCTTCAAACGAATAGGAGTAGAAACTCCACCCGTCAGGAGCAACGACTCATCCAGCATAGGATCTTGCAGTCTCATCCTGTCCCGAATGGGGTCAGAGACAGCATCAATCCTAGACTTAATGGCATTTAAACGTGCAGCACCAGCAGAACCTTTTGCGTTAGTAATAAGGGTAATCTGCTGAACCAAATCACCATACGAATCTATTGGCTGACCACCACTTGCAGACGAAGCCAGCCCAGCAAATCTATCAAACGCTGTATCACGAGCGTCATAGTAACCAGCATCCCGGATGTACTTCTTAGCCTTGAAGTAGGAGTCAGCACCCGGAGCGTGGTCTGGAACCGTACGTTCTTCAATGAAGGCTTTCGCCTTAACCTTATCTCCGTACTTACCAGCCTCAATATCAGCCATAAGTTCGGCCTGTAATTGCTCACGAAGGTCGTAGTCCACCCGTCCGGGGACTTTAGAAGCCTTGTCAAAAGTTTTGTAATAAGCGGATAGTGCGCTGCGCTCCCCAGTAGTGGCGCGATATACAATGCCATTACTTTCATCAATCTGCTGCTTCTTGTAAACGGCCTGCCGCTGGTATTCATCAAGAGAATCAGCCATCTGCTTTGGAGTAGACGACCCAGCCTGAAAATCAGCCCACGCCTTTGCCTCATTATCAAGGCGCTCAACGTCAACGGCCTTTTTCTCAATGCGGGCCTTTGACTCTTTGCTGCCGCCCTTTGCCAAAAGCCTATCCTGATCTTGATAAGCAAGCGCAATGTTTGGGAACTTCTTATCTAGTGCTTGGCGTTGTACCCCAGTAACTTCATCTAGGGACTTGCCGTACTCGCCAAGAGCGGCATTATTCATCTGTTCAAACGGGGTAAGTTCTCTAGCCTTAGCGCCAAAGAAGTTAAGGCCAGCACCCGGAATGGCATTTAATCCCGCTGCTACGGTGCTATCTCCTGTTCTCATATTTCTATCAACGTCAGCCAAATACCCTGACACAGTAAATGGAAGAATCTGCTCTGCTACTCCCAGAGAAGAAAACGGATCATTCCCTTGATATGTATTACCAGTCCCAATAGCCTGAGCCAGCCCGATAAGCGGCGATCCCTTAGCAGCCAACTGCTGACCAACACCCTTGAGTAGTTGCTCATACCCGTTACCACTAACCAAATTTGCAATCCCATTGTTTGAAATTGCCGCCATTCGTGCTAGTGAATCCCATCTACCAAACAATGAGATGTCCTGTCCGTGTACACGCACAGTCCCAAAGTTTGGGTTGAGTTTAAATTCACCACGCTCCATAGCCTTCTTATCAAATGGGTTAGCCACTTCCTCAATAGGTCGGCCCTGTGCCATTGCCGTCCCAACGGCCATCATCTCTGCGCCAATAACCATATTGGAAATGTATTTGCGGGCTACCTGCCCCTCTAGCCCACCATTTAGGGTGGCAGAAATAACTGTTTCAATACCGCTGCGAAGGAAGTTGGGGGCAAACTCAACTAGAGTTTCAATATCACCAGCCCGACCAGTAGAAACCCCAGTAAAGCGATTGATTGAACGGGCAATCTGCTCTTCTTCAAATGCTGAAAGAGGCTTACCGGCTTTTGTTGCCGCGTCAGTAAGCGAGTTAAACATATCAACGCGGTTGCGGGTGCTGAATACGCGGAAGTGTTCTGATAGTTGCTTTAAACCGGGCCATCGCTCAAACCACGAACCAAGTTCAAAGTCAGAAGTACGCGTACCCGGCCCCATAAAGGCAATGCCACGGCGCACAGCATTTTCAGTTGAGGGTTGTGCTGCATATTCTCGGTATGCGGCAGGATCAATAAGATCTGCCACAGACTTGCCAAAGTTTTTGACAAAGATTGCGGGTGCTGAAAAGAACTGCCCACCAATTTGGTTGAGTACCGCACTCATATCTCCCATAGCACGAATAGGAGTGATTGTAGTATTGATGTTTTTTAGATTTGAACTAGCCCGCCCAAGTTGTGTAGTTGCAGGCAGACCAGTCGTAAAGAACTTTGTAATAACCTCAGCGTCTTCTGGCAAAAAGTCGCGGCCACGAAGAAGTGGCGCTACTTCTTGGGAAATGCCTACGCGACCCGCAGCAGCATCACGAGTTCTTTCGCGGATTGATGCAATCTTTTCTTTGAATTGATTTACATTTGCGCGAGCGGTAACAACTTGCCCCTCTAGGTCAGCAATGTCGGCTTTAGTAGCCTCGTATTTTTGAAACCATGCGGCTGACTTGTTCCCTGTTCGCGCTGCCTCTTGATCAAGACGGCCTAATTCAGCAGTCTTGCTTTTAACATCTTGCTCAAGACCGGAAATAAGGGCATTGCCTTTATTAACTGCTCGCTGCTCCCAAAGATTATCTACAAACGCTTGCCGTGCAGAAACACTTTGTTCCCCCATTAACTTACCGCTTAAAATGGCACTATCAAAATTTACTGCTAGTGCGTCATTTAAATCTTGGGCCTTGCTAAGAGAAGAACCTGTATTTAGAAATTTTTCTTCTACCTCAGCCAGTTTTGTAAGTTTTGTACCGAGGTTTCTTTTTGCTGTTTCAGCCTTTTTAGTTCCTTCTTCGAGGGCACTAAATACGTCAGTCGCTTTAGTAACGGCAGCATCCGCAATAGAAAATTTTTTACTTTGCGCTTTCCATTGGTTAGCAATTCTCTCTAATTCTGTTGTATCTACTTTTAAGTCTCCCTTTAATTGTTTTGCATATTCAAGGTTTTTACCAATTTCTACGGCAAGTTTTAATCGTGCTGATTCGCCTGAACGTAATTGATTATGTAATTCGCCTAGAGTTTCTGGGCTTGAGTCTTTAAAGAAGTCTTTTGCAACATCAAGTTTTTGTTCTGCTGACAACACGCGCTGTCCGGCCTTTTGAACATTTTCCTCTGCACGCGCATATGCTTCATCCAAAAGATTTGCGCTTACTTCTTGTTTAGCAGCCGTCTTTCTTTTCCCAGTTGCGCTGCCAATTAGTTTGTTTGCCGCTTCACGAGCCGACGCCAACTGCTCAAGAAACTTTGGGCCACCTGCTTCAATGAAACGCAGATTGGCCGTATCTCCAGAAAGCGCCTTTAGTGAGGCAGCATAGGTCTGCGCGATATTTTCAAAGTTTGACTTAGCGTATTGGTTAAACGTAGCCGCTGGGTCTGCGTAAATAACGCCAGCGTTAATACCATCAATCGCTTTTTGGTATGTACGTTCATTCTGCTGTGGCCCGCCAGTAAGTCCGGGAGCAGCACGAGTATCACTAAACGAATCGGCGTTATACTCCTTACCCTTTCTTGATGACAGGGGGAGTCTTGGGGCAAATGCCTGATCTTGTTCAAGATCAGCCATTTTAGATTCAATACCAAACGCAGAACGCTCGCTATAGATTCGCCCAGTAAGCAAGTTGTAATCATCAATTGCTTTAACTTGCTCAGGCGACAGAGCATATTTTGATTTAAACTCAATAGCATCCGCAAGCGGAACAAACTTACCGTTTACATCTTTGATGTAAGCGTTGCCAAAATTCTTTTTAGATTTTACTAGAACGTCTGGCAGGATTGATTCTACAGTTTCGCCATTGGCATCTGTCTTAAGTTCTCGACCGAGGGTGAAGTAGTCTTCATTCCACCCCATCCTCTTGAAGATGCCCGCTGCCTCATAATCTAGTTTATTGATAACACCGGGCAGGCTGCGTTTAACGCGAGCAAGTACACCTTCAAGACCAGCGCCAAACCCGCCAGTACTTGTCAACTCTTTGATGGTCTTGTTACTCAGGCTATCTGGAGATGGGACTTGAAGAAATTCTCCAAGCGGCTGTTCTGGTGGGCCAACTAAATCTCGCCCGTATTGTTCTTTGCCGCGCACACCCATGACGGGGTTCGCAAGGCCAAGAACATCCCTACCAAAAGTTTTTTCCGCAACGCTAGAAGCGACACGCCTACCTAGCAGAAGTCCAGCAAGACCGCCAGCGATATTAGCGCCAACCTTTGCAGGCGTACTGGCGTCTTCGCCAACAAATTTGTCAGCAATTTCTGAGCCGCCACGGGCAGCCGCGCCCAGACCAATCTCAGTACCGTATCGGATTAGTGGGTTTGCACTTTCAGAGATTGGCGAAAAGGCAAACTTGCCAGCGCCTTCAATAATCCCAGCGGCTTTTCCTAGACGTGGTGCAACCTTCGCAACCTTGCTTGCAACTCCTAGACCGGGAACAAGCGCAAGAAGGTTAGTCGGGCGGCTTCCTTCTTCAAGGAGGAAGTTCCCAATCTCATCTAGAGGGCCAGCCATAGGCCCAATCTTTACACCAAGCCGCTCACTGATCGGCTTATCTACGAATGACCATGCCTGACCTGCTGATGATAGCGCCCTACCTAGATTGCTATCCCACCACGAGGAATCCGAGGCAGGGGGGCTACCTAAGCGGCCAGCCATTTGAGGGCTGGCGCTTGGGGCAATGCCCTCTACATTAGCGCCGCTACGGAATCGCTCCTTAGCAGCCGCATATTCCTCATCAGTAGGCATTTAAACTACCAGCCTTCCACGTCGCGTAGTTCGCTGCTGACCGAATAGCCCCTTCTGAAGGGCGTTGTATTCCTGCTGGCTCGTACCCTCAAGGGCAAGCCGAGTGCCAAGTGCCGCAGCCTCATCAGCAGTCAGGTTGTTTGTCTGACGCATTGACGCTGACTGGACTGGCAACATGCGTGCTTCAAATGCACCGCGATCCCCAAGAATGGAACTGACAACAGGAGGGGAATACTCTCTTGCAGTGTTTACAAGATCCTCTTGCGTAACAGGACTCAGGCTACCAGCAGGGGCACCCTGAACAGCCGGAAGTACACCATCGGCATAGCGCGGGTACATACCGAGTCGGCTATCAGTTCCCTCGGCGTAGCCTGCCAGTCTACCTAAACCACCAGCAATAGCCCGCGCTCCGTAACCAAGCCCTGACCCAATACCGCTGAGTGCGTTCCTTAGTGTGATGTCGTAATCTTGAGCGCCTCTTCCAGTATTCCAAGATTCAGAAGAACCGGGGTAACTCTCACCCGGATACAGTTGGTACTTTCCCATGTCCTGTCGATGGAGATGGTTCATTCTACTGTTATTTTCAAGTCCAAAAGGCCCACGGGTGTTGCCTTCTGGATACCTACGGGGGTTAAGGCTTTCCCACTTATTGTGTTGTGCAGTGGCCCAAGTACGAGCGTCAGCGTCACTCCAATTAGCCATCTCTCTATTCCTGTCACGCTCCTCTGAATAACGCAGAGTACGGTCATATAGACCTTCTAACGCTGCCCCAACGCCCTGCGCTCCGTACCCAAGAGCGTTACCGACGCCCTGCGCTCCGTACCCAAGAGCGTCACCAACGCCCTGCGCTCCGTACCCAAGCAAATTAGAAAGCAAATTTATTGCGTCTGTGCCCTTGTCATAGCGCGGGTACATACCGAGTCGGCTGTCAGTTCCGTGTGCGCCACCCGCGGCAGGATCCATCGGGTTGGTGCCTTGTGCGTAGCCCATGATCGGGCCAAAGCGGTCTGCATCCTGAGCCGCCCGAAACTGATCAATGGTGTCTTGATTGCCGAAGCGGTATAACTGCCCACCGGGCGCAATCTGTCCATAGGGAGCGCCACGACTCTCCAGAATGCCCTGAATCTGTTCGAGGTCGCCATCCGTCTTCGGATTCATCGCCTTGATCAACCACTGAACATATGTTGATTCCGGGTCGGCTGTTGCATCCTCGGCGCGCGGGTCGGTGCCTTGTGCGTAGCCCATGATCGGAGCGTGCCCCGTGCCGTAGGCGAACCCAGCGGAGCCAGTTCCGTCAGCAAAACGATTTGGCATTGTTCCCCCGTAATACGCGGCAAGCCGACTGTTCGGGACTACCTGAATAGGTGCCCGCGTTGGGTTGATAATCATCTCTTCAGTACCGGCAGGTCGCCCATCGCGGCGGTCGCCTACGATAAAACGCTCGTCACGAGTAGCACCGCCATAGGCGTAGTCGGGAAAGGAGGTGTCATCGCCGGGGGTCGCTGGGTTTGAAAGACTCTCCATGCCAGAGGTGTCATTGCTTGTTACCGCTGGGCCTGCACCACCAAAAGTGGAGGAAAGATCATCCCGACCAGCAAAATATGCCGCTGATTCTTGTGCGGGAGTGGGGGCAGAAGGAGCAGCGCCAAGACGCCCAGCGTCAGGCGCATTATCAGACGCGAGCATCTGTGTGTTTTGGTCTGACGTTACTGTCGCAGGAACAGGAGCAGGCGCGGGCATCATGCCCATGCTTTGCAACTGGGCCTGAAGTTGGCTAATAGAAGCGCCATTATTCTGCATGTTAAGCAGAACTTGCTCTGGGGTAGTTGCGTTCTGACCAACAGTCCAAGTGTTCTGATTGGGATTTACAGGGTTTACAGGCGCAGGCTGGTTCCTTACATACGCCAGCATCCTGTCAAAGTCAGACTGAGAAACAGCCCCGCCAGTTGCCCTCAATGGGGTTGCTGGAACCGGGGGGATTGTAACGGCAGGCTTTGAAAAATCTGGGATTACAGTCTTGGGTGCAGTCACAAACGGAGCAGGAAGAAGAGCATCCCGCACGGTCTGGAAGTTCTGAGAACCCATTGCATTTTTAGCAGCATTAACCAGATCGGCTTGAGTAATTCTCCCGCCGCCCAGTGGTGCAAGGCCAGCAGACAGCCTCCCACGATTTACAAAATCAGTGGGGTTATTGATTAGCCCGTTTACATACTTCTGTAGGTCTAGCGCATTAGTGAACTGCTGACCTTGAAGCGAGATGTCTTGCGTTCGAGCATTACTAGCAGCGCCAATATCAGTCGCGCGTCCTGAAAGAGCGGCGTTTTGATCGGCTGCTCGTTCGTTTGAAGCAATTCCTAGTCGAGACTGAAGCGCCAATTCAGCAGCAGTTCGCTCTGGGTCAATCGTTGCAAAGTCAAACTTACCAAGCAACTGTTTTGGCTGAGAAGGGTCGCGGGTATTTACAAGAAAACTCTCGCCAGTTGTAGAATCTTTTTGAACAACTAGAGCAGGATCTTGCTTTGCAAACTCAACACCTTTCTGCACTACTTGGCTTGATCCGTCACCACGGATTCCAAGTAAATCGCCGTCTTTATTGACCTTGTACTCGGTGTACCCCGGAGCAATATTAGTTACAAGAGGTTCTGACCCGTCACTAGCAAAACGGATAACTTTCCCGTTGTAGTCTTTGTATGAGTAAGTCGTAGCCGGGGCAATATACCCGCCACCGCCACCGCCGCCACCGCCGCCACCGCCGCTGCCGCTACTATCGCCGCCTCGTGATTTAATTAACTCGGCTTTATATTGGGACGGTAATGCAGGCGGTTTCTTGTCACTACCTTTAAGAAAGTTGGTAATATCTTCAGGTTCAACAGTAAGATTTCCAACGTAATAAAATCTTGGGTCGTTAAAATCGTAAACAAGGTTCCCATCCTTGTCTTTTTCAGGTTGGTCACCCTTCATTTTAATTGGGTAAACTTTTAGAAACTCATCCGGGCTATAACCTTCAATTGCTTCATATGCCCTGCCTTGATATCGAGGGTCTTTCTGAAGTCTTTGGCTGTTAGCAGTACCCGTAGCAGGCGTTCCCTTTTGGGAATTCGCGTTACCTGTTACGGGCGTAGGGGTATTACCACCGGGCGGAGCGGCTTTTGCTTTTTCTTCTGCAACCGCAGCATCAGCCTTTACCTTATCCGCTTCTTGTTCTCTCTGGCCCCAATAATTTTTATGGGCATAGAACTTTTCTTCAAGGGCCAGTTGGCTATTGGGGCTTTTTAGTAAAGCAATAATGTCTTCGTCTGAAACCGCTGGCCGAATTGCAGTCTGCGTCATCAAATACTTGGCTTGATTAAAGCCCGGTCGAAAACCGCCTAGCCAACTGGGAAGTGCTTCACTTGCACCACCCCGATCAAGAACAGAATTAACACGATCGTCTGAGGGATTAACTGGATCCATTATTGCTGTCCTTGCTGCTGCGGTGCTGACGGTGCGGGGGTGGCCGGAGTACTAATGTTTTGAACTAGCGGCATTAGGATCCTAGAATACTTTTCGTTCAGCGCATCAATCGTATTTGTTTGATACGCATGTTCGAGTTCCTTATTAAAGTCCTCGAATGTCATCTCAAAGATATCCTTAGCCTTATCTGGTACTGAGTACTGAGCATGAATGTACTCAAGGCTTAGGGCTTGTAACTGTTCTGCTCGCCTAATGGCTGAGAACGTGGCGTCTGCCATTGCCCCTTGATTCATCGGAACGCCGCCTGAGACTGAACCACATCACGGTTCTGTAACCCCTGAGCAATAATCTGTTGCTGTAGCCCATCAGGAGCCATGCCCGCGTTTGCCTGTGGGTTCATGCGCTGGTCTGCTGCGGGGCCAGTCATTGACTGATTGTCATTGGGTGAGGGAATTTCGGGCGGGGCAGGCGGAGGTTGCGCTGCCTGAAGAGCCATGCCGAGGTCAGTAGCAGCAGCGGCCTTACGCATCTGGGCGAACTCAGGAGATAGGTACACGTCCTCGGACGAGCGGCGAATCATCTCCGCAAACCCATCAGCAACAATGTCACCCTGCTCAAGCGCGTATTGGTATGACAGCGCAGGGTTTACACGAGGCGCTTCCAGCCAGAATCGAGCCTTGCTCATCTGCATCACTTCCTGATCAGAAGTAGCAAGTTGTGCGTGAACTTCGTAGAAGCCACCGATATCAGACGGCTTGAGTACAATTTCAGCAGAGGTACTGGCACTTGCAGAAGAGCCATAGAGTGTGACTGGTGCCTTGAGTACCAAGTCTACGTCCATAAGAAACTGCCTTGTCATCTTGGTAATCACTCGCTCGATAGCGGCGATAGGCCCAGACAACTTTGCTACTGCGTTACGCACATTGAGGTCTGCCTCAGTTGCGGTATCAACGCCCTTCTGCGCTACGCCACCAAGAATATCAATTTTAAACGTGCCATTTGCTTCACGCTCTAGCACATCACCGAGGGCAACTACTCCCTGCGGCACATCAGGGTGGGGCATCCAGCGAAGGGATTCGGCACCGGGTTCATTCTCGTTGCCGTCCATATCAATGATCTCACCCGGCCCCATCATGATCTCCTTGTCGGGAGCCATGTTGCGAGCGACACCCATAGGAAATGCAGCGAGTCGGGAGACGGCAAGCCACGAAGTTCGGGCCTCTGCCTGTGCGCGGAACAGTTCTCGCGCGTGCTGAGTCATGCCCACAAACTTTTCGTGCGGCTTAGACAACTGGTGGTTTAGGCCAAACCCACCGTCATCAATAGAAATAGGTAGATATGGGTACGGAGACTCGTCTGAAAAGACTGGTTCATCTTCAATCCACTGGCAGAAATGCCCCGGTTCCCACGTCCCATCAGACTGCACCGGCCCCGGCTTAGTCCAATACTCGGTGTAGTTCACCTCGTCCAAGTCATCCATATCGCGCCACTTGCCATCAGCCTCGGGCCAGCGTTCGCGGGCTTCCTCAACGTAGATGGCGTATTGGATGTAAACATACTTAGGGTTGCGGTGGTCGGAGGGGTCTTCATAGACAGTTACATTGTCTAGGAGTTCTACGTTCCACATGAACTCAGAGCGACCAAGCCGCTGTAGTTCACGTCTAAACGAGGCAATCGCGTTATTGTAACGCCGCGTCCCGCTTGTTGACTTGGGGAATTCTGTGCGCTGTGGGTAATCTGGAATCAGATCCCACTTGAGCGTCTTGCGGATAGCAATCTTTCCTTCATTGAGCAGCGGCTTACGCGCATCACCAATGATGTTGTTCTCTCGCGCGACGTGCGCCCACCATGCGTTACAAGCCTGCCGCACAATTTCTGCCCGTGCAGACTCACCAGCCTCATTCGTAAGAGTAGGTCTGGTGGGAATTTTGATGGTAGGGAACGTGAGGATGTGGTCGGCTGGCTCATCAATAGCGCGACGTGCGGTCTGCGGGATGAGCGGAGTCAGGCGCGATGCCCACTTGGGGGGAACTACATCCGCGCCAAACTCCCGGTTGTAATACTGCCGGTTGATTTTGACTTCGTTGATGTACTCGCCAAATACCGACTTCATCGTTGAGAGTTTTCTCAACGCAGCATTAGCATCGTAGGCCATTAATCGGCATCCTCAAGGTAGTTACGTCGTTTAGATGGCCCACTATTCTTACTGCGGGACATCAGTTCATTTAGGAGTGCTAACGACATAATGATATCATCTGTGAATCCAGATGCGGCAGAAGCCGTAATCGATCCATTGGGGGTACGCTTACGCAAGAACCCTCTGAACTCTCGCTGCAAATCTTCCCATGACTTAGGGAACATAATCCTCCGGTGCTGGAGGTCTGCGGCTAGTTTACCCAGTGTAGGCATTTTATTCGTGCCTGTCCATGTAAACGGAATCACAGGGATACCCCTAGTCTGAAGTTCCCTGACCATAGGAAGCCCCAGCCCAGACGAGTCGGCAATAGTCTTGGGCCTGCCATACTTCATCCAGATGCCAAAGATGCGCTCATAGGTATCAATGGGGTCAGTCTTATTCCATCGCTCCTTATGGGTAGCGTTCTTGGTGGCCGTATCCCCAATAAGCACGACGTTGTAATCGTTCTCTACTGCAAGGTCGATTGACATAACGTACCGACGCAGCGGGTCGAACGACGGCTCATGCTCGGACATAGCCTCTTTATAGTTTGTGAAGAAGGCTCCATCATCCTCAACCCATTCGCCCCCATACAACCTACGGAACTCGTTCTCCGTCATGTTGTCTTTAGCCTGAAGGACGGCATCCATATCCATCCATGTGGTTTCCCACGAGGCTACTGAGTAGGAATGATATGCAGTCTCTAGCGGGTCTTGCCCTCTGAGCCACAGCCCCTGAAACCATGTCTGGTCATCCGTGATGTCAGGCGTCCCAAAGATTACAAACCGCGCCTTGCGGATTGAACCTGTAGGGATAAATTTAAACCACACCTTATCTGAAACAGCCTGAGCCTCATCGACCACAATCTTGGAGTACGTCCCTCCTACAACCCCATACTCCTCCTCTGACGACAGCCACTTCAACTGCGCCCCGACCGTGCCTGCCATTGGGTCAACAATTACTAACTCATGCTTGTTCTGATTTAAACGGAAGGACTCCTTACCGAATGTCTCAGTGAGCATCTCGATGTAAGGGCCAACCACCAAGTCACACTTGGAGTAGTCAGAGGCGAGTACCCCGACATTAGGAGGAAGCCCGTAGGAGTTGCACTCTTGGTCGTCGCATACCGGCGCTGACATCCCCTCATCAATCTCAATAGCACCAGCAGTAGACTTCCCTACCTGCCTCCCAGTCGTGCCACAAACAAACCGTTCCTCCCGACCGTGGACATGTTCAGTCGCCCAAGAGTTTGGCTTATAGCCAATCTGGTGTCTAAACGACAGAACAGACCATCTACGAAGCGGGAGAAGCGTACCCATAAATGCCCCTAAACTGACGCAACATAACTTGACATAACGAAGTGTGAAGTGTGATTCCCTATACTCTGGGAGTCGCACACTTACAACTTCGTTGTTGTAAGGGTGGTGCGTTCATCTTTTAAACAAAACGAACTGTGAATTTAAAATGCAATTCACAGTTCGTTATGTTTACTGGTCATGGTCAATGACCATCTTCTTCCTAGTCTCAATCTCCAGAGGGTCAAGGGTTCGCACCTGAATCTCCCTGACCGGAGTTCTCTCATTCAGAACCATCGACATGTGCTGAGACGAGACATTAATCTCCTGCGTCTCCTTAGCCTTACCGTTCAAGTTTTCAAACAACTTATAGAGAACCCCGGCGTCCTTCTTAAAGGCATGTTGAAACTCATCGCCGCAGGACTTGCACCTGACCTGCTGAGGCGAACCGTTGCAGGCATCAATCAAAGATTCAATGAGTTCTTTAAACGAGATGATGGCATTAGGACTATCCCGCAAGTCAGACGGCGGGATGAACTCCTCAGTCAGATAGCGATAGCCCTTACGCCGTCTAGGAGCCGACTCACGGCTCGCTTCCTCGGCAGGCTTAACTCCCATCATCCTGCCGGATCCCTTCACCATTTTGCCTTTGAGCGTCTTTACAACAGGCTTGTTTTCATGAAGCCAAAAACGCGGTTCAGCAATTTGAAACTCGCCAGACTCAACCTTCTCTCTTAATTCAGGGGTAAGCAATTCTAGTGCTTGGGAAAAGTAATCAGGATGTTCAATCATGCTGCTAGTGTACGCCGTTCCAGCGAACTTGTAGTTGCTTTGTGGCAACGCGAACTGTGAATTAACTGTGAATCATTTTTCTAAAATTCACAGTTCGTGTTGAGGGCGGTTCCACGAGGGTGATTTTATGAGGGTGCCACGCCCTTCATCAGCCTGCAGCCGCCCCCCGGCCCCCACCGGGAAATGATAAGGCGCGCAGCGTATGCGCAGTTCGCTGCACGCTTGTGCGTGCGGTTGTGCGTGCGGGGCGCGCGTCGCGTGCGCGCGATGGGGGCGAGCGCGTGCGCGCCAGAATCCACGCCGATCGCACGCCAAAACGCGCGCCCGACACGCGCGCCAGACACGCCAAAAACGGCCCCTACTTGACATAAGCACCCCGCGTCTGAGGCCTCTAGGATGCCCGTACGCGAGGGCAGTTTGAACACTGGCAGTGAGGGCCACCCGTCGTGTTTAACGGTCACCACGGCCATTAGAGACAAAAGGAAGAACATGCGTTCTAGCACGTCTAAACTAGGCAAACCTCGCAACATTATGTAAAGCGCCAAAGTTTCTCTTGACTCGTGGACACGTGTCATGGTTCTATACATAGACCAAACAGGCCCGCTACGAACAGGAAGCACAAATGGCCCGCAAGAACATCACCACCACGTTCGACAACCTCGCGGAAGAGATCGCGATCGTTGAATCACGTAACGCATACCGCGACGGTTTCACACTCGCGTCAGGCGAGGCGCGCCCGTTTATGGCGATCGGATATGACGCGCCAACGGAAGCGATCGCGGATCTTTGGTTGGCACTCGCGGAGGACGTCGCGGAGGACGTCGCGGAAGAGATCGCGGAGGACGTCGCGGAGGATGGCGAGCCTATCGGCGGAGCCTACGCGGAGCCGCGCGGATTCTATGACGCGCTCGCAACAGACTGGGATATCGTCGCGCGACACGACACGATTGAGCGTTACGAGTGGACGCCGAATCTCACCGTCACCGTTATGTCGCGAAAGGATCGCGTACGCGACACGGTGAACCTGAATTGGAGATATGGGGATCACACTATGCCGCTGACGCGTATCGGGAACCCATCACACGGGATCGCGCTCACGCTCGCTGCCGGTCGGCGTGGACGTGGACACGAGCGCACGAGCGTCCGAAGTGTGACAGAGGGCGCGCCGATCAAAAACGCGGGCACGCTCGCGGCATCGATCGCGAACGGTGGTCAGGCGGTTACGCGGCTCGACCGTGTCGCAGCATGCCGCGCAGAAAAGACGCCCGAAGAGCGCGCGATCGCGCGCGCAAAAGACGCGGCGGCACGCAAGGCTAAGAGGAATGCCGCGAAGTAACGCGCGCGCCACACAATCGCAGAAAAGCACGCGCGGGCGTGCTTTTTTGTGTCCGAAAAACGTCCAAATGTCTGAAACGAACATTCGACCCCATTAGTGAAGCGAATGTAAACAGACATAGAACACGCGTTCCAAATGTCTGAAACGAACATTCGACCCCATTAGTGAAGCGAATGTAAACAGCGACGATTATGAAAGTTGACATAACGATGACCCACGGTATCAAGGCTACGCGTACTGTCCCGACGATCTGTTGTGGCAAGTTGGTAAAGATCGCGCGCGACTCGCGTGATTCGTCCGTGTCGTGGTGTGTTAAGCACGCCGAAGAGTGGATGTTGATCGCGGAGTAGAACACGCGTTCCAAATGTCTGAAACGAACATCTGACCACAGTAGTGAAGAACGATTGAACGAAGGATGTAAACACTATGTACGATTTCGCGTGGGAAAACGACGAGCCGGGCACGTGCGGCAAGTGTCGGGGTTCTGGCGTCTACGCGTGGGGCGCATGCGTCAACGGGGTAATGCAGCACACGGGCATGTGCTACTCGTGCAAGGGTACGGGCAAGCAGTCCATCGCGCAGATTCGCAACAACGCGTACTACAACAAGCGCAAGGTCATCTACGTCTAGAACACACGTTCGAGAATGTCTGAAACGAACATCTGACCACAGTAGTGAAGAACGATTAACCGAAGGATGTAAACGTGAAGACTAAGTACGTGGATTGTGTGACGTGCGGGCAATCGTTCCGCGCGATTGGTTCGCAAAAGATTTGTAGCCGCTGCGCGTGCGCTGAGGAGATTTATTAATGACTCGCAAGGATTACGCGCGGATCGCACGCTCGATCAACATTTCTACGCTGGAGATCATCGACCGGATGGAGTTCTCGGCGGGGAATGACTACGCCGAGGGGATGCGCGCAATGCGTACCGCCCTCCTGAAGAATCTTTCTACCGCGCTCGCGGAGGATAACCCTCGGTTCGACTTCGAGAAGTTCCGTACCGCCTGCCTCGCATAGAACACACGTTCGAGAATGTCTGAAACGAACATCTGACCCTAGTAGTGAAGAACGATTAACCGAAGGATGTAAACACTATGCTGAACGTCAACGAAATGCGCGAGACGGCAATGAAGAACCTGCGGATTCTGGAGCAGGAGTTTCAGGTGGCTTCCGTGGAGGCCGACACTGCGCGCGCTCGGGTTGTGGCGATCGGTCGCGCCTACGATGCCGCGCTCATCGCGTCTAACGCGTGGGAGGCCGCGCTCGCGGAGTAGTACACGCGTTCGGAAATGTCTGAAACAAACATCTGCCCCTAGTAGTGAAGCATGAATAACTGGAGGATGTAAACATTATGGAAACTGGCAAGCGGTACATTGTCGCGGGTGTTAGTGGCGCGATCGTCTACTCGATTCTCATGTACGCGCCCGTATGGTGGGCATTTGGGGTGGTTGGGATGCAGGCCGCAGTCGAGGCGGCGATGCCCGCCTTGTTCACGCTCGCAATCGGGATCGGAATCGGGGCCGTGTCGCGCGGGGAGTAGAACACGAGTTCGGAAATGTCTGAAACGAACATCTGACCCTAGTAGTGAAGAGCGATTCAACGGAGGATGTAAACACTATGACCGACGCAACCGATTACGTAACGATGCGCGAAGAGTGGCTGATGAACGCGGTCGAGGGGATGCGCGCCACGTTCGAGGAGCGTACTGGCCTGACGATTCCGACGGTGCGTATCGGCGTCGGGTTCCTGACGGGCGGGGTGCGGTCGAGCGCGGGGGGCCAGTGCTTCAAGCGTTCGCTGTCTGCCGATGGTGTAAACGAGATCATCATTCTCGTGACTGTCTGCGACCCGGTGACGGTGCTGTCCATCCTCGGGCACGAACTTATCCACGCCGCGCTCGATAACGCGGACGGGCACACGAAGAAGTTCCTCGCCGCGTTCAAGGCGATGGGGTACACGGGTACTGCGAAGTCTCACGCGGTGACTGACCAACTGGAGACGGATTACGAGACGCTCTCGGCTGCGCTCGGAGCCTATCCCGGCGACGAGGGGCTCGCGTTCGAGATGCAGAAGCGCAAGCAGACGACGCGCATGATCGCCCTAGTCTGCCCTGCCTGCGGGTACACGGTGCGGACGACGCGCAAGTGGATCGCGGTCGGCCTGCCGACGTGCGGGACGGCGGGCTGCGGCGGCACGCTGGCGGGTGGGGACGAAGAGGGCGACGACGCCTAGAACACACGTTCCAAATGTCGATGACGAACATCTGACCCTAGTAGTGAAGCACGATTCAACGGAGGTGCCCGGTGGTTATGACTAAGCGTTACGTTTGCAAGGCTTGCTCGGTCGGTATGGAGACGCGGTTCCACACGGATGAACCCTGCCCGAAGGCTCTGCCCGTGGAGTACGAGTACGCGGCGGCTGCTCCCGTCGCTGCCGTCGCTCCCGTCGCTGCTCCCGTCGCTGCTCCCGTCTCGGTCGGGGCGTTGGAGCAGGTGATCATCGACGCAATCGGCCCGCACCTGACCACGCTCATCAAGTGGGACGATGTTTACACGAAAGCCGCTGAGATTGCTCGGGCTGAGGCTGCGAACGTCGCACCCATCCGGGTGGAGATTGTCCGCAAGGACATGCCCGATATTGACATGGGGTTGCAGCACGCGGCGTTCCCGATGCTGGTGCGGATGCTGAGCGCGGGGCTGAACGTCTGGCTGGTCGGCCCTGCCGGTACGGGTAAGACGGTCGCCGCCGAGTTCGCTTGCGAGGCGCTCGGGTACAAGTACTTCCGGGCTAAGTCTGTCGGCCCGACGACTGCGGAGTACGACCTGATCGGGTTCATCAACGCGGGTGGGACGTTCGTTCACGGCGCGTTCTATCAAGCGTTCAAGTTCGGCGGGGTGCTGCTCATCGACGAGATTGACAGCGCGTCCGGGGATGCGCTCATCGCAATCAACGCTGCGCTTGCGAACGGGTTCGCGTTCTTCGGGGACGAGCGCGTGGAGAAGCACGCTGATTTCCGGTGCATCGCTGCCGCCAACACGGTAGGTCAAGGCCGGGACTCTGTTTACATCGGGCGAGCGCAACTCGACGGGGCTACCCTCGACCGCTTCGACTTCCTGCCGTGGGGGTACGACTCCGGTATCGAGGCCGGGTTGGTCGCGGCTTGGAAGGGTGTCGCGGATAACGCAAGTTCGCGCGAGACGATCGATGCTTGGTACTCGATGGTCAAGCAGGTGCGCGGTATCACTGAGCGGCTGGACATTCGCATCCCGATCAGCACTCGCGCAATCATTGACGGGTGCAAGTTCATCGCACTCGCTGGCGGTACGGTTGACGAGTGCGCTGAGATGCGGTTCTGGGCACGTATGTCCACGACCGACACGAACAAGGTGCGCGAGAACATGAAGGTCTAGAACACGCGTTCGAGAATGTCTGAAACGAACATCTGCCCCTAGTAGTGGAGGTACTACAAACTATGAACACATCGAAGATGGTCAAGCGTGTGATGCACGACGGCACGTTGTTCAACGGTCGCCTCGACTATCGTCTGTACGATTCTGTGCAGGCGTTCGCGGATGCTGCCGCCACCGACACGACGGATTGCCCGGACGATAAGCGCCAGTCGCACAATGCGGAGGCTGACCGCCGCTGGGACGACAGCGTGGGGTTCGATGGCGCGGTGACGATGGCCCGTGAGGGGTGGGCTGAGGGACGCAAGCGTATCGCCCGCATCGCTGAGAAGTTCCGCGAGGATATCCTCGGCAACAATCGGCAGGAGTTCCAGTCGCCACAGTTTACACGCTCCCTTGTTGGTAGCGGCGTGAACGTTGGCCGGTTCGTCGCCGGTATGCCCGACGCAATGATTGTCCGCAAGCCGATGCCGATGTCAATGCCCGTTATCAATATCGTCCTGAACATGACTTGCTCCTCCGGTATCTCGGGTGAGTCTTACATGCAGCGCGGTGCTGCCGTGGCTGCGCTCGTTGACTTGCTGGAGTTGGCCGGTCGGCGCGTGTCTGTTACGACGGTTCTGTCGGACGGCAAGTCGAGCGAGCAGCACGCCGAGTTCGTAGTGCGGGTGAAGAACGCGGGAGACCCGCTACAGGTTGACGCGCTGGCGTTCGCCCTTGCTCACCCCGCGTTCTTCCGACGCCTCGGGTTCTCTGTGCTGGAGACTATGGACAAGGCGTCCCGCAAGCGGCTCAACGTAGGCGACGGGGGAAAGGGCTACGGGTGGGTGACTGAAACGAAGTTCGACCGTGGCGATCTGTACATGCCCGGTATGACGTGGGATGAGAGGTGGGACGACGCCAACGCTGAGGCGTGGGTACACGCTCGACTCGTGGACATGGGAGTACTGAAGAAGGAGGCCGCTGTTGCCTAATGACACGAACGAGGCCCGCGACGCCGCCGCCTACGACGCCTACGCCGACGCCTGCGACGCCCCCGACGCCTCCGGCGACGCCCT
>Ga0209596_1000741_pt1 | contig 29691 bp, 19 predicted proteins | sample M_130807_MF_Meta_FD_187314 | JGI IMG/M metagenome (GOLD analysis project Ga0209596, IMG submission 187314) | Freshwater microbial communities from Lake Montjoie, Canada to study carbon cycling - M_130807_MF_MetaG (SPAdes) (version 2) | ecosystem: Environmental > Aquatic > Freshwater > Lake... | reverse complement strand
CACAAATGATTTATCATGGGATGAGTGAGGAAGATGTAAAAGCAATTATGAAGTACCCGTTTAATATGTTTGCAAGTGACGCTGGTATTGTCAATTTTGGTTCAGGCATGCCACATCCACGTGCTTATGGAACCAATGCAAGGGTGCTTGGAAGATATGTTAAAACCTTAAGCGTCATTAGTTTAGAAGAAGCCATAAGACGTATGACTAGCCTACCTGCGCAAAAATTTAATTTAAAAAATAGAGGATTAATCAAGGAAGGATATTTTGCCGACATCTGCATTTTTGATGAAAATGAAATTTCAGACGCCTCTGAATATAATGAACCACATCAATATAGTAAGGGTATAAAATATGTATGGGTAAATGGCGCACTTAGTATTGATAATGGCGTTCAAAATATGACAAGAAAGGGAATGGCCATTCGCAATGAAAATAATTAGTCGGACTAGCTATATTATAGCTAAATAGTTGACCGGTATTTAAGCAAAAAATGATAAATTTAGAGAAGCAAATATTTGCATACCCGCCTTTAAAAGCAATTTGATCTCGCTTAGTGTAATAAATAGGTGTAAAGGAATAATTAGCGACAGAAGGTAAAAATTAACAAATCAATCTCATGAAAAAAATTCAATTTATTTTTTCACTTCTTTTCTTAACTATATGCTTCAACACCTATGCACAAAATACACCTATTGTTGTTCAAGGACAGCCCATGGGCAAAGGATGGAAAAATTTATTCGGCAATAATTTATCAAAGGCAATTTATGATAAATCAATTTGGAAGGATTCAAGTGGGGTGATTACTGCAAGTAAGGATGATGCTATTTGGAGTTTTGATGAATACGATGATTTTATTTTGGATTTAGATTTTCAAAATGCAGATGGTACCAATAGTGGTGTTATTGTTCATGCTACAGATATTGTAGAATGGATTCCTAATTCTGTTGAAATACAAATTGCAGATGATTATTCAAAGCAATGGAGCAAGGCTGCGCCTACTTGGCAATGTGCTGCTATTTTTGGACGTAAGCCTGCGACCAACAAATCATTAAAGCCAGCTGGAGAATGGAATCACTTCACTATTACTTGTAAAGGTAAAATGATTTCAATTGTTTTAAATGGCACTTTGGTCAATGAATGCAATATGGATGATTTTACATCAGCTAAAAAAAATCCAGATGGTAGTGATGTACCTTCTTGGTTAAAAAATCCAATGTCAACACTTGCGCTTCGTGGTCATATTGGATTACAAGGTAAACATGCAGGTGCACCTATTTATTTTAAAAATGTGAAAGTGTTCAAATTAAGTTAAGGAATAATTTTATTTATATACTCATTTTTAGTTTTAAAAATATTCAAATGAAAATTGAAAAAAATACCAGAAGGAAATTTTTAAAAAATACTGCTACCATTATTGCAGGATTTTCAATTGTACCAAGACATGTATTAGGTAAGGGATTCATAGCCCCTAGTGATCAGCTTACCAAAGGCATTATTGGCTTAGGCGGAATGGGCCGTGGTCATATTGGTTATGCAGGAACAAGGGTCGTAGCCATTTGCGATGTTGATAAAAATCATTTACTAAGTGCTGAAAAATTAATTGGAGGTGGCGTGAAAACATTTCACAATCACCAAGAATTAATCGCACTTCCTGAAGTTGATATTGTACATATTGCTACCCCTCCACATTGGCATGGCATTATGGCGGTAGATGCTGCTAAAGCTGGAAAAGATATTTGGTGTGAAAAACCAATGACGCGTACAATAGGAGAAGGGAAAAAAGTAGTAGAAGCGGTAAAGGAATACAAAAGAATGTTTCGTTTAAATACTTGGTTCCGTTTTGAAGAGAATTTTTATGGGATGAATACAACAGTGAAACCAATTAAAAAATTAGTAGAATCTGGTTTGTTGGGATGGCCGTTAACCGTTACAGTAAGTAAGACAACCGGATTTGATTGGAAGTTTTATTGGATTGGAAAAACAAAATTAGAAGAACAAGCCATCCCTACTGAATTAGATTATGATAGGTGGTTAGGACCTGCGCCTTACAAATCCTACAATGCACACCGCGTTCATGGTACCTTCCGAGGTTACTGGGATTATGATGGTGGCGGTTTGGGTGATATGGGACAACACTATTTGGACCCTATTCAATATTTTTTAGGCAAGGATGAAACTAGTCCTATTAAAGTGGAAGTAGATGCTGAACAACAACATCCTGATGCATGTGGTACCTTCCGAAAAATCACCTATACTTACGCCGATGGTTGTAAAATTATTTTAGATGGGGAGGCTACTGATCCTAATGCTGCATATATTGAAGGGCCAAAAGGAAAATTATTTGCCGGATTTAAATCTGACATTCCAAATTTAAAAGAGAAGATAGCAATGATGCCAGATCCTGCACCGCAAGTAACCAACTTTTTAGACGCAGTAAAATATCGAACCCCATTTGCATTAAATGAATCCAATGGCTTTAGGTCATGTACCATAATCAATATGGGTAAGATTGCCTTACAATTAGGCAGAACCTTACATTTTGATCCAGATACCCAAGAGTTTTTAAATGACACAGAAGCTAATTTTTTAATTAACCCGCCTATGCGTGGCCCTTGGAGTATTTAATTAATGTTGGTTCATGAAACATATGCGTAACATGAATCCACCGATTTAGAAAAACTTTAGAATTAATTTTTATGAAAAAATATATTTACTTAATTGCACTGAGCTTATTTATTTCCTTCCAAGTACAAGCACAAAAGGGAGAAAAAAATGTAAATCAAGTGCTGACTGTATTTCCTTATCAGCATGCGAGCGAGGTAACAGATGCATTAACTACCATGGGGACTTGGAAAAGTACAGAGTGGAAAGTACTTTTTAAAATGTTGGACGACGACTCCTTAAAATTAAAAGCCACCTATGCCTTAAACGCATATGTTCACATTGTTTCACTGGAGAATGCGAAAAAAACAAAAGCAGTTCAATTGCTTAAAAAGCAATTAAAAAAAGTAAGCACTAATTATGCAACCACATTTATAAATTCACAAATAAATTTATTAAGTGCAGAATCTGTAGTAACTGCAAAATTACAAAGCTTACCCTCCATTATAAAAGTGGCAGCAACAAAACAAGTACAACAAAACTCAGCACAACAATTATTACAGCTCCAGGATCAAATGGACAAGGTAAAATTGAATGGAAATGATTTTCAAAAGAAAAGTATATTAATACAAGCTGCTAAAATTCCAAGTATCGGCGGCTTTGTATTTGTTAGCCAATTTTTAGCGGAAGCGGGTGTTCAAAAGGAAGCCGCATTAATTGTTACAAGATTAGCCTTAGCAAATCATACAATTACTGGACCAATGGTGCGACAAACACTTGAGCAAGCCCTTCCGCTCATCAGTGGTGAGGATAGTGCCCTATTGGTTCCTATGCTTAAAGCACACCTTAAAAAAATGCCGTATGATTACGGTTTTGTTTCCTTGTTTAATGGCAAGGACTTAACGGGATGGAAGGGACTGGTTTCGAATCCAATTGCAAGAGGAAAAATGAGTGAAGCTGAATTAGCGACTGCCCAACAAAAAATTAATGAATCCATCCAAAAAGATTGGATCATCAAAGATGGCTTGTTGGTATTTACTGGACATGGTGATAATTTATGTACGGATAAGCAATACGGTGATATGGAGATGTATGTGGATTGGAAAATAACAGAAAAAGGAGATGCAGGTATTTATTTAAGAGGTACCCCACAGGTGCAAATATGGGATACAAGCCGTCGAGAAGTAGGTGCACAAGTTGGTTCGGGCGGATTATACAATAATCAAAAAAATATAAGCAAACCATTATTAGTGGCCGATAATAAAATAGGTGAATGGAATACCTTTCATATTATCATGAAGGGAGATAAAGTAACGGTGTATTTAAATGGAATTTTGGTGACCGATAATATTTCACTTGAAAATTATTGGGATCGCAAAATACCACTTTTCACTAAGGAGCAAATTGAATTACAAGCGCATGGCACTTATGTGGCTTATCGAAATATCTACTTAAGAGAATTACCGAATGAATCAACCACCACCACCACTTTAAGAGATTCAGAAAAGCAAGAAGGCTTTGTACAATTATTTGATGGTACAAATATGGATAAGTGGATAGGTAATAAAGCGGGCTACTTATTAAAAGAGGGTGTGATTGAGGTAAATCCCGAAGCAAAAGGTGGTGGAAATTTATATACCAATGAGGAGTTTAGTGATTTTATTTATCGATTTGAGTTTCAACTAACGCCTGGCGCTAACAATGGTATTGGTATTCATGCACCGCTCGAAGGTGACGCTGCTTATGTAGGAATGGAAATACAAGTACTAGATAGCGAACACCCTATGTATGCTAATTTAAAACCCTATCAATACCATGGATCTGTTTATGGTATTGTGCCTGCAAAAAGAGGTTTTTTAAAACCCATAGGTGAATGGAATCAAGAAGAAATTATGATTCAGGGTTCAAAAATTAAAGTCACTTTAAATGGAACTGTAATTACGGAAGCTGATTTAAAAGAAGCTACCAAAAACGGTACCATGGACCACAATGAACATCCTGGTTTAAAAAACACCACTGGTCATATTGGGTTTTTAGGACATGGCGATGTGGTGCGTTTTAAAAATATGCGTATTAAAAAGTTGGCTAAGTAAAATATAAATTAGGTCATTGAATAATTTTTTTGAAAATATTATTAAGTCGAACGAGCCCGAAAAGCCATCCAGAAAAAAGCCCATATTCCCGATCAATGCGCAACTCCGTAGTTATTTAGTGCGCTATGGACGCGAGGTAAAATTACCAGTAAGCTATAAGGATTTACAAAGATACACTTACTCTGTTCCTTTAAAAAACAAACAAGGCAAGGATACCAGTTGGGAAAAATTATCCTTCGACATGAAGGAATGGGAACATTTACGCGTAAGCTTGGTCCGTATTTATGCGATTTTAAAAACTGAAGGGGATATCAGTTATATTGATCATTTAGATGTGTCAAGAATTGATTTTTGTTATTTTGGGAATAGCAAGCCCTTTAGAATTAGGATTATTAATAAGTTAAATGACAACTACGATCATTATTATATCAAACAAGCAGATGCAAGCAGAATATACGGTTTAGAGCTTGAGCATTTATTATCTCCCAATAGAATTACCTATTTCACGCATAATGAAACCTTAATTGAAGAGCATATACCGGGCATACCCGGAGATATTTTTATTACAGATCACTTACAAGATCCTAATATCAATGTGATTAGATTAGCTAAAGAATTTGTGAAATTTAATGAACGATGTTTTGTACAACTACTAGGAGATATGCGCTCTTATAATTATGTAGTAAATATAATTCCTGATATTGAGGATTTCCAATATCGTATTAGAGCTATTGATTTTGATCAACAATCCTATGAAGGACGAAAAAATTTATACCTGCCGCAATTTTATAAGGAAAATATTGCCTTTGTTGAAATGGTGATTAATAATTTAGATGTCAAATCAATTGCACAATACCAAGCCGAGGAAAGAACCATGATGACTTTTAGATTGGTGCTTGCTAAATATCAAGTGAAAGAGTTGTTTGATATTATGAGTAAGGATAAAATTTCACAGCCTGAAAAAATTGAGCAATTAAAAAAAGAATTAACCGCACATTTTAAAGAGCCCTCTACTTATAATAAAGCAAAGACGATGGGCGATGTGGTAAAAAGGCATTTAAAACAAACCTTACAAAAAAACTTATTACTAGTTCCCAAGTCGAAGTAATTTTATTTCACATAAAAGATAGCAGGTACCGGTCGCTGTCCTGTAGGATCAGAGGGTTTAATGGTTTCTTTACCATTCACTAATAAACAAGAGCTTCCGCCCCCATCTAAATTGATTGCTTCATAACAATCTAATTGTTCAAAAAAAGCAGCCATTTGATTTAGCGTTGCACCAACCGCTATTCCTTTCATTCGGCCTTGAATAGCCATAATGATTAATTTTCCCTCCATGGTATAACCCATGGCTGTTCGAGGATGATAGTCATTGATAGCTTTACCTGCAAATTTTCTTTCCTCATTATTTGAAATATTAATACGCCCTGATCTCATTAAAACCGGGCCTCCACCATTTGCCCATTTCAATTTCCAAACACTCATCTCTGATAAATGAGGATCAGTACTTGATAATTTAGCATTTGAATCCTTGAATGCATTCATAGGTAGTTGTTGGTACATCACACTTGAACTTGTTGAATCGGTAAAAGTATACGCAATATCCATACTACCCTTTTTATCCATCCCCAAAGCTGCTCCCAATACATGCGTATAAGTAAGTGTGTCCTTTCCTTTACCTGGTATATCATGAATATTATAACTAATTGGGAGGCCATTTTTCACCACTATATTGACATTGGTATTTCTTTTAAATTCAAAAAATGAGGAATTCACCACGACTAAGGGTTGGGCCAATTTATTATAAAAATCCTGGGGTGATAATCTTCTAAATAAAGTGGTGTCTGTATCTAGGTGTAAATTTTTATCCTTGGTATCAATTTCTACATAAAATCCTTTAAAGGCACTATCCTGATAGGTGTTTTCTGATTCAAAAACTTTTATTGAATTAGGAAGCGGCCCAAATTGTGCAGAAACTTCATTCCATTTTAAAATAGGCGCTTGCGCTACTATTGATGTTGTAAATCCAAACACAAGTGTAATCAAAAAGCTGCTAAATTTTATAAACTTTAATTTCATATTTACGCTTGTTGTATTTTAAAGAAAATTTCTTACTTAAAAGTAGCATAAAAAAATAACCCCCGCGAATTCGCGAGGGTTATTTTATAAAATCTTATTTTATCCTAGTGTCCATATATAAACAAGGAACGAGGCTTAGCTGTTGAAGTAGTCACAGTGCCATTACCCTTATACACAAGTGTATAGTTACGACCAGGTGTAAAAGTTGCACTGTTCATTGTCGCTAACGCAAATGTTGTACCAGCACGTCTAACAATTAAAGTATCACTAGTTGTAAAATAGTTTAATGGGGTAAACGAACTTGCAGTTCCTGCACCTCGTGCAGAAAATATATTTGCATTATTTCTTACTGAAAATATATCCACATTTGTCGCAGCAGTATCATTCCAAATAGCATGTACAAATCTCATACCAATTTGAGAAGCTCCTAATGTTAATAAATCATCTTGTAAAAACATGGCTTTACTATTTGATTCTGATTTTATTGAGTCAGTAATAATAAAACTGTAATACTTTCCTGCATCAGCTTGCACCTTCTTCAAAAATAATTCAACTGAATCTTTTTGACTTACTGCGGCTAAGCTAAATTTAAAGGTTTGTGGGCCTGGAGTAACAGCTGCATAAACATTGGTAGTAGTTGGAAAATATTTTTCATACGCCAATGGTGTACCTGTGATTTTGCTATACGTATTTGACTTTAGATCCAAATTTAACAAGGTGATATTATCCGCTTGTCCTGTGATGGTAGCCAATGAAGGTGATAAATGCAAAAACTTAATATATGCATTCGCATTTGAAGACACGGGCTCCGCTACATAAGTTATATCCTTGTTACAAGCGACTAGTCCTACTACAAGAACTAAGGCTCCTAAAAATATATGTTGTAATGATTTTTTCATAATTTATTTTTTTAGCATTTTTTATTTTTGAGAAAACCACTGTTCTTTTGTGTGATAATCTAATTGCGTTGCACCAATTCTAGTTAACTCTACAATATTCCATAAATATTCAGAATTAAATCTTGGACGCATTCTGTATACTAATTTTCCGCCATTGTCCTCAAATAAACCAGTTCCAGAAGGTGCAACAAAATCTGTATACACTTGTTTACCAGTAGCTGACTCCTTATCAACATAATGGTAGCGACGCATGTCTGTCCAAGTTTCATAAGTACCATGACCCCAAAGTGCAATATACTTTTGTAACATAATCATGGACAATGTTAAATCAGTTGCAGTTGTTGGTACAACTTTTGGATCCGCTAAAAAATTAGCTTTTACTGATGCTGTAATTACATCTGCAGTTGGAACATTGGTATTATAATAGGTCATCAACATATCGAAATGTTTGCCGATTGCATCTTTATATGCAGCTAAAGCATTTGCTTTATCTCCTTTAAGATAATACGCTTCTGCACGCATAAATGCTACTTCAGTTGCTGTAATAACTGGGATTGGCGAATTGTTTCTAAAAATATAACGACAATTTAAATCATTTGTAGGCGTAGCATTTGATGCGCCAGCAAATTGTGAAATGCCATGGAAATTTTCTGGTCTATCACCAACCAGTAAAGCAGTCTGTCCTTTATTGGGTTCAACTCCTTTAAATGTAAGATTATTATTTAATCTTAAAAGATAGATAGCTCTAGGATCTTTCACTCCAGGGAATGCAGCGTTTACGCCTGTCATTAAATTTGCGATAAAAGCACTTTGTCTTAAAGCAGTTGGCGAAGTATTACCGGTTCCGGCAAAATTAGCTCTAAAAGGTCCGAAGAAGTTATTAGTTGCACTTAATGCAGTAGCTGCAAATTTTACCATAGCATCATCAGCAGTTTCCTTCATTGCCAAATTGGTATAATAAATAACCGAATCTGCTTTATAAATTGACTTGTTGCTTAAATGGTTGTGAGAGCGAGCTAAAATACCATAAACAAATTTTTTCCATTTGTTTACATCTCCATTATAAAAGTAAGCATCACCTTTTGCTAAAGTTGCTTGACTAACATTGTCACCAGTTTTATTTAAATAAGTTAAAGCCTCAAAGCAATTTTTTCTTACCTCAGCATACACTTCTTCTTGGGTGTCATATCTGAACGTAGCCAAACTTGTATTAAATGCGTCTTTCAAAATAACATCACCAAAATAAGTAGTTAAATTTAACCAACTCCAAGCAAACACCGCTTTTCCTACGCCTGCATAATCCCATTGTTTATTTTCAATGGCCCACTCTATCATTCTGGCATTATTCTGTCCAATGTCATAATAATGAGTTCTCCAAGTTGACTGCGCAACGTCTGCAGCACTATTCGTATAACCCATTCTATCAAAATTGCTATTGGTAGTGTAAAAAGCAAAGTTTTGTATATAAGCTCCAATATATCTAGCATCATTTAAAGGACCATGTCCACCATAGTTTCCTGCCATTGAAGCCACAATTTGTGGCAGCATTAATTCAGGTGCGGCTTTTGTATCGTAGTTAGGATTAACGTACGCCTCGTCTATCTTTTTTGAGCAAGCTGCAACTGATAGTATCAATGCGCTCACTACTAAAATGTGTTTAAAATTATATTTCATATTATTCAATATTAAAAGATTAAAAAGTGGTTCTAATTCCCATGTTAAAACTTACAGGCGCACCCATATTTCCATAATCAAAGCCAAATGCACCAACACCACGACTACCCGCAGATACACCACCTACAGCAGGATCGGCACCTTTGTAATTAGTAATTAGAATTGCATCATTGATAGTTAAAAACACGGAGAACGTTTTAGTGTACTTAGCAATTCCTTCCGTCATGAATTTTTTAATATTATAGTTGAAGGAAATATCTCTTAATCTAAATGCATTTACATTTTTTTGGATAAACTCTTCTTCCGGCATGGAAGTATAATAAGTTTGTTGGTAGTAAGGAACTACTGCAATAGTGTTGCTTGTAGGTGTCGCTGAATTTTCTAAACCGTCTTTTAATACACCCGCTACAACTCTTGGTGTCATTCTATCTACTGATCTTTGACTGCGTCCAATAAGTGTCATATACATTTCAGTTGCATTAAAGATGTCACCTCCTACTCTTAAATCCCATAAGAATGAAACTCTTAAATCCTTGTAAGTGATGTTATTCAACCATCCTAATGTGAAATTTGGATTTCTATCACCTCTTACTTTAAAGTTAGGGTCAACCAATGGCAAACCTGTTGCTGGATCTATTAAGATGCTTCCGGCTGTGTTTCTTTGATATCCATATGAAGTAATGGTAGTAGTAGGATTTCCCAATGTTAAACCACCACGCGCATTACCGTAAAGCCATGTATCAGAGATATAAAACTCAGGAACACTAGAAGGTAATTCAGTTACTTTGTTACGCATTCTATTAAAATTGAATCGCGTATTCCAAGTGAACTGTTTTTTGTTTACGATTTGATAATCCAATACCATTTCCACACCAGTATTTTCATTTGCACCCACATTGATTGTGTTCAATACAAATCCTGTACCATAACTTGCTCTAAAGTTTTCAGCAATTAGGTTTTTATTTTGTGTTTTGTAGTAAGTAATTTCGGCACTTAAACGATTTCCTTTGAATCTAAATTCAGAACCAATCTCAAAAGTTTTTTGACGCTCTGGAACTAACTCCGGGTTCGCGTTGGTAAAATCATAATAATATCCACCACCGCTACCTGTATTAAAATTCAATATTGCTTGGTTTGCATATGGAGCACTTGAACGAGCGGTGCTCGCTAATGATCCTCTTAATTTCCAATAATTCAATTGTGATTTAACCACAGGGAAGATGTCTGACATAATCACACTCAAACTTCCTGCAGGATAATCATACGCACGACTCTTTTTAGGAAAAATGGATGATTCCTCAAAACGATGAGAATAGGTTAAGAATACTTTGGTATCATAATTCACTGAGAATTCTCCAAAATAAGCAGCTTGTCTACTAATATTATAGTTAGGTAAGCCATATCTATTCATATTACTATTTCTAATTCTTGTAACAGGATTAGTTACAGTACTATCAAAAACATTAACGTCAGATAAGTCAGTACCATATACTGAGGTTGTTTGTGTCTCATAATCCTGCCACATATTTCCGATCATCAATCGGGTGTTAATTTTACCAAAGCTTTTTTTAGCCGTTGCAGTAAGTGTATGATTATAACCATAAAAATTACGATAGTAATTTTGTAAGGCACCCTTTGTTGCTCTAGTTAAAAAATAAGAAGATGAATCCCATCTTGTATAACCAGATTGATAATAATTATCATATCCTACACGACCACTTATCGACAACCATTTTGTAGGATTATAATTAACCGCCAATGTCGCAATACTTCTTGTCAACTCATCCTTACTTCTATTTCTTTCTACATTATAATAAGGATTATCAACTTCACCATTTGGATTTGAGTTAAACAATGTCTTTTTTAATCCGCTTCCATCCTGCCAATTTTTTGCATTGTCATCATCAGGCCACACTAATAAACTCAATAAATAACCACCTACGCCTCTTAAAGGCTTATCGTTTCCACTTTTGATAAAACTAATGCTCGGAGAAATTTCTAATGTTTTACCAATTTTATGATTAGTAACTACTCTTAAATTATATTTTTTATAATTATTATTTGGTACTGGTGAATTTTCATCCAAAAAAGATCCAGATAAACGCACTGAATTTTTCGCTGTTCCTTGTTCTATAGAAATATTATGTGTAAGAGAGGTGCTTGGCTGAAAAAATGATCTAAGGTTACCATACCTTGGAACATCTGAAGTAAATGGACGGCCAAAATATGTAAAAATATCACTTGGAATACCATTAGAGCCCGCATCAAAACCTGTCATTACTTTTGGATATCTTGTATATACAGAAGTTCTAAAACTATTATCATAGCTCACTTTTATTTTACCATCGCTACTTGCTCCTTTTTTAGTTGTAATTACAATGGCACCCGAACTTGCTTGGCTACCATACAAAGCGGTTGCCTCTGGTCCTTTCAATACAGTTACAGACTCAACATCATTCGGATTCAAATCAGCAATACGATTTGAGTAATCGTTTGATCTGTTTTCTCTTGATGGACCGGTACTAGTTGCATAACCAGTATTTCTATTATTTTCTTGAACAGATTGGTTATCAACGATAATACCATCTATAATAAATAAAGGTGAGTTATCAAGTGCGATTGAGTTAAAACCTCTTAATACAATTTGAGAACTAGCACCTGCCAAACCAGAAGTTGGATTAATTGTTAAACCCGCAATACGACCCTGTAAACTATTGACAATATTATTACGTTGTGTTTCTGCTAATTCCTGACCTTTTACACTTTGAGCAGAATATCCTAACTCTTTTTTATTACGACGAATATCCATCGCAGTAACAACTACATCTTCTAAAGTGTTATCCACTGCCAATAATTTTACATTAATCGTAGTTGAATTTCCAACTCGGATGTCTTTAGTGTCATATCCAACCAAGCTAAAGCTTAATGTTTGATTTGAAGCAACACTGATTGAAAATGTACCATTGTTATCAGTGTTTGTTGCCGTTCTTGTTCCTTTAATAACAACCGACACATTGGACAATGGGGTGTTATCTGAATTGATAACCTTACCAGACACTGATTTTTGTTGTGCATTTGCAACCGAAACTCCTAAAAAGAGCAACAGAAGTAAAGTGCATAATCCTTTGTTTTGCATAAATTGTAAACTTTTGTTAAAAAAATATAGCATTTGGCTATAATTTAAGCCTAAAATTATGTCTATTTTCTTATATATTAATACTTGTAAGCTAGTCCCGCTAGGCCAAAATCTCTGAATTAGGGCAGTCAATTCGTTTAATTAATACATAGTTATACCAGTAGGTCTAAAATTATGCATAAAAATACCTGTAAATCATTGATTTACAGGTATTTAACTTTTCTGATACGTAGTAAATAGGACTAAGGCTATTTATACAATTGATTAAATAATAATTTGAAATTTCCATGGGTTTGTGCCCTAAAAGTGATCTCTGGACCAAAAACCGTCAATTTTCCCTTTCCAACATTGGTTTCAAATGCGGCTACGCCATCCTGTAAGTAGGCTTGGCCAAATGCCCAACCGCTTCTTAAGGTGCTCGCAGTAGCATACCATGCCAAAGGTGTGATTTGCTTTTGTGCAATTGCATCAGGTAATAATTTAAAAACAGGACTTGCATTAAAATATACATCTGCGGTTGCATTCATCCCCCAATTGGATGCATTATTATTATCGAGTGTTACTTGCATTACACTACCAGGGATATAAAATTTTTCACCAGGCAATGCTTTTTCTTTTCCTGCCACCATTTCAACCAACGCATTTTTTACAGGTGCATTTACATGATAAGCTAAATTCGCACTTGATCCGATAGTCACAATTTTTCCGCCATTTTGTAAAAATTTATTTAATGCTGGTATTGATTTATTAACCGAGATATTTCCAAGCATATGTTGAAATTCTTTTGGAACGTCTTCTAACTTTGGTTCTCTTTCTTCAAAAGAAAATGAACCTTCATTTTTTAATGCAGGTATGGCACCTTCAACAAAAACCAAAACATCATAGTTGGCATTTAAATTTACAGAATCAATTTCCTTGGCATAAATAAGTTTAAAGGGAAAATGATATTGTTCAAAAATCCATCTTACCCATCCTGATGACATGGAACCGCCATACTTATCCCAAAGCCCAATACGAATAGGTTGAATTTTTTTTAAAGTATCTGATAGTGGCGTTGTGATACTTGTAAACACAATACCATAATCTGTGCTTAATTTTGTAATTGAATTATTTATTTTGTCAGAATGCTTAACAAAATATTGCTCCTTATTTTTATAAACACTTTCTCCTGCATTTAATAATTCGTTTACAGCAATATAAGAGGCATTGTCATTGGTAGAAAATGTATAGCCATAACTATTATACTGACTGTTAATTATTTTACCCACTGGTTTTTGAATAGCACCATAAGCCAAGGCCTCAAAGGGTCCTGTAAAATCATCTAATATTCTATCAAAATCAATGCCCATGGTAAACGCAGGCGTCCAACCAGCAGCATCATACGGACGCACAGGCGGGCCTCCTGGATATAAAAAATCATTGGGATGATCCTGTGGTTCAAACATATCTAACACATGTGGACGAAATGCTTGATTTGTTTTTACAATATAAGCGCCCGCTAAATATTTTTTTGTGCCCACTGTAAAATCAGCATTTGCACGATGCACTTTAATACCACTTTTAATTAAAATATTTACAAATTGAATGGCTGTAGTAGATTGATTAATTGGAATAATATATCCGCGAGGATCACGCGTTACTGGATTTTTATACACTTTATTAAATACAGTTAATTGAAAAGAATCAAGTTTGCCTGTTACTTTTTCTGTTTTTAATAATTCACTGAGCGCCTCTGATTTTTTTGGATAGAGTGTCCAATTATCCTTGCTACCTGCTTCAATACTATGACGTCCCATGGTATAAATATTATAAAGCAATTCATCTTTATAACGTGTAGCATAATTTAATACTGCATAGTTCAATGAAATAGAATAATCAATTGAATTTTTGAAATACCATTTTTGTGGAAGGATAGGATAAGGTAGTCCACTATTCGGAATTAATCTTTGCGGCACCAATGGGATATTGGAAGGTGTGGGGCTTCCAATAATTTCAGTTAATAAACCAATGATATTGTGATAGTATGCGGTGGTTCGTAATCCGCCATTCCACCAAGTTGAATATACTGAGCCGCCTTTCATCGTATAACCAGGTTTGCTTTCTGTGTTCAAGCGATTACTCATTGCAGCACCCAATGCATCAATACCTGTCATTAATAACGGATCATACACATGATTAAAAGGATCGCGATAAGGAGGCCCTGCAACCACTGTGCCTGGAGGACCGGTCTGATGATGATTGTATAAAATTTGTGGCATCCATTCTATATATTGTTGCACACTCATGTTTCTAGATTCGCTCATGTTGGTCATAAAAAAATCACGATTATTATCATGGCCAATATATTTTTGATAGAGTGTTGGCAAACCCGATGTTGTTCTTTTTAAAGTATCACTATTGCGCATATACCAATTGGAAACTAGTTCTTGTCCATCGGGATTTGCATGTACAAATAAAATTATAGTAGATTTTAAAATACGATTGGTTTCTTCATCTGTTCTTGTAATAATTTGGTAAAGGGTTTCTATCCACTGATGAATACCCACCACTTCCGTAGCGTGTAATCCGCCATCAATCCACACTACCGCTTTTCCTTCATTAGATAATTTTTTAGCTTCCTCTGGTGATACATCTTCCGCGCGCGCTAATTTTTGTGCAATAGATTTGTATTTTTCTAAATGTGCCAAGTTAGCAGGATCAGAAACAACAACCATGTATTGATTGCGGCCCTCTTCAGTTTTTCCAATGACTTGTAATTTTACTTTTTTTGAAACAGCAGCTATTTTTTTTAAATACGCTTCCGTTTGTGTAAAAGTGGCCAAATGATAATTGTCACCAATACTGAAACCAAAATGCGATTTTGGTGTCGGCACATTTTGTGATTGTGCATATATATGTGTGCAAATAATAAAACTAAATAAGATAATAATTTTACGCATGTCTATAATTTTATAAATGTTTGATTGGGTTTGCAAAAAATCGGATGCAAATCGTTGGGGCAATTTAAAATTTTTACGCTGTAAATGCGAATTATTCGTTCTTTTTTACAGGAACTAAGGAATAACCTATTAATGCGTTATTACTGATTCTCTGAAATTTGTTAACTTACACATCAAATATATAGATTATGAAAAAGATACTATTGATTATTGCCATTTTTAGTTTTTGTCAATTAAAAGCGCAACAAACTACTCCACTAATTAAGTTAGCACCTGCAAAACCAACTGAAACAAAGTATATAGAACCAGATATGAAAACATTTAATCTATATAACCCTTATGAAAATGTGGATTCTGCGATTAAGGCGGCTGAAAAAATAGCAGCAAAGGAAGGGAAACATATTTTTTTACAAATGGGGGGCAATTGGTGTATTTGGTGCGCGCGATTTAACGCATTCACCACGAGCGATAAAAAAATCGACTCCATTATGAAAGCAAATTATGTAGTAGTTCATGTAAACTATTCAAAAGAAAATAAAAACAAAAGCATTCAGGAAAAATATGAATACCCTGCGAGATTTGGTTTTCCTGTATTTGTAATATTAGATGCAAAAGGCAAAAGATTGCATACACAAAATAGTAGCTATTTAGAAAAAGATAAAAACTACAGTAAAGAAAAAGTATTTGAGTTTTTTGAAAGCTGGGCACCAGATGCTTTGAATGCAAAAAAATACGATTGGTTAAATTAAAAAATCGGAGTCGTCAACACATTCATTGATTTGAAAACTGTGTTAACGACTCCGATTTTTTTGCAACTATATTTAAAATAGCATAAGAATTTTTTATGCTATTTTTTTATTTAAATAATTCAGCCAACTTTGTATTTAATGCATCGCCTCTTAAATCTTTACCTATAATTATCCCTTGCGCATCGATTAAATAATTTTGCGGAATTGCATTTACCCCATACATTACAGCCACTTCGTTCTTCCAATATTTTAAATCAGACACTTGCGTCCAAGTTAAATTGTCTTTATGTATTGCTTCCATCCATCTTTCCTTACCAGTAGGTTGGTCTAATGATACACCTAACACTGTGAAGCCTTTAGGGCTGTACTTATTAAATGCTACAACTACATTTGGGTTTTCTTGTCTACAAGGGCCACACCAGCTTGCCCAAAAATCAACCAATACATATTTGCCTTTAAATGAAGCAAGTGTTACTGGAATACCAGCTGTGTCATTTTGTGTAAACTGAATTGCCGGTTTGCCAATGGCTGTTTTTTTAGCAATTGCTATTTTGTCCGCCATTTCTTTTCCTTTCGTTGAATTTCTTACCCCCAAAGGTATTTTTAAAAATAAGGGTTCAACTTCATCTGCTTTAATACTATAACCAGCAAAATTTCCAAACGCATACATGACTATTGGAGAATTTAAGTTCGTTAAAACATATTCTTTTTGTTTTGCCTTCATCTCTGCATCTACTTTGTCATATTCTTCATCTAATTTTTTCATGCCAGCCTCATCCTTCTTTTTATATAGTTCGTTATAAGTGGCACTTAAGGCCTCCATCTTATCAGATACCGGCTTTGTAAACGCTTTTAATTTATTATATTCCAAATGCGCCTTTGATCCTTTGATAGTAACATTCGCAAATGAATCAACACTTGTTAACTGAATTGCTGAATTTTCAAGATAAATAGGCGTAACATCTTTCTTATAAGATATCATGCGTTTTGTTTTAACGGATGTATCTATTTTGTAGGAGGCGCGCAAATTTCCTAATATAGGCTCAGCAACAGTTCCTTTGAATACAAATTTACCATCGGTCACCATTGCGCTATCCTGCGTTGAAATACCGTTATAATAATAGGATAAGTATACTTTGGAAACCGTTTCCTTTACTTTACTTACATCCCCTGTAAGCGTGTATTGTTTTTGGGATTGCGCTGCTGTAGATAATAACACCAGACTTAAAACGATAAATTTTTTCATAGCATTTATATTAATGCTATAAATATACGAAATTCAATGCTAGCTATTTAACCAAAAGTGATGGGAATATGATTTTTTGCCAAATAGCATAACCTTTGGCATTCATGTGCAAATTATCTGCGATAAAAATATCCTTCATAACACTGCCATCCCCTAGCAGCATGGCGTTATGTATATTGATATAATTAGCATTTGTTTGTTTTGCAATAAAATTGGCAATAAGTGTGTTTGCTTCTATAATTTTATTTTCTAAACGCCACCTGGAGACACTTGGCTTAATAGATATAAATGTGATGTTGGATTTATTACCTAATTGTTTTCGGATTAAATTAAATAATACCGAGAACCGATCCAATACGATTTCAGGTGAAACAGTATCGCTACTTGCCAAATCATTTTCACCACAGTAAATAACTACTTGCTTGGGATTATATTTTGTAATGGTTTCATTGACATATAAAATCACATCTAGTAAATTGGATCCACCAAAACCCCGATTAATAATTGGATATCCAGGAAAATATTGATTGATATCTTTCCATTTTGCAAATGAAGAACTTCCCACAAAAACAATTTTACCTTGTAATGGCGCAACGATACTATCCGATTTGGCAAATGCTTTTATCTCCGATTCAAAAGGTTTATTCTGTGCAAATGAGCTCAATGAGATTTGCAATAACAAACAAACGAATAAGCGATTTTTTATAAATAGTTTTATGTTCATAATGATTACGGTGGTAAATACTTTAATTACTTTACTGTTTTAACCGTTTCCATTTTGCCATTCATTAAAACAGTTGCAGTTGCATTAGTACTTGATTTTATTTTCAAATTCGTTACTTGCCCTTTATGCCAAGTCATATCAATTTCATAATTTCCTCTCGCCTTCAAACCCTTTACTGTACCTGATTGCCAAGCTTTAGGTATCGCAGGAAGCAATTCAATATATTCCGCATTGGATTGTACTAACATTTCAGCAACTGCCGCAGCGCCACCAAAATTTCCATCAATTTGAAAGGGCGGATGCGCATCTAATAAGTTAGGATAGGTGCCGCCCATTTTTGTATAATTTTCCTTGGTTTCATCTGGAGGTACAAATTTTAATAGCTCACGATACATTTTATATGCATGCTCACCATCTTTTAATCTTGCCCATAAATTAATACGCCAGCCTTTTGACCAGCCTGTAGTTTCATCTCCTTTTATTTCTAAAGTTTTTTTAGCTGCATTGGCAATTAAAGGCGTTTTTTCAAGCGTTACATGTGTACCTGGATATAAACCATACAAGTGACTTTGATGACGATGCTTCGGTTCGGAATCCGCCCAATCATAATACCATTCTTGTAAATTACCCGCTTTACCCACTTGGTAAGGATGTAAATTATTTAGTGCCGCATTAACATTTGAAGCAAACACAGAATCATTTTTTAATATTTTTTGTGCAGCTAGCACATCTAAAAATAATTCTCTGATCATTGCTAAATCGGCCGTTCCTCCGAATAAAGTGTTCCCCTTAACACCCGTAAACGTGATAAAACCATTTTCTGGTGAAGTGGAAGGGGAAGTAATTAATTGACCAGCAGAATCCTTGATTAACCAAGCCAAACAAAACTCAGCAGCACCTCGCATAATAGGATATGCCTTTTGTTTTAAAAACTGCGCATCCTGTGTAAATAAATAATGTTCCCATAAATGTGCAGAAGCCCAAGTACCGCCCATGGGCCAGTTAGCCCAGCTTGGATCCCCTTCGCCAAAATTTCCTACAGGATTTGACATCGCCCAGATATCCGAGTTGTGATGTGACACCCAACCCGGCATATTATAAAATGTTTTAGCTGTAATTTTTCCAGTGGTTGACAAGTTATTTAAGAACTGCAAAAAAGGTTGGTGCATTTCGGTCAAATTGGTGTTTTCGGCCAACCAATAATTTTCCTCTGCATTTATATTCATGGTATAATTACTAGACCATGGTGGTTGTAAATAGTGATTCCAAATTCCTTGTAAGTTCGCAGGTACCGCAGGCGTACGTGAACTACTAATTAACAAATAGCGTCCAAATTGAAAATATAAGGTTTCCAAATAGGGATCTGATTCCCCTTTCGCATATCTTTTTAAACGCTCATTAGTAGGTAAATTGGGTGAAGGATCCCCTTCTAATTTTAAAGCAACGCGATTAAAATAGGTTTGATAATCCTTTACATGTCTTTTTTTAATGTCATCCCATCCCAAATTCAATGCTTTGGTTAATTGTGTTTGCGCAATGGCAGTTTGATTTAATCCTTGTTTCGCTGGATCTTTATCATAACCATTAAAACTGGTCGCGATTGAAATATAAATGGTCGCCTCAGTCGCATTTGCTAAGCTTAAACTTGAATCCGTGTTTGTAATATTTCCGGAATTGGTTTTAATTTGAATGTTCGTTGTAAAGCGTGTACCTCTTTTTTTATCAAAAATTATTGCGTTGCGCTTTTTTTCAACATAGTTCGGTTCGGCCTTCACAGGAGCAACCCCATTGGCTTGTAGGAAATTGCTTGAGGCAGTGGTCGTATGGAATAATAAAGATTCGAAACGAACTGTAAATCCAAGTGCGCCTGGTTTTTTACTTTTTAAATGAATTACAAAAACTTTATCAGGATTTGAAACCAAGTATTCTCTTTCAATGGTATTGGTATTTGATTCGGTTTTTACTTTTGCAATTGCTTGATCAATATCAAGCTCTCGATAATAATCGCTGATAAAAGGATCATCATTAAATTCCAATAATAATGTACCTAGGGGTGCATAGGATTCAGAAAATTTACCCTGTAGTTTTTTTACAAGTGACTGGGCTTTTTTATAATTTTTTTCAGCTAGCGCTTCACGCACTGCTGGTAAATTTTTATAGGCATTGGGGCTCATGTTTGCATTCACTGGCTCACCCGACCAAAGTGTTAAGTCATTTAAATATATTTTATCAGTCGAAATGCCACCAAAAACCGTTGCCCCTTGTTGCCCATTTCCTAGCACCAATGATTCTTCAAAATATTGTGCAGGTGCATCATACCATAGTTTTAAAGGTGGTTGAATTGGGGCGATTGGCTCGATTGCTTTCGTGGTGGTTTTGGTAGCCACTTTTTTTACCACCTTGACTGCTTTTTTTTGTGACAAAGCAATAAAAGAAACCATACTTAAACATCCGATAAAAAATACTTTACGCATATAATAACTATTGATAAATTAGGAATTGAAAATTAATCAAATTTTAAAGAATACTATGTAAATATTGCGTGAAAAACGAGTAATTTTAAAAAAAAGGATTTCATTAACTTTAATTGATACAATACGTAAACATTGAGGTATTTTATTTTATATGTTCTATTAATTGTTGCATTCCCGTTATATGCACAAACGACCATTAAAGGAAGGGTGGTTGATAAGGAAACCAATGCACCTATTGATAATGTGAGTGTATATATAAGTAACTCCTCCAATGGGACCAGGAGCGATGCGGACGGTAATTTTACACTTACTACAAGATCACAGGGTCAATTCGAATTGGTGTTTTCCATCATGGGCTATACCATAAAAATGGTGCCGGTAAATACAAGCCAATCCGTGGGGTTTTTAAATGTTGCTTTATCTGCAAAATCAAATGATTTACCAGAAGTAGTATTAAGAACCTATATTAAAGACGGTTGGAAGGTTTGGGGTAAACATTTTTTAAATCAGTTTATTGGAAGCTACCCACTAAGTGCGGATTGTAAAATTTTAAATCCTGAAGTAATTCATTTTCAATTTAAAAAATTAGACAGTGTATTGATTGCCTTTGCCAATGAAACCATCTTGGTTGAAAATAAAAAATTAGGCTATTTATTGCACTATGATTTAAGTGAATTTAGATATGACTTTATTAATGGGCTTATATTTTTTCAAGGATACCCCTTGTTTGAAGATTTAAAAAATAGTACATCTAAAAAAGTATTGAAAAAAAGAATGGAGATTTATGAAGGATCCGTGATGCATTTTATGCGAAGCCTTTATACCAATAAATTGCGTGAAAATAATTTTGAAATTCGGCAGATGATTAAAACCATTAATATCGGTGGCAAACCCATTATAATTGATGGCAATACAAAATATGATAATTCACATAAAGTAAGCTTTGAATTCACCAGTGGTTTATTAAGTGCGGATAGCGTTGCCTATGGCGAAAACGAAAATACCGCAGCCTTGTTTTTCAGAAATTTTTTACAAGTAACTTACACCAAAAAAATAGCACCTGTTTATTACAGCAGGAATTATAGTTCAAATAGTCAAGGTATCGTGTCTGAAATCACCTTGATAAATAAACAGCCACTTTTGGTATACGCAAATGGAACTTATTACGAACCCACCAGTTTATTGTTATCAGGATATTGGGGGTGGTCTGAAAAAATTGGGTATTTATTGCCGTTTGATTTTGCACCTATTAAAAAATAACAAAATTCCACAAAGTATTCATTGCGTTCATTTATAGCTTAAATTTAAGCGTAGGAAATACCATAAGGATGCATTATAAACTTATAATATATGGAAAGAAAAGATTTTATTGAACAAGTTGGATTAAGCGGGGCTGCAATTTTAATTTTTGGCTGTACGCAAGGTTGTTCAAAATCAGAGGGAACAACATCAAATAATAACGGCAATAATAATTCAACGCCTGTTGATTTTACAATCGATATTAGTAAAACGCCCTATGATGCTTTAAAAACAAATGGTGGATTTTATGTGGAGCCGACAACGAACGTTATTGTCGTTAAAACATCGACAAGTGAAATAATTGCGGTAAGTGCGATATGCACGCACCAACAAGCAAGCATCGCATATCAGGCAAACAACAATCGTTTTTATTGTGCTGCACATGGATCTGTATTTACGACCACTGGCGCAGTTACCACTGGACCAGCAACTACAGCATTAAAAAAATACCAAACAACTTTAACGGGAACTTTATTGCGTGTTTTTGCATAAAAAATTTACTAAATAGCTTAGAATTAGAAATCTAAAAAAATATAACATTTAAAAATAGAAATATTATGATAAAATTATTCATCCGCTGTTTGTTTTTATTATTATTCGCAACTTTTGCGAATGCACAAAGCAATGCAGATACGACTGAATTGAATAAAACATTTAAACAAGTAAAATGGAGAAGCATTGGGCCTTTTAGAGGTGGCAGATCCAATATCGCAGTAGGTGTGGCTAGTAATCCCATGGTTTATTATATGGGTACTACTGGGGGTGGGCTATGGAAAACAGAGGATATGGGACTTAGTTGGAATAATATTTCTGATGGATTTTTTAAAACAGCCACTGTGGGCGGTATTGCAGTTGCAGAAAGCGATCCAAATGTAGTGTATGTGGGAATGGGAGAACACGCAGTAAGAGGTGTAATGACACATCATGGTGATGGCATGTATAAAAGTACAGATGCAGGAAAAACTTGGAAAAAAATTGGATTAGATGCTACACATCATATTGCACGGGTTGTTGTTGATCCTAAAAATCCAAATATTGTTTTTGTAGCTGCACAAGGTTCCTTGTATAGTAGTTCAAATGATCGCGGTATTTACAAATCAACGGATGGTGGCACAACTTGGAATAAAGTTTTATTTGTAGATGACAAAACTGGTTGTGCTGAATTATCTATGGACATGAATAACCCAACCATTTTATATGCTGCCATGTGGGAGCATGGTCGCACACCTTGGAAAGTAACGAGTGGTGGGCCTGGCAGTGGTTTATATAAATCAACAGATGGCGGCGCTACTTGGAATAAAATGCAAGATGGTTTACCAAAAGAAATGGGTAAAATGGCGATTACAGTAAGTCGTGCGAATTCAGAAAAAGTATACGCGCTTATTGAAAGTGATTTTACAAAAGAAGCAGGTGGCATGTATGTTTCTGAAAATGCAGGAAAAACTTGGAGCCACGCAACCAGCGATCACCGTATCATTGGAAGAGCATGGTATTATATTGAAGTATTCGCTGATCCAATTATTGAGAACACATTATATGTAATGAACGCACCAGCATTAAAATCAACAGATGGTGGTAAAACTTGGGAAAACATTTCATCTACCCATGGCGATTATCATAACTTATGGATAAACCCGAGCAATAGTAATAATATGATTATTGCTGATGATGGCGGAGCAGCAGTTACATTTAATGGCGGAAAATCATGGAGTAGTCAAGATATTTATGCAACCGCTCAATTTTATCGCATCAATGTTGACAATGAATTCCCTTACAATATTTATGGAGGACAGCAAGATAATAGTTCTGTAAAAATTGCTAGCCGATCATTTAGAGGAGGAATTAATACAACGAATTGGAGTGGATCTGCGGGCGGCGAAAGTGCCTTTTTAGCATTTGATCCTAATGATCCAAGGTATGTTTTAGGTGGTAGCTATCAGGGTACTATTGAAGTATTTGACAGCAAATCAAAAGGAAGCACCAATATCATGGCAGCACCTATTCAATATTTAGGTAAGGATGCAAAAGATGATAAATACAGATTCAATTGGAATGCACCTATTATATGGAGTAAGCACGAACCTAATACCTATTACCATGGTGCGCAAGTTTTATTGCGCACAAAAGATATGGGAAAAACTTGGACCGAAGCTTCCCCAGATTTAACAAGAAATGATAAAGCCAAGCAAGGAAAGCCAGGCGGTCCTTATACCAACGAAGCAGTAGGTGCAGAAAACTATGGAACACTAAGCTATGTGATCGAGTCGCCCAATGAAAAAGGAGTTATCTATACAGGAAGTGATGATGGTTTTGTTCAACTAACAAAAGATGGGGGAAAAACTTGGACAAATGTAACGCCCGCTGGACTTGCAGAGTGTTTAATTAATTCCATTGAAGTATCTCCCTTCGATAATGCAACTGCCTACATCGCGACGACAAGATATAAATTTGATGACCATACACCGGGATTATATAAAACAACGGATTACGGAAAAACTTGGACAAAAATTAATACAGGAATTGCCGCAAACGCTTTCACTAGAGTGATCAGAGAGGATACCAAGGTAAAAGATTTATTATTTGCAGGCACAGAATTTGGTATTTACATCTCACGCAACGGTGGAAAAAACTGGACACCATTTCAATTAAATTTACCCAATACGCCCATAACTGATTTACGTATTCATCAAGATAATTTAATAGCTAGTACCTCCGGTAGATCATTTTGGATATTAGATGATTTAAATTTATTTAGAGCATATAAAAAAGACACAACCAATACAATAGTGTATCAACCCACCAATGCATACTTAGCTAATGGTTATAGCGAATTAGACCAAAACAACGAAGAATTTAAGGGTAGTAAAATGTTCGAAGGCGTGAATCCATCCTCGGGTGTAGTGGTATATTATCAATTACCAACTTTAAAAGAAAACGAAGTGGTTACCATGGAAATTAAAGATGCTTCAGGAAATGTAGTTAGACAATTTAGTTCCAAATCAGAAACAGATAACAAAACTGGCGGACGTCGCAGTGCGAAGGATCCCAAATTACCTTCAAGCAAAGGATTAAATCGTTTTGTGTGGGATATGCGCTATCCAAGTATACCAACTATTCCAGGTGTATATATTGAAAGTAGCTTTAAAGGGCACAAGGCAATACCAGGTAATTATACCATAACCGTAAAAGCCGGAGATCAAACTGCAAATACCACCGCAACTATTTTAGCAAATCCTTTATTTCAGGTTACTGAAAATGATTACAAAGAATTTGATGCTTTGATGAAACAAATGGAAGGAGAGGTTAAAACAATGCATACAATGATTCTTGATTTATATGAAAGTAAAAATCAATTAGAGGCTGTTTTGAAAAATTTATCTTCAGATAGCAAGTACAGTACTGTTAAAACCGCAGGTGAAAATTTGATTAAACAATTAAAAGCTTGGGATGAAGATATGATACAACGTAAATCAACAGCATATGATGATGTTGAAAATTTTCCCAATAAATTTACGGCTGATTATATGTTTATGGTGAATCAAAACGAAAGTGAAATTCCAAGAGTAAACCAACCGGTACTTGATTTGTTAAAGGAATATACCCCTAAATGGGAGGCCTTAAAGGCGAGAGGACTTGACCTTAAAAATAACTTACTCCCTGCTTTAAATAAACAGTTATGGGAGGCGGGTGTAGGTGCAGTATGGATAAAATAGGAAGCGAAAAATTAAATTTTTACACTTGTTGAAACAAACAGGCAATACAAAGGCAAAAGCCCAAACTTACTCATTAAGTTTGGGCTTTTCCTTTACAGGATACACAATAAATAAGTAAATTTGCCATCATACTATAGACTACATTATTAATTAGGAAATGAAGGGCAAACTACATAAGCTATCTACACAACTACAAGGCGAATTATACGATGATACCACCATGCGCACGCTATATGCAACAGACGCATCGGCCTATCGTGAAATGCCATTAGCGGTTGCCATTCCAAAAACAAAGGATGATATTCAAACGTTAATTCAATTCGCCAAAGAAAATAAAACAAATTTAATTCCTCGAACAGCGGGTACTTCACTCGCAGGCCAAGTAGTGGGGAATGGAATAATCGTAGATGTATCCAAACATTTTACAAAAATCATCGAATTAAACGAGCAAGCATCTTGGGTTCGTGTACAGCCCGGTGTCATAAGAGATGAGTTGAATTTATTTTTACACCCTTATGGATTGTATTTCGGACCAGAAACTTCTACTGCCAATAGAGCTATGATTGGTGGCATGGTTGGAAATAATTCATGTGGATCAAATTCCGTTATCTATCGAAGCACGCGTGAACATTTATTAGAGGTAACTGCTTTTTTAAGTGATGGTAGCGAGGTTGTTTTTAAAGCATTATCATTAGATGACTTTCATACAAAATGCGAGTTAACAACATTGGAGGGCGTAATATATAAAAGCATGCGAAGCATGTTAAGTAATTACGATAACCAGGTTGAAATTAAAAAAGAGTTTCCAAAAAAATCGGTGGAGCGTCGTAATACTGGATATGCCATTGATCTGTTGGTAGATATGGCGCCATTTTCAGCAGGTGGTGATGATTTTAATTTTTGTTCACTGATTGCAGGATCAGAGGGTACGCTTGCCTTTATCACTGAAATAAAATTGCATTTAAACCCTTTACCCGAAAAGGAAGTTGGATTATTATGCGTACACTTTAATAGTATTGACGAAGCTTTACGCGCTAACTTAATTGGATTAAAATACAATCCATCGGCGAGTGAATTAATTGATCACTATATATTAGAATGTACCAAAGAAAATATTGAGCAAAGTAAAAATAGATTTTTTGTACAAGGCGATCCTGGTGCGATATTAGTAATTGAATTTACAAAAGCAACGCGCGCCGAAATTACACAATTGACCAATCAAGTGGAAGCAGATATGCGTGCAGTTAACTTGGGTTATCACTTTCCCGTATTATTTGGCACAGACACCAAAAAAATATGGACCTTGCGAAAAGCCGGCCTAGGGCTTTTAGGAAATTTACCGGGCGATGAGAAAGCAGTGCCTGTTATTGAAGACACAGCAGTGGATGTAGCCGACTTACCAAATTATATCCGAGATTTTAATGAAATATTGGTGAAGCATCATTTACATGCGGTACATTATGCGCATGCAGGATCAGGAGAAATACATTTGCGTCCAATTATTAATTTGAAAACGGTGGAAGGAAATGAATTATTTCGAACCATCGCACAAGAAGTAGCCACGTTGGTAAAAAAATACCAAGGCTCTTTGAGTGGTGAACATGGAGATGGCCGATTAAGGGGCGAGTTTATAAAACAAATGGTTGGTGAAAAAAATTATGCGTTATTAAAAACAGTAAAATACACTTGGGATGCAGACAATATTTTTAATCCCAATAAAATAGTGGATACCCCACCCATGAATAGCATGTTAAGGTATACTCCCGGTCAGTTTACACCCGAATTCAAAAGCATATTTCGATTCCACCAACAGGATATACTACAACATGCCGAACAATGTAATGGTTCAGGGGATTGTCGCAAAACACATTTGTCGGGTGGAACCATGTGTCCCTCGTTTATGGCAAGCAAAAATGAAAAAGATACAACCAGGGCGCGGGCAAATATCTTAAGAGAATTTTTAACCAATTCAGATAAATTAAATCGATTCGACCATAAAGAAATTTATGAAGTGATGGATTTGTGTTTAAGTTGTAAAGCATGTAAGTCAGAGTGTCCCTCTAATGTGGATGTTGCTAAATTAAAAGCAGAGTTTTTACAACAATATTACGACGCCAATGGGGTGCCATTCCGTTCCAAATTAATTGCCAATTTTACAGCCGCTGCAAAACTGGCTTCCCTATTTCCTAGCTTGTATAATTTTGTTATCAGTAATGCAATCACGGGATCGATGATTAAAATATTATCCGGGTTTGCAATTAAAAGATCCTTGCCCAAAATTTCAGAAGTCAGTTTAGAAAAATGGTTCCAAAAAAATTATACTTCCAGTAACACTAAAGGAAATAAAAAGGTGTACTTGTTTTGCGATGAGTTTACCAATTATAATGATGCAGCCATAGGAATGAAAGGGGTTTTATTATTGGAAAAATTAGGCTATGAAGTTTTACTACCTAAGCAAGTAGAAAGTGGCAGGGCTTGGCTTTCCAAAGGACTATTAAGAAAAGCAAAACAAATTGCCAATCAAAATATTGAATTATTAGGTGGTATCGTAACAAGTGCAATTCCATTGATTGGTATTGAACCTTCGGCCATTCTTACTTTCAGAGATGAATATCCTGATTTGGCGGATGAACATAATTTAGCATCAGCAAAAGCTTTAGCTAGAAATACTTTTTTAATTGATGAATATATTGCAAATGAAATTAGCAAAGGAAATATTCAAAAAGAAGCTTTCACTAAAAATGCAAAGCTCATAAAATTACATGGTCACTGTCAACAAAAAGCAATTGCATCAGTTGCGGCAACACAAACCATACTTTCATTCCCAGAAAATTATAAAGTGGAAGTAATTCCATCTGGATGTTGTGGCATGGCTGGATCCTTTGGCTATGAAAAAGAACATTATGATTTATCCATGCAAATTGGGGAATTGGTTTTATTGCCTGCAGTCCGTAATCAATTAAGCGATACCATCATTGCAGCACCAGGAACCAGTTGTCGCCATCAAATAAAAGATGGTGCCCAAAAAATAGCATTACATCCTGTTGAAATATTATTTGAAGCTTTGGTCTAATCGCTTGTTACATTCAATAGGTTTAAATAAAATGAGTAACTTACAACTTAAATATACATAATCATGCAAGAACAAAATTTCAAGAACCATTCTAAATTGGTACCCGGATTTCATTACATTGGAATGTTATCAATACTCGCGTTATTGGGCGGATCCATTAATTATTTATGCCGTGCTACACCTGAAAATAAGTATTTAGCTGCCTTATTAACCTTGGCTGCATTTATTTTTGCAGTTTTATGGATATACATTCGCACATTTCCATTAAAAGCGCAGGACCGTGCTATTCGTGCCGAAGAAAATTTGCGTCATTATGTTTTAACTGGAAAATTATTTCCTGCTGAACTAAAATTGCCACAAATTATAGCGCTTCGATTTGCACCGGATAGCGAATACTTGGCTTTATTAGATCGTTCAATCAAGGAAAACTTATCTAACAAGGAAATTAAAGCAGCCATTCAAAATTGGAAAGCAGATCATCATAGATTATAAAATATTTTTTTAATATTTTAAAGCGTAGCAAATACACTTTAAAAATAGCGGCTCCATTCATTGGGAGCCGCTATTTTTTTTCAAAAAACGATTTAATATTAACAATCATTAGCAACATAATTCACTCGACAAACGCCTAGCGTCCTGCCAATCATAAATAACCTCCCTTTAGCTTGTTTTATTAGTTATAAAATCATTAAATTCATTCTTCAAATTGAGGCTTGAGCCAAGGGTGTTCAAGAAAAAATTCAAACAACGATTATGAATCAAATGAAATTCTATTTTATCGCATTTTTACTTGTCATAACCATGCAAGTGGGTGCGCAAAACCGCGTTTTGGTGTTTTCTAAAACAGCTGCCTTCGTACATGGCTCCATCAAAGTTGGAAAGTTGGCGCTATTAAAATTAGGTGCTGAAAATAATTTTAAAGTAGATACCTCCCAAGACGCTTCTATTTTTACAGAAGAAAATTTGAAAAAGTATAGTGCTGTTGTATT
>Ga0209596_1000740_pt1 | contig 29717 bp, 13 predicted proteins | sample M_130807_MF_Meta_FD_187314 | JGI IMG/M metagenome (GOLD analysis project Ga0209596, IMG submission 187314) | Freshwater microbial communities from Lake Montjoie, Canada to study carbon cycling - M_130807_MF_MetaG (SPAdes) (version 2) | ecosystem: Environmental > Aquatic > Freshwater > Lake... | reverse complement strand
TGAAGCGGCAGCAGAAACAGCCGCCGGTGATTTCTTCCGTCGCAAAACCCTTCGCGCGCAACATCGTCGTGTCCACGAGTTCGCTGCCCTGATCATTCGTGATGAGCCCCACGCGCAATCCCTGCGCGGCGAAATGGTGCGCGACGGCGGCGACGGCGGTGGTCTTCCCCGCGCCGAGGAAGCCGCCGATCATCACGTAGCGGGACTTGGCGGATTGCGGATTGCGGATTGCGGATTGCGGATTGGTCATCACTCGGCGTGGGAGTTTTGTTTTTCGAGAATCTTGTCAATCGTGGTGTCGAGCATCGCGCGGTATTGTTCGAGCGGGACGCACTTTTCATCCGGCTCGCCGTCCACTTCGTAGAGCCAGCCTTCGCCGTATGGAGTTTTCCCGACGCATTCGACATTGCTCGCGAGCGCAGGGTTGCCGCCCGCGAATGTGCCGCTCACGCACGCGTAGATGTCGCTGATGGCCTTGAAGCCCTCGATGCTCCCGACGATGTCGCCGCCCGCGACTGCAGCGCCGGGCTGCTTTTCAAACCGCACCTCGACGATCTCGCCGAGCATGCGCGTGGCAAATTTTGTGAAGCCGATGCGCAAGCGCGGGCCGCCCATCTTCGCAATCCAGAAATGCGACGGGCTGTAGAGACACTCCACCGGGAGGTGCGTGACGAAGGTGCTGCGTTTGTAAAATGAAGTCGCGGGTGCGCTCATCGGGCCGCGGAACATCGGGCATCGCCGCGTGCGCGGCGAGCACTGTTTCCACCGTAGCCGCCGACGGAAGGAGGCGGGCACTTCGATTGCACCAGAAATCGCCGAACGCTCCGAGCGCGCCGAAGAATATCAGCCCGCCTCCTTCCGTCGGCGGCTACGAGGCGACGTGCGATTCTTGTAACTTCGCTGCATTCGCGCTTACTCGCCGCGCCATGCTGTATTTTGATCACAACGCCACGCATCCGCTCTCCGAGACGGCGAAGCGCGCGTGGCTCGATGCGGTGGAAAAATTTCCAGGGAATCCGTCGTCGCCTCACCGGGCCGGGCAGCGCGCGGATGCGGCATTGCGGAATGCGCGCGGGCGGCTCGCGGTGATGCTCGGGTGCGGTGCGGACGAGATAGTTTTTACGAGCGGTGCGACGGAATCGGCGAACATGGTGCTCGCGCAGTTTGAGGAAGTGGAGGTGTCGGCGATTGAGCATCCGTGCGTGATCGAATCGGGGCGTGGAAAGTCAGCCCGCCTCCCCCTCGGCACGCTCGGGGCCTTGAGCCTGCCGAAACGGCTGCCGTCGGCGGCTACGGGTGTGGTGTCGCCTCCGCGATTGTCGGAGCGGAAGCCGCAGCTTGTCGCGGTCATGGCGGCAAACAATGAGACGGGCGTGCTGCAACCCTGGCGCGAGACTCTCGCGGTGTGCCGCGGGCACGGCGTGAAATATTTTTGCGACGCTGCGCAGTGGATCGGGCGGATGCCTGCGGCGGGGCTGGGTGCGTGCGATTTTGTGAGCGGGTGTGCACACAAGTTCGGCGGACCGCAGGGCGTCGGATTTTTAAAATGCCCCGCCGATTTTCCGTCGCTGCTGCGCGGCGGGCCGCAGGAGGAGGGTCGCCGCGCGGGGACGGAAAATGTCGCGGGCGTGCTCTCGATGCTCGCTGCTCTGGAGGAACGCGAAACCGCGATCCGCGACGGTGCATTGGACGCGCGGCTCGAGTGGCGCGAGGAATTTGAAAGCAGATTCGCCGCCGCGCTGCCGGGTGCGCGCGTGCTGGGCGCAGGTGTCGGGCGGCTTTGGAACACGGTCTCGGTGATCATGCCGGAGACCGCCGACTGCCGTCGCCGCTGGGTCGTGGTGATGGATCGCCTCGGCTTCGCAGTCTCGACCGGTTCGGCGTGCGCGAGCGGGAAGGAGAAGCCGTCGCATGTGCTCACGGCGATGGGAGTGTCGCCGCAGGATGCGGGACGCGCGCTGCGATTCAGTGCGGGGTGGGGGACGACGCGCGACGACTGGCGTGCGCTGCTCGATGGCGTGAGAGCCGCCGCACGCGAGATGGGCGTGCCGGCTGCGTGAGGCGGACACGGGAGATACACTCGTGCCATGAGTGCAAAAATAAGGGGACTCTTGGGAACTGCTCATCACGGATGCCGCCGCAAGAATTCCCCGCAGATTCAGGAAAGCCGCAGATGGAAATCATCACTTCACTATCTGCGGCTTTCCTGAATCTGCGGGAAATCCTCCTCTTGGTTCCGTCTCTTGATTTCTGAAAGATGGCCTCACTGCGCTGCGACGACCGTGACCGACATTCTCGCGACGCGCCCCGCATCGTCCACTGCCTGAATCTGCCAGCGGCCCGGCGCGGCTTTCCACATCAGCGGATGAGACGGTGCGCTTGCGCCGAGGTAGTGCGTCCCGGCGAACCAATGGATCTGCCGCGCGTCTGCCGTGGCGTCGGCTTCGAGCGGAATCGAATTTTTCACGGCATCGCCGACGTGGATCGCATACGTGAGCTTCGGCTGCGGCGAGACGATGCGTGGCGGCGGGCCGGTGCGCGTTTTGTCTGCGAGATCGGCGACGCTCACGCGTGGCAGCCCGGCGCGGCGGAACTGCTCCATCCGGTGTTCGGGCCAGAACTCGCGGATCTTGCGGGTGCCATCGGCGAGCGTCACTTCGCGATGCACCGGGCACGTCGAGATCGGCGACACGCCTGCGATGAATCTCCCCGCCGTGCGGTGCGCGCAGTGCGGGCCGGCGAGTTCGCCCGTGATCGCGCAGAGCCGCACGTCCACGATCTCCGCCGGGCGCGGCGCGGACTTCGCGCGGAGGCCGAGGCGCGTGACGGTCTGGAAGAGGAGCGGTGCGGCGGTGTCGCGCGCGAAGAGGCCGGGCATCGGTTTGCCGTCGAAATTTCCCACCCACATGCACAGCACCCAATCGCCCATCACGCCGCACGCCCACGTGTCGCGGAAACCGTGCGACGTGCCGGTCTTCCACGCGAGCCCGCGCGGCGAGCCCGGTTCGTTCCCGCGCAGTGCGTCGAGCGTGAGCCAGCGTGCCGCGTGGGACAGGCGTCCCGCCTGTCGGAGTGCGGCGGGCGTCCCGCCTGCCGGGGAGTGTGTCTCGTTCACCCCGTCGCTCGGGACAGGCGAGGACGCCCGTCCCACTTCGACAGCCGGGACGGCTGTCCCACCCCCGTCCGCGAGCATCGCGTAGAGCATCGCGAGTTCTTCGAGCGAAACCTCCGCGCCGCCGAGCGCGAGCGACAGTCCGTATTCGCCGGGCTCGCGTGTGAGCTTCACGCCGGAGCTGCGGAGAAAAGTATCGAGCCCGCCGCCATGCAGTCGCGAGAGCAGCTCGACGGCGGGCACATTCCGGCTGCGGCGCAGCGCCTCGCCCGCGGGGATCGGCCCGAGGAAACCGCGGTCGCTGTTCTCCGGATTGTAGGCGGAGAAACGGCGCGGCGCGTCGTCGAGCAGCGTGTGCGGCTGGATGATTCCCTCCTCGAACGCGAGCGCGTAGATGAACGGCTTCAGCGCCGATCCCGGCGAGCGCCGTGCCGTTACGCCGTCCACCTGGCCCGCGATGTTGCTGTTCAGAAATCCCGCGGAGCCGACGTATGCGCGCACCTCGCGGGTCGGCGCGTGGACGAGGATCGCAGCCGCATTGTGCAGCCCGCGTGAGTGTTCGCGTGTGAGAAAATCCGCGATGCTGCGCTCGATTGTCTGCTGCTGCGCAAGATCGAGCGTCGTGTTTCCCGATGCGACGCGGCGCGCGTAGTGCGGCGCGAGACGTGGCGGTGCGATGGGACGCAGCGTGAACTCTGCGTCGAGAGCGTCCTGTTCTTCGCCGCGTGCGATGCGCAGCCGCGCCATGAGCCGCGCCTGTGCGTTTTTTGCGGACTGCGAGATCGTCCCGTCCGCGCGCGGGCGGCGCTTGGTCGGGCTCTGCGGCAGCACGCTCAACGCCGCGGCTTCGCGCAGCGACAGATCGTGCGCGGACTTGCCGCACCACAGCAGGCTCGCCGCCGCCGCGCCCTCCACGTTGCCGCCGTACGGCGCGAACGTGAAATACGCCCTGGCGATCTCGCGCTTGCCGTGGTGTCGCTCGATCTGCGCTGCGCGGAAAAGCTGCACGCACTTTCCCCACAGCGTGCGCGTCTGGAGCCCCCAGCGCAGCCGCGCATATTGCATCGTGAGCGTCGAGCCGCCGCCGAGGCGCTGACCCGTCACCGCGCCCCACGCTGCGCGCAGCAGCGAGCGCGGGTCCGCGCCGTGATGTGAAAAGAAACGGCGGTCTTCCATTTCGAGTGTCGCGCTGAGCAGTTCGGGCGAGAGGTCGTCGAGCTTCACGGGCAGGCGGTATTTTCCATCGCGCGTGAGCGAGAGGAAAAGCACCCGCCCGTCGCGGTCGAGCACGACGTGCGAGAACTCCGCGCCCGGCGGCAGCAGCTCCGGTTTCGGCAGCAGCAGCCAGGTGATCCACAGTGCGACTGCGAGGATGCCCAGCGTCCACGCGCATCTTTTCAGCCAGCGACGCAGTGTCTTCATTCGCGCGGCACCACGGTGAATTTCCCCGCCACGCCGCGGCCGCGGACGGTGCGGTCATACATGCTCTCCACGAGCGAGGGCGGCACGCTGAACGTCCCGGCGCACGTCGGGCGCACGGCATACTCAAATGTCCGCGTCTCATTTTCGCCGAGGTCGCAGAAGAGCAGCGCGCGGTCCTCGCGCATGTCCACGTATTCCGTGCCGACGAGCGTGCCGAGGCCGGGCCGCAGCGCGTGTTCCTCGCCTGCGGGCGCGAAGTCGAATGCGCCGGGCAGCAACTCGCTCAACGCGAGGTGCGCCTGCGCGCTCTTGCTGACATTGCGGATGCTCACGCGGATGAGCAGCGTCTCGCCGACTTTCGCCACGTCGGTGACTTGATCCTTCTCGTCGAGGACTTCGCGCGTGACCTCCAGCCCGCGTGCGTCCGGCTCGGCAGCACGGGTGCGCTCGAAACCCGTCTCGATCGTCTGATACCACGCGCCGAGCGCGGGCGCGGCGTCGTTGCGTGCGAGGCGGAATCTCACGCCGTCCGCAGCGGGCGCGATTTTCATCGGGAGCATTCCGGCGCGCGGTGCTGCGATCTGCTTCGCCTCGCCATTGATGAGTTCCGCGATGCCCGCCTGCACGCCGCCGGATTTTGCGAGGGCGGAGTAGGACTTTAGCGCCATCACCGTCCACGCGGCGGAGAGCGTGTGGAAGTCGCCGCGCTCGACGGCTTCGGTGATGGGGCGCAGTTCATCGTAGCCGAGCGTGCCGGCGATTTCCGGGAAGTGGCGGCACAGCACGGCGAAGGTCATCGCTTCACGCATGAGCGACGATTCTTGGAAATATGCGGCCCACGATGAATCCGCCTGCCCGCGCTTTTCCGCAGCGCGTGCCGTGCGGTGCAGCGCGATCAGCTTCTTCGCCTCGTCGTCCATTTTCAGCAGACGCCACGTCGCGGCGAGCCACGCTGCGGACGGGTCGCGCTGCCACAGTTCCTTCGGCACTTTTGCGTCGAGGAAATCGCGCATCTTGAGCGCGTAGTTTGTCGTCACTTCCTCGTTGCGCGTGAGCAGGTAGATCGCGGCGGCCTGGATGTTCGCGTCGTGCCGCGTGTGCTCGTAGCGCATCTGGCCGGAGCCATCGCGTGCAGGCTCCGAGAGCCTCGCATCCGCCATGAGGCGCAGCCTGCGCAGCGTGGCGTCGAACATCGGCCCCGGCACGGCGAAGCCGCCCGCCTTTGCCTCGGTGAGAAAGTGCGCGACATAGACGCTCACGAAGTCGAAGCCCTCGTCGTCACCGCCGGAACTCCAGTAGCCGAAGCCGCCATTCTTCTGCTGCCGCGTGCGCAGTATCGCGATGGTGTCGCGGACGGCCTTTTCCGCATCGAATTTTTCGAGGCCGAAGTCCGCATCATCGCGCAGCACGAGCCACGGAAATGCGCGGCTGGTGATCTGCTCGCTGCATCCGTGCGGATACTCGCGCAGGTATGCGGCGAGACCGCGTGCGAGTCCGAGCGGCGTCGTGGAGACGACCGCCTCGCGCTTCGCAAACTCCGCGTGGAAGTCGCCGGCGAATTTCACGTCATGCGAATCACTGCGGAACCAGCCGCTCTGCACGATCGCGACGCGCGGCGACGCAGGCCGCACGGACATCGTCGCGCGCTGCTCGGTGCGCTCATTGCCCGCGCTTGCGGAAAATTTTAGTTCCGCGTTGCCGAGCGCATCCTTCGTCTTCACGCGGAAGCGCACGGTCACTTCCTTGCCCTGCGCGATGACGACGGGATTCTGCGGCGACTCGATGATCTCGATTCCTCCGAGTGTCTCCGCAGCGACAGTGACTTGATCCGTCACCGCCGCGCCTTCGAGCTGGTTCGCGATCGTGAGTGACGCGGTGAACTCATCGCCTGGGGCGGTGAAGAACGGCGCGTTCGGCGTGAGGACGAACGGGCCTTTCACGACTGTCTGCTTTTCCGCGACGCCGACCGCATCGGGCGCGACGGCGGCGGCCATGATGTTGAGCCGACCCGCGAAATAGTCCGGCACATCGTAGAACACCTCGCGACGCTTCGGGCCGCTCTCGATGATGCCGCTCCAAAACACCACGGGCCCGGCGCGGCGACGCTTGAACGGATTCAGGCCGAGCTTCAGCTCCGGCGGCTCGTCACCGTCGCCGCCAAATGCCTTCGCATTTTTTAGGAGTGAAAATTCCGGCAGCAGCAGATCGAGCAACTGCCAGGTGCCGACTTCGAGCGACGGCTTACGGATGAGCGATGCGAGCGGTTGCGGTGTCTTGTAGCTAGTCACGCGATGAATGCCTTCATCCACCGCCCACACGACGACGCGCGCAGGGCGCGGCGTGGAGAACCCGATGGCCAGGCGTTCGCCGGGACGCACGCGCACGGGTGCGTCGAGCGTGACGGCGAGCTGACGGCGATCATTCGCCACGCGGAACGGCGCGACGCCGGTGCTGAGCGGGCTGGTGAAAATTTCCGCCGAGTCGAGCGCACGCACGAATGCGACATTCACATACGCCCCGCCCTCGATGCCCTCCGGCACGGTGATGTGCTGCACGCTCGATGCGGTGTCGCTCTTGAACCACTGCACGGCGAGCACGCGGTCGCGTTCGATGGTGATCAGGCCCGCGCCTGCGAACGGCGCGCGCAGCGAGACTTCGAGCTGCTCGCCGGGCTTCCACACTTTGTCGGGCAGGGTGATTTCCAGCTCCGTGTCGCGCTCAAGATTGCGCGCGGATTCGCCCGCGCCCACAACGGTGAACGGCACCGTGCAGAGCACCTTACCCGTCGCGTCGCGCCACTCGTAGCGGAAGCGGCCGGCGAGATTCACGGGCAAATTCACAGTCGTTACGGATGCCGTCAGCGAGCCGTCGGCAGTTTCGATTTCCTTATCCACCTCGCGGGAGACATAGGCGAGCGTGCCGTTCTTTTCCTTGGTGAGCACGGAGGCGTGGCGCGTCTCGATGAGCACGCGTTTCAGTGCGGGCGCGGCGGCGGGCTTTGCATCCGCGCCGATGGCGACGAGTTGAAACGCGCGAGGCACATCGCGCGGGATGAAGTCGAGATCGCCCGCGGCCTTGAAGCCGAGGAGGAAGGGCTGGCGCGAGACGAGCGTGCCGAGCGCGCCACGGACTCCGCGTCCGCCGTCCGCCTCGAATGCCTCCAAATCCACGGCGACGCGCAGGAGCGGCGCGGCGTAAGCGTCGAGCGAAAGCGCGAACTGTGCGCGGCCTGCCTCGTCGGTCTTCACTTCGCCGAGTTCGACTTCGCGCTGCTCGAAGCGCTCGTGCTTTGGCAGTCCGAATGTCCAGCCGGGCCATTGCTCGAAGTGCGGCACGCCGGGCGCGACGCGCATCTTCGCCGTCACGCGGCGGTCTGCGGCGGCGATGCCGAAGAGCGTCTGCACCTGAGCGTGTGCCGTGAGTTTTTCCGGCGAGAGCCAGGCGGCCTGCATGGCGGGTTCGAGCTTTGCGGCGAGCTTCAGCCGGTCGGGTTGGAATTCCTCCACGCGCACGAGTATGTGGCCGATGTGCAGCGCGTCGGTCTCGCTGTCCTCGTCGTCGTTGCGCTTTTTCTTTTTGCCGTCATCCGGCCGGCGCAGCTCGATGCGCCACACGCCGGTCGGCGCTGTTTCGCTCGTCGGCAATTTCATTTCGAGGAAGCCGTCGGCGGGCAGTTTCGTCGGGAAGCGTCCGGCTTCCTCCTCCTTCGCATTTGTGAGCACGACCTCGACCGGCAGGCCCGCGAGCGAGCCCTGCCAGTTGCGCTGGCGCACGATGGCGGCGAGCTGGATCGGATCGCCGGGGCGGTAGATTCCGCGCTCGGTGAAGAGCGCGCCGTCGAGTGCGGCAGCCTCGCTGGTGCGGACTCCGGTGATGTCGAAGCGCGAAAACTCGACAGCGCGATCTTCGCGCGACCAAGGGATGAACGCGAGGTCTGCGCCTTTGCGCGCGATGAGCGCGACCGGCGTTTTTTCACGCAGCAACGCATCGAGTGCGGGGAGCGATGCGCGGCCCTGCGCGGTGGTGTCGGCCTCGGCGAGCGTGTCGCCATTTTTTGCGAGCGCGGTGACGTGAACGCCCGCTACCGGCGCGCGATCCTTGAACGATTGCACGAAGACTTCGCGCGTGCCGTCGGCGTTGCGCTTCACGATGAGGCCGAGGTCGGTGATGAGCACGAAGCGCGAATCCCCGCTGACGCCACCGCCGTCCTCCGCGGATTCGTCCTCCTCGTCCGCGTGGTGACGCCGGTGGCGCTGCTCGCTGCGCAGGCCGATCCATTCGGGATCGGGGTCGCTGTCGTTCGGCTTCGCGTCCTCCGCGGTGCGGTGGCGGACGCCCGCGACTTCGAGATAGAAAAGGCCACGCTGCGCGGCCTCGCCGCCCGGCTCGGCGCGTGTGAGCGCGGGTGCGAAATCGAACGCCGAGTAGTTCGCCTCGTGGTTGTTTTTCTTCGCGATGGCCTGCACGGAGGAGTGGAAGTGCGCGAGGTTTTCAAACGTGAGATCGCCGAAAAATCCGGGCGACTCGAAGCGGCCGTTCGTCTGCGTGACGAGGTGGTTGATCTGCGCACCGGGCACGCGCGCCAGCGTGTAGCGCAGGTGCGCGATGCCCCGCGACTGGATGCTCAGCTTGCGTTCGCCGTTCAGAGCCAGGATGCCGCCGCGTCCGAGGATGTTCGCGGTTTTGTTGAACGCGGGAACATTCACGATCGCCGTGAAATCCTCGCGCGTGAGGAAGCCGCCGGGCGCGGGAGTTTCCTTCGGCACGCGGACGAAGAGCCGCGCGGGCTCCTGCGGGACGAGGCGGAAGCCGAAGAGATTCGCGACGGTCGCCGCGCCATCCGTCGCGACGGATTCGAGTGCGATGCGCTTGGATTTTTCGAGCACGGCATCGGTGACGGTTTCGGGTTTCCAGGGCCGCTCCGTGCCGTTCTTGTCCTTCGGCGGCGGCGGGAGCTGCCACGCCTGCGCGGCCTTTGCGACGACTCCGGTGTTTGCGGCGATGCTGCTCTCGAGGAAGACAAATTGCCGCGGCTCGCCGTCCGGATTCGTCACGAGCTGCGTGCGCGCGCCGTTGAAGAAGAATGCGGAGTAGCGCGAGGGCGACGTGACCTTCGTGGTAAATTCCTTGTCCGTGGGATCGCCGCCTGCGAGCGCGTTCATGCGTGCTGCGAGATCGAAGCGGATGAGGTCCTCTTTTTCGCCCGGCTTGATCACCGGCGAGCGGAGGAAAAAGCGCAGCGGATTTTTTTCATCGGCGATCACCTGCGGCTTGCCGCTGGGGGCGAAGAGCGGAGCGCCGCTCATGTTTGTGGCCGAGAGGCATCGCAGGACTTCTTCGCGTGCGACGGGCTGGCTGAACGTGACCGTGGCGACAGCCTGTTGCAGCGCGGGCGTCGCGGGATCTATGTAAAACGAGCTGTCGCCAAACGTCGCGGTGAGGCCCGGCGCGCGCCATTGGTCGCGGTGATCCTTTTTCAAAGTGACGGTGCAGTCTGTGGCGAACACGCCGTCGCCGAGCGTGAAGCCGTAGTCGCGCGGCGGCATCCATCCGCCCTGCGGCTCGAAGGTGAGCGTCTGCGAGTTCGTCCACGTCCATGTGCCGGGGACTTCTGGAGTGAGCTTCACGGTGCCGGGCGCGGCGTTCTTTCCGAGGAGCTTCAATGGCGCGGCTGGTTCGTCGAAGCGGATGTTTAGCGGGGTGCCCGCGGGCTTTTTCCGCTGCTCGTCCCATCCGACTGCCGACCACGCGACCCGCGCCTTCACCTCGCGGATGCGCGGCTTCGTGGTGTCACGCGCGTTCGGATCAGATGGGGTCGCAGGTGCGGCGGCAACGGGCACGGCTTGCGGCTGCTGCGGGCCGAGATGACGGCTCCCGCGCAGCGCGGCACCGGCGATGGTCGCGGAAATCGCGAGGAGCAGCATTGCGGCCAGTGCGCGAGGTGTGATGATTTTTGTGATCGAGCGCAGCCAGGGCGGGGGAGCCCATGCGAATCTGAGTGAACCGAAAATGAACGAGGGCAGGCGCGTGAAGGCGCGTGCGGAGGAGGCGAAAGGACGAAGGATGGAGTGCAGCATATTCCCGGATAGAACGGGCGCTGCGCGGGCGATCTTTCAGCGATTGCGATCTATTTTTACCCGTGCATCGGTGGTTCCATCGGCGTGCGCGTTCTCCCGCTGGAGCACGGGGTGGCAGATACGTGCTGAGCGGAGCGGCAGGAAAGGTAGTCCACGGCTTTAGCCGGCAACGACATCCGGTTGCGATGCCGGCTAAAGCCGCGGACTACTTTTCAGAGCCGTGTGCCGACGCAATTCTTTTGCATCAGTCCCACCGCTGTGAGCTACAATCCGCGCATGAATTCCCCGCAAAATGGACGCTGTCGCATCGTGCTCACCGGCGGACCGGGTGGTGGCAAGACTACGGCTGGCGATTTGTTCCGGCGTGAGTTCGGTGAGCGAGTGGTGCTCGTGCCGGAGGCGGCGACGCTGCTTTTCAGCGGAGGCTTTCCCCGCGTGGAGGAGCCGCCCGCGGTGCGTGCGGCGCAGCGGGCGATCTTTCATCTTCAGCGCGGGCTGGAGGATGTGCAGAGCGCGCGCTATCCGCATCGCATCCTGCTGTGTGATCGCGGCACGGTGGACGGGGCAGCATACTGGCCGGGGCTGCCGCACGATTACTTCGATGCCGTGGGCACGTCGCTCGACGCGGAACTGAAGCGCTACGATGCGGTGATTTTTTTCGAGAGCGCAGCCGTCGGCGGCAACAGCATCGAAGGCGGGAATCCGATCCGCAACGAGACGATCGAGCAGGCGGTCGAGCTGGATCGCAAACTGCGCGCGCTGTGGTCGCAGCACCCGCGTTTCGTCCTCGTGCCACACAACGATTCGTTCTTTAAGAAAATCAGCTTCGGCCTGGCGTCGCTCGAAGGAATCGTCGCGCAACTCGCCGCGGTCGCGGCCGCACGGCATCCGGCGGGGAACAAGGCTCCGCGGAAAAAGCGCTGAACGAAATTTTTCTTGCCGCACCGCCCGGCGCACTGTTGATCGCGCGGTTCAGTTCTTTGCGAGTTCAACGATAATTACCGGTGCGAAGGAACCCCGTGAGATTCGGGGGCAGTTGCGCTGCTGTAACTGGATACGACTTCCCATTGCCAGTCCCGCGAAAGCGGGATGAAGGCGGGAAGAAGGATGGCGAGCCTGCGGAAAATTTCCGCGGCACGCCGCAAGCCAGAAGCCAGAACATTTCCCCGGTCATTCTCATTCGTGGCCCCGCGAGTGCGGGTGCCCTCGACAAAACTTCTTCGCAAAAAGAAGCAATGAGGGGTTCCAATGGCGTGCTGCTCGCACTCCGTTTCGATCTCTCGAAATCAGGAGTATCAGAATGAAAAAGCATTCCAGCATCATGGCAGTGGCGGTTTTCGCCGCCGCTGCGGGCCTTCGGGCCGACACGTCATACCTGCTCATCCAAGGCCCATTCGGAGCGGGCAACGCCGAGGCGACATTCAAGTGGCAGGTGAATTACCAGCCTGGGGTCCTCGTGTACGGGCAGGATCTGCTGAACTCCGTGTTCGGCACGCCGTCACTGAACGGCATTTATCAGGGGCACGAGTTCTACACTGCCGGGAACGGGGTGCAGGGGGCGGGCTACATTAATTTTGGCACCACTCCGAACCAGCTTGACTCGCCTTTTTTGGCTTCTGTCACGCTCGGGTCGGTTCCCGTGGCCCAGGATTCCAGCTACAACCCGGGGTACACCTCCTACGTTGCGGGCGGCGGCGGTGCGCTAAGTTATCCCAACGGCGGCGCATGGACTTCTTCGCAGGACGGCACGGCTACGCGGACGCTTGTCAACGGCAGCTACGACGGCTTCGTTTTTGGGAGCACGACTTTTCTGAGCGAGGCCCAGATCCAGGGTGCCGCCAATACGCCCACGACCGGGAATTTCGCCGGGGCCACGGTCATCAATGTGGTGCCGGAACCCGCCAGTGCGACGCTGCTGCTCATCGGCGCGTGCGGATTGCTTTCGCTGTCGAAAAGGCGGCGTGCATAGCGCGCCAGTTTCCTGATTGTGAAAAAGGCATTCACCCTCATCGAGCTTCTCGTGGTAATTGCGATCATCGCGATCGTCAGCGGTCTGCTGATGACCGCGGTGTCGAGGGGGAAGGTGGCGAGCGCGCGTGCCATCAGCGCGCATTCGTTGAGCGAGATGATCGCGGCGGGGAACCTTTATCGCGCAGAGCACGACAACACCTTCTGGCCGTACCGGCAGAACGTGGACGGCGGCGTGCAGTGGTGGTTTGGATTCGAGGCGTTCGCCTCCGTGGGACTGCCGGAGGGCAAGCGCACGTGCGATTATTCCAAGGGGCCGCTGGGCGGGTATGCGAGCGCGTCGGGCGGAGTGAAGGCCGATCCGGCGTTTCAACAATTCAGCCCGCGGCTGAAGCCGAAGTATGCGAATGGAAATTTCGGCTACGGCTACAACATCCTGCTCGCGGCGGATTCAGCCGGCGCGCCGCGCAATGCAATACGGATCGAGGATCCTTCGCAGATGATCGTGTTTGCGACTTGCGCGCAGGTGAACACGTTTCAATCTCCGGCTTCCTCGAAACGTCCGATGATCGAGGAATTCTACATGATTGATCACACGCAAAAAACGGCACATTTCCGCCACGGCAGCGATGCACTCGCGGCGTTCCTCGATGGCAGCGTGCGTCCGTTGAGCATGGAGTCGGATATGGTGCCGGACAGCCTGGATCCGCGGATGCCGTCGGCGAACATCGGAGTATTCAAGACGAACTACGTGAAGCAGGCCGGCTGGTGAATTTGGCGCCCGTCATGAGTTCTGCGTGTCTCAAGTTTTGCAGCGCATGGTCTGCAACTTTCGCTGCTGCCGCTGCGCCGCACGCGGACGGCTGGCGGCATTGGGTGTCGGACAAGGTGCTCTGGTGTGGCATCGCTGCTGTCGCGCTGCTCGTGCTCTCGCTCCTGCTGCGCGGGATGTTGAAGGTGATCACCCTTGCGTTCGTGGTCGTGCTCGCGGCCGGCGCGTTCTATTTTTTCCGCGACACATGGGAGCACCGTTCGGAACTGCTGCCGCGCGAATGGGCCGCGCTCGCCGAGCGCACGCTTGAGTCGCCCAAGGCGCGCGAGGCGTGGCTGTCCGTGCAGACGGAACTCGGGCATCTCTCCGCGACTGCGCGCGAGCATCTCGCCGCGGGCACGGACAGTGCGCGGCGCAAAGTACAGGAGAAGCTGGAGGCAAAGGTGCGCGAACTTCGCAAGGCGGGCAGCACCGCGGAGGCGGAGGAGATCGCACGGCTCGCGGAATCCATGGGGAAGCAAAAGTAGCCCGGCGGAAATTCTCGCCGCGCGCTCACAATTTTTTTACAACGCTGGCTCGAAACTCTGACAACCGCCAGAGACATCCGGCCAACAGTCCCTCTATGAAATTGTCCCGCCTTCTCGCGCTGGTCCTGCCTGCGCTTATCGTCACCGCTTTCGCGCAGGAGCCGACGACGCCCACGCCGCAGCCGCCGAAGGTGATCACGAGCGAGCGCTCGATTTTTGTGCCGTTTGAAAAGCTGGGGGAAGTTTTCGCGGGCCAGGAGCAGGGCGTGTTTTTGCCGTACCGCGAATTCCTTGAAATGTGGAACAAGGTGAACCTGCCGGAGAAGCTGAAGAAGACTGAGCCGCCGGTGGATGGCGTCGTGGCCGGCGCGAGCTATGTGGGGAAGGTGGACGGCGATCTCGCGGAGATAAAGGCGAAGGTGAGCTTCGAGGCGCTGAAGGACGGCTGGTCGCAGATCCCGCTCGGCACCGGGCTCGCGCTCGCGGAGGCGAAGACGACGGCGATCCTGAACGCGACCGACGTGGGGCAGATGATCATTTTTCCGAAGAAGGGCAGCTACACGCTCGATGCGACCGTGTTTGGAAAAATCACGCGCGACAAGGGTCGCGCCACGCTGCCGCTGAAGCTCCCGCGCACTGCGGTGTCGCAGTTTGAGCTTATGATTCCCGAGAAGGGGCTGGAGTTCACGATCACGCCGACGTCGGCGTTCACCGCGACGGAGCAGGAGGGCGGGACGAAGCTCGCGGTGTACTTCGGCGCATCGCAGGACGTCATGATCGCGTGGTCGAAAAAGGGCGGCGAGACCGCGCTGCCCGCACTGCTTTTTGCCGATGCGCAGACGGATGTGCGCGTGAGCGCGGGCGCGCTGCGTACGGACGTGAACGTGAACTACCGCATCCTGCGCTCGGGCGTGAGCACGTTCCAATTTGAAGTGCCGCAGGGCGCGCAGGTGCTCGCGGTCGAGGGACAGGGGATCAAGGAATGGAAGCCGCTGCCTGGCGACGGCGGGAAAAATCAGACCATCGAGGTCACGCTGCACACCGCGGCGAAGGACAACTATCAGCTCCATCTCACGCTCGAATCCGCGCTCGGCGCGCTGCCGCAGAAGCCCGCGCTGCCGCTCGTCTCTGCGCTGAAAGTGGAGCGTCAGACCGGCAGCGTGACGGTGAATGCGGACGCGGAACTCGTCGTGGAGCCGAGCGATTTGCAGGGCCTCACGCAGCAGGGAGTCGCGCTGATGAAGGACGGGAAATCGCAGCCGGGACTCGTCGGGAGCTATCGCTATTTGCGCCTGCCGTATGCGGGCGTGCTGAATGTCACCGAGGCAAAACCGCAGGTGGAAGTTGCGAGTCTGTCGCTGCTCATGGTCGGCATGGAGACGCTGACCCTGAACACGCGCTTCGCGTTCACGGTGAAAAAGGCGGGTATCTTCGGAGTGCAAATCGAGCTGCCATCCGGCTACGCAAACGAGGAGGCAGTCGGCCCGATGGTCGAGAGCAGCACGGTGGCTGCGGTCGGCGGCAAGCGCGTGATGAGCGTGAAGTTCAGGTCGCGCCAGCTTGGCGGCTTTCAGTTTCACCTCACCGCCGATGCGCCGCGCGCGAATGCCGGCGACGCGGTGACGGCGCCCGTCTTCAATCCGCTCGTCGTGGAACGCCACGACGCAAAGATCGGCATGGCCATTCACGTGAGCCTCAAGGCGAACACGACGGACAAGGGCGACATGCGCGAGGAGGATATCCGCAACCTCGGAGGCGTGCCGATCAAAGACGCGGTCTCGACGCCGCTCGCGGTCGGATTCCGCTACCGCTCGCAGGCGGGCGGGGCCGCGGTGAAGCCCGCGCAGTTGCAGTTTGAGCTGCGGAAATCGCGCGTGTCCGCCGAGGTCTTCACGCTCGTGGAAGTGCGCGAGACGCTCACTCGGCATTCGTGGATCGTGAATCACACCGTCGAGTTTGCGGGTGTGAACGAGTTCAGCATTGAGGTGCCGAAGGCGATTGCGGATGACCTGCAAATCGAAGGCGCGAACATCAAGGAGCGCATCAAGACCGACGCGAAGGACGCCGCGGGACAGCCGACCGGCGCGGTGGTGTGGCGCGTCGTGCTGCAGGACAAGGTGCTCGGCACGCACACGCTCACCTTTTCCCACGACGAGGCGCGCACCGAGCAGAAGCCCGGCGCGGTGCTGCCCGTGGCGCTGCACGAGGTGAAGGCGGTGAATGTGTTCCGCGAGACGGGACAGGTCGCGGTGCTGAAGGACGGCAACCTCGAATTTGCGAAGACCGACGTGACAGGACTGGAGACGATCGATCCAAAGGAATTGAATGCTGTGCTCCAGCGCGACGGCATTTTCCTCGCCTACAAATACAGCCAGCATCCCGTGGCGCTGAGTCTCGGCGTGTCGAAAAACATCTACCTCGAAGTGCCGCAGGCCATCGTGACCTACGCGGTGCTCACAAGCGTGATTGCCGAGGACGGCGCGGAGACGACCGAGGTGATCTATTGGGTGAAGAACAATTCGCAGCAGTTCTTCGGCATCCAGCTTCCGTCGCGCGGCGGGAAGCAGGCGCGGCTGCTCAGCGATGCCTTCGTGAACGGCGAGCCGCAGCAGCCGAGCAAGCGGCCGGACAAGAACGAGGTGCTCATCCGGCTGCCCGCGCGGCAGGCGAACAACACGGAATTCCCCGTGCGTTTCGTGTACGAAGTGCCGAGCGCGAAGCCCGGCGAGAAGCTCGGCTGGCGCGGGAGCTTTGATCTCGAGCCGCCGCAGCTTGCGGGCGTGAAGGTGCTGCAGACGCGATGGACGCTGTGGCTGCCTGCGTCGCAGCGCTACGTGGATTTTGGCGGAGCGATGCGCGAGGACGTGAGCGTATTCGGCTGGGAAAATTACACGCGCAGGTTCCGCATGTTCCTTCCGCAGATTGGGTCGGACTCTCCCGCGACCCGCGGCAAGCAGCACACCGAGCCGCCTCCGCTGCCAGCGCCGAAGAGCGCGGGCTTTGACACGCAATTGCGCAAGGAAGGCGTGAGCGTGGAGCTTCGCCGGCTGGATGCGCCCGCGACGGTGAATGTGGCGCATCGAGGCAAGACGTATTCGTTCGTCGTGGACGCGATGGCGGGGTTGTTCGCATTCGCCGGGGCGATCTCGATGCTGCGCCGCGACCGCTCGGCGAAGTGGGCGTATTTCATTTTCATTGGCCTTGGCGCGCTGGTGATTTCCGGCGCGGTGAATCCGCGCGGTGCGTCGAAGTGGCAGCACATCTACATCGGCACGATGATCGGCGTGGCCGTGTGGCTCGTGTGCGCATTCCGTGGGTGGTTGGCCGCGTGCGCCGAGCGACGAAGCGAGCGTGCGGAGAAGGCGGCGAAGCTTGCGCGCGAAGAAGCGGAAAAGCGCTCGGAGAAATTTGCCGCGATGCAGGCGGCAGCGCAGGCATCCGCAGCGAAGCCCTCCGAACCGCAGGGGCCAACCGAACCTCCGACACAACAATGAGTGCGAAACCCTCCGTAGCCGCGCTTGTGAAAGCGCGGGCACACTTTGCATCCGGGCGAAAAGATCAGCCCGCGCTTTTACAAGCGCGGCTACGGGTTTTTGCCGCGCTGCTGCTCGCATTGCTGTTTTCGTCCATTGCAGTGCGCGCGGATGGACCCGCGCCCGCTGCGCCGAAGCCGCCGGATCGCCGCGAACTTTGGGTGCCGATGGATCAGATTGGCGCGGTGCTCGGCAAGAACGCCGTGCTTCTCACGCGCGAGCAATACGAGGCGCTCCTGCGCGACGGCGGGCGCGAGCAGGGGCCGAAGAATGAGGCTCCGGCGGGCGCGGTGATTTCGAGCGCGGTGTATCGCGCGGTGCCGCAGGACAAGACCGCGGTCATCCACGCTGAGCTGACCGTGAATGTGCTGCGCGACGGATGGTGCGAGGTGCCGCTAGATTTTACCGGGGCTGCAATCGGCGAGGTGAAGCTCGACGGTGAGGGTGTCATCACACCGCGCAATCCGATCCTGCGCGACGCGACGCCTGCACCGCAGCAGGGGAAGATGGCCGCGCCCGAGCGACCTACGCTGCTGATTTTGCGCGGCAAGGGCGTACATCGGGTGACTTTGGAAATGAGCACGCTCATTCACACGGTGAACGGCGTGAATGGAATCTACGGTCAGAAAAACATCGCGATGGGGCTGCCGGGTGTGGCGGCGGGGGCGTTTGAGCTCACGCTGCCCGCGGGGACGACGATGGAGAAATCCGACGTCGCGATGCGTGTGAGCAAGACTGCCACGGCCACTGTCGCCACGGTCGCGCTCACGGTGGTGAACCGGAATGTGGTCTTCGCGTGGAAGACGGCGCAGGACGGTGATGCGGGCAAGGTGCCGGTGCGCGCGCAGGCTCGCGTGCGCTACGACATTGATGCGGAAAAAATCGCGGGCACTTCGCGGATTTTCTTTGAGTCGCAGCTCGGCGATCTGCCGTTGAAATTTGAAGTCGCGCTGCCTGTGGGCGTGAAGGTGCTCGCGGTGAATGCGGCGGAGTTGCGCGGATGGGAGGCGGCGGATGGCAAGGTCACGGCGACGTTCCAGGACGGCGCGCGGAAGACGGCGGACATCGAGATTCTCACCGAGCTGCCGCCCAAGGTTGCGAATGTCGGCAATGCCGCGGCGGAGACCGTGCTGCCGCTGCCCGCGGTGCAGGGCGTGCCGCGCATCGAGGGGATGATGTTCATCGCGGGCGCGGACAATGTGATCATCAAGGACGTGATCGGCGGCGCGCGGCTGCGGCGCATTCCGACGGCGGAGGATCGCGGCGAGCGCGGCTTCTTCGGCTCGTATGAATTTTCCGGCGCGGGCGCGGCGCCGCGCGTGGTGATCCAGCGCACGGAGCCGACGGTGGAGAGCGATCTGGATACGCTCGTGGAGTTGCGTCCGGACGCCATTTATCTCACGCGTACGCTCACGCTGCGGGAGCAGCAGGGGCGTCGTTTTTCCACTGCGATCACGCTGCCGGCGGGCGAGGAATTCCTCGACGTGCGGCGCATCGAGGAAGTGAAGGTGCTGCCGAACCAGCCGCAGGCTCAGGGTGCGCAGGCTGTGCAGGAGACGTGTCATGAATCCGAGCCCGAGTGGACGCGCGAGGGTGCGGTCATCTCGATCAAGTGGAGCGACGAGGCTGCGAAGCCGCGTGTGTTCCGCGTGCGCACGCGCGTGGAGCCGGAAAAATGGACGCAGCTTCCGGCCGAGGGCGTTTCATTTTCGCTCGGCGACGCGAAGGTCGCGGGCACGGCGAAGGTCGCGGGCTACATCGCGCTCACGGCGGATGCGGCGTTCCGCCTCGAGGCGAAGGCGGGTGAGACGCTGGAGCGGCGCGACGGGCGAAGCACGCCGGTGCATGGCGAGTATGCGTGGTTCCGGCGCGAGGCTTTTGATCTCACGGTGAAGATCGCGCGGCGTCCGTCCGAGGTGCTCGCGGCGCTCACGGGCTATGCGCTGCCGCTGGAGGGCGTGCTCGATCTGCGCGCCTCGATGAACTACCAGTTCATGGGCGGCGGCACCCGTGCGGTGAAGCTCCGCGTGCCGAAGGACATCGCGCACAACTTCCAATTTGAAGGCCCGCAGATTGCCGAACGCGCGCTCGATGGCGACGTGTGGACCGTCACTTTCCAAAAGGAACTTACGGGGCCGTACGCGCTCGGGATCACCGCGCAGGTGCCGGTGGCCAAGCAGGGCGCGCAGGACGGCGGCAAGGGCTATTCGTTCGCGGCGACGGTGCCGGTGATCGCGCCGCTCGACGTGGTGCGCTCCAGCGGGCTGTGGGCCGTGGAGGCAAACACGGAGACGGAGATCCGCTTCGACGCGCGCGGCATGAATGAACTCGACTCGCTGCTCGCGCCGCAGCTCGCGGACTACGCGCCGAGGCACCGCGTCATCGGCGTCTTCGGCTGGCTCGGTGCGGACTACGCGCTGAAGCTCAACGGCGTGCGGCACGCGCCCGCGGGGATGCTCACGGCGGTCGTGGACACGCTGGAGCTGAACACCGTGATTTCGACCAGCGGCACGCACCGTCACGAGGCCGCATACCGCCTGCGCTCGACGGGCGTGGAGTATCTCGATGTCACGCTGCCGCCCGGCGCGAAGCCGCTCTCCGTGGCGATTGACGGCACCGCCGTGAAGCCCGTGGGCAACGGCATCGGCGTGCGCCTCCCGCTCCCCGCGCGCCGCGACGCGGATGCGCCGGTGCTCGCTTCGCTCGTGTATGAGACCGTCGGCGGCGTGTGGAAAAATCGCGGCCAGCTCGCGCTCGCCGCGCCATCCATCGCCGCGGAAATCCCGGTGCTGAAGAGCAGTTGGCGCGTGTGGGTGCCGGATGGATTTTCATTCTCGGAAATCGAGAGCAACCTGCCGGTGCCGGAAGCGCCGCCGGAGGAATTGCTCGTGCGGATGATTGGGCGCGGCGCACTCGGGGTGTTTGCACCAACTTTGTCAGTCGCAAAATCAAGCCCGCGTGAATCTGCGAGGCGTCAGACTCTGACGGAAGAAGAATCAAAGATCGAAGAACGAGCAGCGATCACCAGAAAGCTGAACAGCATCATTTTTCCGAAGATTGATTTTCGCGATACCACGCTGCGGGAGGCGATTGAGTTTTTGGTTGAGAGGTCGAGGCAACTGGATGCGGAGAAACAGGGCGTGAACATTGTCATGGATACCGCGAGCGAGACTGCCGAGACGCCGCGAATCACGCTGACACTGAACAATGTCCCTCTGATCGAGGTGATCAAATACATCACGAACCTGACGAACGTGAAATACAAGATCGAGCCGAACCGCGTTCGCATTGCTCCGCTAGGAGCAATGACGGAGGAGTTTGTCACGAGGCACTGGAAGGTTCCTGCGAACGTGTTTCGCGCCACGGCGGAGCAGAATGCTCCAGCGACGAGTGCGAAGGATTTTCTGATGTCACTGGGTATGGCTTTTCCGCCTGGGGCTTCCGTCACGTACAACCCTGCGAACAGCACGCTGACCGTCAGGAATACCGAGGATCAAGTCGATCTCGTCGAGCGGATCGTGGAGATGGAGTCTGAGCAGACGCCACCGCGACCGTCTGAGACGCCAAGCATCCTAAGCTCGGCCCCAGCGACATCAATGCTCCAGAGCAAGCTTCAGCGGATCGTATTTCCGAAGATTGATTTCAGAGACGCGACGGTGCGTGAGGCGTTCGATTTTCTATCGGCGAAGGCGAAGTCATTGGATCCCGACGGGCAGGGTGTGAACATCGTCCTAAAGCTTGGCGATGAGCATCAAGCTGGTGCTCCTGCTGGCGGCACTCGAATCACGCTGACGCTGAACAATGTCCCGTTGATCGAGGTGATTAAATACATCACCAACCTCGCGAATTTGAAATACAGGATAGAGCCGTTTGCCGTGAGTATCGTGCAGGTTGGAACGCTGACGGAGGAACTCTTCACCAAACAGTGGCGGCTGCGTTCGGATAAGATCCGAAGTTTGTCGGTGGCGGGCAAAGTTTCTGAGACGGATGCAAAGGGCGCGCTGGAAGCGAATGGTGTGTCGTTCCCGCAAGGTTCCGTCGCGATCTATTCGCCAGCCAGCAGTACGTTGATCGTGAAGAATACGCAGGACAACCTCGATCTGGTGGAGATGATACTTTTGACCGGATTTAATGGGGCGGGCGTTCCGGAAGCCGTTTATTTTGACCGCGCAGCCGGTCAGAAGATCACGGGTCTGCTGCCCGTGACGCTCGATCTGCCGAAGGGCGGGCGGGTGCTGGTGTTTGAGGGGCTGTTCGCGCCGGAGCGGGTGGCGTTGCGCTATGATGACTGGTGGAGCCGCGCGCGGGCGCTGTGGATGTGGTTCGTCTCGGGCGGCGTTGTGTTTTATCTCATCGCGGAGAGACGACCGTGGTGGCGGACGCTGTGGGCGGTGCTCGTGCTGTCGGCGCTGCCGCTGTGCGTGAGCACGGCGTGGATGGCGGTGTGCAATGCGCTGCTCGGCGGCTGGCTCGCGGGGCTGGTGCTGAACCGGATCGGGGTCTGGTGCGTGTTTTGGGTGAAGAAGGAGGTGCTCGCGTGAATGCTTCCTCGTTAAAAGTTAGATGTTTGACGTTAGACGTTAGACGTTTGGCCCGCCGCAGGCGCTGTGAGTTTTTGGACGGTGAACAGAATCCGGGGCGGCCCTGCGGGCGGCTTAACGTCCAACGTCTAACGATGCTCGTGCTGATCGCGCTGGTTTTGTTTGGGCGACTGGCTGGCTCTTTTGCGGCGGATGCGATGAAGGGGATTTCGGATGCTCGGGACACGGTGATCGTTCCTTACGATCCGAAGAAGCCGGTGAAGGATCAGCATCCGGATTCGGTGTATTTGAAATACGACCGGTTCCTCCAGCTTTGGGAGGCGGCGAAGAAGAATCGCACGCCGGAGACGGCGCGGCCGGCGGTGGCGGCGTTTGCGATTGGCGCGGCGCGCTATGAGGGGCGCGTGGAGGAGAAGCGCGCGGCGTTCACGGTCACGATGGAGTTTTCGACGTTCGACGAAAAATGGGTGCGAGTGCCGGTGCCGTTCGAGCATGTGCAGATCAGCGAACTCGCGGTGGACGGGAAGCCGGCGGCGTTTGCGGACAACACGCTCGTGGTGGAGAATCCGGGGCGGCACACGCTCACGGCGGCGTTCGAGATTCCGCTGAAGCCGGGCGTGAGGCAATTTGCGTGGGGCGTCCCGCGCTCGGCGGCGACGCGGCTTGTGCTCACGCTGCCGGAGAAACGCTGGACGGCGGTCGTCGGGCCGGATGGCGGCGTGATCGAGCGCATCGTGGACGGAAAGAAAACGGTGACGGCTGCGCTCGGGACGACGGCGGTGATCTCGGTGGCGCTCGTGGAGGCGGAGGGCGCGCTGCGGCTCGTGGAGCCGGCGACGGCGGATGTGGAGACTGCGGTGACGGTGCTGCCGGGCTACGAGCGGTTCGATGTGGTTGCGAATTTTGCGTTCGAGGGCGCGCAGCAGGATCGCTTCACGATGAGCTTCGAGAAAGGGATCGCGCTCGCGGAACTCGACGCGCCGGGGATGAAGTCGTGGAAGCTCGCGGAGGCGGACGGGAAGCAGACGCTGGAAGTTTTGCTCGCGCAGCCTGCGAAGGAAAATTTCCATCTCGCCATCGTGGCGGAGCGCGCGCAGGCGGAGGTGCTGCCGGCGGATCGCAGCGTGCCGCAATTTTCTCCCGGCGCGCGGCGCGTGAACCGCACGACGACTCTCCACGCGGGCGACGGCATCGCGCTCGCGCCTGCGCCGGACGCGGGGATGCGGCAGATGGATGTTCCGAAAAATCCGAACGGGAAGACAGCCATCGAGGCGAAGCCCGTCGGCGCGTGGGCGGGCGATGCGGCGCTCGGCTACCGCACTTCGCTCGCGGAGGCGAAGCATGAGGCGCGCGTGGACTACGTGTATCAGGTGAACCGGCGGAAGATCGAACTCATCGCGTCGCTGCAACTGCACGCGAAAGACGCGCCAATTTTTGATGTGACGCTCACCGTGCCTGCGAATTTTGAGGTGCAGGCGGTGGACAGCGTGCGGCTCCAGGATTGGTGGCGCGACGGGACGAAGCTGCATGTGCGGTTCAAGGGCGGCACGCCGCCCGTGACGCCGCTCGTGGTGTATCTCGTTCGCGAATACGCCGCCGCGCCGCAGCAGCTCGACGTGCAGTCGCTCGCGCTGGACGGATTTTCCAAGGTGACGGGCGAGGCGGTGGTGGCCGCGCACAAGGGCGTGAACGCGGTGCTGCAGCTTGCGGGCGATGCGGCGTTCGACGCGGCGAAGGAAGTGGATCCCGCGAAGGCTGCGACGGATTTTCAGATTCTGCCGCCGCTGGAGCGCAAGCGCGGGTTCGCTTTTCCGAATCAGAAATTCTCGGGTCAGGTGACGCTCACGCTGCTGCCGGTGAAGCAGAATGTGACTTGGATGATGCACGCGGAGGCGCACGAGGCGTGGCTTTCGCTGAGCATGATGGCGCAACTTTCGATGCGGCAGGGAAGCGTCGACCGCACGAGCTTTTCGCTTCCGGCGGCGCTGCCCGAGGCGCATGTGACGGGCGCGGAGGTGCGCGAGATGCGCAGCCGTGTCGAGGGCGCGCGGCGCATCTACGAGGTGTCCTTTCAAAACGACGTGTACGACACGGTGGAATTCACGGTGGATGTGGATCTGATGATGGCCGAGGGGAAGAAGCCCGACGGACGCAAGGTGAACGAACTCACGCTGCCCGCGCCGGAATTTCCCGAGGCGCTCATCACGACGGGCTACGTGATCGCGGACAATGCGAGCGAGTACGAGCTGAAGCTGGAGACCGAGGGCACGGAGAAGACGCAGCCGTCGGTGATTCCGTGGCTGCCGTCGGTGACGAAGAGCGCGGGCATCTTCCGCGTGCAGCCGCAGTGGAAGGCGGTGCTCGTGCTGGAGCGGCTGGAGAAGGCGGAGTCGCGCACGGCATTCTGCGCGTGGGCGGAGATGACGACGGCGCTGCGCGAGGACGGCACCGAATGGCACAAGGCGGTGTGGCATCTGCAAAACCGATCGCTGCAATTTCTCCCGGTGAAATTGCCGGATGGTGCGGTGCTGATGAGCGCGCGTGTCGCGGGACAGAACGTGCGCGCGGACTCGGGCAAGGTGAACGGACGTGCGGCGATTCTGATCCCGCTGATCAAGACGCGGCCCGGAGACATCAGCTACGACGTGGAGGTAGTGTGGCGCCAGGCGGGCGCCAGACTCGCGGCGAAGGACAAGCGGAATTTCCACGACGCGGAGCTGATCGGGATCACGGTCGAGCAGACTTTCTGGAGCGTGTGGCTGCCGGAGGATCGTAATTTGACGACGAGCGATGGAAACATGGCGGAGGTGATCGCCGTGGCGCGTGAAGTGGAGAAGGCGCGGAGCGGCGTGGCGGAACTGATGACGCTGAACAGCATCATCGCGGACTCGACCGTGAGTGAGGAGACGCGCGCGAATGCCAAGCGGAACTGGGCGGGGAAATATTCGGAGGTGCAGCAGCAATGGGCGCTCAATGGCGGCACGCTGAACGCGGTGCAGGGGGACATCGCCAGCAACAAGAACACGTACAAGGGGGCGGCGACGATCAACGACGGGGTGCTCGTGCAGAAGCTGACTGCATCGAACACCCATGTCGGCGAGCAGCTCGCGAAGGTCGCGGCGGAAAACCGGGACATCGAGCAGCGGCGCGCGGGGCAGCAGCAGGGCGCGCAGGGAAATGCACGGGAGGCTGCGACGGTGGACATGAACGGCCTCACGCAGACCGCGAGCAATGCGAACGCGGCGCAGGCGCTGCTTTTCGGGAACAACACGTACTCGGGTGCGACGAACATCAACGCGGGGACGCTGAATGTCGGGAATACCGTGAATGTCGCCGGGGGCAATTTGGGCAGTCAAAATACTGGCGGAATCACGAACCAGATCAATTTGGCAGGGGTGGGCAACAAAATCACTGCGAACGGCACGATGCAGCAGGGCACGTTGAATTTGAACAACGGCAGTCAGACGCTCGGCGTGAACAACAACGCCACGGTCTCGAACACCGGGCAGAACTTGCGGTGGAATGCGAACCCGAACCTGAACAACACGATGCAGACGGCCACGACGAATGCCACGCCGAATGGGAAGCCGGCGGACGCGAGGAATTTTTACGTGAACGACAACGTGGTGCTCCAGCAGACAAAGACGGGGAAGGGGACGCTGACGCTCACCAAGAGCGGCTCCGGGACTTTGACGTTGGGCACCACGGCGAACACGTACGGCGGCGGGAAGGGCGACGCAGCGGCCAAGGGGATGCAGCAGAATGACGATCTCGCGCTGCGTGATCGCGGAGACATGGCAAAGGTTCCCGCGACGAAGAAGGACACAGGGGGCGCGCCGAAGGACGGGAAGGACATGGACACGAACCAAGACGAGACGCGCTCGTCGCGTTACGCGCGGGGGAACCGGGCGCAGCAGTTTGAGCAGGCGCAGACATTCTCGACTAATGCCGATGTGCAGCAGGGGCAGAAGGAGATGCAGGCCCAGCAGTCGGCAGCGACGCAGATGCCGCAGGAAAAACCCGCGCCGATGGTGGTGCCGTCGGCAGCAAGCGCGCCGGGTGGCGGGCCTTCGATTCCGGGATTGCCTGCCCCGGGCGGGGTGCCGGAAACAGCGCCGGTGAATGCCAAGCGGGAGGCCATCCAGAAGCTCGGGCGTCTCTCTCTGTCGGTGGATTTTCCGACGCAGGGGCATGTGCATCATTTCCAAAAGGCGAAGGCGAACGCGGTGCTGGAGGTTTCGTTTAGCGATCCGAAAATCGGGAAGCGCTGGATGCGCATCGGGATCTTCGCGGGGCTCGCGCTGCTGCTCGCCCTCACGGGGAGGATTGTTTCAGCGCGGCGTGCGGCGTGATTTTCGCTGCGCTCCGCTCGTGTTGTGCGCCCGGCTACTTCCAGTGCTCGTCGAAGAAGCCGGCGTCGTAGATGAGGCCGGGCCACTTCGGGCCGGCGGGCTTGCTGATGTCCACGAGGGCCCAGTCGGGCAGCTTCGGCGTCTGGTCGCTGTTGTTGAGCAGCGCGAATTCGCGGAAGGTGTGGCCGCTGTTCAGCACGACGTAGCGTGAGGGATTGAGCGGGTTCGGGTAGATCAAAATGGGTGCGTAGCGCGCGGGATCGAGGCGGTAGGACTTGAAGTTGAGTTCGTTCTTTCCCCAGAGGATTGGGAGCAACGGACCCGCGGGTTTTGAAGCGGTGGCCGACTGAGTGGTCGGCGTCGAGGGGATCGGGTCGGCGGCGATGCGCTTCAGCACGGCGTTCGAGGAGTTGTCGCCCCAGAGGATGAGGTTGCAGTCCGCGATGTCGTCGTCGGTGACGGCTGTGTCGTCCTTGATCGGCACGTCGCCGCGGAAGACTGCGCGCCAGGATTTGATCGCGTGCTCCATCTCGGACTGCGTCCATTTTCCGATGGCGGCATTGAGCGGCTTGCCGGTCGGGCGGACGAAGAGGAAGCGGGACATGAAGGCGTGATCCACGGGGCCGCAGAGGCCGGGGCGCTTACCGCCGGAGTACGCATTGTAAGAGCCCCACTTGCCGTCAACTTTCACGGCGACCACTCTGCCGCCGTTGAGATTTACGGGCGTGCCGTCAATGGTCAGCTTGGCCGCGGAGCCTTTTGGAAATGCAGTCTCGCCCGGCGAGAGGTCGAGCGCGGCGATGTTTTTCGTCTTCACCGTGAGCGTGTCCTTCTCGATCACCGCGTCCACATCCGCGCGCTCCCACGATTTCTCCATGCCGGTGATGGTGACCCACGCGCGTGTCGGGTAGATGAGCGAGTAGGTCGTGTAGCTTACGGATTTCGGCGCGGGGTCGTTGCCCTTCGTGAGCGCGACCTCGACGAACTTCTCGATGACCGGCTTTGCGTCGGGGTGATATTTGTGCGGGACGTTCGGCCCGATGATGTGCGTGAAGCTGTGTTTCTCCTGCGCGGCGTAGCGGAGCATGATGTCTGCGGACTGCTTCTGCCCGTCGAGTTCGCCGGAGTACGCGACGAGCGGGAGACCGGCGACATTGCGCGCGCAGATCGTCACATCGTACCAGCGCCACAGGTGCCGCTCCCACCACGGCGGCGGTGTCGCGCCATCGGCGTAGAGCGTGCGGCCGAAGAATTCCTCCGTCTCCGCGAAGCCCGCGCCGGGTGCAGCGGCGGCCCATGTTCCGGGGAAGTGAAATGCAAACTGCCACGTCGCCGCGCCGCCCATCGAGAAGCCGCGGATGACGAGGCGCTGCTCGTCAATCGGATAGTGCGCGGCGATGTCGGCCTTTGCCTCGAAGAGATCGCTCTCGCCCGCAAATTTATTTGCGCAGCAGTAGCGGCCGAAGAGGTAGCAGACGATCGCGCCCTCGGGTGCGAACTCGCCCTTGTCTGCCTGCACGCCGGAGATGAAGGGCAGTTCGGTGTTTTTTTCACCGCGGCCGTGGCACCAGAAGTGGAGCGGGAAAGGGGCGGGCTTTGTAGCGGCCTTGCCCCACGTTTGCGGCACGAGCACGCCGTAGGGCTGTACGGAGCCGTCAATCTTCGAGCGGTAACCGCGCGCGACGAGGCCGGTGGCGGTGTTCCAAGGCGTCTCGCCTTTTGCGAGCGCGGCGGCGCGTTCGAGTCCTTGTGCGATGTGCGTCTTCGCGGTCGCGATTTGCTTCGCATCGAAGATCTCGCCGTAGCGCACGGCCCAGTCGGCGGACTTGTGGAAGATTTCCACATTCGGCAATTCGCTTACGATGAGCGGATTTGATTTTCCGAGTTCGTTCAGCTTCGCAATCTTTTCGCTGAGCTTCTTCACGCCTGCTTCGATCTCCGCGCGATCCGCCGCGGGAATCTCGATGCCCGGAGGCGGGATGGGGCGCACGTCTTCGGCGCGAAGCGATGCGGCGAATGCGATCGGGAGCAGGAGGGCAGCGAGGAATTTCATGGGCGGTCTGTGGAGGTTCGTGCGGTGCGGCGCAAGCGCGGGCACTCCTTCAATCGTGGAGGGTTCGGGAGATTTGGGTGGTTTGCGGCGGCCATTCGCTTTGGCTCTCCGAGCCCATGCGAATCCATGCAATCTGCCTGACCAAGAACGAGGTCGACGTGATCGAGCACTGCCTGCGCGACTCGACGCATTGGGCGGATCGCATCTACGTGTATGACGGCGCGAGCACCGACGGCACTTGGGACCGAGTGCAGGCGATGAAGAGCGAGCGCATCATCCCGTGGCGGAGCGACGACGCGGTGTTCCGCGAAGGGCTGCGCGCCGAGGTCTTCGCCGACAAGCGCGGTGATTCGCGCGAGTGCGACTGGTGGTGCCAGCTCAATGCGGATGAATTCTACGTCGAGAAGCCGCGTGAATTTCTCGCCGCGGTGCCGGCGAACGACCACGTCGTGTGGTCGGTGAACCTGCAATATTACATCACGCACGAGGATGTGGCGGAGGGTGCGTTCACGGGTGATTTTGAAAAGGATCGCGCACGCCTGAATTACTACGCCGCGGCCTGCGCCGAGCCGCGATTTTTCCGCTACCGCGAACGGCTGAGATGGGACCTGAACGCCGCGTGGCCGCACCACATGGGCGTGATTCATCCGAACCCGATGCACTTTCGCCACTACTGCTACCGCAGCCCGCAGCAGATCCAGATGCGGCTCGACGTGCGGCGCGAGAATCGCGCGCGCGGCTTCGAGGGATGGGATCATGCAAAGGAGGAGGACTGGCGCTCGAAGCTCGTGCCGCGTGCAGGGCTGCACCGCGACGAGGGCGACGGGCGTGCGATCGTGGAGGAAGAAGTGCGCGCGCAGTATCGCGAGCCGAAGTCGCGGCGGCTCGTGAAGCGATTCATGCACTCGACGGGGTTCTGGCCGTGATCCGGTTCTCCGTCGTCATCCCGTCGTACAACCGCTCGGCGTGGCTCGTCGCGGCGTTGGAGTCGGTGTTCGCGCAGACGGAGCCTGCGTTCGAAATCATCGTCGCCGACGACGGCTCGACGGACGACACGCCCGATGTGCTGCGCAAATACGAGGGCCGCGTGAAGGTGCTCACGCAGCGCAACGCCGGCCCCGCCGCGGCGCGCAATCTCGGCATCGCAGCCGCGACGGGCGACTACATCGCATTCCTCGACAGCGACGATCTGTGGTTCCCGTGGACGCTCGCGCTGTACCGCGAAGTGATCGAGCCGCACGCAGAACCCGCGATGGTCGAGGGCGCTCACCTCGAGTTCGACACCGAACAAGGCCCGCCGAACCCCGCGGATTCTTCCTCTCAAGTCTCAAGTCTCAAGTCTCAACTTTCCCCCGACTAC
>Ga0209596_1000739_pt1 | contig 29760 bp, 26 predicted proteins | sample M_130807_MF_Meta_FD_187314 | JGI IMG/M metagenome (GOLD analysis project Ga0209596, IMG submission 187314) | Freshwater microbial communities from Lake Montjoie, Canada to study carbon cycling - M_130807_MF_MetaG (SPAdes) (version 2) | ecosystem: Environmental > Aquatic > Freshwater > Lake... | reverse complement strand
CCGCAATCGCCATCGCGGCTTTCGTTTTTGACTGTTTGCCGACTTCTTCGGAGGGTAAAACAGCCCTCGCTTTTAATTTCACAACCTGAGCGTCACCAGCAGCGCCGGCACCAGCAGCGCCGGCTTCTTCACCTTCGCCTTCGCCTACTCGTACATCAGGCTGCGGTGAGAATTTACTTGAAAATGAAGGAGGCAAATGTGGAATCGGAATAACGCGTGCACGTTTTGTTCGCGTCATAATGGACGCACGGTCGACATCAGCGGTATGTCGGCTATCAACCATAGCTGCGCCCGAGCCGGCAGCCTCACCTCCGGCAGCCTCACCTCCGGCAGCCTCACCTCCGGCAGCCTCACCTCCGGCAGCACCTGACTCGGCCTCCCCCCCTTCAACAGGTGCCTCCGGTTCAAACTCCTTGGCTCGGTCAGCCATAACGGCATCATACCCAGGCAAATTATGCGGTTTTTTAAACATCTCCTCCGGCAATCTACGAATCACATTTATCACAAGCCCTTCTTTCGCATCTGAAACTGTGCGCGTATTTGGACGGTCTGTTAAATTCAACTGTTGTAATACATCCAATTTACTCATGTTCTATAATATAGTAATTCGATATTTGATATAATTACACACTCGACGATTTAAGATCGAATAATATATTACAATACAATGTGAAAATAATTACAGTAATTTCACATTTAACACGACGATTGTATAAATAATAACAAATCGTTAAATGAACTAAATAATTTTACTTTATGATTCAATGGTCTTTCGTTATTTATAAACCCTTCATCATCAACAACGCATATTGTAATATTGGCCTTACATTTTTTTGAAAGTAGTTCGCTTAAATAATTAATTTTTTCATTCGTATCGAAATTTGGTTTAACAGCACCTTGACAACTATCTAATACTTTTCTAATCAAAATAACGTCTTCATTTTGTTGTAATACATCATATAACCGTTTAAATCTTCGTTTATATTTTTCATTTATTGCTGGTATATTTGAATGATATTCCTCCGGGGACTGATAATCGGCATCATGAACACCAACTGCGGAACATATTCGCATGGGTTCACCTTTACAGTTATTATTAAAAATATATGTATGCTGATGAGGCGGGTCCCATACCGGATTTAATTTATCACATTCAGTAAATTCAAAATAATCGGTTTCAAATGTATTTATTATAAAATCAATATTCGACCATATCCAATCAAAAGGGTAGTATTCACTATTAAAATTATTTTTAATAAAGAAACCCACCTCGCAATTACACCCGATGCTAATAATTTTCATTTTACATAAAAACTATGTAATTATTTATGTCATTTGGCGAATTTTATGAAATAGATTGTGCCCCCATAATTAATTTAATCGCCATCTCGCATGTAGTTTGTTCAGCCTTCTTCTTGATTTTATGCGCGGCGCGTGCGAAGAAGATAAACGCCTTCCCGCCACCAGCCTCGCATATACGATGAACCCCCGCAAATCCGTCGGCCAAGGACTGAAACGGAATCGCGGTTTCTGGATGTTCGGCCACCTCGTGGATTTGTTGTCCTAAACATAAAAACAACCCCATTTCATACCCCGTATCCGGGTCACGCGACAATTCGATATAGTCCGGCGTCGTCTTGAACTCTTTCTGGATTTTTACTTGGAGAATATTCTTGTAATTGTCGTCGTTTTTAATCAGGTTCGTCCAATCAATATGCTTCTCGAAAACCGACTCGATAAATATCTGGGCGATTTGGAATCCAGGCCCGCATGTAAACACCTTCTCAAACCATTTATCGTCGTCGTGAATCGGGACACGATTGAAATCCAGGAACAGAGCCCCCACAAACGCCTCGAACAAACACCCCAACTTCTTCAGATTGGTTCTCGTCTTCTTTTCCTCTGAATGTTTCGAAATAATGAACCACCGATGAAGCCCCATTTCAAGCGCGAATTTCCCGATGGCCTCATTTTTGACGATGGCGATTTTCTTCTCGGTCATAAACCCTTCATTTTCTTTAGGAAAACGGCGGTAGAGGTAGTATTTCGTGATACATTCAAGCACGCCATCACCGACGAATTCGAGGCGTTCATTAGACTTCGTATGAAGGGGCATAGCGTCATCGGGGCGGTCGACAAACGTGATATTTTCGAGTTCGTTCAGGAGTTTAGGACGCCGGGTATACGACCGATGGACGAATGCGCGTTTGTAAAGTTCAATATTGTGGACTTGCGATGGAACCCCGTATTTAGCAAGTATTTTCTCGATATCCGGCACCGTTATTTCCACATTTTCACTATTATATGGGTTGAATACGTATTTATCGTCTTCAACTCGTATAATGTCGTCGTCGTTGTATATGTTTTTCCCGACACGCGAGCTCTCCCCCGCGATACCGCCGCCGCCGCAGCCGTCGTGACTTTCGTCTATATTTAGAAGTATATTCTCACCGTCGGAATTATTATCGGACGAATGGGATGAATCACCGCCACCGCCACCGCCACCGCCACCGTTCTTACGAAGTCGAAACATTTACAGGATACTAACACTATGTATATACTATAAACGATTGTATTTAAGCGAATTTTTTATATTTGTAATATTTATAATTCGTTATTTATTATTAAAATGCCAAGTAAACGAGTAGCAATGAAAGCTTCATTAGTGAACAGCGGATGCCATTTCGGCAGTATGCCCGGTTCTGCGCCCAAGATTGGTCGCGGTTCCTGGTCGTCACTGACCTACCGCCAGAACGGTATGACATGTGACTGCCTCGGAAAAATCCGTGACAAGACTTGTGCCGAGCAGTACGCTTATTTGAAGGAGAAGAACCTCATCTTCAACTGTAAGCTTACGGGTGGTATCGGTCGTCAGCCGTTCACCAAGAACTGCGCACCAGGCAAGGCTTAAACGCCTCCGGTTGTCGTCGTCGCCAGTATAATTATACAGCTATAAATATATAACTATAATTATATACTACAATAATGGCAAACAGCAAAATCGCGCGTCGTGTTATGTTTAGCAGCACGGGCAATACCAATGGTATCCATACCGATACGATGAATGGTGGTGGTGGCAAGAAGGGTGGCTCCATTCCGTCGGGAACAGGTCAGATGCGTAGCTTCGCAATGAGGAACACAATCAGCGAACCGGCTAAGCACAAGAACTTTGTATTTAGGTTCATCGAGAGATTGAGTCCGGCGAGGCACTCAGGACCGAAGTTATAACGAGCATCGCGAAGTTATAACGAGTATCGATGAATAATAACATAAACACAAATTGATATTATTATTTATTTACACGTCATTCGATATGCTTATAAAAATAGACTGTCGAGAGAAAGACTTGCTGGATTTGCTGCTGCCAGCCGCCGCCGCCGTGTCACCAGCCACAAACCCCACCGCCGCCGCCAGCGAACCAGACCATTATTTGATGGATCTAGGGGATGGTATGACGATTAAAGTTCCGTTTCCGAAGAAGACGCCGCCGCTGACGCCGACGCCAGCGAATTGTAGAGGCAATTCTCTCGCCGCCGCCGCCACCGCCAAGACGACGCCGACGACGCCGACGCCAGCGAATTGTAGAGGCAAATCTCTCGCCGCCGCCGCCACCGCCAAGACGACGCCGACGACGCCGACGACTACGACCCACGAAATCAAATCCGAGAGATTACCTTTAGGCGATATTATAATCCACGACCCAACAGAAGGACGAGATATTGTCCTCTTCGAGAGAAAGTCACTGAACGACCTCGCAGCGAGTATACAAGACGGGAGATATAAAGAACAATCATTCCGCCTGACACAAACCACCGATTTTCATAACCATAATATTATTTATATCATCGAAGGCGATATCGCGAGATATAACGCAAAACATAGCCGGATATCAAAGTCCGTACTTCAAAGTGCGATGGTGTCGCTTTTGTATTATAAAGGGTTCTCGGTGATTCGCACGATGAGTGTAGGCGAAACAGCGGAGTTCATTCTACATTTTGCGGATAAGGTGGTGAAGGAACGCGCTTTAGGGCCCGCGGTCCCCGCATATTCGAATACACTGACCGTGCCGACACTGCCGGGCGACGAGGACGAGACCGCGACCGCCGAGAGATATAGCGAGGTCGCCTCCAAGAAAGAGAAACGAGATTACATTACACGAGAGAATATAGGCGAGATTATGCTCGCACAGGTGCCGGGGGTAAGCCCGAAGATAGCGACGGGGATTATGAAGAAATACGGCGGGTCGGTCTACGAGTTTTTAGCAGATTTGAGGCGGAAATTGAACGATTATGAAGAAAGTGTATCGCCGCAGATGTCGGCGCCCGTTATGGATTTGGATTTAGTGTCGACGAATGAGACACCGACGAAGGAGACACCGACGAAGGAGACACCGACGAAGGAGACAGATGCGAGACCATCGTCACCGATGAATAAAAACAAACTGAAACATATATCCGAGTGTTTTAAGGATATCGGAGATGGAAAGCGGAATATAGGGAAAGTGACGATAGAAAAGTTGTGTTATTTTTTATCGTGATAATGTAGTAGTAGGAAGGCACTGATAAAATATTAGTATAGTAAATGCCGCCAAAAGCGTCTCCGCCAAATCCAAATGCTGGCCGTGATATTAGTTTTACTAGGAGAAATTTCAGTGCAGAAGAAAGAAACTTTTTTTTATACCGAACTGTGTTTATATTAGCAAATATCGGTATTCCTGGAATAGATGAAATAACACGCCCGAACAAAAATGAATTACTTCATAAATCAGGTAGTATCAGTGATGCTGACGTAAACAAAATGATATGGATGGTTTGTAATTTTGCGGAGTATTTAGAGTGGTCACAAGACGAGGAAGCATTTATCAGGAATTTGGATACTGCGTATACGACATATCTGGAAGGACCATTGCAGCCCAGTATTGCGGTTATTGCTAAATCAATTGCTACGTTATTAGCTAGAGTATTTGTCGCAATCCAAATGCGTGTTAATTTGGGGCGTGGCGGTGGTGCTGGAGCAGCAGCAGCAGCATTAACAAAAGAAGTAGAAGCAACAGCAGCAGCAAAAGCAGCATTAACAAAAGAAGTAGAAGCAACAGCAGCAGCAACAGCAGCAGCAAAAGCAGAATTAACAAAAGAAGTAGAAGCTACAGCAGCAGCAGCATTAACAAAAGTAGCAGAAGCACAAGTACACGCAGAAGTACCAGCAGAAGCAGTAGCAGCAGCAGTAGCAGAAGTACAAGAAGGAGAAGCAGCAGGAAAAGCAGCAGGAAACGCATTAGTACAATCAATAGTAAAAGAAGCAGTAATGACCCAGACTGGTGGAGTTCCGGCTGGTCGAGAACTGTCTGCACGAGTTCGACAAATGAACGCTAAAATTGCCAAGGCAACCGCCCAAAGAGAAGAAAAAAAAGCAGCAGCAGCAGAAGCTGCAGCAGCAGAAAGAGTCGCAAAAGTTATAGAAGAAACCGAAAGGTTAAATAAGTGTATAGAGGGAGTAGGTATATCGATTAAATTTGTAATACCGGTTCCTGAAGAATTATATAATATTTTACCTGACAAAAGATATAATTCAAATAAATTTTACAAATTACTTCCATTAGTATTAGCTAGAATCGAATCAAGTATAACAAGAAGATTAGCAAATGGAGAAATTAAATCTGGGCCAGGTACAGTAGACACACTGAAATCTCTAGGATTACCTGACCCTAAAATCGCTATTGTTGATGATGATGATGATGAGGCTGATGGTGGTGCTGCTGCTCCTGGTCCTGACATTGGTGGTGGTAGAAAGAATGGTATAACCAAACGTAAAAAAAATACTACAAAAACAGGAGGATTGAAAGTTCGGCAGAAGATTTTTTATGGTGGTGTAAAGGCAAGACAGTATGTTGAACATACACAACCAGGTCCGCAATGCGATAGTACTGTTGATAATTATCACGAATATGTAAACCCAACCTGTTATATATGCGGGGAAATATGGAATAAAGACAAGCATAAATCAATGGAATGTGAACATATATTGTGTGTTATTCATGGTATTGAATATTTTGGATTATTACAGAGCGTTTATTTATCCGATGACCAAAAAGAGTTTTTATCTATTTTATATGCGTGGGCGCATCGATGCTGTAATCAAAGAAAAAAAAATATAGCATTTATTAGAAAAAACCCTAACCATGATGCCGCCGCAGCCAGACAAAACTTTTTTGTACCAGATGACGTGAATATACGTCAGTTATTAGCGGATATACATACTGTAGCAAAGGGCCCTCCGGCAAAACAAAAGTTCGATTGTACGGCCGTATTGGCCAAAGTTAAAGAAAGTAAAAAAGACTTTGTAGATAGACGAACTTCTGTAGTAACCAGTTATGTATCGCCATTAGTTGCGTGTGTAAATAGTGTATTTACAGCGCAGTTTCAAGCAAATATGGTGCTTTTTAATGCGATTGGTTGTCTAAAAATAATGGCTGAAATGTGTATTTACCTAACCGCCTCATCACACAAACAGCCAGAATTAAAGATTGATATGACAAAGGCAAGTGGATTTATGAGTGAATTAGTATTCCCGAATTGTCTTCTTGTTGGTCAAGGAGGTGGAAGCATATATTGCGGTAAAAAAACAAGAAAATCTTTACGACGTAAAATACAGCGTGGCGGAGCAGGAGAAGAAGTTCGTAAATTTTTTAGTGGTATATTTTCAAATTTAGAAAAAGAACGTTGTGTAAATGAATTTAAGGATAGTCTGAATATAGCACTGGATACAGAAGACGGTCAAGTAAGTAGTATACCGTTAAGCGATATGCTACATACCGGTATATTCGAATCCGACCTATCTACACCAATCGAATCAGCGTCAGTACTCCAAGCGCATACTACTAAAATAGACGCGATATTGTTTATTTTATTTATTTTAAATCATTATCGTAATCCTACTATTTTATTCGAATTATTTCTCACACGAAATAACGAAACATCACCTGTTACAGCAGACGCGGATGTGATGGAGCAACTATCAGAAGAACCAACTCTAGTCGACGAAGAAGAAGCAGAAGAAGCAGCAGCAGCAGCAACAGCAGCAGCAGCAACAGCAGCAGCAGCAGCAACAGCAGCAGCAAAACACAAGACTGCTTTCATAAATGTCTGTAACAGTGTATTTACTACGCCAGATGTTGTAAAAGAAATTATTGATTTCCTGGTAACATGTGATAAGATTCCCGGTTTTATGAGGGTTGTCGGGTTCTTATCAAATAAAAGAGTTGTGGGTATGGGTAAAGGGGCAGCGCCCCCACAAGCGTCAATGGCGGCGCCCCTACAAGTGTCAATGGATGTAGTATCAGAACTTCTTACTTGCGCTTTTTCCAGAACTGCTGCTGGCCGTGATGCTGCTGGCCGTGCTGCTGCTGCTGTTGCTGGTTTTAACACTCGATGGAAAACATTATTTAAAGGTCTTTGTACGTCACTACAACCAGAATTATTATTTTTAGGAGTGGAAGACGCAAAAGCACCGCTAGAGCATTTGGCAAACGCTTGTTTTCATTTGAAAACTTTTCTTGATAGCCAGAATACTCATATGGAAAAAAAGAATACGGAGGAGGACATTGAAGCAGCGTGGACCTCGTTTATGAATGCTTGTGAGCTGTTTCCATCTTGTCTTGTTCATGATGATGATCCCTTTTCACATTTCGGTCCGTGTTTAGTTTACAATAATCTACTACCCAATAAAGATTTTCAAAATGCTATGGGGTGTTTTGCGCTGACGAAGAGAATGGTTGCTACGGAAATGGGTCTTGAGGGAGCAGGTGCCACAGTTTCGAAGTCGGCAGGTGCCCAGTGCGAGAAAGCATTAGAATTATGCAGCGGTTTTTTTTCAGATGTTGAAGCAGGCATATTATTGGCTTCATTAGGTGGAGTTGTTAGTGATAAACCCGAACCGAAAGAGCAGGTAGTAACTCAAGATGAACATGCCGAAATGTTTAGAGCTATCGATAGGGCAATCAAAATCAGAAGCGGGGAACAAGTGGACCCACAAAAACTGGCGAAAATATGGGCCCAAAATTTGGCTCTCCAATTTAAACACATTCCGCTTGATACACTCCAAATTCATATCCGGACCGTTATTTTACCTCAAATTATCAGTAAGGCACAACATGAGTGGTCCTTGGAACTGCCCAAACAAACCGTCAGGAAACCCAAACCACAACCCAAACCACAACCCAAACCACAACCCGAACCACAATCCAAACTCAACGATGATGATAATACCCCATCAGCGGGAAAACGGGGAAGGGACCAATTTATAGAAAATTTGAGAATGTTTCTTATGAAAATTCAATTAATGAATTCGGATAATGGTGATAGCATGAACGACCGTAAGTTTATGGTATTAGAAACATTTATAAATCGAATTGGTGCTATGTTGGAAGAAACAGAAAAAAAACACGAAGACGAAGAAGAAGATCCTAAAAATGAGAAAATAATCAATTTACTGAATGAAATTATTATGGTTTTATCATCACCACCATCATCATCATCACTGCCATCAGAATCAGAATCAGATGAATCAAGTATGACATCACCACCCCATGCGCCTCACACGCTGCCTCATGAGAATGTTATACAGAAATTTCGGAGTTTTATTGAGGATTATCATGATGATAGCAAAATTATCGATTTTCTTCATACACTACAGTCGGGCGGTTCAACTCATACTAAACACAACCACACCAAACGAAAAAATCGCAATGATCGTCGTCACCACAAATCAACCAAAACATCAAAATATATAAGAAAAAATAAATATAAATCAAATACAAAGAAAAACAGAAAAAATAGAAGGTAATATCAAAACGGTAAATAAATCACGAATAAAATAATCTAATACTATTTCAGTATTACATCATTTCAATTTAAATATTCCATTCCATTCTATTCCATTCCATCCCCATAATGAACGCCATCCTCCCAAACTCGAATGATCAATCCACCGACACCCTCGCCAAATACGTCGTTTTAGGAATATTTATTATCGTCGCACTGGTCGTAATCCAGTATATTTTCCGTAATCATATCGGAATGATTGAAGGTCTCGGAAACCGGAATTCCAAAAAGGGTTCCACCGACCCTCTCGAAGACGAAAACGACGGCGATATTATCACCATCGCCAAGCGCCAGGAAGAACTCGCGACGAAGACTCAGAAATCCCTGAATATGGATTCACATTATAATCATTATAACAAAATCATCGAGAATATGGACCAGTGGGTGAATGCGAAGATTGTGAATTCTCTCAAAAGCGTCTCTCGAGAAGTCCACGGCGAAGGGAAGATGGAAGACATCATCCGGCATATGAATGAATTGAATACGATGAATAAGTTCAAGTTGACTTTAGAAGAATGTGCTCGGTATATCGATTCCTCGTGAAAAGTCGTTGCGATTCCTCGTGAAAAGTCGTTGCGCATCCTCCTCCTACGTCGTTCGGCTGCTCCACTTCTTTTCACTCGGGGTCTTCCTCTATCTTAAGTTGAATTATAAACAACTCAATGATTACTTATGAATAAATCAGACGTCGGATTCATTAAGTGAGACCCCGAACGAGGACGTAATGGAGCGAAACGAAGTGAAGCGGAATTATCGGACGAGTGAGAAATCGGAATTATCGGACGAGTGAGAAAGCGCAATTACGTAGGAGAGAGGAGTGAGACCCCGAACGAGGACGTAATGGAGCGAAACGAAGTGAAGCGGAATTATCGGACGAGTGAGAAAGCGCAATTACGTAGGAGTGAGGAACCCATTCACAACGACATTATACAGCGCCAGAGTTATAGCAGACCCTCCAAGAATATGCCACAATGAATGAAGCGGTGCATACCCGTGTCTATCCAATATAAAACACACAATACCAAGTGAAATCAGCGAACCGACAATCGCACCATAATTCCATTTCATACGATAGCACGATAATAACGAAAACGGAAACACGAGACCCACGACAATCAGTCCGATTCGTGTGCTATACCGCCACATCATAATATACACGATACCCAATACTAACAATACCGACGACTGAACCTCCAACCCGATCCCAAACGTCGACATTGTAACGGACGCAAATATAAATGACGCAAAAAAGCAATCAACACATCCAGTTATCTCAAACAATGTCGAGTGATAAATCAGCGAACATATCATAACAACAACAGAACACATGATAGATAAATGTATATATCCGGGGAGCGCCGCGTCCTCTCGCCATTTTTCAAACCAGTCTTCTTCTTTTACGAAATAAAGAAGTAAACTACTCCCATAAAAAAACGAGGTTATAAAGCACCAAAATTCCGCGATATTCGGGTGGACGCAGTTTTTCGTCTCCATTGTCGTTATTTCCGCTTTATCAAACATCCCGCATTTCGAGGGTTGGCCGAAGATACATTCAAATAACGACCATTGTGCCACAGGCGTCGGCGGCGGCGGTGGCGGTTCATCGATATGGTGTGTCGTTTTCGATACACTCTCGGTGATTTCATCGATATGGTGTGTCGTTTTCGATACACTCTCGGTGATTTCATCGAGGATTTCATCGAGGATTTCATCGAGGATTTCATCGAGGATTTCATCGAGGATTTCGGCTACGACTGCGTCGGCGGTGATTGCTGCGTCGGCGGCGTCCGTGGCACACTCACGCCAACACAATGTCCCATCATAATCCCATGATACGATTTTCTCGGTGCCGTCGTCCTTAAGAAAAACCTCCCAATAGTCCCCCCCATCCCCGAACCCGCGCTGCTCGCTGCGAAGCCAAACCCCCGCATAAATATACGGTTTTGTAGTAAAATACCGCCAGTCTTGTCGACACAGTGCGGGAATATACTCCCATGACTTCCGTGTTGCGTATGTATATTCATATCGCTTCTCCGGCGAAAACTTGCCATCGGGTAGTGGCATCCGAAAACATTCAACTTCCTCGCCCGTTGTCATATTATGTTAATCTACATGATATCACAAATACGTTTTATTACATTTACGTCGCCGATTACGCTGCCGGTTGGCGTGCCTTCCCCCATTCCACGTCCGCGCCGCGACCGCGCGAAACCGCATCCCCCGCATACATCGGGTTCCGGTATTTTTCATTCGCGGCAGGAACGCGCATCGGAACGAGCGCCGACGTATCTGACCGCGCGGCATCGGGGCGCGTCCTGTCGATATACGCCCCCGACGCAACGACCGATTCCGAATACTGCTTCCCACCCCAATTCGCATCCATCGGGTTATCGCTATACTTCATTGTGAGTTCCTTCGCGCGGAAATCGGCGTCCTGTGTAGTATAATCGCCCATATTGAAGTTCAGGGGGTCAAATCCCGAATACATTTCATTATTGAAGGGCGGGTTATCACGCGAAGCATCCATCATCTGGACGAGCGCGGCGGGTGCGGGGGAATACGGCACATTGGGCGAAAGCCCGCCCTGTAAATCCACGGGCGACGGCCGCATCTTATATACGGCACTGCCCTGTGCATCATATGAAAACTGTAAGAACAGCACCGGGCAGCGAATCCCGCGTCCCTGTAACCAATCCATGAATTCCGAATAGTCTTCTAAACTTTTGAATCGGATAGGGTTTACACCGGGGACTTTCTCGACTTTAGAATTGTATAGAAAGATTTCGTTGCCGTGTTGGATTAAGATATTCGGGCATCGCTGGCTATTGGTCGATTCGAAACTTGGCGGTGCTTGCGCTCCCTCGCTGCTGCCGCTGCCGCCATCAAACCCTTCCGTATTCTTTCCATCGGGCTGGTCAGATTCAGCGTCGGACACCACCGTCCGAAGTTTGCGTCCAACCTGGGCGTCGGGCTCTATATTTATAAACCCTTCGGGTAATGTCCCTCTGGACCGCGTTCTATATGTGAGATATCCTCCAATTAAAAACAGTATAACAACCATCACTGTTCGTAATAATGGTGCGTATTTAACAATTACCCCGAACATTTTTACTTCGTTTAAAACCGTGTTCATAGCTTTTATGGAACGTTCTGAAATACTCATTAGGGCCGGAAAGTATTTATTATATACAAATACTATATACGAATACTATATACAAATACTATATACAAATACTATATACTATATAAGATGATAAAAACCATAGAGGTCAATCGTAAAAAAAACATAAATGAACTAAATGCCCTGGCCCGAGAAGCGCTCGACCATCCAGAAACCCACGGATTACTCGTAAAAATCTATGCGAAATGGTGCGGGCATTGCCAGAATATGGCCGCTGATTGGAATAAACTCATCGACGAATTAAAAACCAATTATACCTGTAAAAACCCGGATTGTGTTCTTACGATTGCGAACGTCCAAATTGAAGCCCTGGATGATACTGACCCCGTTATTCGCGGCATAAAGCATATACCTAAAGATATTAATGGCGTCCCCAGCATCATGTATGTTAGCAAAGGTCAGCGTGGTGTTGAATATTCAGGAGAACGCGTTTATGATAAACTATTGGAATGGGTTGTCGCACATCCGAAGTTCGGGTTGGTGAAGAAGCATCGTGCCGCCGCCGACGCCCACGCGCCAACCCACGCGCCAACCCACGCCGACGACGACGACGACAAACGTAGCACCATCAAACGTATCACCAATCATGCGAGAACCAAATTCAAATTATTTCATCGCAAATCATTACGCCGGTTCCATAAATCCATGAAGCAGCAGCATCAACGAAGCGTTAAATCACGCAATCCGACACCGGGTCGCCACACGAGACAAATACCGGCATATTTACGCACGTAATCCTTTAAGTCCTTTACACCCTTTACGTATAATAATATTCTCTCGAATATATATATTATTTTCGTATACATCCCCGATGAACCTTCATTTCACAATCTGCCCGCTTGCGTCGGTGGTTTTAGTATTGGTGATTCTCGCCAATATTTTCGATATTTATTTGGTTGGAACAAATTTAGTAGTGTTCATTATGAACGCGATCATCTCGGTGATTATGGTATGGGTTGCGAATAAAACGTGCTTTACGTGGCATTGGGTTTCATGGGTTCTCGTCGCATATTTAGCATTTTCCGCGATATTTTATTTATCTGTTATCTTGATTCCATCGGTAGCAAATGACCCTATCAATATCCATGTCATGGAGGAAGCACGCGCCGCAGTTAAGAGTTTTGAATAACGTGCGTGTGTGTGTGTCGTAAACGATACAACGTGTGTCGTAAACGATACACCGTATTATCAAACGAAATTGTAAAATTGAAATAAAGATTTTTTAAATGAATACAACACAAGGACAAATATTGTATTGTATTCAACAGACACACAGCAGAATGCCTACACCGACACCCGCGAAGAAATTCAAGATTGTAAAAAAACCAATGAAGGCAGCGACGGCAGCGACGGCAGCGACAGCATCTGCCGATGATAATAATAGCTTTCGTTTGATTGATTTCCATGTCCGCGAAACAGCAATCACAAATCACCACCAGTCCGGTTCCGGTTCGGCGTCAGAACCGGAAGGCGAAAGTACAGGCGACGACGAAGGCAAAGGCCGCGGCGGCGGCAACGGCGGCGCCATCGATACAAAGCAATTCCAAATCCAGATGTTCGGTATCAATGAACAAGGCGAAACCTGCTCCATCTTCGTGGATGATTACCTCCCCTTCTTCTACGTGAAGGTCGCAGACCACTGGACCAATACCACCAAAACCGCGTTCATTCGCGACCTAAAAAAGAACATAAAGAGCCGTTTCTACGAAAACAGTATTATCGCGGAGAAATGCGAGATTATAGAGAAGCGGAAACTATACGGGTTTGACGGCGGCAAAAAACACAAATTCGTCCTGCTTGTATTCAAAAACACGATAGTGATGAACCGTGTCAAGAATCTCTGGTTTTACGACATTTATACGGCACGCGATGGAAAGACGCGCGCACTGAAACCCGACGGCTACAATTTCGCGAATACGAACATCACCATCTATGAAGCCAATATTCCACCCATCCTGCGTTTCTTCCACATCCAGAAAATCAGTCCCTCGGGTTGGGTCCAGTTTTCCACGAAAAAGACGCGGTTGATTGAGAAATTCACTACGACGTGCCAGTATGAATACCGCCTGTCATTTGAAGACATTATCCCCCAAAATGAGAAAGAGACCGTCGTCCCGTATAAAATATGTAGTTTTGATATTGAAGCCAGTAGTAGTCACGGCGATTTCCCGATTCCGGTAAAGACATACAAGAAACTGGCGGCGAATATCGTGGACGCCGTTATCGCCAAACGCGCCGCCACCGACGAGGATATCACCGATGATGACATCCTTCATATGATGTATACCGCATTTCAGTATTCATTTCAAGGTCGCACGAAATATCCAAATATAGAGACAATTTACACGAAACGCCGCCCGAAAGAGGCGGATATGGCGCGGTTGTGTCGCCTGGTGGTGACAAAAGAGCTCCGGCATTTGATTAAGCACGAAATTATCGAACGCGATAATACCATCGAGCAGATGTTCGTCCAGATAGCGGAGGCAGCGAAGGCCGCAGCGGCGACAGCGACTGCTGCGGATGCGAAAGCCGGCGACAGTGACAGTGATAGCGACAGCGACGCAGGAGCCGGAGCCGGAGCCGGTGCGGAGTGTATCGATGACGATACACAATTCACTAAAGCAAAACCGAAGACCGCGACCGCAGGGTCCGCACCCGACCTCTCCGTGAAATTCGCCAATCTTCTCAACAATCCCAAACACAGTCGTGAAACCAAAATAACGATTATCAGTGATACGCTCGGCTCTATCTTCCCGAAAGTAGAGGGCGACAAGGTCACATTTATCGGGTCCACATTCGTCAAATATGGCCAAAATGGCAATCGTCCCTACCTGAACAACTGTATCGCCCTCGACACATGCGACGACCTACACGACGAAGTGCCGAATTCCGAGATTGAGTCGTATACAACAGAGGCGGATGTGCTGCTGGCGTGGACGCGTCTTATCCAGAAGGAGAACCCGGATATTATTATTGGATATAACATCTTCGGGTTTGATTACCAGTTCATGTTTCGCCGCGCAGTAGAGACGGGGTGTTATGAGGAGTTCCTGAAACTGTCGCGTAATGAAGGGGAGTTTTGCGGGAATGCGGGCGGTGGCAGCGGCGGCGGATTCGTCAACGCCAATACGGAAATAACGGCCGATAATGTCGCCATCGAACAAACGAAAATCGCACTCGCTAGCGGTCAATACGACCTACATTATATCAAAATGACAGGCAGACTTCAAGTGGATGTCTATAATTATCTGCGTCGCGATTTCAATCTATCGTCGTATAAACTGGATGATGTATCGAGTTACTTCATCGGCGATGCGGTCAAAAGCGTGGAATATGACGCGACCACGGATACGACGCGTGTATATTCGAACAATCTGGTGGGACTTGATGTGGGCAATTTCGTCAAGTTCGAGCAAACCAATCATTCGACGGATTTATATAAAGATGGGTTCAAATTCAAGGTAATCGCCGTCTCAACGGCGACGGCGGCGGCGACGGCAGGGTCATTCGACGTCCAGGGATGCGCAACCCCCGATATGAAAACGATGGTGCGGTGGGGTCTCGCCAAAGACGATGTAAGCCCGCAAGATATCTTCCGGATGACGAATGAAGGCCCCCGCGAACGCGCGATTATCGCGAAATACTGTATTCAGGATTGTAATCTCGTCCACCATCTCATGAATAAGATCGATATTATTACTGGTTATGTCGAAATGGCGAAAATCTGTAGTGTCCCTATCAGCTTCCTCGTTATGCGCGGTCAAGGCATCAAACTCACGAGTTATGTGGCGATGAAGTGTCGCGAGAAAGATACACTCATGCCCGTCATCGACAAGGACCGAAGCGAGTCCGGATATGAAGGCGCGATTGTCCTCCCGCCGAAATGCGGTCTTTATCTGGACAATCCAGTCGCGTGTAATGATTATTCGTCGCTGTATCCGTCGTCGATGATTAGCGAGAATCTGTCGCATGATAGTAAAGTGTGGACAAAGGAATATGACCTGGACGGTGTGCTTACGCACGAGACGGGGGGGGTAGAATACGATAATATGCCCGGGTATAAATACGTGGATATTACGTATGACACCTACAAATGGACGCGTCCGAAATCCGCGACGAGGACCGCGGCGGCGGCCGTGAAAGTCAAATGCGGGACGAAAGTGTGCCGGTTCGCGCAATTCCCCGAAGGCGAGAAGGGGATTATGCCGTCGATTCTGGAAGAACTGCTCGTCGCGCGTAAAACAACCCGCAAGCTCGCGGAAAAACAGACCGACCCCTTTATGGCGAATATCCTGGATAAGCGACAGCTCGGTTATAAAGTCACTGCGAATTCGTTATATGGGCAATGTGGTGCGAAAACAAGCACATTCTATGAAGTGGATGTGGCCGCTTCTACAACAGCGACAGGACGGAAACTCCTCACATACGCACGCCGTGTCGTGGAAGAAGCGTATGGCGATATTATGCTGCCGACATCGCACCCGAAGTACCCCCTCGTTCATTCCAAGGCGGAGTATATTTACGGAGATACGGACAGTGTATTCTTCACGTTTAATCTCGCGACGCCGGAAGGCACACCTATCCGCGGGAAAGACGCGATTGAAATCACGATTGAACTCGCAAAACAGGTCGGCGATTATTCTTCGCGGTTCTTGAAAGCACCGCATGGATGGGTATATGAGAAGACGATTTGCCCCTTCGCGCTCTTGCGCAAGAAAGGGTATGTCGGTGTGTATTACGAGCAAAACCCGAATAAGGGCAAACTGAAAAGTATGGGAATCGTACTGAAACGCCGCGACAATGCGCCGATTGTGAAGGAAATCTACGGCGGGATTATCGATATTCTGATGAAGGAGCAAAATATCGACCGGGCCATCGCGTTCCTCCGCGAGAAGCTCCAGTATATGGTCGATCAGAAATGCCCCATCGAAAAACTGATTATCACCAAATCGCTGCGGTCGGATTATAAGAACCCTGCACAAATCGCGCACAAGGTATTGGCGGATAGGATGGGTGTGCGCGACCCTGGAAACAAACCGAATACTGGCGACCGTATCCCCTATGCGTATATTCACAACGACACGAAGGGTGCACTTCAGGGTGATAAGATAGAGCACCCCGAATATATCCACGCCCAACGACTCCAATTGAATTATTCGTTCTATATCACGAACCAGATTATGAAACCGGTCCAGCAATTATTCGCGCTTGTATTGGAGCAATTACCGGCGTTTCAAAAGAAGAAGGGGCAATTTGAAATAAATGTATGGAATACAACAGGACATATTGAAGATCAAGATAAACGCGAGAAGAAAATAACAGAGATGCGACATAAGGAAGTGAAATCGCTGTTATTCGATGAGTATTTAGTGAAAGCGGATAATTTGAATAAAGGAAATCGCCCGATTACGGATTGGTTCCGTGGTGGCGTCGGCGGTAAATAAAAAAACAATGCCCGCGTCCATCCATGCGTATTTTTAATCTACTTCCATATAATCGTGATTGTCGTGGTCATTATCGGGGTCGTGGTCGTCGTAACGGTAATCACGCGTCACCGCCGGCGGTGCTTGCGTTGTCGTCGTCGTCGCTGCGGCCGTGCCACCAGACACCGCATGCAATATATCGCGGTATATAGCCTCGTCATTGTATCTATTATATATTGGTGGTAAATCATAAGAAAATGTTACACTATCATTCGTGATATTGTTGATTTCCATATTTGTAAAATTGCGATAATTGTGTATATCGTTCCGGCACATGGGACATGTAGAATGATTGACAAACCATTCACGTAAACTAGCCCGATTGAAAATATGGTTACATCCGCGTATCATGGTTATCTCGCTGTTGTCTTCGAATTCATCTCGCGATATTGGACAAGTAGAATTTACAGGAGATACAATACTCGCGTACAACGTATTCAATGTCGCGCGGTTGATTGTAGTCGCGGATGGCGGCCCTCTTTCGGCGTTGGTGGCTGCGGCAGTGGCACCAGCGGCTGCGTTGGCAGCACCAAACACAAGTGGTTGTGTATATGTGTACAGCATTGAAAACAGGTTCGTATTCGGGGCCGCAGTCCCGGCCGCTGGTTCTCGCGCATTCCTATTATTTTCAGCAGTCAAATAATTTGACAACATACGTCCAAATGCGTCACCTACTCTAGAACGACGTGAAGCATCCGCGGGCGCGGGAGCGGGAGCCACCGGCACAGCCACCGGAGCAGGCGCAGGAGCAGGCGCAGGAGCAGCCACCGGAGCAGCCAGAGGACTAGACGCCGCCACCGGCGCATGCGTGAAATGATAAATCGCCTCATCCGGACTTCTTATCCTGCGAATATCAGAATACCGGTGATAATAAAACGATTGCCTGACGATAGACCGGTCCAAATTGGCGCGAAGAGCCTGTTCCATCCGTGTAAACATCGCGTTTCCATTTACGATGAACTCATTATAGGAGTGTAACATATTCGTATATTCATCCGTATACAATTGTTCATCTTCTACCGCATTATAAAACTGGTTCAGGTGAAATCTCTCGTAATAGCGACTACTGGTTCTATCTCCGTCTGCCATCATACGGTTCGACTGCTGCGGCGGTGGATTCGACGACGGCGGGTTCATAAGGACTAGGATTAGGACTAAGATTAGGACTAGGACTAAGATTAGGATTAGGATTATAATAATATAAACTATTTCTCTATATCCGTTTTACATAAAGAAAACTTAAACGTATAAATTTAGTATTATACAAAGAATATCAATATTACTCGATATATAAATGACACACGCACCCGCACCGCCGCCCGCATCGCCGCCCGCACATCGATTCCCAGATTTCGCAGGCAAAGGCATCACCGGTCTAATGAATATGGGGAATACGTGTTTTGTGAATTCGTGTCTCCAGGCGCTTTCACATACCTACGAACTGAACCGGTTTTTAAACGACGACAAATACAAGAAACGGCTTACAAAGAAGCCCGACGCGGTATTATTGACGGAATGGGATAAACTGCGAACCCTAATGTGGAGCGAAAACTGCGTCGTATCCCCCGGCGGATTTATGGCGTCAATGAAACAAATCGCGCGCCTGAAAAACCAGGAGCTCTTCACCCAGAATTCGCAAAACGACGTCCAGGAGTTCCTGATGTTTATGATGGACTCGTTTCATATGGCTCTTGCGAGAGAAGTGAATATGACGATAACCGGGAATGTAAATAACGATAAAGATATCGTGGGAAAGAAATGCTACGAGATGATGAAGCAGATGTATACAAAGAATTATTCGGAGATGTTGAATATTTTCTACGGGATTCAAATGTCGGTGATTGAGAAACTACACACCGGTGGCGACGCGGGTGCGGCGGGCACGGCGGGCGACGCAGATTTTTCAGTCGATAACATCTTGAGTTTATCACCGGAGCCATTCTCCATTATTTCGCTCTCTATCCCGTTGGTAGAAAACCCAACCACGGGCAAAACACGTATTCCGACATTATACGATTGTTTCGTGCATTACTGCGAAGGCGAGCGAATGGAAGGCGAAAATGCGTGGTTCAATGAAGAAACCAAGCAATACCAGGCCGTCCAGAAGCGCATTATGTATTGGAGTCTGCCGAATATCATGATTATTGATTTGAAACGCGTCCAATATACCGAGCGTGGCCCCGTCAAAGTCACAATCCCAGTCGAAATCCCGCTTCATAGTTTAGATTTAAGCACGTTCGTCCGCGGATATAAACGCGAAAGCTATATTTACGATTTATACGCGGTTTGTAACCATCACGGTAATTTTAGTAAAAGCGGGCATTATACTGCGACAATCAGGTCAGCGGATGATATATGGTATAATTTCAACGATGAAACCGTGAAACAGACGGATATCAAGAGTGATGCCATTACAAGTAATATTCCGTATTGCCTATTTTACCGTAAACGGCCGGCCGCACAGTAGGTAGGTTCTATCAAACTATAATATATATAATTTGTATACTAATAATAGCTAATTACATATTGCGATAGAATATGAATCCACATAATTCAAATTTCGGTGGCGGCGGCGGCGGCGGCGGCATGCCGCATCTCAATAATGTGAGTGGTATATTTGGATGGTTAGATGATAAACTCGATTCGGTCATAAAACCGCGTTTTATCATTATCATGCTTATTGTTATCGGTATGTTCTATTTCGTTATAATGGCTTTAGGCGGGAGCGGCGGGAGCGGCGGGAGCGGCGGGAGCGGCGACGGCAGCACTGAAACTACGATATTCGCAAATACATCCATTCTTGAAATCTTGTTGTGGGCCATTTTTATCGTCATTGTATTACTTAACGGATTCCAGTATTTTTTCAACACGAACATAACTACCGAGTTGTCGAATCTGTTTTCGACATCACCGAAAATCGCGATATCCGAGGCAGTCCCTGCTGAACCGACCGCTGCGGGCGGTGATTTAGGCGCAGGTCCATCTATCAAAATGCGTAAGCAGGTATTCCATGTTCCCGCCAGTATTTACGACTATGACAATGCGAAGGCGTTATGCGAAGCCTATGGTGCGAAATTGGCGAATATTGACCAGATGGACGAGGCACATAAATCCGGTGCGGAGTGGTGTTCGTATGGTTGGTCCGATAACCAGATGATTCTTTACCCGACCCAAAAGGCGACCTGGGATGAGCTACAGAAGAGCACCGACCCGGCGAAGAAGAATAGTTGTGGGCGGCCGGGTATCAATGGTGGACATATCGACGATGCCTCTATGAAGGCAGGTGTGAATTGTTATGGTCCCAAGCCGGAGATGAACCAGGGGTCATCGAAAATGATGGCGAATATCCAGAATTATGAAGCGGGAAAGATGAATGACCCGTTACACGAAGCACGTATCCAGCAAATGAAGGATAAAATCAATCATGTAGTGATTGCACCGTTTAATAAGGGGGCATGGAGTTTGCTGTAAGAAGCCCATCGCCGGTATAAATGTAACTAGTAATATTCTATAAATATTATTTACATTTTATTACTACGCTTCTTTGTCGTAGAGTGTTTCTTTTTATTCTTATTATTCTTATTCTTATTATTCGTATTATTATTATCTTCCGCCGGTATTGGCCCCGATATTCGGTGTCTCCGTGTCTTCACATCATGATGGATTCGTTCCTTGGCTTCGACGAGAGAAAGAAGTGTATCGAAAATATCGTTGGGTGCGTGTGTTGTCGTCTTGTAGTCGCTCTCGTCGTCGGTGTCGTCGCCGGTGTCGTCGCCGGTCTCGCCGGTCTCGCCGGTCTCGCCGGTCTCGCCGGTCTCGCCGGTCTCGGCATCGGCTTCCGGCACTTCGAACGCATAATTGCGCGGCCGAAACATCGCTGGCATCATAAACAACCCAGCAGGAACCGCTAAATCGCGAAAGAGATCACTGAATTTATCGGGGATGAAATGCGGCTCGCTACCGCCGTCGCCCTCGCCGCCCTCGCCACCGCCACCGCCACCACCGCTCTGTGCGCCAGCACCGACAGAAACAAACAACGGCATCTTATGCTGATAAAGCAAATTATTCACACGATACCCACCCCCCATCATATTTCCTTCTTTATCTTGATGAAACACCAAATGCTCTGCTGGATTGAAAAATGGACTGATTTTAGATGACATTATGTTGTTCAAATACTTATTTCACTCCTACTGAAATAAGTATGTATTATTATTTCGCGTGTTTTCCGCCGCTTCACGCTTCACGCTTCACGCTTCGTCCGTGTCATCATCATCATCGCCCCCCTTCTTATTATAAACCCGCTTAATCTCCGTGGTTGTCTTCGTCTCGCGGTTTTTCTTAATATACGCCATAATCTGCTCGACCTGCTTTCCGTTGGTTATCAATTCGGTGAGACATTTCTCGATATATGTCAGCGTAAGTGGTGCGGTATGTTTCGCCGCGACAAACTTCAATTTACCGTCGGAAATATTTACGGTCGCTTTTTCGAGCTGCTTTTCTTCCACGATTTCGAGAATCTCATCATGGATAATCGATTTCTCGGTGCGAATATCCTTAACGGTGTCGTTGGTTTCCTTAATATGATTGTCTAGTTCTACCCAGCGTTTAATTTTGGTCTCAAGCGTGGGAGGGGTTGCGTATGTGGCGGTAAGAATAGTTGTTGGGTTCATAATGAATGCTATACTGTAATAATAGAAACAATTGGGTTTATATTGTTACACGGATTGGAACGGAGCGCCGAAGGCGCGGATTTACCTGCGACGGCTAGATCTATTCCTACGAGAGAATTTGCGGGAATTAAAAGAACGGACGAAAGAATTGCCAGACCTGCGAGACTGAAGTGCCTTCTGACCGAGATACAGACCTAAAGGAACCAGCGCAGTCTCAACGGCGGCCATAAGACCGGGAACCATACCGCCTGTCTGGTTCTGGCTCTGGCTCGGGTCTTTCTTCTTGTCCTTACCCTTGCCCTTGCGACGACCACCGACGAGAGGAGACATATTCAACGCGGATTTGGTTTCAGCGGCCTCGGCAACAGCAGCACCGGCAACGGCACCGGCGACAGCACCTCCAACCATCGCGTTTTGAATCGGCGCAGAAGAAGAAGAAACACCCGACTGCGGGGCTGCTCCGGAAGCACTACCACCGGTTTGGGCGTTGTTGTTACCCTGTTGCATCGTTTGTCCTAAAAGTTTCTGGGCGATTTCACCGGCCTGCTTTAATGTTGCTTCGGATATTTGGGGGGCTCCATCATTGCCTCCCTTTTGGTTGCGGCGACTATTGCGTCCGCGCTTATGTTGTTTACGAGAACGAGAAGGCATTATTACGTTATATATTACACTGACATAAAAAACATTTTGTAAGTGATATTGTTATAATATTTTATGGTAAATATACATATACGACATAATCTATCTAATAATGAAGATATCCCCAACCATTCTGCTGATCGGCCTCGGCCTCGGCCTTATTGTATTACCGGAAACGATAATCAATATCCCATTGTTTCCATTTGGACGCGCGGATGCGGCGATTGTGCCACTCAATAACGATATTCCCGCCGAATACATCAACGCCACCGCCCAGAACAACATATCCGCCGTAGGGGGGCGGTACCCCCACGCCGACACCACCCAACACAACCAATCCGACACCACCCAACACAACCAATCCGACACCACCCAACACAACCAATCCGACACCACCCAACACAACCAATCCGACACAACCAATCCCCACCTATCGAGCGGAGCTTCCGCCGTAGGGGGGCGGTACCCCCAGCGGTCACCCCTTGAGTGTGCTGCCTGCGAATATCTAGCAAACGGAGTCAACAAAACTATCCTACATAATCCTAAAGTAATCGCCTTCGTTACCGCGGATATTGAAAAGGTGTGTTCGGTCTTGCCAGAGAGCGTCCAGGCGATGTGTAATGACGCGGCACAGTCTGTCGCACCGATGCTTCTAGCCCACCTAGGCGATTTTATTGTCACCGAAGGGTGCGAAGATTTAGGAGCTTGTCATTCATCGATTATAGCGTAATTCATAACCGAATAATATATTGCCTCATAATACTAATTTAACGACCGGTTACATTTGTATACTACTATTCGCATCATACATTCGCCTAAATATGGAAGTATATCACCCCGACGATACATTTCAATTCAACCACCTACATTTATCACCGCCGAACAATATTCCAGGCGGTTCATATTTAACAAAATACGCGTATTATGATAGTAAACCGCTTTATATCCAAACACCTAAAACGCTCTCGAAACAAGGTGTCGTTGTGGCCGGTAAAAAGGCGCATATCGACCTACTATTTACGGGGGGGAACGAACATGACGCTGTCTTCATCGAATGGATTGCGGATTTAGAGAAACGGTCGGTGGAACTACTTTACGAGAAACGGCATTTGTGGTTCACACAAGAGCTCGATAAAAGCGATATTGAAAACTCGTTTACGTCGCCGATACGCGCATTTAAGACGGGGAATTATCTAGTGCGGGTCAATTTAGAATTAAACCGAATACAGACACATATCCAGCCTTTTTTATGTAAAGTGTTCGATGAGGCCCGCACGATAGTGCCGGTCGAATATGTAAACGCACACCATAACATCATCTCAATCATCGAATTCCAGGGGATTAAATTCACATCAAGGAGCTTTCAGATGGAGCTGATATTACGGCAAGTATTGGTGATTCCTGAATTGCCGTTATTTGAAACGTGTGTTATCAATACGAATACGAATACGAATACGAATACGAATACGAATACGAATACGAATACGAATACGAATACGAATACGAATACGAATACGAATACGCCCAGTATCATAGAACCTTTAGGAAAATGCGAATCGTCTATTGATAATGATAATATTCATACGTCATCAACGACAACCGCAAAAGAACTAACTGAAAATTTAGATAAATCTCTCGCCGATCCAGAATTAAACCCAGATATAGAAAACGCACCGTCGTCATCTAGCACATTAAAGCATTTTGAAATTACAGAGGTAGATATTGATTTCAAAAATATACCCAATGTCATTGATACAGAAGAACCAATATTTGACGTTCCGCCACCCACGTATTCTACATCTGTTCCGGCCATGGCGGGCACCGCCACCGCGGCCACGAAATGGAAACAAAACAACAGCGGCGGATTAACCTTAAAAAAACACAAGGAGGTCATATACGAAATGTATAAGGTCGCAAAACGTAAGGCACAAGAAGCCAAAAAAGTAGCAATACGTGCTTATTTAGAAGCCAAAGAGATTAAGGCATCCTATTTATTGGACGATTTAGATGATTTCGATTCGACGAGTTCAGGCTCCGACTAGAACGATAGTATTTATTTTATCATTTATTTTATATACAATTAAATTATAATAATGAGTTTCTTGTCTGATTTAGAGAAAACGGTTCGTGCCAATCACATTCTTGTGTTTTTGGGTGCGATTGTTCTAGTATATGCTGTCTATACTTACTCCGACCAAAAGTTCGTGTTCCCGGCGAACACTATGGTGAGTGACGCTAACAACCGTCAGATTGCTACTGGTCAGCAGGCCGTTCCCGTCGCGACAACCGGTGCAAATGGCTTTTCCGCGGTGGATTCGATTACCGGACAGGGTGGTGCTCCTCCCGCCGGCACAAGCAATATGCCCGTCGCCAATCCATCTGACCTTCTTCCCCGCGACACAAATAACCAGTGGGGCAGTTTGAATCCCGCGGGCAGCGGCGACCTCTCCGGCCAGAACCTCCTTTCCGCGACGTTCTTGACCGGAATTGACACCATCGGCAACACAATGAAGAACGCCAATCTCCAGCTTCGTTCAGAGCCTCCTAACCCCCAGTTGAATATCGGCCCTTGGAACCAGAGCACCTTTGCTCCCGACCTGATGCGCACTCCTCTGGAGTTGGGCGCTGGGTCACAGTAACCACGCTCGACCGCAGTGCGTTCGGCCGCAGTGCGAGCGCCCGCACACCGGCGTCTGGGATACGACAGGGGAGCTAGTAGGAGCGACAGGGGAGCTAGTAGGAGCGACAATTTCATTACACACGTATCAAGAAGATTATACGTGTATAATATAAATACGACGGATTAAGAGTGTTGTGGATAGTCAGACGCTATGGCAACCATTCTCTCGACCATATTTGCACTATTCGTTATTCTTACGCTTTCCGTCATCATCATCAAATTCCTAATCGTCCCATCTCTCGTGAATTACCAGTACGGTCTATTGAATAGCCCAGATTTCACAATCGGTGAGAGTCATATCCAGGGTATCGGTATCTTCACCAAGCGTCCGCGTAGTAGCGGCGAACGATTATTCGTCGCAGTCGATACAAACGAGAAAGTCACTCCCATCGGCAGCAAGATAAATCACTGTCCATCGATGAAGACGATTTCGGCGACCGGCCGTGTAGCACCCGCAAACACCATCCTTCCGAATACCTATCTCTCGACCACCGCGGATAAAACCACCGGTGAATGGTGGATTATGGCCGCGCGGGATTTGAACATCGGCGATGAACTAACCGCGGATTACAACTACACGCCAGATTTTATAAGTAAACCCGACCCCGAGTGGAAATGTGAATTATAGACATTAGCACATTGAAATTACATACATTTATCTTTTCTAATTTCTTCGTCCGCTTCCGCAAAAGTTATATACCTCTTCTTTTCATCATCATATAAAACCAACCACAAGTTATTATAGCAATCGGCCATTGATAGTTTTACGACATTCGCAAACATATTACTCTTACTAACAACTTCATCGTGGTATTTTTGTAAATTGTATCCTGGTATTTTTGAGTTCATATGATGGATATGGTGATATTCTATTCCCATTGTAAAATATGTTAGAAATCGTGGTATTTGGATAAAAGATGAACCTAATAACCCGCTATTTCGTTGCGTCCATTCGTTGTTTCCTACTATATACGGTGGATTATATATATGCTGATTAAAAAATAATAAAAAGTTTATGAGATATCCAATATACGATGATGTTATGTAGTGGTATAATATTCCGTTTTGATATAAGTAATAACATAATATAAAACCGCCAATATTATTTGCTGTATGGTCGTATAATATCGTTCCAATCGACTTTGCTATTTTTCCTTTGTATTTACATTTTTTCATCACATATATAAAGCGTTGTATAACGAAGAAATATAGAATAGGAAATACGGTAAAAAATATCAATGGTGTATGGAAAAACCCAAATACTAATCTGGAACCCAACCCAAATTTCTTAAACTGCGATTTGTTCCAATACAATAGTTCGTTAAACTTAAAATTATACACATTATCAATGTTTCCGTTTGTCAAATGATGTGTATGATGGTCTAGTATCCAATTTGGAGATGTAAATGTGGTTATTCCATATATACTTGACAATATATAGTTTATTGTTTTATTAGGTGTATATGAATTATGACAACAATCGTGGAACATCACAAAACATCTATGTAATAATGTTCCCAATAGAGGGACAGTAAAAACACTCAAACAACTCTGTCTAAAATACCATAGTGAATAAAATGACGAATACATTAGAGCAGCATGAATCGAACAATCAATAAATGCTGATGTATAACATGATTTATATTTCGTAAACAGCTCTGTTTCGTTTATCGTTTTTACTTGTATAGGGGTGTCAATTTCATCATTCATTTCTATACAATCATATAATATTTACCCCCAGCATACTAAACGCAATAATATAATACAATGTTGAAAATGTATTCTCGGGTTATATGTATAGGTATACACAAATAGTAGTAAATACTTATAATGCCGACACAACAATCTCTCGGACTCTGTCGTTACAAGGATATATTCGGTAGGCCAGGTGAAGGTGCGCATGCCTACCGGATATTCGATATTGCGGTTGTGGATGTCGCTGCGACCATCATCGCCGCGTTCCTGGTCGCCCGCGTATTCGATGTCGCATTCTGGAAATCTTTCGTCGGGTTGTTTCTCGTCGGGATACTATCGCACCGCGCATTTTGTGTGCGGACGACAGTGGATAAGTGGGTGTTTCCGAATGCTCAATACTAAACACTAGCAAGTCGCGTTGTTCCCATAATCCGGTCATATACTCCAAGCAAGCCATACGACCGTGTATTCAAATTATGATGAGATTCGTGCGCTTCAACCGCGTTTCCAAGACCAAGTGGTTGTTCTAGAAACGGCAAAAGTGGCACGCTGTTATGATACGGCATAACTTTACCGCAGTGGTCGCTACAGTTCATCTCGTGAACATAACTGATACACATCAACAGTTCAAATGGCGTCAAATCTACACCAAGTAATATAGCCATTAGCGTTATATTCCACCGACCAATCATAACCGATGACACCCACAGGTCAATAAAACCGAGCCACGTAGCTTCACGCGCAAGAGGATAACGGAATTGATGATGATACTGATGATTTGTCTTATAATACAACCACTTGTATGTATGCTGTGAGTGGTGCCAGGCACCATACAAAATATCCGCAAAAACCAACGATAATTGAATCATAACCGCCAATCGCAAATAATATAAAGTATACAATCCGATATTTCTTTCAGAATAGAATGATGATGTATTGATGGTATTATTTGCTGTATCGGTGGTACTCCAACTGTCCATCCAAGCCGCAATATTGTGAATTGGCGTTTCGTTTCGAACAATTTCATTAAACCATAGGGTTGTGAACATAAATAGTGGAACCGACCATCGTTTAAAATAAATCGAATAACCTTCCACTCGATCGGGTCGCTTCAACTGGGGTCGTTTACTTGAATTCAAATACGGTATATTTGTAAAAACAGAACTCGCGGTCCAGTCGATGATTTCCGAAATAAGTGTATATTGAACATTCATTAAAAGATAGCCGAACCCGAACTTCACGAGGACATGCTGGTCGTACATATTTATATAATCATATAGCAATGAAAATATGTAACTTGTAGTAAAATGATACATCAACGAACATGCAATATAACCGTATTGGGGCGATTTGTCCCTGGTAAATTCCGCTACAGTTGTCTCGTGTGTTAGTGTAGTCGTTGGTGTATCATCGACCAGCGTGGTCGGATTACATTCTGACATGTTGCGATGACGTTTTGTATTATTATTTATTCAATATTTACTTTATATTGTTTTACTATGATGACAATGGTAATACGATGATAGTTTATATTTACTGAAAAATATTGTGTACATTATATATAATTCAAATGGCATCAGCCGCAGTACCACGACGTGGTAAATACAATTTCGTCTGAAGCTCCACAATTAACTCACTATTGCCATTAACGATAGTAAAGTTTTAATGTTCGGGGTGCGTTTTGCGTGTTGCACCACAACGCTTGCTCTTCTTGTACGATTTCTTGCTCTTCTTGTACGATTTCTTGCTCTTCTTGTACGATTTTTTACGACGAACCGCGCGTGTTTTTGTTCTCTTTTTACCACCTTTACCTTGATTACCTTGATCATCAATATCATCCATAGGAAATTGAAGGGCAGCATCAGCACCATCACCAGCAGCTGGTAAACGTGCCGCAACGTCGGCTGCAATTCGGTATTGTTCAATTTTTTTGGCAGCTCTTGCTGCTTCGGCTTCAGGAGACATATTAAAATCATTTTTGTATTGGTCAGATTGGCTCGACAAATCACGGGGCAATGGCACTATTTCTTCTGGTGTATTCAAATGAGGCATCAAAAATTACAGTATTATATATAATAATAATATTATATATATCATACAATTATAAAATCTCGCCATATATATAAATGTTCAAAACAAGTGTATTTGGATATATTATTATTATTTTCATTATCGTTGTTTGCCTGAAAATCTACCAAGAATCCGACGCGTTCCAATTGAAATGTATTGTTTCGAAAGTCGACGGCAATAAATACTGCGTCCGTGAACGCGCTAAACTGGAACTGGCAGCAGACCTTCTCGCCACCGTCACCCAGAAAATGAAGCAGGTCGTGAAACATATGGGCGATACCTACCCCGACCGCGATAACGTGAAACGTTTAGTGAAAAACTTCCACCCCGAAAAAGTAAGCGAGACGCTCCCTACTAGCGAATACACCGCGTATAGTGAGAACAAGGGTGAGAAGCTTGCATTTTGTGTGAATACGACCAAGAAGGGTAATCAACTCATCGACGAAAACACGCTCACTTT
>Ga0209596_1000738_pt1 | contig 29769 bp, 30 predicted proteins | sample M_130807_MF_Meta_FD_187314 | JGI IMG/M metagenome (GOLD analysis project Ga0209596, IMG submission 187314) | Freshwater microbial communities from Lake Montjoie, Canada to study carbon cycling - M_130807_MF_MetaG (SPAdes) (version 2) | ecosystem: Environmental > Aquatic > Freshwater > Lake... | reverse complement strand
CAGCAGCACTCTTGGATATGAGTCACTCGCCCGCGGTAAGAAAACTGCGGCATTTCTTATTGACGCTGAAATTATTGATTCGCCATCTATTAAATTCGGCTGGCCAGTTTCACTATCTGACGATGGAAAGTTTTGGACAAATCGACTGGACGAGGTCAGGTTTGAGGAGATTCTTAATTACCTTCTCGCTTCGTCTAGTGACGACTGGGAGAAGGTTCGCGCTGAAACGATGCGTGAGATTATTAATTTTGATCCTGGCAACTCAAAATTTGTTGCGATGGTTCAATCATTGCGTGCCGATTGGTAGCACTAACAATTATTTTGCAGATTCCCGACTAGCGTTATCTTCAACATCTAGGGAGTGCGACTTTGCAAGTATTGATTTCCACATCAAGTTTTAACTTGGATAACTTCGCACAACTGTCGGATCTAAAGAATGCCGGAGTCGAAGTCAAACTCAACCCATTCGCGACTCGTCTGACCGAAGGCCAAGTCATTGATTTACTCGGCACTGACACAGTTGGCCTAATCGCCGGTCTTGAACCGCTGACAAAAAATGTTTTACAATCCGCAAAATCGCTCAAAGTTATTGCCAGAGTAGGAACAGGTCTGGACAGTGTTGATCTTGCGGCTGCAAAACAACTGGGAATCACCGTATTAAATACACCCGACGCACCGACAAAGGCGGTTGCGGAGTTAACACTTGCTCATATTTTGGGTTTGTTAAGAAACGTTTCGCAAGCAGATCGCCAAATTCGCGTTGGGGTTTGGAAAGGTCTCATGGGATCGCTACTTGAAACCAAAACAGTTGGGATCGTTGGCTTTGGCAGAATCGGTAAACGCGTTGCGACTCTGATTTCTGCATTCGGCGCATCAGTAATTATTAGCGATGCCCAAGTTAAACAGAGTGATTACCCAAACGTTGAGTTAGATGAACTTTGCATCAAGTCAGATATTCTCAGTTTGCATTTGCCGTATAGCGAGGCAACTCATCACATAATTAACGAAAAGCAAATTAGTCAAATGAAGAAAGGCTCGTACATCGTAAATATTTCTCGCGGAGGATTAGTTGATGAAACAGCTTTGCTCACGGCGCTGAAATCTGGTCATCTTGCAGGTGCCGCACTGGATTGTTTTGAACAAGAACCTTACGAAGGCGAACTATCTAAACTTGAAACAGTGCAGATCACTGCGCATATGGGTTCGTACGCCCGTGAAACTCGTGACTTGATGGAGCGAGAAGCAAGTCGATTATTGGTTAATGCACTACACGAAAAGAACCTTCTCAAATGAAAATTATCGCGATAATTCCGGCTCGACTAGCAAGCACGAGGTTTCCGAATAAACCTCTCGCCCAGATACTTGGCAAGTCGATGATTCAGCACATTGTTGAGCGGGTAAAACTTTGTAACGAAATTGATGAAGTAGTTGTCGCCACATGCGACCAAGAAATTGTTGAACATGTGCAGTCGCTTGGCTACAAAGCAATAATTACGAGCAACCTTCATGAACGAGCGTCGGATAGGTGTGCTGAAGCAATCACCAAAATAGAGAACACCGATTCGTCATCTTTTGACATCGTTGTGATGGTGCAAGGTGATGAACCAATGACAGACCCTCGAATGCTTTCTGATGTATTGCAGCCATTCACGGATTATCCGAAACTCGAAGTCGTCAATCTCTACGCGGATATCCAACCGGGCGAATTTAATAGCCCGAACTGTGTCAAAGTTGTAATGGACCTTGTCGGAAATGCCTTGTATATGTCACGCGCTCCGATCCCAGTATCTACAGATGGCGTTGAACGACCATCGGGTAAACAACTTGGGCTAATCGCTTTCCGCCGCGATGCCTTGCAAAAATTCACCGAACTAGAACCAACGCCTTTAGAAATCTACGAGTCAGTCGACATGCTTAGATATCTCGAACATGGGATCAAAATTCGAATGCAACGAACGACTTACCGCACACACGCTGTCGATATCCCGGCAGACATCATCGAGGTAGAGCGTTTGATGAAGTTAAAAACTAATTAACAAATAGATGTACAAAATTTTTGGAGTTGACACCTCAATTTTGACGATCTGGGACACTAACCAGACGCGCCAGAAATATAAAAACGATGACGAATCCTTGTTGCTCTGGCAACACTTTGCTGCTTCGAATTACCCAGCAAATGCAGTTTCAATCAGTGATGTATTAGAACAAAATGCCGATGAGATCAGATCAAAAATTCTCAACTTCATTTATTGTGTTGGAGAGAACGTCGCTAGTTCTTCAAAAACAAAGCTCAAATTTGAGTCAGGCTTTGATTATTTTTGGATGACACAGTTTCAATCTCGGCCATACACACAGTCTGCACAATTGAATAATCTGGCAAAAATTTTCACTGTGATAGAAATTATTAAGCAACATAAATTTGAACAAATACAAATTTGCACCGCAGATAAGAACTTAAGCACGATTATTGCTTCTATTGCCGAGTCAAATTCTCTGAGGTTCAAGGAGATCGCATTTAATGGAGATGTTTCTACGACATCAACTAAATCGCAATTCAAGAAATTAACGCCGAAGCCGTTGCTCGCGTTTATTTCTCTATTGCAACAATCTCGAGTCGCGGCAAAACTGAAGACGAATAAAACTTCACCAACTCACACAACCCTCTCAGGCTCAATTTCGTTTTTTGATTATTGGTATCGCTTCGGGGCCACAGTTAACGAAACGCGAAAATTTGAGTCACAATATTGGACAAACCTCGTTGGTGAGTTAAAAGACACAGATGTCAACTGGCTGCATAACCTCGTCGATCAGCACAAAAAATCTGAACTAATTAAGGTCGGTTCATTACAAAATGACTTCAATCTCGCAAATACAAATAATCAACATTTGATAATTGACTCAATTACTGAGTCAAGGATTGTACTTAAATCAGCAAAAAGTTATTTGAAACTCTTGATTCAATCGCTCTGGCTTAAGAAATATAAGGCTGCGTTTACACTCAGCGACACACCGATTAATTTTTGGCCACTTTTCAAGAATGAGTGGCTCAATTCGCTGCGCGGATACGAAGCAATGATCAATTGCATACGATTTCATCGCCTTGAATTTATTTTGCAGCGACTACCCAAGCAACGACTCGGCTTTTACTTAATCGAAAACCAGCCATGGGAGATGGCGCTTATTCACCTTTGGCGTAAATACAATCACGGTCAACTAGTAGGCGTGGCCCATTCAACTGTGAGATTTTGGGATCTGCGACTTATGTCTGACCTACGCAGATTTTCGGACATCAGTAAAAATACGATGCCAAGACCCGATTTGGTAGCAGTTAATGGACCACTCGCACATGCATCGCTAGTTGATGCCGGATACCCCGAAAATGAACTTGTAGATGTTGAAGCCTTGATGTATCAACACTTGACAAACACGCCGACTAACGGTCGCAAGAAATCTATTAACTCTTCAAACCTAGTAACAATTCTGGTAGCTACAGATTTTCTTGAAAGCGCAACACGCACACAAATGAAACTTCTAAATGAACTACTGCAAAACACTGAATCAAAAAATCTACGCGTATTACTTAAACCGCACTGGAGTCAAACATTTAAAGACCTTCATCCACGCATTGAGGTCGTCTCAGGCAAAGAAGACCTCGCTACATATTTTGACCAATGTGATGTTTTGTACTGCAGTGCGATCACTTCGGCAGTTATAGATGGCGTATGCGCTGGAGTGCCAGTGATTCAATGCTTAGATCCGCAATCATTTAACCTGAGCCCACTTCGCGGTCGTGTTGAAGTACAAGTAGTGCGGACAACCGAAGAATTAAAAAGTGCGATCAACAACTTAGGCGATCAACCGCCGATTATTAAGTCGAACACGCTGTTTAATCTTGATTCGCAACTCCCTAAATGGAAAGCGCTTCTCACGGCACAAGCAACACAGAAATAATTATCATAGAATTAAACAGTGTCATTCAAAGATAACTTCTCTGAAACTGACCCACGACTGAAACTTTTTGCGAGTGAAGCCGAAGTTTTTCAATTTACGGCAAAGCTTTTAACTGAAATTATTAAAACAACTGTTAACGAACAAGAAAACTGCAATGTAATAGTTGCTGCTGGGCGATCCATCACAAAATCTTTAGAGTGTCTATTGCCGCTGTCAATAAATTGGCAACGAGTAAACTGGTTTCTTGCTGACGAGCGATGTGTCGCTAGTGACGACCGGCAACGCAATGATCTACAAATTCGGCAAATTTTGCAAAAAACTCTTGGCAACACATACGGCAATGTAAAAAGCCCACGAGCCGACATAAATCTTGAAGAAGCAGTCAAAGAATATGCAACTAGAATTGAGCAAATCAATATGTTTGACTTTTGTCTTCTAGGTATGGGCGATGACGGCCACATCGCAAGCCTTCTGCCGGGTCATAAGGCACTTAAATCAACCGATATCTGTTGTCTAGTTAACGACTCACCTAATCCGCCAAGTCAAAGAATTACCCTTTCAATGAGGGCGCTACGAAATACAAAAAATCGAATTGTCGTCACTACTAGTGCAACAAAAAAACAAGCGGTGCGCGAATTTAGAAATAATCCACAAACACCAGTACGAATGTTTGAACCAACCGTGATTGTCTTAGATCATGGAGCATCTAAATGAAAACTGTTCTACTGTGTGGAGGTTTTGGCACCAGAATTAGAGATGTCGCCGATGACATTCCAAAGCCATTAATCAAAGTTGGCGAGATGCCGATCTTGTGGCACCTGATGGGCTACTACGCGAACTTTGGTTTTACTGAATTTATTTTGTGTCTGGGCTATAAATCTGAAACAGTTGTTGATTTTTTCCGCAAACAAAATGGAGAGTTGACACAATTACCTGCAAAACCTGAGTTGCCAAATATCCACGAATTCAAAGGTTTAATCAACCGCCAAAACTGTGTCGTCACACTTGTTGATACTGGGCTTGAGGCAATGACAGGTGCGCGGCTTCGCAAGATACAGCAACTAATTGGCGACGAAACCTTCATGCTTAGTTACGGCGATGGCTTAAGTGATGTTGACCTTGGCAAACTAGTTAAACATCATCAAGATAACAAAAAGTTTCTGACGGTCACTGGTGTGCGGCCACCAAGTCGTTTTGGCGAGTTGCAAGTTGATGACACAAATAATGTCACCGGTTTCAACGAAAAGCCTCAGGCATCTGGAGGAAGAATCTCGGGTGGATTTTTTGTGTGTGAACCAAATGTTTTTGATTACCTTGAGCCACGCGAAGATCTTGTGTTTGAAAAAGAACCAATTCAGAAAATTGTGCACGAGTCAAAGATGACTATGTACCCCCACGACGAGTTTTGGCAATGCATGGATACTTATCGCGACTGGGAGTTGCTCAATCAAATGTTCAAATCTGGGAAGGCTCCATGGGTTCGCTCTTAGAAGCAGTCGCAAGCTTCAAGGGAAAGCGCATCGTGGTTACTGGCGACACGGGGTTTAAGGGATCTTGGCTTTCGTTATGGTTACATCTTGCTGGCGCAGAAGTTCACGGTTATGCATTACCAGCTGAATCTGAACAAAGTCACTTTAAGCAACTTGGTCTAAAAAAACTTATCAAACACAAAGATGGCGATGTTCGTGATTCTGAAAGCCTTAACCGCTTTATGAAATCTGCGAAACCTGAAATTGTTTTTCACCTTGCAGCACAAGCATTGGTTCGCCGCTCATACGCAGACCCAAAAACTACCTACGACACAAATATCGGTGGCGCAGTCAACCTGATGGAAGCAGTTAAAAATACTGATTCAATTCGATCACTGATTTTTGTTACATCCGATAAGTGCTACAAGAATAGGGAAGTTCGAGATGGCTACCGCGAAACCGACGAATTAGGTGGACGCGACCCCTATAGTGCTTCAAAGGCTGCGGCTGAACTTGTTTTCTCTTCGTTTTTTGATTCATTTTTATCTACTCGAGAAAATTTCGGCGCAGCCACGGTCCGTGCCGGAAACGTAATCGGTGGCGGTGATTGGGCACAAGATCGAATTATTCCTGACTGCATTCGTTCGCTTTCAACAAATCAGCCGATCGTGTTGCGATATCCGAATGCCACTCGCCCGTGGCAACATGTTCTAGAACCACTCTCTGGATATGTTCAACTCGCCCACTACCTAGGTGAGTCACCGAAATCATTTAATGGTGCTTGGAACTTTGGCCCAGATGAGTCCGATGCCTACAGCGTCAACGATGTTGCGAAACAGGCTGTGAAGGTCTGGGGATCTGGCGAAATAAAAATTGACACACCGGCTACGCAGATGCATGAAGCCGGACTTTTGCATCTGAATTGTGACAAAGCAAAACAACAAATGAGTTGGAAACCGCGTTGGGATTTCTTACAAACAATGACAAACACGGTGTCGTGGTATCGCGAAGTCAATAACGGAAACTCAGTCAGAGAAATAACTGAATCTCAAATTAACCAATATATGGAGCAAACAAAATGATCGATGGCGTAATCATCACCCCCCTATTACAGATCGCTGACGAACGGGGCAAGGTAATGCATATGTTGAAAAGCACCGATAAAGCCTTTCAATCTTTTGGCGAAATATATTTCTCATGCGTATTTCCTGATGCCGTCAAAGCATGGCACTTTCACGACAAAATGATTCTCAACTATGCAGTCCCGCATGGGCGAATTAAATTTGTGCTCTACGATGATCGACCCGAGAGCCCAACAAAAGGTGAAGTGCAAGAATTGTTTCTCGGAGAAGAGAACTACTGGTTAGTAACAGTTCCACCAAAAGTATGGAATGGCTTCAAAGGAATCGGAACCGAGATGGCTATCGTTGCGAATTGTGCGGGTATTCCACATGATCCGACAGAAATACATCGGCGTGAGCCAGCCGATCCACACTTTCCATATAACTGGCAACTAATTCATCGATGACCAAGAATGTCCTTCTAACTGGCGGGTTCGGAACACTGGGCGGACGAATATCAGCCGACCTTTCTAAAAACTCCGAAATCAATTTGCGATTGGCGTCAAGACAAAAGCGTCAACCCCCAAGTTGGGCACCAAAAGCCGAAGTCTGTGTAATTGATTTTGAAAATCAAGACTCGATTAAACAAATGCTTCAAGAAGTCACACATGTGATTCATCTAGCCGCGCTAAACGACTATGAATGTCGTGCAGAGCCGCAATATGCCCAGTTAGTAAATGTCGAATACACGCGTCGAATTGTCGAGCAAGCCAGCGACATCAAAGATCTGCGTTTTATTTATTTTTCAACTATCCAGGTTTACGGAAACAATCTGAGTGGGATGATTTCAGAAACGTCACCGACTGACCCTCGAGATGCTTATTCGCAAACGCATCTCGATGCAGAACAGATAGTTGAACGCGCGCACAGTGTGCAACAACTTGAGGGAGTCAGATTGAGGTCGGCCAACGGCTTTGGTGCACCAATGTCACCGGATGCCAAAATCTGGCAGATTATCGCCAACGACCTTTGTCGCCAAGCAGTTGAAACAAAAAAATTGACACTCAAATCGCATGGGCTGCAGTTTCGCAATTTTGTTCCGTTTACTGATGTTTGCTCGGCAGTTAATCATGCACTTCAACTAAACAAACAACAAATTGCCGATGGGCTGTTCAATGTTGGTGGCAGAAAATCTCTGCAGATAATTAAAATCGCAGAGCTCGTTGCAACACGATGTGAATTTGTTTTAGGTTTTAGGCCGAAAATAGAAAAACCGAACGAAACTCCAGACTCTGTGCCACCTGCGTTTGAATATAGTTCAGCCAAACTTCTCGCAACAGGGCTCAATCTAAATTGTGATATTGAAAAAGAAATAGATTCGTTACTGCAAAGCTGCAAAAATTGGTTTAAGTTTCAAAACTAATATGACCACCAAGCCTTATGTTTCGGTGGTGATACCAACTTACAATCATGCGAAGTTGTTGAAAAAGGCGCTCAATTCGGTTATTGCACAAACATTTCAAAACTGGGAGGCTGTCGTTGTAAATAATTTCTCAACTGATGACACTATTGAAGTTGTAAATTCTTTTGCCGACCAGCGAATCAAGCTTTTTAATTTTAGTAATAACGGTGTAATTGCGGCCTCGCGTAATCACGGCCTGAAAGTAGCAACCGGAGACTTCATCGCGTTTTTAGATTCAGATGATGTTTGGTATCCAAACAAACTTCAAAAATGCTCTGAACTAGCTTTGACAGGTGATCAGTTTATTTGTCATGGCGAACTGTGGATTAACAGTGATCTGACACAACGCACGGTGATGTACGGCCCAGCTTCAAACGCGACCTACAACCGACTTTTATACAAAGGAAACTGCATCTCAACTTCAACAACTTTTATTGCCAAGCCATTAATTGACTCTGTTCAAGGCTTTGATGAAAATCCAGAAATTGTTACAACCGAGGACTACGACCTTTGGTTACGCCTTGCAGCCAAAAATCCACAGACTTCTTTTATCCCTGAAGTGCTGGGCGAATTTCATCGACTTGCCAACAGTGCAAGTAGCGGTGTCTTGAGAAATTTCGCCGCTGAACTAATAGTTTTGAAAACTCATTTCAGCAGACAACCCCAATCGATTATGAATAGGCTTCGCATACGCCACAGGTATGCGATTGCTCATTACGGGGCCGCCAGACAATTAACTACTCAACCGGCTCAAGCGATTCGACTGTTCGCCCAAGCCTTTAGGTTGTCTCCATTTTTGATAAAAATCTATCTCGGCACAGCGATTACGCTTTGGCGTGCAATCACCACAACTCAAAGCCCGAAGGGCTAGCAACAAAATGAACCTGTTGAAATATCGAGTGGCTCAAGTTGTTAGCACTGCCAATTTGGTTTCTAGGAATAGTAAGAAAGATTTACGACGAGTTTTGATGTATCACTCTGTGGTCAAAAATACAGAGTCCGCATTTCAAAATTCGGATATCTATTCAATTTCTGAAATTTACTTCACTAGTCACGTTGATTTTTTGGCGCAAAACTACAACTCCGCCGACCGCAAAGTCGTCTCACTTGAAGATTCGTTCTCGTCGGGCGTCTCGGTCACTTTTGATGATGGGTATAAAGACACCCTGACAATTGCTGCGCCACTTCTATGCAAAAACAATCTTCCGTTTCATGTTTTTGTTACACCGGCAAATGTGATCTCGGGTGAAAATAGATATTTATCCGAAACCGAATTGGTGTCTCTGAGCAAACTACCTGGAGTGACTATTGGTGCTCATGGGTTCTCACATCAACACTTGAACACTCTGCAAACAACTGAAATCACTTATGAATTAAAGTCAAGTAAAGATTGGCTTGAGAACTTGACCCAAAGAAACATCACAACGATGAGTTACCCGCATGGCGCATTCAATTCTCAAGTGCAAGAAATTGCTGCGTCGGTCGGGTACCTTTACGCCGCAACTAGTAGTTGGGGTTGCTACCAAGTCGGGGTCAAACCACTCGAGATTCCACGAATTGATGTTTGGAATCTTGATAATCAAACAACACTGAAACAGAAGTTAAATGGTCAATGGGACTGGATCGGTAAATTATTATCACCACTTCAAGCGACAATTAGATAATGATTCTTTTCATTTTTCAAGCGCTGCTCTTAGGTGTAGTGCTATTGCTATTCGCCAGGCGCTTTGGTCGTTACGACCTGTACCTCACATTATTTTCAGCCGTTTGGGTGCTCGCAGTAATCGTGATTCGATTTATTTACGGTGTTGATCATGCAGCCTTCTATTCAAGCGACCAAGGCACTCAGATCGTTTTACTAAATCAGTTCATTGATCAGGGTGTTTCCCTTTCGCTGGACAGATTTATCAGTGGTCGTTACATTGTCGTGGCACCAGTTTGGCTTTTAAACATAATCGGGTTTGATGCATTGCTAGCTTTTAAATTCTTCCAGGCGATTTCTCTACTCTTCACTTACAGAGTTTGTTCTGACTTCATCCGCAGTCAAGAGATACAAATCAAGTTATGGCACGCTATTTTGTTTTCTGGACCGCTTTTCATTTTTTTATCAGCACTTGGTCTTCGAGACTTACAAATTGTTCTTTGTGTTTCGTATTTTTATTTGGGACAAGTGCCATCACTTCGGTTCGTCGCTCTTGGAGTTTCAGCCTTACTTCGGCCACACTTAACAGTCGCACTTATTTTTGCCTGGCTGGTCGGTCAGTGGCTTAAGCGACACCCTTTAAAACGAGCACCACTTGCTCTAATTGCAATCACAATTACAGCTTTTGTGGCAGGTGGTTTCGGATTCGCCTTAGGGGGTTTCTTTAAGTATCAAAACAACTATGTTTCGCCAAAGCTCTTTACGCAAGATGCATGGTGGAGATTTTTTGCAAATCTTCTAGGGTTGCAATTTCTGACCTTTGGCAGAGACGTCGTAAGACTTACTGTTCCACAGTTGCTTACTCTGAGATTATTCTTCGTTGACACTTTTATGATTCCAATTTTATTTATAGCCACACTGTTGAATAATAAACTTGCATATTCGGCACTCAGAATTGAAGTGTTTATTTCGTTCGTATTCTTTCTTGGGTTGGTCTCACAAACTAACTTCAACTCATCGCGCCAGAATCTACCTTTTCTATCAATAATGGGAGTTCTCGCACTCTTGGGGATCTTGCAATCAAGAAAACTGGATACTAAAAATTAATAGCGAGATTGTTGTCAAAATAATCGTTAAAGATAAGTACAGCGTTTATGATTCATTTATAACAATATGAAAATTCTCTTGACTGGCGCAACCGGCTTCATCGGTACCCAACTCGTTCCAAAACTCGAGAAGTCACATGAGGTAAAAATTCTCGATGCACGGCAAGTCAGTGACACCAATTCGCAGTGGCACCACCCAGTTGATGAATGCGAAGTACTTATCCATCTGGCTGCACGAGCACATGTGACCAGCGACGGCTCAAATTCTCAACATGACTTATACCGTTCAACTAACTCACTTTTAACTTCACAACTTTCACAACGATTAGCGCTAGGCAAAGATAAGCACTTTATTTTTATGAGTACTGCAAAAGTGCTTGGTGGCTCAACTAAAAAAGACGCACCGTTCAAAAGCAATGATCCACTTATGGCGACAGATCCATACTCAAGTTCTAAAGGAGAAGCGGAAAAAGAATTGCAAGATCTTTGTAGTCGAACCACACTCAAATACACAGTCATTAGACCGCCACTCGTTTACGGTCCGGGGGTAAAAGCAAATTTTCTGTCAATGATGAAGTGGGTCAATGACCAACGACTTCTGCCACTGGCGAATACTCAAAATCTGCGAAGTTTCGTCGGCATTAGAAATCTCATTAGCCTCGTTGAGACTTGCGTGACAAACGACAGTGCGCAGAATGAAATCCTGCATGTTTCAGACAACCACGATTTATCAACAACTGAGTTACTCCAGATTTTGGCTGAAGTAATGGGCAAGAAGTCTCGCCTGGTGTCGTTTCCACGACCAGCTTTGCGACTTGCAAGTCAAATTATCGGCAAACCTCGAATATACGAACAACTTTGTGGTTCGTTTCAGCTAGATATTTCACAAACTTGTGAGTTGCTTAAATGGTCGCCGCCATTCACGGTCAAACAAGAACTCGAACAAACAGTGACATGGTTTAACTCAAAACCTAAATGAAATTTCTAATTCTCACTGCAACAATCACAATAAGTTTTGGACTTACTCAATTAGTACGCAAAAGTGCAATCAAACGTAATAAATTCGATATTCCAAATGAGCGCAGTTCGCACAAAAATCCGACTCCGCGCGGAGGTGGTCTCGCGGTAGTTGCTGCATTCGTTTTTGGTTTGCTCGCACTTCTGGTTCGAAGAGACATAGACACAGAGTCTTTTTTTGCACTTGTTTTGCCCGGGTTATTCGTCGCCACTATTGGTTATCTCGACGACCTCGGTCACTTCACTGCCACGCGCTTACGACTAATCGGCCACTTCGTGGCTGCGGTAATTGCAATTTATATTTTGGGCGGTTTACCGCCAATGCCGTTGTTTTCGACGACTCTTGATATCGGACTCGTCGGCAACATAATTGCAATTCTGTTTCTCGTCTGGATGTTAAACCTATTTAACTTTATGGATGGAATTGATTCAATAACTGGAGTCGAGACTTTGACTAGTTGCCTAGTTTTGACGTTTTTTTTATTCAACATTTCTGAAACTGAAATGTGGCAGGTTCCAGCGCTTTTGTGCGGAGCCGTCATTGGTTTTTTGTATTTCAATTGGCCTCCTGCAAAAATTTTTCTTGGCGATATCGGCAGTGGTTTCATTGGCTTTACAATTGGCGTAATCTCGCTGGTCATCGCAAAAACACAACCCCTCATAACTTGGGCCACGATCATCTTGCTTGGAGTATTCATTGTTGATGCAACTGTGACGTTGATTCGTCGCTTAATTAATAGACAACAAATCTCAAAAGCACATAGATCACATGCATTTCAACATTTAGCAAGTAGCCCAGACCGACACCTAAAAGTCTCGTTATCAATCGCCGCAGTAAATATATTTTGGCTTGCACCAATTGCGTGGCTGGTTGCTGATCAACGAATTATGCCAATCGTTGGCGTTGCAATTTCTTACGCACCGCTTTTAGTTTTGGCCATCTATTTCAAAGCCGGCAAAACAGCTAATTAATTTTTGCGAGTGAGTTTTACGAGCGGTATTCGGCGATCAGTCTTCACTTGGTAGTTCGCGAAATCTGGCCAAATTGCGACCATTACATCCCATATTTTCTGACGATGTGCAAGATTTTCTGCATCTTCACCATATGTCATAGCAGTGCAAGTAAAAATTTCTGGGCCGACCTGCAGTGTCACTTCAGGAACTGCGACGAGATTTTCATACCAAAGCGGATTAGTTGGACTGCCACCTTTTGAAGCCACGATTACATAGTCATCACCATCTCGGCCATATATCAAAGCAGTTCGACGACCTACGCCTGATCTGCGACCGAGTGTTGTCAGCAATAGTGTCGGCACTCCACGCCAAATGTGGCCTTCAGTTCCGTTGCTTTCAACATAAGTTTTGATGTGCTCGGCGACAAAACCGGTGGGGCTATCGATAATTTCAGATCTTGACATACGGCTAATACTAACTACACCCCCGTGCCACACTGTGATGATGGAACTAATTATCGGATTACTAGTATTTGTCGTTTTGATTCTCGCTGTGATGGTGATGCGCCAAACCAATAAATCAACTTCGCTACCTATAAACCCACAAAATTTTGATCAGGCTGCGTTAGTTGATGCAGTACGCACAGCCGTTGATGCACAAGTTGGTAAAGCTACGCAACAAGCACTTGAAAATGTCAACTCTCAGATTGACCGCACGTATCAGGCGCGCACGCAAACTTTGACAACAGAAACAAAAAGTCTTCTAGACCCAGTCGCGACACAAATGAATGAACTTCGTAATGCTGTAACTGCACTGCAATCGAACTACACGAACACAGTTGGTGTAACTCAAACGATCAGCAAGCAAATTGATTCGCTGAATCAAACGACTTCAGCACTTCAATCAGCACTCAAATCGTCGAGCGCCCGAGGCGCATGGGGCGAACAGCAATTGCGCAATGTAATTGAACTCGCTGGCATGTTGCCGTATTGCGATTTTCATGAGCAAACAACCGTCACCAGCAACGACAAGACGCAACGCCCGGATGCGGTAATTAAATTGCCAAACGATGGCTGTGTAGTAATCGACTCAAAGACACCACTTGATGCATATCTCAGAGCACAAGAAACATCAGACCCGACGTTACACCAACAACTGCTCAATGAGCACGCCAAAGCACTTGCGGGCCATGCCAAAGTATTGGCTGATAAGAAATATTTTCAACAGTTTGATCGCACACCCGAATACACGATCATGTTTATCCCCGGTGAATCATTTTTGGCTGATGCGTTGCGCGCTGACAGCAGTTTGCTCGAAGTTGCGATGCGTAGTCGCGTCTTGATCGCTTCCCCAGTTAACTTATTGGCGCTTTTGCTGGCTGTTGCCAAAGGTTGGCAGGCATTTCAGATCGCCGAAAACGCCGAAAAAATAGCCGCCATCGGACGCGAACTATATGAGCGCGTTGACATCGTGCTCGAAAGTGTCGAAAAAACTGGACGCGGTCTTGAAACTGCAATCAGTGCATACAACAAGATGGTCGGCTCAATTGAAGGTCGAATGTTGTCGACACTTCGTAAATTCAAAGATGTTGGTGTGACATCTTCAGAACTCACAGAAATTTCAAATATTGAGTCAGCGCCACGTCGGCTTGCAGCGCCGGAACACACGAAAGAACTTGGCATTTGATTGGTTTGTCAATCAAATAATCGCTAACATTACCTCAATGATTTCTGCAGTTGTCTGGCACTGGTGGTTAGGGGCAGGTCTATTGATCGCCGGCATCGGCGCAGTTTTGAGCCTCGTTGCGGGTTATGTCAAGCAAGTTACCGCGCTGAAGTATCCAAACCGTCGACAACGACAAGCACAAAAATAACCTAACTGGGCCGATGACCGCCCTACTTGTTCAACTAGAAAAACATCCTCTAGTTATTGAATTGCTTGCAAAGTGTGATTTTCCGTCAGCGGGCACAAAAATTTCATGTGCGGTTTCGGGTGGTCCAGACAGCATGGCGCTTTTAGTGCTCGCAGTTGCTACGGGATGCGAGGTAACAGCAATCCATGTTGACCACGGTCTGAGAACTGACTCAGAAAACGAATTTCAAATTGTAGAAAATCTTGCAAAAAGTCTTGGCGCAAATTTTATTTCAAAAACAATACGGGTTGAGCCGGGCACCAATCTTGAAGCTCGCGCGCGCGCCAGTCGATTTGAAGTTATGCCGCACGATGTAATGACTGGACATACTGCCGATGACCAAGCAGAAACAGTTCTGATTAATTTATTGCGCGGTGCCGGATTGGCCGGGTTGGCTGGAATGCAACGCAATCAGCGGCACCCAATCTTGGCGCTTCGCAGAACTCAAACGCATCAATTGTGTCGTGAACTCAAAATTGAAGTTGTTGAAGATCCAACAAACACGGATCCGAAATTTCAACGGAATCGAATTCGTCACGAGTTAATCCCGCTGATGGATGTAATCGCGCAACGTGACGTGGCAGCAATACTTGATCGTCAAGCCGACTTGTTTCGCGAAGATTCGATGCTGCTTGACGACTTGGCCAAAAAAATTGACGTAACCGACGCAAAACTTCTTGCTGTTGCCCCGGTTGCTTTGGCACGTCGCGCAATTAGGCAGTGGCTTACCGAGATTTACCCACCAGATGCCGCGACTGTTGAACGGGTCTTAGAAGTTGCTCGCGGCACAACTTTGGCTTGCGAGATCGGCTCGAATCGCGAGGTGCGTCGAAGTCAACAGCGCTTACAAATCTTCACAAAATAATAAAAACAAAAACACCAGCCCAATTTGCTGTGGTAAAGTTACCGCTTGATGTTGGTCGTTTCTCAAGTAATTGGCACATCTGAAACAAAGGTTTACTGATGCCACCAAAACTTCGCGGTAAATGGGCCCTGGGTATCACGCCCCGTAATCTGACTTGGATCATTAAAGACAAACTTGCTGTCTGTGAGCGTCCTGGTGGATTTGGCACAAATCACCGAAGGGTCCGGCGTCAAGAAGAGATCATCTGGTTGCGCGAAAACGATTTTGGATTTGTGATTTCAATCAGCGTCGCGCCACATAATTTACACAGTTACGAAGAGTTACAAATGCCTTATAAGCACCGACCGATTGCGAACTCTGACGAGTTAGACCAATGGTTAAAAGCGTTTTATACCGAACTTTCGGTGCTGATTCAACGGGGTCTGAAAATAATTGTTCACGCTGAAGAAGTAAGCGAGCGGTTGCATGGGTTGATGGGCGGATACATCAGATGGTCAGGCTTGGTCGATGACTCGGCGCAGGCAATAATTCTTACTGAAAGAATTGCTGGTCGTCAGTTAGATCCAGATTCTCGCGAACTAATTCTTCGCGTACACGAACTTCGTTAAAATTAAATTTCGTTCAAAACGATTTTTAACGAATAACCGACTCTAAAAGAATGCGCGGTGCCAAGCGCATCGCAGTTGTCGCACTTGACTGTGGCATTTTGTTGCACTCAGATTCTGCAATTGATACATATTCAAGTGCAGTTTCGATTGCACTTGCGATGCCCGAATTAGAACGAACAATTTGTAAAGCTTTATCTCGCTCATCACTCGTAAACGGCTTACCGAGAAGATCTCTCAACTCAATTGCATCAGTTGAATCTGATGACAACGTCAACAGAACTGGCAATGTGTAAACACCTTCTTCCATGTCATGGCCGGCGCGTTTGCCGAGTTCGCCATCAGTAGCAATTACATCCAAAATGTCATCAACGATTTGAAACACCATGCCGTATGCAGAACCGTAACTTGTTAATGCGTCAACAATTTTTCGATCATGCCCAGCAACGATTGCACCAATACGAGCAGCTGTAGCAAACAAAGACGCAGTCTTACCTTCGATACTGACAAGATAAGACGGGATTGACCTTGACACATCATAAGTATGACGAAGCTCTTCGATCTGTCCTTCGCAAAGTCTGCCGATTGTCTGCGCCAACAAAGTTACGACTTCAGTTCCGAGTGCAGCCGAAACCTCGGAGGCTTTTGCCAACATAAAATCCCCTGCGAGAATCGCTTGCAAATTTCCCCATCGTGCATTCACTGTGTCAACGCCGCGCCTTGTCAATGATTCATCCATCACATCGTCGTGATATAAAGAACCCAGATGTACAAGTTCGCAGGCAATTGATCCTTGAATTACTTCGTCACTAACTGGTGATTCGTTTCCGACTTGAGCAGCTGCGATTGATAGAACTGGTCGTAATCTTTTACCGCCTGCAATTATTAAATGCGAGGCAAGCTCATTTAAGTGTGAATCTTTTGTCTGAACCGCATTGCGTAATGCAAGATCAACACGATCGCGATCCAGGGCCATAAACGGCAGAGAGAGCAAAGGCGACGCGGTGGCCATATCCACAGGCTAGGAGAAGTGCCTTGTGAAACTGCGAACTTAGCGTCGCGCGTCACATCAACAAATCTTTCACAAATATGGGCGTCGTAATCCGCCACACACTCACCGATACACTTTAAGAAAGGTCACTGACGCATAAGGCGGTCAAAGTTGTTCGAACGGTTTACAGATAGGGCACGCAGGGTCGTTGTTCTCGCCCAAGAAGAAGCTCGCCTGCTCAATCACTCATACATCGGCACTGAGCACATTCTGCTTGGTTTGATTCACGAGGGTGAAGGTGTGGCAGCTAAAGGTCTTGAAGCACTTGGCATTTCACTTGAAGCAGTGCGCGCGCAAGTTGAAGAAATAATCGGTCAGGGCGGATCATCACCATCTGGCCATATACCTTTTACCCCTAGAGCGAAAAAAGTTCTTGAACTGTCGTTGCGTGAAGCTCTTCAACTCGGGCACAACTACATCGGCACCGAACATATTTTGCTTGGCTTGATTCGCGAAGGCGAAGGAGTCGCTGCACAGGTTCTTGTCAAACTCGGTGCAGACCTTGGTCGAGTTCGCCAGCAAGTAATTCAACTTCTAAGTGGATACCAAGGCCCTGGTGGCAAAGCCGAAGGCGAAGCACCTGGCGCAAAAGACACTCCTCAAGAAAAAGGTGGCAGCCAGATTCTTGATCAGTTCGGTCGTAACTTGACCCAACTTGCCCGGGACAAAAAACTTGACCCGGTTATTGGACGCCAAAAAGAGATGGAACGCGTTATGCAGATTCTTTCTCGACGCACGAAAAACAACCCAGTATTAATTGGTGAGCCAGGTGTAGGTAAGACCGCGATTGTTGAAGGTCTCGCACAAAAAATCGTCGCCAATGAGGTTCCTGAGACACTGACCAACAAACAGTTGTACACACTCGACCTTGGCGCACTCGTTGCAGGCAGTCGATATCGCGGAGACTTTGAAGAACGCCTCAAAAAAGTTCTCAAAGAAATCAAAACTCGTGGTGACATTATTTTGTTCATCGATGAAATTCACACACTTGTTGGTGCAGGCGCCGCTGAGGGCGCGATTGATGCTGCGTCGATTCTCAAGCCAATGCTCGCTCGTGGTGAACTTCAAACAATTGGTGCAACAACGCTCGACGAGTTTCGCAAACATTTCGAAAAAGACGCAGCACTTGAACGCCGCTTTCAACCAGTAAAGGTTGATGAGCCGTCAGTTGCCCACACAATTGAAATTTTGAAGGGCATTCGTGACAAATACGAAACTCACCACCGAGTGACGATCACCGATCAGGCGCTTGTTTCGGCTGCAAATCTTGCCGATCGTTATATCTCTGATCGCTTCTTGCCAGACAAGGCAATCGATCTAATTGACGAAGCCGGAAGTCGTCTGCGGATAAAGCGGATGACTACTCCACCAGATCTTAAAGAAATTGAAAACAAAATCAACGATGTTCAAGAAGCGAAGAAGAAGGCTGTCGAAGAACAACGATTTGAAGAAGCTGGTCGTCTACGCGATCAAGAGCGAACACTGCTTGAAGAGCGATCACAAAAAGAAGTTGATGTCAAGGCCCAAGGCATCGATCTTTTCGACGAAGTTAGCGAAGAGTCAATCGCTGAAGTGTTGAGTATGTGGACAGGTATTCCGGTGTTCAAACTCACTGAAGAAGAGACCGCCAAATTGCTCAACATGGAAGGCGAGCTTCACAAACGAATCATCGGCCAAGAGAACGCAATCAAAGCAGTTAGCCAAAGTATTCGTCGTACTCGCGCCGGGCTCAAAGACCCGAAGCGTCCAAGTGGTTCGTTTATTTTCCTCGGGCCAACTGGTGTTGGTAAAACTGAACTCGCCAAAACACTTGCCGAATTTCTATTTGGTGATGAAAACGCACTGATTGCACTCGACATGAGTGAATACATGGAGAAGCACACAGTCAGTCGCCTTGTTGGTTCGCCTCCTGGATACGTTGGCTACGAAGAGGGCGGTCAACTTACCGAGGCTGTTCGTCGCAAGCCGTTCTCGGTTGTGTTGTTTGATGAGATTGAAAAAGCACACCCTGACGTATTTAATACACTGTTGCAAATTCTTGAAGAAGGTCGCTTGACCGACGCACAAGGTCGAAGTACAGATTTCAGAAATACAGTTCTGATCATGACTTCAAACCTCGGCACGCAAGACTTGCGCAAAGCAAATGTTGGTTTCGGCAAAAACGATGAAGCACTTTCATACGCTCGAATGCAAGAAAAGGTCAACGAGGCGCTCAAGGTTCAATTCAAGCCTGAGTTTCTCAACCGAATTGACGAAGTGATCGTGTTCCATGAACTTGCGATGGCTGAAGTAGTGCAAATGGTTGACTTGATGAGCAAGCGTTTGACCAGCCAACTTGAAGGTCTTGGACTCGGGTTTGAACTCACAGAAGCCGCCAAGGGTCTTCTTGCCAAGCGTGGCTATGATCCACAACTCGGCGCACGACCACTTCGTCGAGCGTTGCAACGTTTCATCGAAGACCCTCTTTCAGAAAAGTTGCTACTAAAAGAGTTTCATGCAGGTGAGATAATTGTTGTCGGCGTTGAAGACGATCCTGAAAACAAAGATGAGCAACGATTCACCTTTAAAGCTGTTGAAGGCTTTGTTCCACCGAGTGCGGTAGTTCTCGCTGGCGCCGGTGACGCAACACCATCTACAACCGAGTGAGTCAAAGCGTGCCAAGCGCGCGTCGCCGACTCGCATACTTGCGAGTGTCTCTAGGTATTTTCGCAATTTTGACGCTCACTGGGTGTCAAGTTGATTCTGTAGTCACTTTAGATGTTGGGCAAACTGGGTCTGGAATATTAACTGTGAGCATGACGGCTGATAAAGAAATTGTCGACCAAACACCACGCCTGCTTTCTGCGTTTCGATTCGAAGATGCCACTGCTGCAGGCTGGGTAGTTTCAGGACCCAACGTCACAGCCGATGGTGGCATCCAAATATCGATCAGTCATGGTTTTAATGATCTTGACCAAGCGACTCAATTATTTAATCAACTTGGAAGCACTAGCGGCCCATTTAAACAATTTTCAATTACGCGCAAGGGAAGTCTTAATAACTCGACATATAAATTAGACGGCGTTTTGCAAGTTGATGGTGGTCTTGCGGCGTTCTCTGATCCTGAACTTTTAAAAGTGCTTGGCGCTGAGCCATTCGCTCAAAATCTTCAACTCGCAAATACCGAACTTTCTAGTGCAATGAAGATCGATTTTGTCGCGAAACTTCCCGGCAAAACACAGCAATCGACTGGAACAGTCACCGAAAATATTGTTACTTGGCAAGTACCACTTGATGGCAGTGCGATATCAGCGACGTATACGTCAAAGAACACAGCAATAAGGGCAATTGCCGCCCAATTTACATCGCTGTTTTTTAAATTTCTTCTTGTGCTTTGGATCGTCGGTATGGCGATAACAATCGTGACGATTGCATACAAGCGCAGAGATGAACTCCGCACACCCACCGAATAATGTTGATCACGAAATGGTAAAACTCCGCACCGTATATAGATGTACCGACTGCGGCGCGGCCGTTCCTAAATGGGCGGGTCGATGTGGCTCGTGTGGCTCATGGAACAGCCTTGTTGAAGATGTCGAAGGTGACGATGAAATTATTTCAATCGCAACCGGCATGGCGTTGGTGCCAGCTGGCATACCAAAGCCGATTGACTCATTAGACGCAACAATTTCTGAACCTCAAACAACTGGTGTTGAAGAACTCGATCGAGTGCTTGGTGGCGGGCTTGTGCCTGGTTCTGTCACTCTCTTGGGCGGCGAGCCAGGCATCGGCAAATCAACTTTGCTGTTACAACTTCTCGCTGCATGGTCTGGTCGAACTCTTTATGTCACGGCCGAAGAAAGTGCCCAGCAAGTGCACATGCGTGCCGAGCGCCTCAACGCAATCAAACCAGATTTATGGCTCGTTGCAGAAATGTCGCTAAACAACATCATCAAATCCATAGATCAAGTTGAGCCCCAACTAGTCATAATCGACAGTATTCAAGCAATCGCCGACCCGCTGTTGAACTCTGCGCCCGGTTCAGTTTCACAAGTTCGGGGTTGCGCGCATCGACTTGTTCAAGAGGCCAAGGCCCGCGATCTGCCAATCATTTTGGTTGGTCATGTCACTAAAGACGGTGGGCTTGCTGGGCCGCGTGTGCTTGAACATGTAGTTGACACTGTGCTGTCATTCGAAGGTGAACGTCATCATGCATTGCGTTTGTTGCGTGCAGTCAAACATCGTTTTGGTTCAACTAACGAACTTGGCTTATTCGAAATGACCGAAATGGGTTTACGTAGTGTGCCTGACGCCAGCAAATTATTTTTAGCAGACCGCCGAGCAGGTGTGCCTGGTTCAATCGTTGTACCAGCACTTGAAGGGCATCGACCGTTACTAGTTGAGGTACAAGCGTTGACCAACCTTTCGCCATCACATGTTTCTCCGCGACGGTCGGCCCAAGGTGTTGACTCGGGGCGACTAGCGATGTTGCTTGCAGTTCTTGAGCGTCGCGCCAATGTCAACCTCTCACAGCACGAAGTCTTTGCGTCAGTTGTCGGTGGTGTCAAACTTGGTGAGCCCGGCGCAGATCTTGGTTTATGTTTGGCTCTTGTTTCGGCATCTACAGATCGACCACTGGCCGAAAACTTAGTTGCGTGCGGTGAAGTTGGCTTAGCCGGCGAATTGCGCCAAGCCAGCAACACTGCACGCCGTTTAGCCGAGGCGGCACGATTAGGTTTTACTCGAGCGATTATCCCGGCGAGCAGTGCTGTCGATATAAATATTTCTGGCATCAAACTTGAACCAGCACACACAGTTGCAGAGGCTTTAGCACTTGCAGGTTTATCAATCAACTAGCGTTAAACCAATGCGAAGCGTGCTGATCGTGCCAACTTATAACGAAGCCGCAAACATTGAACGATTTTTATCCCAAGTTCGCACAGACGCACCAAACATTGAAATCTTGGTAGTTGACGACAACAGTCCAGATCAGACAGCAAAAATTGCAGAAACTACGGCTGCAAAACTTGGTTCAATAAAAGTGCTTAATCGCACTGGCCAACGAGGTTACGCCGCGGCTAGCCGTGATGCGATGCGTGCAGCCATCGAAAGCGGCTACGACGTGATCGCGACGATGGATGCCGATTTTTCGCACGATCCAAAAGTTCTCACAAAACTAATTTCATTAGTTAATTCAGATACGGCACTTGTTATCGGCTCAAGGTATGTGCCAGGTGGCGGTGTTCAAAATTGGCCACTATTTCGTCGGCTACTTTCAAAGTGGGGCAACTTATACACGGCGTTTTGTCTACGCCTAAAAATAAAAGATTGCACTTCAGGGTTTCGTGCATATTCGGCTTCCAGCCTCAAAAAGATAGACCTCTTAAACCTGAAAGCAGATGGCTATGCATTTCTTTCTGAAATGGCATTTGTAATCTCGCGCAAGAAACTCGGCTCAATAGTTGAATCACCAATTGTGTATGTTGACCGAGCATTCGGTGAGTCAAAGATGAACACTCGAATCATGCGCGAGTCAATGGTGCTAGTCACTCGCTGGGGTTTCGCACTCCGCACCGGCATCGGCCGCAAACACCTACCGCGCTAGTAACACTGGCGACCCACTATTTATTTGGCTATATAAATTGACAAGTTTTTTAGATGGTTGACTATTCGCCCATGAATCGGCTTTCACCGCTCGCTCATATGATTGCCATTCTCCACGCGCACCAGCGAGGTCTCCGCGCAAGGCGTGAGCTCGCATTCGCAATGCAATCAATTCTTCGTGAGCACCGAGAACTTTTAATCCCTTTGCTGTGGCCCAAAATACACCCTCAATTTCGCCTCGTTGAAGATCTAACTCGCCGGCCATCGCCGAGGCGGTAATTATGTTGAGCACTAATTGCGACGTGATTCCTTCGGCGTCAGGCCATAAATAACCAGTACCTGAAAAAGGCAAATCACGAACAAGTTCGAGACCGCGATGTAGTTCGTCAATTGCCTGACTTGGCGCAAGTTCTTGGGCCCGAGCGATACACGATTCAAGAATTTCACCGTCGCTAATTATTGAGACATGAAATGGCAATTGATCATTAAAAGTTCTTGGGAGCCACTCTTCGCTATTTGAAATTAGATGTGTCTGATTAAGTGCTCGCCGTGCATCTGAAACCACATTTGTAAACGTTGCATCAGCCACATTGACTTCCCATAATGCGGTACGTGCCGCACTTCGCGTTGGGCGAGCTCGGTGACTCGTAAGCCAAGCCAATAATTCTTTAGTTTTTGATTTTTCAAAATTGATAATCGTGCCATCAACTAGTTGAACATCAACTGGTCCAAGAGTTCGCACCATTACATTCCAACTTTGGTCTCCGCGGTGCGTTCGTTGCGGATGTGATGTAACCGTTTCGGATTCTGGCGACAAAACACGATCAACGTCTATTAATAGTTCAGTAATTGCAGTCGCTTCATTGATTAGTAATCCATATGGCGTGATCACAAGATTGTCTGCGAGCAACCGCCACGAACCAGTAGTTGCTTGCAAAACTGCAGTCGCCAAGCTCGTCGCCGAACCACAGACAATTGCACAATTATTGGCAAGTAAATGATCGATGTCAAATTTGCTGATTTTTGAATCACTAAATAAAACACAATGTTTAGGACAATCTTTAATGATCTGAATTGCTTCTTGGATTGTTGAAACAACTTCAACTTGAGTAAACACTGCATCCACTGGATCGCCAGCATCTAGTTTTCGCAACAATATCGGTTTAATTTGTGAGTTACTAGCGAACAATGTTGTCGCAATCAGCGCACGAAATATTGCAGATGATTGAAGTGGGTCATCAGTGCAAATGTTGATCACAGATTGTTCACCAATATCTACAAGAACAATTTTTGAACTGCTGACACCCAAGGGCACGAAAATTGGGCTAGTCGAATTTGCTTGCAGATAAGTTGACTCAAGTTGAGGTGATTTGACATCAAGAGTTGCGCGAAGCGCCACTTCGGTTCGCACGGCTGTTGCTGACGGATGACTTAGCCTTGAATTGATTTGAAGTTGGCGAAGATGGCCCCCACGGCGTTTGCCGATCTCAAAAATCAAACCTGCCACCACTACGGCACATGACAACATAGAAATCAAATCTTGAGTCGGTTGCGAAGTTGGCACCGATTCTGGGTGTGCATCTAAATCAGCAACGACCTCAATTGTTGTCGCCCGCGCAACTTGACCCCGCGAAATAAAAAAAATACTTGCTAGCCCGAGAACTGTTATGAACAACCAACTTTTTGGCACAAACGAGTCACTGTGTGAGAACCGAAATGCAAAATATCTGATTAAATCAAACAAACCTCGACTCAGAACCCAAACTAAAACTACCGACAAAATAAACAGCAGAATAGCTATGCCTAGTTGTTGTTGCGACAAATTGAATAAGTTGCGAAGACTTATGGAGTTAGTGATGCTCATTGGTCGCGCGGTTCTACTCGCCGAGTAACGCTGATCAAATGATCTCTCGCCCCAAACAACTTCAATATTGACATCTCGATAGTTTGCGAAACTGTCACAGATACAGAATTTGTGCTCGTTGAAATGTCTCCAGTTAAATTATTGTCGTCGAAATATCGCAATGCTGAACGATGCGCCGCTTGTTGATCAATTTTTGGAGTACCAGTACGCAGTGATGTCAGTTCTTGTGCCGCTAAGCGAGCGGCGTTTTCAGCATGATCCGCCAAAGTTAATCGAGCAGCAACTAATCGTCCACCGTCGACGCCCAACCCAGCACAAACAATAAAAGTCATCAAAAGACCAACTACGAATGCTGTGACAACACCATCCTGAGAATCTTCAAATTTCTTAAAATCAACAAAGTTATCGGCCTTCATGTATCGACTCGCCACCTATCTATCACTTCAACAGACGATGCGCTCACAACTCGAGGACGGGTGCCAAGGAGCGACAAGTCCTGACTTTTGATTTCACAACTAACTTTTACTAATACTGCAGAGTCTTGGCCCTGGCTTATGACGGTAGTTTCAATATTTGTTTTTGTACAGGATGTGCCACTTATTTTTAATGCACGCTCGGCTATTTGGATTGCTGTCGACTGTATTTGTGAGCGGCTACCTTTTGACGCAGCTCTGGCGGCTTGATCTGCGGCATTTCTAACTTGGATTAGCGCCTCAGAAGCACGTCCTGCATAAACACCAAATAACACCAAAATCATTAGCAACGGCGTAAGTAATACCAGTTCAACAGTTACTGATCCTCGTTGCGAAATCATCGTTCATCTTCTGGGACAAAGTCTTCTAATGGTTCTTCGCTTCCGCGTTCAACTGACGATGGGAAAAACATCGCCACATTTGGCACTGCGACACGCACTCGCATCACAACAAAGCCATCATTGACCGTGAGAGAAGGTGTACCAACTAGTTGAGCGCCAAGTTCAGCCGCAGTACGCGTCGCTGAATCAATTGCCGAAACTATTTCTCCGTCTGCAGATGCAGCAATCGACGCACCTTTAGCGGCTGAAAGAGTTGCGATATGCGCAGAATGCATAAACAACATGGCTTGAACTGCAATAAGTAGCAAAGTCAGCACGATTGGTACGGCAATGACAACCTCTAAAACGGTGTCACCCCGATCAATCGTGCTGCTTGTTGTGGTCATCACAATAATTTCGCTGGCTGAGATAATTTCTTATCTAGCCGAGGTTCAGTGAATTTGCCTTGTTGGTTACACGACTGGTGATCGTTGCCCCAACTGCAATCGCAAGAGCAATTAGTGCTGCAGCCATGACGACTGTTGTCGCACTGACTTCACCCCGCTCGCTATCACTTTGCACTGAAGCCGTGAACCGCACCCAGTAGTACTGCCAAACATTTCTCATTGATGACATATTTCCCCCGTTTCGTTTTGTATGTTGATATTTTTGCTAACTAATTAACTAACTAACTCATTAATAAGCTCATTAATAAGCTCATTAATAAACTGTGTGAAAAATTGCATGAATTGGCTTGCTAAAAACTGCCGAGAACTAAATGAACTGCTGGATAACCGATCAACGCAATGAATGCAACAAATAACAACACCATCGGAATTCCCATCCGCTCGGTCGCGGCTTGGGCTTGTGCTTCGATTTCGCCCATATGTCGATTGCGCAACGAGTCAGCTCGCGCTGAAAGAGAAAGACGAATACGCGCACCGTGTTCACCGGCGAGTTGCACGCTTCCTGCAACCTCGGCAAGTTCTGGAATATTGTACGCATCACCAAGATTGCCCAGTTCGACCCATGGTGACCTTCGTGCGCTTCGCGCTCTTGTCAAGGCATCACGAATCTCAACAAATGACCAGCCGTCTCCTGCGTCAGCGGCCGCAATCAAAGCTGTTTCGGTACCCGCTCCACCTGCAAGCAACACATTGGTGAGATCTAAGTAACTTGAAAATGCGTGTAGAAAATCTTGGCGCCGACGAGTTGCTTGCACTCTCACCCGACTATCTGGAAGAAAGAAACCCATTACTCCGGCACTCACCAAAATTACAACGCCAATCAATTTTGAGATACTGACACCAGTTAGATAGAAAAACATGTTGAGTCCAAAACCTGCCAGAACACCAACAAATAACGACGTGAGCTTTTTCACTACCATCTCAGAAGCTTGATGACCGACAACTGCCAAATCTGCACGGTGTCTTTCTTGAGACCGGCGCACCAACCACACCATCCCTTGTTCAAATTGTTCGTGCACGAGCTTCGCTTTACTTGACAACACGCCTGGACGTATGACGAAGAAAAGCCCAAGACCACAAATCACGCCACAAACCGTGATGGCAATCACGCGTTAATTATTTCTCGACGGCGGATGAATCTTTGCGGAGTGACAATTCGTGAAAACTGGTCAAGCATTATCAGTGCAACCCCGAAAACAATAAAGATGCAACTCAGCATTACTTGTCCTTCGAGTGACGAGTAAACGCTTAAATAATCGCGATTGAATATAACCAGCAACGCAACAAAGCCGATAACGACAAATGAAATAATGCGCACTGAACTTCGGGTTCTCGCTCGCCCGACCCAAATGCGGGTTCTCATCCGGCCTTCTTCACGGGCGCATTGCGCAAGGTGACCTAGAAGCTGAGCGATATCGCGAGCTTGATATTTCGTCGCTGTGATCAGAGCAGCGGAGACAAAATCGGCGATCGGGTGGTCAACTTCATCGGCAAAGCGTCGCAAACCGTCACTTAGTTTTCCGTACTGAATTTGTGCACTTAGTCGACGAACTGCGACCGAAATAGCAAGCGGCGCATGATTAGAAGTTGCGACAATCGCTTGTTCTAACCCGTGTGCACCCGCCAAAGTATCTCGGAGTTGTTCTGTCCAAGTCGCAATTGCGTCAGCCAACCCGCGCTCGTCGCGACGTAGACGCTGTTTAGATTTGAGTGCTGGCACCGCGATGAATACCAAGCCCAGAACTACTGCAACCAAAAGCCAGCGAGTAATCAGAAAAATTACAACGCTGAATATTGGGGCGATAATAACGTTTATTGAGCGACTTAAGTTTGCTTTCTGGCTAGCAACTTTTGTTTTTGTCTTTACCTTTCCATCACGTATCGCGAGAAACACAACAAACACGCCAAGGCCAGTGGCAGCGCCACAAAGAATGCACACGAAGAATATGATCATGGCAAACACGACTCTTCGTCATATCCAAAAGTTGAAAGCAATTCGCGTGTTGCTTCACGCAAGGGGAAAGTTCGTAAAAGTTCGCCCTGCGAATTCAATGCGAATATCTCATTTGAAATTATATTTGCACCATCGCAATCAACGACTTCACGAACTGAAGCCACTCTACGATCGTTGCCCGTGCTACTTATATAGATAACAAAATGAAGAGCACTTGAGAGTAACAAATTAACTGTGTCAATTGGCAAGCCAGTCGAAGCCATTGACACATATGCGGCAAGTTTTGGAAACACTGAACGAGTTGAGTCTGCGTGCATCGTGCACATTGAACCGTTATTGCCCTGGCTCATCGCCATCAACATCGGAAATGCTTCGGCGCCTCGAACTTCACCGACAATTACTCGGTCAGGATCCATTCGTAATGCCATTCGCGTCAAATCGGCAAGTGTTATTTCTCCTTGTCCTTCTACATTTGCTGGTCGTGATTGCAATGAATCGTGGTCGGGATGCAGGTGTTCAAAGTGATCTAGCCCTAGTTCGTAGGCATCTTCAATCGTCACAAGCCGTTCAAAGACTGGAATCTCATTAATTAGCGCACGCAACAGAGTTGTTTTACCTGAGCCAGTGCCGCCAGCGATGACTATATTTCGACGTGCACGCACGGCAGCCGCAAGGAAATCTTGTAATTCGGGGGTGAGCATGTCTCGAAGTTGTAATTCTTTGAGACTCGAAATTTCAAAGCGGTGACGGCGAATGACGAGACTTGGTCGCAACGAGACATCCATCGTTGCAAACAAACGCGATCCGTCTGGTAATTGCATATTGAGTTCTGGAGTGCCGGCATCAAAGCGTCGCTCTTGACGAGACAACCGAGTTGCTGCGCGGCGCACAAGTTCAATTAGTTCGTCGTCAGTTTCAACAATAGGCTCACGCATCTCACGTTCACCATTGCGAAGTTTGACCCAAACTACTGAATTTCCACGAACATGAATATCACTTATTTCATCGTCTTCAAGTAAAGGTTGCAGTCGACCGAGACCGAGAACTTGTGCGATCGCAGCGGAAGTAATTTCAACTTCATCAAACACGGTCAACACTGATCGACCTTCCGAACGTCGTGCTGCAGATAATCGGAGTAATTCGGCGTGCACTGCAGTACGCGCAAAATTATGCTCTTCGTCATTCGTCGGATCAGCCATATTGCGAGCCCGTCGGTCAAGGCGCTCGTCGGCAAGGACGTCACCAAGTCTCGACGCCAAAGCATTTACTAACTGTCTATCTATTGATGATTTCTGCGGATGATCAAGAATTGTCATGGCTTAGCGCCGCCGTCGAGTTGAGAAACAACACCAGCAACTCGTACTAGATAAATTTCGCCAGCACGAGCGATTGCCATTGAAAGATCTAATGAACTCCGAAACGTCACCAGAGCAACATCATTATTATCACTCGTCTGTGTTATCGAATAAATAATTACTTCATCAGCAAACATTGATGGTTCGGTAGATTCGCTGATTGCCAAGTCGGGAACGGTGACGACACGAACGCTGTCACCAACGGCGAGGTCTGCTGGAAACTTACCGATGTCAATAGCCGAACTTGTCAAAGCTTCGCCAGGGAGCAATCCGACGGTTGGGCTAAGCATTGCAGTTGTTATGGGTGATGACGCATTTAAGTTGATCAACATCGTTTGGCCAATAAGTGACTTGGCATTCGCACCCATGACAAATGAAGTCGCGAACGAAGAAGGAACTTCTAATGCAACTAAATCTTGCGCGGTAATCTGCACTCCTCGTTCAAGATTGTGAGCACTGCCGACAACGACGACCATTGAATCACCCGAACGAGATAACAAAATTGCGCCTAGAGCGCCACCACACATCAACACGACACCTATCGCAAGTTCGGGAATACGCCAGCGACGGCGCGTCGAAACTTTCTGATCGACTGAGTCGGCCCGATCTTGTATTGCGCGAGCACGCGTTCTTGTGAGGTTCTCGACAACTGCACTTT
>Ga0209596_1000737_pt1 | contig 29924 bp, 35 predicted proteins | sample M_130807_MF_Meta_FD_187314 | JGI IMG/M metagenome (GOLD analysis project Ga0209596, IMG submission 187314) | Freshwater microbial communities from Lake Montjoie, Canada to study carbon cycling - M_130807_MF_MetaG (SPAdes) (version 2) | ecosystem: Environmental > Aquatic > Freshwater > Lake... | reverse complement strand
ATAACTTTAAAAAAGAAGCAGACATGTTAGTTCTGCACAACCAAGAAATTAAAGAGTTGATTGCAGGTGGTTTGACCGCTGAGCAGATCTCGGAAAGCCTCGACATCCTGCTGCCGCTGTACCGGGCTGAAGGCATCACCCCGACATCTGGCACCCTGATGGCAGGAATACGCCAGTTGGTGGCAGACACCAGATGATTGGATACCGATTCCGCGGCATGCGAGGCACCTACAAGCCACGATCTAGGGCTGACCTAGGCACAGGTAGCCACTCAGGTTGTCAAGGCCTTGTAGGCCGTTTAAATAAGCCTGTCCAAATACCAGACGAACGTATGGATTCTGTACAAGCAGGGGGTATCGCAGCGTGTACCCCATGGACAAGGCCTCTATCCATATGCGCCAGCGTGACCTGCACGATACCGGCTGCGTTGACGGGCGCGGTGAAAAGCGACCCCTTCCCCCCTCCCCCTCACGGTAGCGATAGGGGTGTACCCCCAAAATTTTCCCTACTTTTTCCCCGACAGGGGTTCTCTGTTTTTTTTAACCTGTGAAACAATAACCAAAAGGAGCAATTGAAATGCAAGAAGATCGCGAGATTAAGCCTGGAGAGGGCAAAGCTTGGAAGAACGCTGACAAGACTGAGCTCTGGCACGGTGACTACAAGGGCACGTTTGTCATGCCTGATGGCACTAATCACTTCCTTGATATCTATGTCAACAAGAAGCCTGATGGCGGTGTTTGGTTCAAGCTCAAGGTTGGCAAGCCTAAGAATGTTGCTGCGCCTGTTGCTGCTTTTGCCAAGCCTAAGCCCAAGGTTGACCTTGATGAAGACATACCCTTCTGATGACTAGACCTAAGCAGTCTCCCCTGATCCCGCCGTTGACCAACTGGGGTGGGGTCAGGTCTGTACAGCGCAGGCTGGAGCGCTCAACCACCATCTTGGCCAACAAAGAGGCTGTGGCTTATGCGTTGCTGTCTATGGCAAACACCAAGCTGACAGACATCATGACCTGGGATGAAAGCGGCAATGTGACTGTGAAGAGGTCGAGTGATATCCCTGAGCATGCGCTGAACGCTATCAAGAACGTGCGTGTCAGGACTGACAAGGACGGGGTCAGTACCTTGGAGATTGAGCTCTACGACAAGGTAGCGGTCTTGCGGATATTGGCTAAAGCGTCTGGTTTGCTTGACAACCCGGATGACGGCAGCGAGAAGCCGAGTGTGATTGATATCAATGTTGTTGCACCTAGGGGGGAATCATGAAAGAGCACTTTTGTAAAGCAGAGAGATCAGTGATTGCTTATATGGGCGAATGTAATTGGTGTGGCCAAAGGGAGTGGGTAGGGCTGACTGATGAGGATTTTTATGGTCAATCGGAATTGCAAAGATTGGCGATGAAGTATGCCGAAGTCAAACTCATTAAGAAGAACCATGTGGCGCAAGAGGCAGATTAGACAACTGGAGTTACAAGATGAGCCGAACCAAAGAGATGAGCGACAAGACCGTGCCGATGGCTGGTCTGAACCTAGACTTCAGCGAGTCGCCGGTGATCTACGACTTCATCCAGTCCAAGAACTTTGTTCAAGGGATCATGGGGCCTGTTGGCAGTGGCAAGAGCTATGGCTGTGCAGCCAAGATCTTCATCAAGGCTGTGCAACAAAAGCCAAGCCCGATTGACAACGTCAGGTACAGCAGGTGGGCGATTGTGAGAAACAGCTACCCCATGCTGAAGACCACCACCATCAAGACTTGGCTGGATCTCTTCCCAGAGGGCACGTTTGGCCCCATGCTGTGGACTCCCCCCATCACCCACCACATCCGCTTGCCTGCCCGTGGTGACGCTGCAGGGATTGACTGCGAGGTCATCTTCTTGGCCCTTGATCAACCCAAGGATGTGAGGAAGTTGCTGTCTTTGGAGCTGACTGGCGCTTGGGTTAATGAGGCCAGAGAGCTGCCCAAGGCCGTGATTGATGGCTTGACCCACCGGGTTGGCCGGTATCCCACTAAGCGCGATGGTGGCGCTACCTGGCACGGCATCTGGATGGACACCAACCCCATGGATGATGACCATTGGTGGCACCGCATGGCTGAAAAAGAGAAGATGACTGGCGTGTATGCGTGGAAGTTCTTCAAGCAGCCTGGTGGTGTGGTGCCTGTGGAAGTCGATGAGTTGCCTGAGATGCCAGAGGCCAACGACCACATCTTTGCGTCAGGCAAATGGTGGAAGGTCAACCCCAAGGCTGAAAATATCCACAACCTGCCGCCTGGCTACTACCAGCAAATGCTGCTGGGTAAGAACTTGGACTGGATCAGATGCTACGCAGGCGGTGAGTACACCTATGTGCAGGAAGGCAGGCCCGTTTGGCCTGAGTATCAAGACTCAACCATGTCTGGAGACACCGAGGTTGAGCCCAATGTGCCCATACAAGTGGGGCTTGACTTTGGTTTGACCCCTGCAGCCACCATTGGCCAGCGCTTGCCCAATGGCAGGTGGCTGATCCACCATGAAATTGTGACTTTTGACATGGGGTTGGAGCGTTTTGGCCACCAGCTGCTGGCTGAGTTGAACCAGCGCTACCCCAATCACCAGGTAATGATCTGGGGTGACCCAGCTGGTATGGCGAGAGACGCTATCTATGAGGTTACCGCCTTTGATTACTTGAAAACGCTGGGCTTGAGGGCACAACCTACTGCCAGCAATGACTTCAAGGTGCGCCGTGAGGCCTCTGCCGCCCCCATGCAACGCTTAATTGCTGGCCTGCCTGGCTTGATAGTCAACCGTGATTGCAAGCTGCTGCGCAAAGCGCTTGCAGGTGGATATCACTTTAAACGTGTAGCTGTTGGAGCAGGACAGGAGCGCTTTAGGGATGCGCCAAACAAGAATGAGCACTCACACATTGGTGACTCATTCGGATATCTGATGCTGGGCGGGGGTGAGTACAACAGGATGACCAGGAACCACCAGCTTGGCGGCAGACCTCAATCACAAACAGTTGCCAGCTTGGAGTTCGACATATTCAGTTGAGCTATCAAAGTGCTATCAGCATTGACTAATGTACAAAACTCAATAGAATCTAATGAAATTTGTTAATGGGAGTTTGCCATGGCGCGTAAAGACCGAATGATGATGAAGGAGCACCTCAATAAAGCTGCCGATAAGGGCCGAAAAGGGGACACCTATCTAGCGCACATGACGGGTGGCGAGCTTGTACTTCCAAAAGAGTTTGCCAGTGATCCGCAAATCCGCGCACTGATTGATGCCAAGTTTAAAAGCAACGGTGTCTCAACAGATCAGTACATTGTTGGCCACAAAGAGAACAGCATCAACCCAGAGACTGGCCAGCCTGAGTTTGGGTTCTTAAAGAAATTTGCTGGAACAATTATTGGCGCAACAATTGGATACTTAACAGGGGGGGCCTCTGCTGCAGCTGCTGCTGTAACAGGCGCAAAGATTGGCGCTACTGTTGACGCTACTAGAGCAATCGCAGACGCTCAAGATCAAGCCAAAACGCAGGCTGCAGAAGCCCAGGCAACAGCTATTCAGCAAGCTCAATTAGCCCGTGATGCGGCAGCAGCACAGGCTCAGCAAGCCCGTGATGCTGCAACGATAGAAGCACAGAAAGGCCGTGATGCCGCAGCCGAGCAAGCTAAGCTAACCCGCGCACAACAAACTGAAATTATTAATCAGCAGAGCAAATCAACACAAGACCAGATTGATGCGCAAAAAGCTGGCCTAACAACTAGCTTAGAGCAGGCCCGTCTTACTGCCGCCCAGCAAGCAGAAATGCTTAGAAACCTAACCGTGCAACAAACCGCATCAGCCGATGCCGCTAAAGCGCAGCTGTATCAACAGCAAAAGCAATATGAAGAGCAAAAGCTTTCAATGGAGAAGCAGGCCAAAGATCAGGCCGCTGCACTGGACGCAGAACGCCGCAAGATTGCAGAGCGTGAGTCAGCTCAAATGACCGCTAGACGTAGAGCCGGTAAACGCTCCTTATTGTCTTCTGCCAGGATGAATCCAGAGCTTGGCATTCCATCTGGCGTTGATGAAACAAAGATGAAAACTATGCTGGGGGCATGAAATGACAGATGAAGAGTTTGCCGCCCAACAAGCTGCTACTGATAACGCATTTAAAGCAGAGCAGGCTCGCTTAAACGCAGAGTTTCAAGCGCAAATTAATGCTCAAACAAAAGCAGACGCTGATAACTTTGCAAAAGCCCAAGCAGAAATTGCAGCCATGCTTGCATCTGAACAACAAAAAATAGCTGAACAGGCTGCTGCCTATCGTGCCCAAGAGCTCGCAATTCAAGCTCAAGCCGCTCAAGCTCAAAGAGAAGCAGACATAGCGCAAGCAGAGATAGCTAAACAAATAGCAGAGACACAACGCTTAACTGTTGAAACAGCGGCTAAAGCAAAGTCAGAAATTGAATCAGCTCAGCGAACCTCTTCAGCAAAGATTGCTGGGCAACGCAAAGCTGGTCGCTTTTCAGCAGACCGCTCAATGCTCTCTGGATACCGTGTTGCTGAAACTGGCCCACCAACACTTGGCGGCGCTGGTAATTTAGGCGGCTTTGATGGTGGCCTTGCTGCAACTCAAACACTAGGAGTAGGGTGATGGAGTACGGTACAAACCAGAGCGGCGGCATGCGCTTAACACCAGAGCAAATTCTTAAACGTCAAGCGCTCGCTCAGACGAAGAAGGACGAGTTCCAGCAGCTGTACCAGGATGCCTACGAGTTTGCCCTGCCCCAGCGCCAGCTCTATGGGGTCTGGGAAGGTGGCTCAGTTGGCTCAAAGAAGATGCAGCGTGTCTTTGACTCAACAGCCATCAACAGCACACAGCGCTTTGCCAACAGGTTGCAGTCTGTGGTCTTCCCACCGCAGCGCCGCTGGTGCCGCTTGGAACCTGGTCTTGACATCCCGACAGATCGCAAGCCACAGGCCCAAGCCATCCTTGAGCTTTACAACGAGAAGATGTTTGCCATATTGCGTCAATCAAACTTTGACATTGCAATGGGCGAGTTCTTACTTGACTTGGCTGTCGGCACCGCCGCTTTGATGGTCCAGCCTGGCGATGATGTAAACCCAATTAACTTCATCCCAGTGCCGCTGTTCCTGGTGAGCTACGAAGAAGGCGCAAATGGCCAGGTGGACAACGTCTACCGGCGCATGCGCTTAAAAGGCGAAAGCATCCAGCGCCAATGGCCAGATGCCGAAATACCACCAGACATGCAGCGCCGCATTGCTGACAAGCCAACCGATGACATTGAGCTGCTTGAGGCTTCGATCTATGACGCAAACCGTGGCGACTACTGCTATCACGTTATTGACAAGCACAGCAAGGCCGAGCTGGTCTACCGCAGGCGAGCAGTTTCACCGTGGGTAATCTCTCGCTACATGAAAGTGGCTGGCGAGATCTATGGCCGTGGTCCATTGATGACTGCCCTGCCGGACATCAAGACGCTGAATAAGACCATTGAGCTGCTGCTCAAGAACGCTTCTCTTGCAGTCTCTGGCGTGTACACCGCAGCTGATGATGGCGTACTAAACCCCAACACGGTCAAGATTGTGCCTGGCGGCATCATCCCTGTAGCGCGAAATGGTGGACCACAAGGACCATCGCTCATGGCCCTGCCCCGCTCTGGCGACTTCAACGTGTCGCAGCTGGTGATCAACGACTTGCGCGGCAACGTCAAGCGGATCTTGCTAGACGAATCCCTGCCCCCAGAGAACATGTCAGCCCGATCTGCCACTGAGATTGTTGAGCGCATGAAGGAGCTGTCTCAGAATTTGGGCTCTGCCTTTGGTCGCTTGATCAACGAAACCATGATCCCTGTGGTCACCAAGATCTTGGAAGTCATGGATGAGCGCGGCCTGATTGATCTGCCGCTGCGGGTTAATGGTCTTGAGGTCAAGGTCTCCCCCACTTCACCGCTTGCCAATGCGCAGGCCATGGATGAGGTCAACGCTGCACTCCAGTTTGCCCAGCTAACCAAAGAAATGGGTGTCGAGGGCCAGGTGGCCGTCAAGTACGGCGAAATGATTGACTACTTGGGCGACAAGCTTGGGGTGCCTGCAGCCCTAAGAAACAGTGCAGCTGAGCGAGTCTTTTCAATTGAACAAAAACAAGCCCAAGACGCTCAAGCTATGGCGGCTCAGATGGCCATGCAGCAGCAAGGTATGGCGCCACCTGGTCAGCCTGGCCAGCCTGGTCAGCCAGCCCTGCCAGCACCAATGGGAGCAATGTGATGGATTATGGAAATAGACCAGATGGATCGCCAAAAGGCATGGGCTTTTTTGGGGAACTCAAACGTGCAGATGGGAATATATCTACAGAAATATCGGTAGGTGTTGGAATGAATGGCAAGCAAATGGATATCCCTTTGATAGTCCCAACTCTTAATAGAAAAGAGCTGAATTACCTTTTAAATACAGACATAAAAGGCAAAAGCTTTTTTAGCAAAATGCCGCCTTCCATTATGGACAAAGCATATGAGCATGCAAATACACGCATCAAGTCAAACATGTCTCCATTTGCTGGGCCAGATGAAATTGTTGAGGCTCCAATTAAATGAGCTGGGATGAGTTAGACGCAATTGGTCAGCCCACAGATATCCGCGAGGTTGCTCAGCAGCGTGATGACTTAGCCAGGCTGTGTCTTCGCGTGTTTGGTACCGAGGACGGCCAGAAGCTCCTTGAGTGGTTTCGCGCCGTTTATGTAAATGTGCCCATCGCCGTGCCTGGCACAGACCCGGCCCATGCTTTCTTTGCTGAAGGGCAGAGAAACGTGGTTCGGGACATCGAGGCGCGGATTAATCAAGCAAGGAAAATATGACTACAGAAACCGAAACCAATGTTGAGCCCAGCACCGGCCTACTCGACAGCGTCCAGGTCGCAGACGAAAGCAAGACAGAGAATCCACAAGCTGTCGAAATTAACCACAAAACGACCACAGCAAGTGACGTTGCGCCAGGTATTCCTGGCACACCTCAAGTGCGCCCTGACTGGTTGCCAGAGAATTTTTGGAACCAAGACAAGGGTGAGGCCAACATGGAAGCCATGGCCAAGTCCTATACCGACTTGCGCAAAGTGGTTAGCCAAGGCAAGCACAAGGCCCCAGAGGGCGGCAAGTACGACACTAGCGTGTTCAAAACCCAAGACGTTGACAATGACTCGCTTGCCAAAACGTATGTTGACTGGGCTCAAAAGTACGGTATCAGCCAGGTAGCTTTTGATGAGTTGGCGCAAAACGTCAATCAAATGGCTGATGTAATGGCAGGCCCACCTATAGACACGCAGGCTGAGATGAAGTCTCTTGGCCCCAATGCCAATGCTGTGGTCAACGGTATGGTGGACTGGGCAAGAGGTCTGGTTAACAAGGGTGTTTGGAGCAAAGACGACTTTGAAGAGTTCAAGATTATGGGCGGCACAGCCCGTGGACTAGGCGCTTTAATGAAAGTGCGCTCTGCTTATGAAGGCCGGGTGCCAATTGAGGTTTCACCGATGGAAGGTGCTCCATCTAAGGAAGAGCTTTACCAAATGGTCAGCGATCCAAAGTACAAAACTGATACCGCTTATCGCCAAAAGGTTGAGCGGATGTTTAATCAGCATATTGCCTAGTTGTTTTTTAGCAGATTAATTTTGTTGCCATTTGACCCAGTTTCGGCTGGGTCTTTTTTATTTAAACGATCCATTTGCATTTTGTACAAAAACCAATACAATCGCGATTAAGGCATACCAGGCAACTGGCCCCTAACCGCAGCGGATGCTGACGATTGGCTGGCGCTACCAGCAAGCAATCGGCCCTGAATTACAGGCTTACCGGCGCGAGAACCCTGTCTTTTCATAACCGAATGAGGTATCCAAATGAGCATTTCTTTAAGCAATGCCTTCGTTACTCTCTTCGACGCGGAAGTCAAACAAGCCTACCAAGGTAAGGCAATGTTGGTTCCGGCGGTTCGCCAGCGTCGTGGAGTAGAAGGTTCAACTGTTAAGTTTCCCAAAGTTGGTAAGGGTGTTGCGACTATTCGCGTCCCCCAAACCGATGTCACCCCTCTGAATGTTACTTTTGGCACAGTCACTTTGACTCTTGCTGACTACAACGCCGCAGAGTACAGCGACATCTTCTCGCAAGCAAAAGTCAACTTTGACGAGCGCCAAGAGCTGGTGCAAGTCGTAGCTGGCGCTATGGGTCGTCGTCAAGATCAAATGATCTTGGATGCGCTTACTGCTTCAAGCACCAGCTTGACAGTTGCCAACAGCATTGGTGGTGCAAACACCAACATGAACATCACAAAGTTGCGTGAAGTTAAGCGCTTGATGGACAAGAACAATGTGCCACCTGATGGTCGCCACATCATCATTCACGGCAATGGCTTGGCCAACTTGTTGTCCGAAACCAGCGTGACCAGCTCCGACTTCAACAGCGTCAAAGCGTTGGTGCAAGGCGAGTTAAACAGTTTCTTAGGCTTTCAGTTCCATATGATGGGAGATCGCTCTGAGGGCGGCCTGGCTATCGACGGCTCACTTGATCGCAGCTGCTTTGCATTCCACAAAGATGCAGTTGGCTACGGTGAAGGCATTGCCATGAGAACTGAGATCAACTACATCGCTGAGAAAACCTCTTGGTTGGTGAACGAAGTCTTCAGTGCTGGCGCTGTTGCGATTGACGATGAAGGTATCGTCAAGATCACCTGCCGTGAAACTTAATCAAGGAGATTGACATGGCTTATTCATCTACTGGCTTTAACGCAATTGGTGGTCAATCTAAGGCTGGCAATGCACCCGCTATTTATACCTACACAAGCACTGACGCACAAAGTGTGATTCGCGCTTCTGGGTATTTCAATACGATTGCATCCATCCTCAAGGTTGGTGATCTGATTTTCTGCTACTCGGCAACTGGTGGCACACCTGTTATGTCCACAGCTTATGTGAATTCAAACACAGGTACTGTGGTTGACATCACTGACGGCGTGACAGTTACTGCAACCGATACTGATTAATCAGCATCGATAAAGTTGGGCCAGCCACTGAGCATTCGGGGGCTGGCCTTTCTCACATTGAGAGGTAATCATGGCTTCTGGCGATACTGGAGTTTCAATCTGTTCTGATGCCCTGTTGATGCTGGGTGCCAAAGCCATCACATCTTTTAATGATGGCACTGATGCGGCCAGCGTATGTGACCGCCTGTACCCCGATATTCGCGATTCAGTATTGACTACCTACCCGTGGACATTCAATACAAAGAAGGTGCAGCTGGCTCAGCTGATCACCACTCCAAATTCTGTCTGGCGCTACGAATATCAGCTGCCAGGCGACAGGCTTGGCACCGTAAGAGCTGCCTATGCAACCTCAGCGCAAAACGCCTACCCCAACAAAGACTGGGAAATCCAAGAAGACAAGCTACTGACAAACCTGCCTGCTGTTTACCTGGACTACCAGTACAGCTTGGGTGAGTTTGCAATGCCGCAATACTTTGTGCAGCTCCTTAAATACATGATGTCTTGGCACCTAGCTTTGCCAATAACCGAACAAGCAGACCGTGCCCAATACTGGCAAGGTGTCGCTGTGGGTGGACCAACTGAAAATGGCCGTGGTGGATACATGCGTACAGCGATGAATATAGATGGCCAAGGTACACCAACCCGCGTAATTGAAGACTTCAGTTTGATTGCAGTGAGGGGCTGATGCCACGCTTTGTTGACATCCAAACGAACTTCAGCACGGGTGAGCTTGACCCCTTGTTGAGGGCTCGCATTGATTTGGCTCAATACAACAACGCCCTAGCCAAAGCCACCAATGTAGTGGTGCAGCCACAGGGCGGGATACGCCGCCGACCAGGACTAAAGCACATCATTGAGCTGCCAAACACCAGCACCGAGAGTGCCAGCAATGGTGTGCGTTTGGTGCCGTTTGAGTTCTCTGTGGACGACAGCTACATGCTGTGCTTCACACACAACCGTATGTATGTAATCAAAGACGGCGTACAAATAACAGCCATCAACGCTGGTGCCAATGCATATCTGACCACCACGATCACAAGCGCAATGCTGAGCCAGCTCAACTGGACTCAGTCTGCAGACACCATGTTTATCGTCCACCCTGACTTGGCCCCTGTCAAGCTTGTGCGGGGCGGCACAGATGCAACTTGGACCATCAGCACCGTCACTTTTTCCAACATCCCTAAATATGCGTTTACCCTGGTAACAACAGTCCCAACTGCTGGCACCTTAACGCCAAGTGCTGTTGCTGGAAATATCACACTGACCTCTGGAAGCGCTGCGTTCAGCGCAGGCAGTGTGGGCCAGTACGTCAATGCAAGCCCACAGGGCCGCGCCAGAGTCATTCAATACATCTCAACCACTGTTGTGAAGGTAGTGACCGAATACCCGTTCTTTGACACCAGTGCCATTGCACAAGGCAGCTGGGAGATTGAGTCCGGCTACGAAGATGTGTGGAGCAGCGGCAAGGGTTGGCCACGCACAGTGACTTTCCATGAGGGCCGTCTGTACTTTGGTGGCTCCAAGTCCCGCCCATCCACCATCTGGGGCAGCAAGATCGGCATCTTTGATGAGTTCATGCCGACAGAGGCATTTGATGATGACGCTGTTGAGGCAACCCTAGACACCAGCTCACTTAATGTGATCGTAGACATGATCTCTGGGCGTGACTTGCAAGTGTTTACAACGGGCGCTGAGTTCTATGTGCCCCAGTCAGGCACTGACCCGATCACACCGCTGACCTTGACGTTTAAGGGCGTGAGCCGTAATGGCATTAAGCCTGGTACAAGGGTTCAGTCACTTGAATCAGGCACGGTCTACATCCAGCGCCAAGGCAAGTCAATCAACGAGTTCCTGTTCTCAGACACCCAGCTGACCTATGTGACGCAGCGCATCTCTTTGCTGTCTGGCCACTTGCTCAAGGCTCCAACCAGGATGGCTTTGCGCCGAGCTAACAGCACCGATGAGGGGGACCTGCTGTTAATGGTTAACGATACAGACGGCACAATGGCTGCGTTCTCCATTATGAGATCTCAGCAGATTACAGCGCCATCAGAGTTCATAACCGATGGGCTGTTTAAAGATGTGAGCGTCGATGTGACTGACATCTATGCGGTGATCAAGCGCACGTTTAACAGCGTAGACCGCTACTTTATTGAGCTCTTCAGCTTTGATCGGTTCACTGATTGTGCGTTTGTGGGAGGTGCCGCAGCCACTGCCACTAGCTTGCCACATGTTGCAAAGGCACTTAACGTCATTTGTGATGGTGTGCCCCAAGGCAACGAGACAGTAAGCGGTGGTGGCTCTGTGACGTTTGATCGCGCCAGCACAACCAGCTACGAGGTTGGCCTGCCCTTCACGGTCTACGCCAAGACCATGCCCTCAGAGATCAAGCTGCAGACGGGAAGTCGCATTGGCTTTAAGAGGCGAATTGTTGAAATCAATGCGCTGGTGGACAACACCCAGCACCTGGCATTGAATCAGAACCCTGTACCTTTTCGCACATTTGACAATTTATTGTTGGACTTGCCAGAGCCCACATTCACCGGCAGCAAACGCATCAATGGTGTGCTTGGCTACAGCCGCGAGGCAAGCATTGAAATTTCACAGAGCTTGCCGCTCAAGATGACCTTGTTGGGCCTTGAGTACAAGATTGCTGTGAGTGGGGGGACCTAATGGCTGACAGTACTTACACCGACTTTGTTGATATAGCAAAAACTGGGTTTGACATATTTCAAAGTAGCGTCAATACAGCTGCTCCATACCTTGGGCTTGCAGCGGCAATTACTGCTGCTGGAGCTCAAAAGACTGCGGCTATATATCAGCAAGGTTTGTATGAGGTACAAGCAATTGATACTCTGCGGTTTGCACAACTACGCACAGATCAAGACCAGAAATATGCATCAATTCAAGCCGGTAGAAAACTCTTATCGGCTGAGAGACAGGCCTTAAATTACACCATTCAAGGCAACACATTGCTTCGTGGTTTAGAGCAAGCCAATGCAGCAGTGCGAGCCCGTGCTGCAGCCAATGGCATTGTGTACAACGAAGGGTCAGCGGCAGGTGTCCAAGCGGCAAACGTCAAGTCTGTATACCGTGATGTCGGCATGTCAAACCTCAATGCTTTGACCGCTCGCATCTTGGGCTTTGAAGACGCTGGCGCAATGATCCTGGCATCCAAAGAGCAAGCAGACCTGACCATGAGCGCTGCCGAAGCGCAGGCCAACCAGTTGCGCTTAGCTGGAGATTTCAATGTCAAGAGCGGTGGCTTGTTGGCTGGTGCCTCTTTGTCAAAAGGCGTACTCGACTTTGCGTCAACTGTTAAAAACCCATTTGCATAAAAAATCATGGCAGACCTACCACTTATCCAATCAGGCAGAGTCGAGGCGGCAGGCATTCCTGGCGCTGTGTTGCCAACTGTAAATACGCCGCAAGTTGATTATGTGGGCTTAAAGGCTGGAGCTCAATACCAAGGTACTGTGGCCCAGACTCTAGACCGACTCAGTGCCCAGCTTTTTGGTATTGCAAAGACTGCGGCCACTGAAGCTGGCCTGCAGTATGTGGCAGACAACCCGCCAACCCCTGAGCAATTAGAAGCTGCCAAATCGGGTAATGTTGCGCCTCTCAAGCTAGGCGGTACGTTCAGTGTGTACGACCAGGCTGTGCGCAAGGCTCGCTCATTTGAGCTATCAGGCATGTTTGAGATGGAAGCTCGCACCCAGATGACAAGAATGTTGACTGAGGTTGAGCTTGGAAAAACTAACACTGAGCAAGTACAAAACAAGTTGAGCACCATGATGGACGGGTTTAGCAAAAGCCTGTCTCAAGTTGACCCAGAGGCATCCCTTAAATTCAGAGCTACCAGCGCCACCATGGGTAATACCGTACTGGCCAAGGCAGCCGAGTTTGAGATGAAGCGCGAAAAGGCTAACCGCTTGGTTAAGTTTGACGTTGATTTTGACAACAACATAAGCTTGCTTGAGGCGGCTGTGTCACAGGGTTTTTGGGTTGATCCAAGAACCCAGCAAAAACGCAGTATTGAAGATCTGGCTGATGTCTATCGTTCAACGATTACAACCAACTCACTTTTGCTTGGTGACGTTCAAGTTCAAAAACAATACAGCGATAAATTTGAGGTTGCTTTAAAGAACGCCAAGATCAATGCGGTGACCAAGCATTTGCTGACAGATGATGCAGCAATGGCTGACACAGAGGCCACCTTGAAGAACATACAAAGTGGCAATGTTGGCAAGATGTCTGATGTGGTTAAGAATCTGTTGTTGTTTGACTATGCCTCAATAGAAAAGGTTTCAGCCAACTTTATGGTGGCCGTCAATGCGCGCAATTCTGCAGTTAATACAAAGCGTGAAGCCGATAAGCGTGTGAATGAACAAACAAGTATTGATCTGCTGGAGAAGATATTTGTGCTGCCCGAAGGCAATGCCAAGCGCAATCAGTTAATAAAAGAGTTGACTGCTTTGCCAGCTGGTGCCGTACCCATTGGCACGTTAAAAGATTTGCTTGAGCCAAACAAGGAAGGCAACCCTGCCGTTGAGTTTAATTTGTTAAATGGTATCTACAACGGCACTATTAACAACCCGCATGAGATCTGGAGCTTGGTTGGTAAAGGCCTTAATGGCAAGCAAGCGATTAGCGCTTTAAAGCTTCTGAACTCAGAAGATAGGCGTGATCAAGCTGACCTTGATCGTGGCTTGGCCAAGTTGGCAGGTATCCCCACCACTCCAGGCTCTGTCACTGTTCTTGACCCCAAGGGGAAAGAGTTTGCACAGCTGAGGATTTTGCGAGCTGATGCTCTGCAAATTCAAGCACAAGCGGCTATAGATGGGAAAGTCTTAACTCCTCGCATGGTGCTGCAACAAGTCGAAGCCAAGCTGGAAGCAACCCGCAATACTGAGGGCGCAAAGGCTGCGCAACGCACACTTGAGACTGTGTGGGAAAAGAAGGCTGGCGGCAAGATTACACGCGATAGCCTGCCTGCCCTTGAGGGTAGTAAGAAATTTAATGCCAATGAGATCAAAGCAATTAAGCGACTGCTTGACCAAGCAGAAGGAAATCCATAATGGCCTACAGCGCAATTGAAGAAAAATATATATCTGCCCTGACCGCTATTCAGTTTCCTGATGCGCCGGTTGAGCCCGACATGCCAGATCAGTCCATGCCAGGCAGACAGCCAGGGGATGTGATGCTGGCCATGGGTGGCAGCGGAGCTGGACAGGGCCGCACAAATAGACCTATGACCGACATACCAACAGCCATATTAGATCTTGGTGCTGGTGGTTTGCGTGGAGCCACAACTCAAACGCTTGGTTTGCCGGGTGATATACAGATGCTATACAACGGCATTAAGTCTATTTGGAATAGACCAGAAGATCAAAGCAGATTGGATGCATTTGCTAAAGGTTTAAACGAGGGGACATTGTTTCAAACAACCGAGCAGATCGGAGCGCAAAACGAGTTCCGAATTCCTGGCACTGGCATGGCACTTCCAATGCCGCCAGTTATTCCACCAAATGCGCCAGACGCTGCCATGCGCTCAAACACTGCAGTAGTTGGCCAAGCTTTTGGCGAGCTCGCTCCATTGCCAGGAGCTATTGAGGCAGGCATTGCTGGAACAAAAGCGCTTATTAAAGCCACTAAAAATCTGCCTGTTGGTATGAGTATTCAGTCGGTTGGCGGGGCCACCAATGGACTTACGCCGCCAGTATTAAATAGGCAAGAAAACGCAATTATCAGTGCTGGCGCTGGTCGCAAAAAAGCAGTAAGAGATGAAGCAATAACTCTTGCAAAGAACTTAAAGTCAAACTATCCAGAGGCAGAGGGCTGGGTTCCAATTGAAATTGGCAAAGTAGATCAAAAATTTGATAAGGCTGGCAAGTTTGTAAAAGTAGAAGTTGATCCAAAAGCTATTGCCTACGATTTTCATACGCCGCCAGAGGATGTCCCAGTTGAAGCATGGCAAGCCACAATGTCATCGCGTGTATTAGACGAAGTGCAAACTGTTGTTGATCGTGCAGCTGCTGGGGATAAAGCAGCTTTAGATATCCTGGCAGAAGCAAGCTGGTACCGAACCATGCGCGACAGACTTCGCGCAGAGTTTGGGGGCCTTGGTGATGTGTTTGCGGATGTCTTGGGTACAACGTCAGCTCAAACAGATGTGCGCCAAAACTTTAAAAACGCTATAACAGTTCTTAGTAAATTTAGCCGCGGTGATTACGACCAAACACTTGCAGCATACGAGGCAAGAGTTGCAAAAGGTCAACCCGTAGACGCAAAAACACTGAGCGAATTAGATTCTGCTGGACAATTTGATCTGATCAAGAGCGATGCTGGCAAGCTGTTTAATACAAATAGTCCTGCAACCATGGGTGCTTTGTTAGATTTATTCCGAGGAATTAAAGCTGGTGATTCGCCAAAGACTCCTAACTTTACTGGCAATTTAATTGGCTTGACAAGTGAGGCCACTATTGATGTGTGGGCAGCTCGCATGTTGCGCAGACTGGCAGATTTACCCCGCATCCCTCCTCCCGCAGAAAAGGGTGTTGGTGGTTTGCACTTGCCAGGATCCACTTTGTTTGAGCCAAAAGTTAGCGGTGAGTTTGGGTTTGGCCAAGACGTATTCAGAGAAGCAGCAGCCGAGATAAACAAAAGCGGAATTATCAAAAATGTTGCCCCCGCTATTGGGGACCTTGGGCCAGATGATTTACAAGCCGTGGCTTGGTTTATTGAAAAGGAAAAATGGTCAAACAATGGCTGGACAACTAAAGCTGGCGAGGGTGGATCACTTGATTACGAAATGTCCCTTGCTGGCGCAGCGGATCAAGCAAAAGTCACAGATCTGCGTAAAGGAATCAACGCATCATTCCAACCGCCTCCCCGACGAAAAGGTGAGCTGGCTATGGGTGAGCAGGCTTTTCAGTACCGGGTCAACCCTTTACGAGAGCAGGATCTTGCAAACAAAGAACTAATGCGCCAAGACCTTATAAATTCCAAAGCGCCGGTTGATCGTTACGCGCTTGGAATATCTGGCGAGCGACCCAATAAACCCATGGGAAATTACAATCAAGCAGAGTTAGCTGCAGAGTTAGATGATGTAGTACGCAACGACAAGAGCGTTATTTCATATAACTTGGCAAACACATATGGGTCATTCAAGGGTCAGACTGAGAGGGCTTTGAATGCCGAATTTGTGGCAAGACAAGACTTTGACCCTGCGCCGCTTGAGCGTCGCATGATTGAACAAGGCAAAGCTTACGATCAAGATGCGGTCTTTATTTCAAAAGTGGCAAAGGACGGTAGCGGCCCCAATAACAGGCCTGGCGTGGAGATCTACTTTAAAGAAAAAATTACTCCAGCTCAAATGGCTAAGGTTACCGAAAAGCTGCGCCAGTATGGGGTTGATGGGTTTACCTATGTGACCGACATGCGGTTTGGTGATCGCGCAAATTTCCAAGCTTTGTCTACTGGTGCCGAAACTGCAGGCTTAAATGGTTTGCGTTTTCAGTACATCCCAGAGTTTGATGACGCATATAAAGCTGCCAATAGGTCAGAAATAATGGCTGAAAAGCAACGGTTGTTTGATAAAGTGGTAACAGATATAATTGATAGTGGAAACGTATCAGATGCTAGAGTAGTATGGTACGACACCAAAGTCCATTTTAGGAGTGACTACGATGCTTACCTTGGAAGAACTGTTGAAGGAACGGGAGCAGCGCCTGGGAGCCAGCCATCCAGCGGTGCAAATGTTGCGCAACCAAATACAAGCAGAAAAGTCAGGTCAAAGTCTAGAGGGCTTATATCTGACAGGCTCAGTCAAGAAGACTCAGGAACAAGCAAACAAGTAACTGGGGCCCTTCGCGCTCCGCAGTCTGGAGCTAAGTGATGGCCATTCAACCGCTTGACCAACGCCTAAACAGCATCCTGCCAACTGCTGCACTAGCTGCAGCGCCAGCTGACCCAAGCAACCTAGAGCCAATGCCAGGAGCCGCCCAAGATGGTGGCACCGAGATGCCATTGACTGCCGAGCCTGGTACGCCGTCTATGGACGAAGGCGTTCAAATTGCTGGGCCAATGTCGGCTATACGCAACCTTGTAACCAAGCAAGCGCCAAAAGCAGAGAGAGCTTTAGTGCCAGAAGCTGCCCGTGCAGCTGAAGGTGCTTTGCCTGATGCTGCTAAGGCTGGCCGTTACAAGCTGATCCCAGAAGCCGACCAAGCTCTGACCGATGAAATCGCCCGTGCCGCCAGCCGCAGGCAGACATTTGGCATCACTCAGGGTAAGCCTAGTCCTAGCGCTGCTGAGACAGCAGCTGGCGTTCCAGTTGAGCCGTTTAACCTTTCCCGCTATCAGACCGATGATGCCGCCGCCATTGTGGGCGGTGTGGCTGATGCCCTCAACATTCGGACCAAGGCTGTAACCTTTGACGAGATCAAAGCCAAGGCTGCAGAGTCAGGCATTGGCGAGTCATTCTTGACCAGGCTGATCGGCAGTGACGGCAAGATGATGGCCAACGCTGTGGAAACCTACAAAGCGCTTGAGGTGCTTGAGTCCAGCGCCAATGAGTTGGACAAGCTGTTTAAGCTAGTTAACACCGGCATGGCCACTGACTCTGACAAGCTCATGCTGCGTCAACAAATTGCGCTGCATGGCTTGATCCAAAAGGGTGTCAAGGGAGTTCAGACCGAAACGGCCCGTGCTTTGGCTGTGTTTCGCATTCCACGCGATGGCAATGCCCAAGTCATTCGCCAGGTGCTTGACGAGTTTGGTGGGGACGGCGCACTGCAGGATATGGCAAGAAGTTACTTGTCGCTTGAGTCTCGCGCTGCACAGAATGCCATGGTTGAGAAGTCAATGATGTCGGGTGTAAAGGATGTTTGGTTTACTACCTATATCAATGGCCTGTTGTCATCTGGTGTTTCTCATGCCAAGAACATTGTGTCAAACACATTGTTTGGCTTGTATCAAATACCTGAGCGCATGGTGGCTTCTTTGTACAGCAATGTGCTGCCGCCTGGTGTGCGCAGCTGGAAGTCTTTGGTGCCAGGCTCAGAGGCCGAGAAGATTGGCATGGACGAAGCTCTCACCATGGTGCAGTCCTTGCGCAATGGCATTGTTGAAGGTCTGCAGTTGGCCAGCACTGCCTGGAAGAACAATGCTCCCAATGATCTGATGAGCAAGATTGAGATGCAGCGAGGCGGTAATGCGCCAACAATCAGCTCTGGTGCGTTTGGCATTGAGCAAGACAAGTGGTTTGCCAAGGCTATCGACTACTACGGCACAGCGGTAACCCTGCCTGGTCGAGCCCTGCTGACCGAGGATGAGTTCTTCAAGGGTGTGCTGTACCGCATGGAACTAAACACCCAGATCACCCGCAGGGGAAAGACGGTCTACCGAGAAGGCGTTGAGGCAGGCTTGTCTGAGACTGACGCTATGGCCAAGGCATCCCTTGAGATTGAGGGCCTGTTTACAAACCCACCCCGTGACCTGGATGAAGCTGCAATGTTGTTTGCCCAGAAGGGCACGTTCACTGCCGATCTGCCACCTGCATTAAAGAACTTGCAACAAGTGTTTAGCCATCCAGCCCTGAAGGTGGTGGTGCCCTTCTTCAAGACACCGGCCAACATTGGTTTGCAGGTTATTGAGCGCACACCGTTTGCGCCGCTATCTTCACAATGGCGAGCAGAGTTGGCCAAGGGTGGTGTCTACCGAGATATGGCCTTGGCCAAGGTCACACTGGGCTCAGCTTTCTTGGCCACCTACGCTGCACTGTCTGCCGAGGGGCATATCACTGGTCGCGGCCCAGAGCGCAAAGCAGACCGTGAAGCTCTTATGCGGGATGGATGGCAGCCCTACTCCATCAAAGTTGGCGACACTTACTACAGTTACCAGGGCATGGAGCCTGTCTCTGCCCTTATGGCCATCGCCGCCGACTATGCGGAATATGCTAAGCATGAGCCCGATGCCGGCAAAATTGAAGAGGTTTTCTTGGGTGCCACCTATGGTCTGTACGAATACCTTAAAGAGCAGCCCTACCTGCAGGGTGTGGCTGATGTGGCCAAGCTGATTGGCACCAACCAGCAAGGCGCTGTTGATGGCAAGAAGATTGTTGACGGCCTGACCAAACAGTTTGGTGGCTTTGTGATTGGCGGCTCACCACTAGGCCTTTACAGCTCATTGGTAGCAGGCATATCGCGCCTGTCCGATCCCACCAGGAAAGACACAAGAGCAGATCCTGAGTTGCCAATGGGTGTGCGCGGGTTTGTTGAAGCGTTTAACAAGTACAAGTCCCGCCTGCCCTACTTTAATTCTGACCTGCCCGAAGCATTGAACCTATGGGGCGACCCAGTGGTGACAAGCCGCGGCAACCCTATGGAGCTGATACTGCCTACCCGTGTAAGTCCCGCCCAGTTCAGCATGGTTGATGATGCTCTGGTGCGCATTGGCTCACCCGTAGGGATGCCAGACAAGAAAGTTGACGGTGTCGAGATGACGGCCGAGCAATACAACCGGCTGCTGTTCATCTATGGCAAAGAGCTGCCAGCTAAGCAAGCTATCTTAGATGTCATGCTTTCACCAGGATTCACCATTTTGTCGCTGGATGACCAGCAAAGAACTGTTCAGTCTGTTCACAGTAAATACATGCAAGCGGCTCAAAATCAGCTAAAGCAAGAAGATCCTGGGCTGCAAGCAAGAATCTTTGAATTAGAAGAACTGAGAAAAGCAAATGGCCTTTATTACAAGCCCTAAAAAAAGTACAATTTCCAATAGGAAGGATTGAATTATGCCTATCGCAATTTCAAACGTAACGAGAAGAGTCGTATATGCGGCTAGCGGTACTGGCCCGTATGCTTTCACCTTTGAGATTCTGGCGAATACTGACATTGCTGTATACAAAGATGACACGCTCTTAACCTTAACTACCAACTACACGGTGACCATTGCTGCAAATGGAACTGGCTCAATCACCTTGGTAGCTTCGCCTACTGGTGCCACGCAGATCGCTATTGTGGGCAACCGCACCATCCAGCGAACCACAGACTTCGTGACCGGCGGCGACTTCTTTGCCAATACGGTCAATGATGAGATGGATCAACAGACCATCTTTGCCCAACAGAATGCTGAAGGTTTGCAACGTGCCCTGAGCGCACCGCAGACAGACCCCAGCTCAATCAACATGACTTTGCCACGGGCCAGCCTGCGAGCCAACAAAGCGCTTGGATTTGATGCCACCGGCAACCCAGTTATTGCTGACACCCTGGGCACCAACCGTGGCAACTGGGCGGCATCTACGCTTTACTACGTCCGAGACATTGCTAAAGACACAACAAACAACAACATCTGGCAAGTTATTACGCAGCACACATCAAGCGGATCACAGCCAATTAGTACCAATGCTGATGCGGCTAAGTGGACGTTACTTGTTGACGCAGCGGCTGCAGCAACAAGTGCAACAAACGCAGCGACATCTGCCACAGCTGCTGCCGCAAGTGCCAGCAACGCTGCCACCCAAGCATCAAACGCTAGTACGTCAGCTTCTGGCGCATCGACCAGCGCAACCAACGCATCAACTTCTGCCTCAAATGCTGCAACTTCTGCAAGTGCTGCCTCTAGCTCAGCCACAACAGCAAGCACAGCCGCGACTGCTGCTGGCACCAGTGCCACAGCTGCCGCAACCAGTGCCACAGCTGCTGCAGGAAGCGCCTCTGCTGCCTCTACAAGCGCTTCTGGAGCTTCCACAAGTGCCACCAACGCAGCAACCTCTGCTACTGCAGCAGCAGCTTCTGCATCTACAGCGACTACTCAAGCATCCAACGCTTCGACCTCTGCAACAGGGGCTGCAACTTCTGCAACAACAGCTACTACGCAGGCCGCAAACGCAGCCACTTCAGCAACTGGCGCCGCCTCATCAGCTACAACAGCTACAACACAAGCAACTAACGCTGCAACGTCAGCTACTGCTGCAGCTGCCAGCTACGATTCATTTGATGACCGCTACTTGGGCCCACACGCAACAGCCCCAACGGTAGACAATGATGGCAATACTCTGCTTGTTGGAGCTATTTATTGGAACAGTGGATCTAGCAACTTGTTTGTATGGACAGGCTCAGCATGGACAGCCGCAGCATTTACAGCAAGTGGCTTCTTAACTAACGTCAACAACCTGTCCGATGTGTCAAGTACCTCCACAGCCAGGACAAACTTGGGTCTTGGAACAATTGCTGTTCTTGCTGCACCGTCTGGTACTGTTGTGGGCACTACAGACACTCAGACGTTGACTAACAAAACGCTGACATCTCCAACATTCACAGCGCCAGTTCTTGGTACTCCAGCAAGCGGTGTCGCAACCAACTTAACTGGCTTGCCACTGTCTACAGGTGTTACTGGCACGTTGCCTATTGCTAATGGAGGTACAGGTCAAACTACTTTGGCGGCGGCTAGTATTGCCACATATACAGGCACAGAGACGCTTACCAACAAGACACTGACAAATCCAACAGTCACAAACTACGTTGAAACACCATACTCAGCTAACAGTTCAACTGCCATCACGTTAGCACTGACCAACGGCACAGTGCAGATCATCACGCTTACAGGCAACGCAACCATCACTATGCCTACTGCTGTTAGCGGTAAGTCATTTACTCTATTGCTCAAGCAAGATGCCACAGGCTCACGCACAGTGACATGGACAACAGTCTCTTGGCCCTCGGCTACAGCCCCAACAATTACCAGCACTGCAAGCAAGATGGACAAGTATGTGTTTATCAGTGATGGCACATATTGGTACGGCGCTACTGCTGGTCAGAACTACACGGCATAAGGACAAGAATGTTTTCATCTAATCAGTCCAATGTTGCGGCTAGTGTTGTTGCAAATTACATAGAGGAAGTGTTCTCAACTTATCTTTATACGGGTAACAGCTCTACACAGACCATCACCAATAACATTGATTTGTCCACAAAGGGTGGGTTGGTTTGGATTAAATGTAGAACCACTGCGTTTCAGCATAATTTGATTGACACAGTTAGGGGGCCAACAAATAGACTTAGTTCCAACTCCACAGGCGCAAGTAGCAACGATGGTGGAGCACCCTCATTTAATTCCAATGGTTTTACTGTTGTTGCAGACTCAGCGGGTTATACCAATTCAGGTGATACTTTTGCCTCATGGACATTCCGCAAGCAGGCTAAGTTCTTTGATGTTGTCACTTTTACAGCAGGAACTAGCAGCAATAGACGAATAAGTCATTCCTTGGGTTCGGCTCCTGGCATGATTTTATTAAAAGCAAATGAGAGTCGTAATTGGTATGTTTATCACAGGTCACTTGGGCGTGGCGCTGGGGCATATTTAAATCTTACGAATGCTGCTTTTACATCGGCAAATACATGGGGTACATCTGACCCTACTGCCACAGACTTTGGATTTGATGAAGCTGGTTGGGCGACTTCGGGGGTAACGCAAACCGCCTACTTATTTGCCCATGACGCAGGGGGCTTTGGCCTAGCAGGTACGGACAATGTGATTAGCTGTGGGTCTGTTGTCAGTGCTGGAAATCCAACAGAGGTTACGTTAGGTTGGGAGCCGCAATGGCTTCTTATTAAAAACGCAACTAGCGCACAAGATTGGTGGATTTTAGATAATATGCGGGGGCTAATTGTTGAAAATGCCGCCTCCTCTAAAAGATTACACGCCAACACCTCTGCCGCAGAAACAGGATTAAATGTTAGACCTACTGCTACAGGATTTATCAATGGTTCAATGACTTCGGGTGAAACCTACATCTACATAGCCATACGCCGTGGCCCGATGAAAGTGCCTACTACGGGTACGAGTGTGTTTAGTCCGTTTGTTGGTAGTGACGCAAGCACAATTACGACAGGTTTTCCGGTTGATATGCTGTTTGACAATAAGCGTGCTGGTAACTCAAACAACACAGTTAACGCATCTCGCCTTGTTGGTGAAAACGCTTTAAATACATCATCCACAGCGGCAGAAACTGGTGGTTTAACCAGTGCAACTTGGTTTCAAAACAACACGGGATATTTACCAAATGCCCTAGGTACGGGCATTGTGGCGTATGCGTTTCAACGAGCCCCATCTTTTATGGATGTGGTTTGCTATACGGGGACGGGAGTTGCAAGAACTGTGACTCATAACTTGGCGGCAGTGCCTGAGTTAATGATTGTAAAAAGACGCAATGATGTGAGATATTGGGCTGTTTACGCATCACCATTAGGGGCAACAAAATGGCTTGAATTGGAAACGCAAGACCCTGTACAAACAGATACGATGTGGAATGACACAACACCAACAGCTAGTGTCTTTTCAATAGGAACATACAACGGTGTAAATGGCTCTGGTGACACTTATGTCGCCTACCTATTTGCAACCTGCGCTGGCGTTTCCAAGGTAGGCTCATACGCAGGCACTGGGGCAACCCAAACAATCAACTGCGGCTTTGGTGCTGGTGGTGCAAGGTTTGTGCTAATAAAGCGCACTGACTCTACTGGTGGTTGGTATGTATGGGATTCAGCAAGGGGCATGATAAGCGGTACAGACCCATCATTGTTGTTGAACTCTACTGCGGCTGAAGTTAACGCAAATAGCGTTTATGCAATTTCAACTGGATTTCAAATCGTATCAACAGCCGCAGGAATTAACTCTAGTGCAAGTGGTGCAACCTACATCTTCTTGGCAATCGCATAAGGAACAATCATGCAAATCAGAATCAGAGAAACAGGCGCAGTAATGTACGAGGGTGAGTTCCGAAGGCTTAACCCAAGCACATCTTTTCCGCAACAGATCAACGAAGCAACCCTGAATGACTTTGGCGCTGATGTAGTCTTTGAAGGCCCACAAGCCTCTGGCGGCACTGTCTACCAATACTCAGTCTATGGCGGTGTTGAGCAGATCAACGGCAAGTGGTACACCAAGTGGAATCTAGGCCCATCGTTCTTTCAAACTGAAGATGCTGATGGCAATATCACCACTGCTGCTCAGAATGAAGCTGCTTACAAAGCAATGAAGGATGCAGAACAAGCCAAGTCTGTTCGTGCCTCTAGGGATATCAAGTTGTCTGAGACTGATTGGCGCTTTCGCAGTGATATGACACCATCACAGGAATGGAAAGACTACTGCCAAGCCCTGCGGGATGTGCCATCTCAGACAGGTTTCCCTTGGACTATTACTTGGCCAGAGGCACCATGATGACACCACTTGAAGGAAGACTTGATACGCATGAGCAGGTGTGCGAGTTCCGCTACGACAGCATCAACGCTCGACTCAAACGCATTGAGCAGATCTTGATAGGCAGCTGCGCTGCAATCATTGGCATGTTGCTCACGTTGGTGCTAAAGCTGTGATGTGGATCCGATCAGCATTTGCCTCCTGGCAGCTGGCTTGGTCAAACAGATTCAAGCTGGGTGTGAGCTTTACAAGCAGGCTAAAGAGTCTTTTGTTGAGATCAAAAGAACTGCTGATCAAGCTATTGCCATTGGTAAGGAGGTTTCTGGCTTCTGGAATCAGTTACTTGGGTTCTTTGGTAGCAAGCCTAAAGCCCAGGCTGCAAAGCCTGTTGGCAAGTCTAAGAAATCTGACTATGTCTCTGTCTCGGAGACTCAAGTCAAAATTGACATTGTCAAAAACCTCACAGAATTCTTCAGACTCCAAGAACAGTTAGCAGCACACATCAGGGAAGAGGAAGAGAAAAGCAAAAACATCTACGACCCTGACCAAAACCTGATGGAGTCAGCACTCAAGCGAGTGATGGCTCAGCAAGAGATGGACAACTTGGTTGTACAGATACGCGAGTGCATGGTCTATCAGTCACCACCTGAGATGGGGGCTCTGTACTCTGAAGTGTTCAGCATGAGAGAGAAGATTGAAGAGGAGCAAACCCAAGCAAGGCTGAAGCAAGAAGCCAAGAAGAGGCAGGAGTTATGGCTACGCAAAGAGGAGGAAAGAAACTTCCAGCTAAAGCTAGCGTACCTAGTAGCGACTACTACATTCCTCCTGTACCTGTGGTTGTGGCTCCTGTTCGTCAATCGGTATGGGAAGACATAGTGGCCGCAATTCTTTTGTGTTTGTTTGTGGCTCTCTTGCTTCCGCTGGGAGCAATGCTTTATCTGGATATCTTGGAAACAAAGAATGAAGTCAAGCAGGAGCTTGTAAAGGTTGAGAAGCTAAGACGGCAAGTTGAACAACAGCAACGAAAGGAGAAAGACAAATGACTGTTTATGAAATTTGGATTCTGTCTGTAATGCTTGTGGTGCTGGCAGGCTGCGAAGATCGCTTTAGATACCCGTGCCAAAACCCAGCTAACTCTGCGCATGCTGAGTGCAAGCCACCCATCTGTACAGCAACAGCGACCTGCCCTGACCAACTAATCAAACCAGAGAAGGAGACAAAGTAATGCCAACCATTGGATACAAACCAAACAACCGCCTAACACCAGAAGAGATTGAAGCTCGCGTGTGGGCTTTTGTCATTGTGGTGATTGCGCTGATCCTGATCGGCTCATGCTTTAGCTTCATCTACTCTGTGACTTTTGTCACCCAGCCCATGGTTGGCATGGCACCCATTGACAAGGTCTACACCAAGATGCTGAACGACATCATGCTGCTTTGCACTGGTGTGCTGGGTGGCGTGGCTGGCCGCAAGGCTGTTTCTGCTGTGGCTATAGCGAATGCCAAGGCCGAGGCTGTTGACATTGATGAGCCACCCAAGCCATGAAGGATCTTCTTTACGGTGTCTTCGCCCTACTGCTGACATTCGGTGGCGGCTACTGGACTGGCCAGCACTATGAGGCCAAGGCCCAGCAAGAAGAAGTCGACAAGCTCAACACCCAAGCACGGGCCAAGGAAGCGGCGCTTACCGCTGCCGTCACCACCACATCAAACGCACTGAGGTCATCAAATGAAAAAGCAAAGTCTATGGCGCAACAGCGCGATGCTGCTATTACTGCCGGTACTAGTAAGCTGCGGCTCCCTCAAGCGGCCTGCCCCGTACCAGCCAGCACAGATCCCGCCACTCCCAGCGGAGATAACTCAGGAGAAGCATCAGCCGAATCTGAGCGAGCGTTTATTAAAGCTGCTCTCGCCCTGACCGATGAGGGTGACCGCGTAGTACAAAAACTAAACGCATGTATTGGACTCTATAACCAAGCGATTGAATCGCAGAAAGGCATCAAATGAATCTGTCAGCCAATTTTAAACTTTCGGAACTAACTAAGTCGGAAACTGCAACCCGCTTGGACATTGACAACACGCCAAACGAAGAGCAGATTGAATCACTGAAACTGCTTTGCGAGAACATACTGCAACCAGTGCGTGACCACTTTGGTAAGCCGGTCAAGATCTCATCTGGCTTTAGGTGTTCTGCTTTGAACCAAGCCACAGGAGGATCGGCAACCTCAGACCATTGCCGTGGCCAAGCCTGCGATTTTGAAATTGATGGCATACCCAACCCAGAGCTGGCAGAGTGGATAGAAACTAATCTTAAGTACACGCAATTGATATTGGAATTTTGGGTGCCCGGCGGGGATGATCCAAATGCGGGCTGGGTGCATGCCTCATACAACCCTGAGAACCTGAAAGCTCAATCACTAACAGCAACCAAGGTGGCAGGCAAGACAACCTACCTGCCAGGCTTGGTGGCTTAACCCTGCGATGCACCCAGTGCTTTGATGCGCTGGGTGTAGTTGGCTGAGTGCCTGATCCGCATGACACTGTCCACTTGCTGGATGGTGTCTTCATTCAGCTCTCGCAACTGCTTCAGCACCGTCATGCGCTCCCGCGCTGGCCGCTTGCCAGCTCTGGCGGTCTTGTCTGCAAGATCTTCGTAGGCCGCAGCCCACTCATTAATCTCTTGGTGGACTGAGTACGGCTGCTGGCCACCTGGCACAAGCAAAGCAAACCCACTTGGCTCAACTACCCCAGTTGCCTCTGACTTAGGCTCGACCTCAAGCACAACCTCAACCGAGTCTATGGCCACTGGCTCCGGCATGGTCACCATGTCTAGCGGGTTGGCTGGCTTGGCCACTGGCCGCGGCTTGGCTTCATCAGGGTAGTCATTGGCTTCCTCAACGCTAATCAAACCCTTGAGCACATCAGGAAAAGCATCCCGCAGCGCAAAGCCGCGAGCTCGCATTTGCATCATGCGCTTAGGGTAGGCGGTCCAAGGCCCTTGCTTTGCCCACAGACCAGCTCGCTTGGCATCTTCCACGCTGAACTTGACAGTCACAGGCTTGCGACCTTTGCGAGAAGCAATGCACACGGCCACAGGGTTAGGTGTCCCCTCGCCTTCAAAGTACTCTTCAACGTCATCGCAAACAGGGCTGGCTTGCACCAGCGCCATCATGGCATCGCCGTAGACAGATGGCTTGCCATTGATCACAGCAATATTTTGTAGCGCTTGCATGGGTGCCAAGCCCATCTCCATGCCCCACTGCACACAAACCAGGATGTCCTGTGGCTTGCCTTGGTAGGCCTTGGGCACCATGTTGGAATTAGATAGCATCTCGCTAAATTGGATGGCCTCAGTCAAAGTAGTTGGTGCAAAGCCACGTTGATTGGTAGTGGTCAGTTGCATTACTCTTTCTCCTCATCAAGAGCAGCTCTCAATGTTTCCATCACAAGCATTGCAATGCCTTCAACAATCTCGCCTGCCTGTTCAATCGACACATCAGGCAAAGCTTCAAGGATTGCAACAGTTGCTTTAGCGTGGGCTTTCTGAACTTGATTGCTCGTGGTTGTCATTTGGATATCTCCTTGATTGTCAATGTTGACTGGCGAATTGAATATGCTTCTTTTGCGTGGACTATCTTCTCCGGCTGGTATTTAAAAGATCGGACTGGCCATTTGATTACAAAATTGCCAGCCTTTGCAATAGTGAAATCCTTCATAAGGTTTTTTAATTGCTCTTCATCTGCAGCAATCTCCTGCTCAGTCATCTTTAATGTGACCTTTGCATCTGTGATACGCTGCGCAAGCTCAAGTGCTTCGCCATCTAGCTCAATTGCATCCTCTTCTGCTGGATACATGCCCCTTGATTCTGGCCAGCGCTCACCGTCTGCTGGCGGGTAGTAATCAATGCTGCCGGATTTTTTCCAGTGTTCAAGGCGCATCTGGAAGTCAAGGGTTACCTGCTTAATGCGGTCAAGGGTGCCCTGGTGCGGGGCAAACAAGAAGAGCCGCAGTTGGGTGCCGCGGTACAGGGTGGCCAAGCAGCCCCACTTGGCTTTAACAATGTCCATCTGTGCCTGCAGCTGGATCGGACCCCGAAACAGCGGGGGGATCTCTTCTGCATCCATGGCCGTCAGCTTGGCCTCTAGTACCCCCATGCCGTCGAGCTGTATGGAGTCCTGGCCAATGACGTAGATACCGGCATCAATGTCGGTGGTGATCACTTGGCCAAGGCTGTGGGCTGTACCGTCAAGGGAGCAGCACAGGGGCAGTTCATCATGGTAGTAGGCTGTTTCATGCTCTGTCACCAAGTCAGTGAGCTGCAGCCTCTTGGCCGCTTCGCCCAGGATAACTGGCTCAAGGGTATTCCCCCAAGCCATGCTTTCATTGCCAATGTCTGGGCGGGGTAAACCCTTCAGTGCGTTGATTGAGTACTCCAGCTCATCATTAGGGGTCTGGTATTTCGACAGGCCCATGATTGATGGCAGGCGGGATGCAGACATCATTGTGTCTGGTGTGACTTTGTTGACCATTCAATGCTCCTGTGAGTCAATTAATTTGTAGACGCGAATCACACGGGCGTGTGCTTTCGGATGGGTAGCCTCAGTGAAACCTATGGCTTGGAACCGTTTGTTTTTGAACACAGATCCAAGGACGCTGGGGTGCATTCCTTCGGGCAAATCAATGCGAGCTCTGATGTCGTTTATGCAGACGGTTCCCTGTAAATGGCAAACCTCTACAGCTAGTTGTCTACAGCGACTCAGGAACTCTGTGTCTCTGACTTCAAATAGTGCTAATTGGTTATCTCGGATAGATCGTCCGATATCGGTAATTGTTTTCATGGTTACCCCTTACGCCGTCAGCCAGATCACCATCAAGGCAACAAAGCCAAAAAAGTAAATGATTGAATTGACAAAGTAATCCAGATCTAGCTGGCGCGAGGTGCGACCACTTAAAAGCGCTGCTTGCAGCAGCTCTTCATCACGGCTTAATTGGTATGGCTTGCGTGGAATAAACGCCCCACCGATAATTACTTTGCCGGTGTTGTAGGGCAGTTTATTTAAAGATGTATAATCTTTTTTCGCTACACTACGGGTAGTATAGGTGTCAAAATTAACACAATATACATCGTATAAAGCCAAATTAACATGTGGTCTTTGTCCCAATGCGCTGTTCGTTACAACAGCGCCCAGGATGGGGTCATAACGTACTGGCCTATTAGCTAAGCTTGAGCTAAATGTACTCATCAGGTGTCTCCTTGTTTTGAGTATTTTTACAGATTACAGGATTCAAAAGTCTCTGGGTGAGCTTGCGCTACCGGTAGTGGTTGAAAATTATTTATTATTTTTTCTCCATTCTTTCGTGGCCCCTTCCTTGTCGTTGGTTTTGTTGAGTGAATAACGGGCGCTTTCCATCAAAGAACGGGCCGCCATAATGCGCCAAATGTCGCTGCGCTCATCTTCCCAGGCGAGCTTGGTGAGGCCTGCTGAGAGGTCGCTGAAGGTCTTTGCAGCCCACTTGATGTCACTCAATATGAGCACTGGAACGTCTAGGCGGCAGTTAACACCGCGCCCAATGCGGTGGAAAAGCTTGGCAATTTGCTTGCGGTCAAGGTCAAATTCACCCTCATGCGCAGTGTATGTTTTGACTTCTTTTGTTCTCATGGCTTATCCTTTGAGGGGGTTAGTACTTCTGTGTTCAGGTACCCCCCCCCCCCCCCCCC
>Ga0209596_1000736_pt1 | contig 29972 bp, 29 predicted proteins | sample M_130807_MF_Meta_FD_187314 | JGI IMG/M metagenome (GOLD analysis project Ga0209596, IMG submission 187314) | Freshwater microbial communities from Lake Montjoie, Canada to study carbon cycling - M_130807_MF_MetaG (SPAdes) (version 2) | ecosystem: Environmental > Aquatic > Freshwater > Lake... | reverse complement strand
GCTCAATTACTCGAAGAACTTGCAGATCTCTCGGATTGGTTCACTGCAGAACAACCATTGCGAGTGAGTAAACATTTGCTGACAACTATTCACGGGTGTGAGGCGCACCATATGGCTCAACGCGCCGAAGCCTTTTCTTGGAACATCGATACCGTTCGCGGAACAATGGTGCACAAAGCCGTCGAATTATTGCTCAACTGGAAATCAGAGCAACTCCCGAGTCACATTGTTGATGCGGCAATTACTAGTGTCATCAATAATCCACGCGAGAGTGCTTCTGACTTCGTTGCCAGTCTCTCCGAACCAGAACTTGCCGAGTTGCGTGGTGCTGTCGTCGGGTCGCTCACTAATTTTCTTGAATGTTTTCCGCCCCTCAAACCGCAATGGCGACCAGTTGTCGAACACTCCGCTCGCTATGCCATTCATCACGATTCCATCGTGTTTACCGCACGCATGGACCTCGTCATCGGCCTTCCTGGGCGCAAAGTCATCATCGATCTCAAGACTGGGCGCATTACTGCGACACACCGTGATGATTTACGTTTCTATGCACTCTTGGATACCCTTCGTTCGCGTCAACCACCGCGACGTTTGGCCACTTACTCGCTTGATGCTGCGCGTCTTGACACCGAAGACGTTTCAGAAGGAGCGTTACAGGCCGCAGTACGTCGCACATCACACGGCGTGCGGGCAATGGCAGAACTTGTCACAAAAAAGCGAGAGCCATTAAAGCGCACCGGAATGCAATGTAAGTGGTGTCCGCTATTGGACACCTGTGAAGAAGGCGCTCAGTTTGTTCGGCAACTCAGTGGTATTGACGATGACGATCTGTAACAAAACATCACTTGTTGTGCGGAGTCATCATTGCAAGCGGTACACCAATTCCTGCTGCGCTGCGAATAGTTGAAATAAATCTTCCTTTTTGAGTTGCAGCCTTTGGTGGTGAAGCAAGGTCCCCCAGATCGGCAGCCAGTCCGTAGAGATCCTCGATACTTATTGCGATTCCCCATAGTTGGGCAGTCTCTGAAGAAATATGCGGACCAGATACAACCTCAATGATCGTGTTTTCAAGACGGTGAAATGCTTGCATGACTCCGTTGCCTGCGTCACGCACACGGCGCACTTGGGCACCGCACGCATCTTCGATGGCCTTGCTCGTGCGTTCAATGTCTGATGTGTTCACCACAATGTGATCAAGTAATACGACTTCGGTGTCGCCAATCGCTGAACGCAATGGTGGCTGCGGCGCTTGTACAACGAAAGTGGTGGCGATGCCATCGATGCTGCCTTGAATTGTTGGCGTGTCGGGATCGTCAAGCGCAATTGTCCAACTGTGGATTCCGGGCGCGCCGTTATTGCAACGGATCTTTACATTCGAAAGTGCAAATGATTCGTGGTCAGTGTCAATACCGAGGTTCTGCCACGGTTGCGTGGTGCCGCCAATAACAAGTTCGACGAGACGAGCCACGACGAAAAGAGAGGTCTATCGACTAGCCGCGACCCATGTTTGGTCGCTTGCCATGATTTGCTTTGGAACGACGCATCCGCGCCTTTTTCTTCTTCGTCTTCTTCGACATAAGTCCCTGAGGCTATCGGCTGAGATCGCCTTTCGCCCAAGGTGCAGAGGGCTTTGTCAATCTTGGCCCCTAGCCCAGCCTCCAGCGGGCTCGGTTGTCCTTGTAGCGAACGCCCTTGGCGCTTAATCGTGAGCACGTATAGGAGCGGCCGTTTTTGATGCCGCGCATACCCGCTGGGGAACAAAAGTCTCCAACTTTGACCACCACCAGAGGGGCGTTTCGGATTTTTAGAGTTGTTGTGGTCCGGGCTTGTGTCGTTGGTGTCGCTAACGGGGTGTTTCGGATTTTTAGCGTTGTTGTCGGCGCGACTGTGGTTGTTGTCGTTGTAAAAGTTGTTGTTGTCGGTGTCGTCACACTGAAGCCCATGATCCCCCCGGGGGCAACTGGCCATGCCGCGACACGCAGGCCCGCACATGATGCTGCCAACAAATTGCGCACCCGACCAGCTTCGCTTTGATCCATACTCAAACCCCATCTGGCCTTAATTGAAATCCAATCCCCAAGATATGTGCAGAGATACGACTCGAGTGGCGGTAGCCAATTGGATGGGTCTCTGTCTCCCTTGGATTGGTTGACATTGTCTGTCACCGCCAACAGCGTGCGTGAGTCAGATGTGTCATTGGCATACAACTGACGTTGCGCAGTGGTCCAGTTCCATGCTCCACTGTCCCATGTTTCTTTTAATGCAACGACATGATCAATGTCGAGGTCGAGTGGATCAGTCCATTTCCCGCCGTCATATGGCGACACCCAGTCACCCTCGATGACTTTGCATTTATACGGATCTACTTGGGGCAAAGAAACGCTGTCACGTTTGAGAACTTGCTGTCGTGAGTCACATCTATCACCATCAATATCTTTCCAGTGCGGAAATAAATCGCGGTCGTATCCATTTGGATATTCATTTTGCACAGCAATAGCCCGCACTACATCAATTGCGTCGAATGTGCTGTCGGCTTGCACACTTGTTCCGGCTGAAGCACACACAACTATCCCAGCAAGAGGAAGAATCAATAGTGCGACTCGTCCCGAAAATCCCGAGAATTTACTCACAACGGTGACCTTATCGCTATTTTTCTGGTGATCCGTTCGTCGGGTCCATCAGTTTTTCATGAGAGGAATCCCATCCGGTCTGACCGCCCCAACGTGGACCTCGCCCTAACGACAAGTCGTCGATTCCGGTTACTGACTCATTACAGTGCTGACACGCCATCACTGGAACAAAGACCTCTCCACAACTGCCGTGAGTCAGAGAGACTGCTTGTCCATGATCCATGAGCCACTTGTCTCCCCATTTTTTGATCATGCTCATCATGGCAAAAAGATCTTCACCTTTTTCAGTGAGATGGTATTCAAAGCGTTCTGGTTTTTGGTTATAGACGATTTTTTCAAGCACATCTGCCTCGATCAATGTTGACAGCCTGTCGGTCAAAATATTTCGCGCAATACCAAGGTCAGACTGCAAACCTTCAAATCTGGTGACCCCCATGAAGACTGCACGAATGATTAAAAGATTCCAGAACTCGCCAACAACATCGATGGCCTTTGCTGAGCCGCTGTTGAGATGAGCCACGCTCGTACGTTTCATTCTTTGCAACCCTATTGCATTTGATTCATGGGGAGTGACCGCTCGCCCTACCGAATTATTGTTGAGTCAAGTAATCGTTGGGGAGGCACCCCTATTTCGGCATCAATCTCAACAAAAATACACTCCCCTGGGCACATCTCCGCCGCCTGCACCACGGCGTTCATGAGGTTCCATGGCACCTCCGCCAATGATCCAGAGCCGCCCGGGTCATTGAGGCTTTTCCCGACATTGGCAACATACGCAATCCCATCTTCGAGTTGCACAAAGACATCGGGGCAATGGTCAACACATAATCCATCTCCGGTGCAGAGATCTTGGTCAATCCACACGCGCACGATTTATACGATACTTGCGAAGGCAAGATTCTGTCTCCTTGTGCGAGCAACTACAGGTCATAGCCTGCAGGTATGACTACGCCTCCCGTTGCCCCTCGTCGGCCACATCAGCATGCTCGTATCTCTGGCGATGTCAGCGATCCATATGCATGGCTCGTCAATAAAGACGACCCCGCAACGATTTCATATTTAGAGGCGGAGAATACATTTGCTGACGCGTGGTTTGCCCCACTCCACGCGACAATCGATGCAATCTTTGCCGAGATCAAAGCTCGCACAAAAGAGGACGACTCTGCCCCGCCTGTACGAAAAGGAAAGTACTGGTACACCACCAGAACTGTCGCCGGAAGTGCATATGCCATTCATTCACGAGGACTCACGAGAGATACCGCCGAAGCAATACTTTTACTCGATGAAAACGTAGAAGCAAATGGACACGACTATTTCTCTTTGAATGCATTTGACATCAGCGCGGACGAGAAATCGCTGGCGTGGTCAAGCGACACTGATGGTAGCGAACGCTATACGCTTCACTTTCGCGACATTTCATCACAGACAGATCTTCCGGACGTCTTGACTGACACCACATGGGGCGGAACTGCTTGGTCAAGGGACTCCCAACATTTGTTTTACGTCACCCCTGACGAGGCAATGCGCCCACACCAAGTGTGGCGACATGCAATTGGCACGAATCAGTCGGCAGATGTTTTGGTATTTACAGAACCAGACGAAAGATTTTTTGTTGGCCTAGAGTTATCGCGTTCTGAGCAGTGGATCATCATCGAAAGTGCCAGCAAGACATCTAGCGAATCCTGGCTTATTGACGCCAGTGAACCAACATCAAAAATGCAACTTGTTGCTGAGCGTCAAGATGATGTGGAATACACAGTCGACCATTGGGGAGACAGTTTTGCCATAGTTACCAACCTTGATGCTCATGATTTTCAGGTCTGTACAGCCCCGACTGAAGATCCTTCCGCGTGGACAACATTTATTTCACACATAGCCGGAAATCGCATCGTACATTTTGATTGTTTTGCTGATTTTGGAGTGATGCAACGTTGGGTAGATGGCCAGCAACAACTTTATATTGTGCAGCGCAGCGGTGACGTAAAAAATATCCTTGTTGCATCAGAGCCACACGAAGTTGAAATGGACTCCAACCCAGAGTTCAAATGTGCGACTGTTCGCATCAATATGCAGTCGCTCGTGACGCCACCCACAATTCTTGATTACACGGTGGCAGATTCCGGCACGGTTGTGCTCAAGCGCGTCGAGGTTCCAGATGTGGATCTCAGCAACTATGTTGCCACTCGGTCTTGGGCTATTGCCTCTGACGGCACTCGTATTCCCCTTGACATCGTGCGACACCGAGACACCCCTGCCGATGGCACTGCTCCGGCATTGCTCTACGCATACGGGTCATACGAGTTGTCAACGCCACCTTGGTTTTCGACAGCGCGATTGTCGCTCCTTGATCGCGGCTGGGTGTGGGCCCTCGCTCATCCTCGCGGCGGCGGCGAGATGGGCCGAGGTTGGTATTTAGACGGCAAGCTCCTGAACAAGCGCAACACATTTACAGACACGATCGCATGTGCGCGTTCACTTGTTGACGCCAAGATCTGTGGTGAAAAAATAGTTCTACGTGGCGGAAGTGCCGGCGGATTACTCGTAGGCGCGTGTATCAACTTTGAACCGACGCTGTTTCACGCAGCCGTCGCCGAAGTTCCCTTCGTCGATGTCGTCTCTTCGATGAGCGACCCTGATCTGCCGCTGACAATTACTGAGTGGGAAGAATGGGGAGACCCACGTGTTGAACCGTGGGCAAGTTACATGTTGTCGTATTCGCCGTATGACAATGTTCAGCCCGTCAAATATCCGGCGCTCTATGTCACTGCCGGACTCAACGACCCGCGAGTGAGTTATCACGAGCCTGCAAAATGGGTGGCGCGACTGCGGCATGATTCACCAACAACGCTTGTCATTATGAAATGTGAAATGGGTGCAGGACACGGTGGTCCAACCGGTCGATACGAGCGTTGGCGTGACGAAGCGCGCACGCTGACTTTTGTTCTTGTTGCAACTAGCCAATGACTGCGGCTGCGGCCAACAAACCCATCAGCACAATGTTTCGCCCTAGATCTTTTACCGATGGCGGACGACGCGCACGCGAACCAAAGCAAGCACATGGCTGTTGACTTCCGCTAAGAATGCTGACACCCAAAAATATTGTAAACACCATTAGCAATGCTGTTGAGATACCCAACACCAGACTGGAGAGTCCAAAGGTGGTGAGCAAGATCCCAAGCACAAGTTCAAGAATTGGAATTCCTGCAGCCAAAAAGCGCCTGACTCCCTGCGCACGAGCATCAGCGATCCATTGATCCCAACCCAAGATTTTTTGAGCACCTGCGACCGCGAATACTACGCCAACGACTGCTGCAAATATTCTGCCCATGCGTGCGCTTATTCGGATCGACCGACGCTGGTGACTTTGCCACCAAAAAAAACCATCGCATCTGCCGTGGGGTCTGTGCTGGTGAGATGCTCAACACGACCCACCACAAAATAATGATCGCCAACTTCGGTGACAGAATGAATCGTGCAGTCAATCCACGCTAGACAGCCATCAAGAATGGGAGATCCGCTCGGAGCCGCACTCCAATCGATCCCGGCAAAGCGATCATCTGCTTCTTTGGCAAACTTCCAGCACAACTCAGATTGCGCACTTGACAAAACATTGACACAAAATGAACCACCGGCCTCGATGAGTGGCCACGATTGCGAATTTAGTCCCGGGAAAAAGCCAACAAGAGGCGGATCGAGTGAAACAGAAGTAAACGAGCCGATCGTGATGCCGTGTGGCTCTGAGCGCGTGTCTAATCCTGTGACCACTACGACAGATGTCGGCACATGGGCAAGCACGGTGCGAAAGTGGGCGCTATCAAATGAACTCACCTTGCCACAATAGACAAACGCATCGCGTTCGTGCTGAATCCGACCCACATCACTGCAAAGTCAGCGTCATTCCCTCGGCAGCCACAATGATTTCAAGACCCCCAGAAACTGGCGTTTTGGCAAGTGCATCAAGTGCAGAGTCGTGACGCAACGGATCATGATGAAACATCGCTAGTCGTTTGGCGCGACATTCTGTTGCCACCGTTATCGCAAAATCTGGTGTGCAATGACCCCAATTGAACTTGCGTTGAAACTCCTCAGGGCTGTACTGAGAGTCGTGAATCAAAAGATCGCAATCGTCAACGAGTTCATGTACTGCTTTGATGACGGTGTGCGAACCATCGTACGGTTGCTGATGATCTGACAGATAAGCGACACTGATGCCACCGATCTCTACTCGAAAACCAAGCGTGTTTCCGACGTGAGGAATTTGTCGTGAGCGAATCTTGAACTCCCCGATCGAAAAATCATTGTCAGCAAGATCGATGAATCGAAATGTTCCCGGAAAATTCATGATGCTCAGCGGAAACATCGGTGGTCGGATCATTTCGCCAATCGCAGTGTGCAGAGGAACGCCATCTTCTTGGGCGGGTCCATACACATCCAAGATCGCGTCATCGCGCATCATCGGCGCAAAAAATGGCAAGCCCTGCACATGGTCCCAGTGCAGATGCGATAACAGCGCAGTTCCGTGAAACGGCGCTTGGCTCTGACTGATCTCTTGACCAAGATATTGCAAGCCAGTTCCGAGATCAAGAATCAGAGGTTGCTGACCAGCAACGTGTAGTGAAACACACGATGTGTTTCCGCCATAACGGGCTGTCTCTGGACAATGACATGGCGTTGAACCACGAACGCCACGAAACGTCACATCCATGCTCATTGCCCCCATAGGCACCCACGCTAGACGGAGATCTCCTGTTACCGCTAGTGGATCATGGCGTGACGTGCGTCGCACTGATTGAGATGCTCAGAGCCTGAAGTACTCTTGCCCCATGAACACAATAAAGACAGGAGTTGTCACAACTCGAGGTGTGGACTTTAGTTATCTCGAGTGCGGCAATGGCCCACTTGCCTTATGCCTTCATGGATTCCCCGATAGCGCCCACACCTGGAGATACCTGTTGCCAGAGCTCGCTGCAGCAGGGTTTCATGCCGTTGCGCCATTTACTCGCGGTTACGCTCCAACGAGTATTCCTGCCGATGGTTATTACCAAACAGGTGCTCTCTCTGCCGATGCAAATGCCCTTCACGAAGCACTCGGCGCAAACTCAGATGCAGTCATCATCGGACATGACTGGGGTGCAATGACTGTCTTTGGTGCTGCTGTGCACGAACCACAACGCTGGCGCAGTGTCGTCGGAATGGCAGTGCCGCCAGGACCAACCGTCGGAGTTGCATTCATGAACAATCTTGCTCAAGTGAAACGCAGTTGGTATATGTTCTTTTTTCAACACGCTCTTTCAGACATTGTTGTCACGGCAAACGACTCAGCATTTATTGACATGCTGTGGGAGGACTGGTCACCAGGATTTGATGGCAGCGCTGATATCGCCCATGTCAAAGATTGTTTGCGTGATCCAGCCAATCTCTCAGCAGCACTTGGGTATTACCGCGCCACACTTGGCGACGCAAAACACGATCCAGCACTCGAGGACATCCAAAATGCAACATCACAAGTGCCTACGCAACCCACGCTCTATCTACACGGAGTAAACGACGGATGCATGGGTGCAGAAGTTGCTGAATCAACACGATTGTTCTGTCCTACTGTTACTACTCACCTCGTCGAAGACGCTGGCCACTTCTTGCAACTCGAACAACCTGTCGTTGTCAACAAGTTAATTATTGATTGGGTTACGGCAAAGTAAATAACCCTTTGTCATGACTCAGTAAACCATCCGAAAGAAGAGACTCAATCAACCGCTGAGCGCGCGCAGGGTCGTGTTCGAGTTGCATTGCCTCAACAACATCTGCATGTGAGAGTTCGTTCTTAATCGCGGCCTTCATTGCTCGTCCGCGCGCTTGTCGATCTGATCCTTCGAATCGCGACTGAGGTTTTGAGGTGCCTGCAGTTGCGGGCGCCGGATCTGGAGAGTCTGGCCCTCCGCGCCACACGCAAATATCGTGCACCACACACTGCGAACACTTTGGCGAACGGGCTACACAAATGCGCGCACCAAAATCCATCATCACTTGGTTCCACTCCCACGACAATCCCATTGGCAGAAGTTCATCAGCGCGTTCTTGCAACTCACGTGCTTTTAATGGCGCGCCTGTCATACGAGCGATAATGCGAGCGACATTGGTATCAACGACGGCTACATCTTGACGGTGGGCAAACGACAACACTGCCCGCGCTGTATACGCACCAACTCCGGGCAACGCCAACATTTCTTCGAGCGTGTCAGGTACCTTGCCGCCATGATGTGTATAAATCATTTGTGCAGATGCTTGCAAATTGCGACAACGCCGCGGATATCCCAACCCGTGCCATAGTGCGAGTGCGTCGCCTAACGATGCCTCTGCCAGCGATTGTGGCGTTGGAAAGCGTTCGATAAATGCTTCATACTTGGGTAAGACGCGTGCTACTGAAGTCTGTTGCAACATCACTTCACTTACAAATACACACCACGCATTATTTGTTCTGCGCCACGGTAGATCGCGTAGTTCGCTACTTCCCCACCGCAAAAGAGCAGTGGTGATTTGGTCGTTTAGAGACTCGTTCGACACATGTCTAAGAAGACCACACGTCTTGGCCGTCATGAGGCCGACGACGCTGCGGAGCAAACTCTCGTTTCCAGACCATCACACGACGACGGAAATAACAGACTTCCTTGCCTTCTTGGTTGAAACCTTTTGTTTCGACAGTCACGATTCCGCGATCGTTTTTTGATTTGCTTTCTTGCACCTCAAGTACTCGCGTTTCTGCATGAATAGTGTCGCCATGAAAAGTTGGGAACTTGTGCTGCAAGGTCTCTACTTCAAGATTGGCAATTGCTGCACCGCTGACATCAGGAACGCTCATCCCCAAGACAAGTGAATACACTAAATTTCCGACAACCACGTTTCGGCCCTGCACGCTTTGAGCAGCGAACCAATCATTGGTGTGCAGCGGATGATGATTCATTGTGATCATGCAAAAGAGATGATCGTCGTATTCAGTAATGGTCTTACCTGGCCAGTGTCGATACACATCACCGACTACAAAGTCTTCTAGGCATCGACCAAAGGGGCGCTCGTATGTTGTCACGACTCTGACGATAGTTCAGGAGACTCGAGACCCCCTGAGTCATCCCCCGAATACTCCAACTCGTCCTTGCTCACCGTTGGCCGCACGAACTGCCCTGTGCGATCTTTTGGCGCAAAACGCTCAACCCAGTCAACATTGCTCACCCCTCGGGCGACCTCACGCTTGAGCAGCGCGGGCATAGGTCCGAGCTTTTTCATTCGCTCAAGAGAAAACGGCCCAACTCGGAGCGACAAATAGCAAAGCCATCCCACAAGAATGGGCAACCAGAACTGCGCCACTCGATATGACAAGACGCTCACGGTGGCAATGGTTCTTGTCAGCCCAAAGCCCACCAATGTAGGAATGTAAATACCTTCTACGATTCCAAGACCACCTGGTGTTATCGGAATCACTGCCATCACATTGGCTAAACCAAAAGCCACGATGAGTCCATCAAAGCGAAGCGAACCACCAAACGCATTAATCATCACCCACAGCGATGCACCATCAAGAATCCAATTGACTGTCGCCCAACCAACAACTCGAATCAACAATTTGCGATCAGCAGCAAGAAGTTCAATACGCATTCCAAGATGCTGCAAAACATCAGCGACGCGTTCTTCGTCGTAACGCACTCTGCGCGCCATTTTGCGAACCATTCGCTCAGAGCGACCTTGTCCTTCGACTAAACCAAATACTAAGAAGGCAGCAAACGCCATCAACAAAACACCGATAATTGCCGCGGTGCCATAGATCGGGTTTACTCCTCGGCCAGGAATTGAAATGATGAGTCCTAGCCACAAGATGACATTGAGCATTAGCGCAGAACCAATACCCGCCGTCGCGAGAGCAAATCCGGCATCTGGTCCTGTGACTCCGCACGTTGTAAGCAGGCGATATCCCAAAGCAGAACTCGCAGCGCTCCCACCAGGCATGATGTTGCCGAGTGCTTTTGTGCTGAGCTGAATTCGAAACAAACGAGTTGTGCTTATTTTTGATGATTCATGGCCTAAGGCAGCGCGAGTAAGAAGTGTGTACGCCAACAGTGAAAAACCCTGTAATCCAATGCCAACGAACAACATTCCTGGATCAACTTCGGACAACTGATTGATAGCCGAACGAAACCCCGGAACGAGTGGCAACACAAAGAAATAGATCACCGCAAAGAGTGAGACCATCTTGGCCGTGCGCAGATATTTCAGTCTTTGCTTAGGCACTCTCACCACTTTTACCCACGCGAGGTGTCGAAATAGGGAATGCACCAATAACAGAGAGTAAATGTTGCGTCAGCGCATCGCGTTTCGCTGCATCTGTTTTGCCGAGGCGCACCAATACAAGGTCTCGGTGTGGAATCACCCATGTGTATTGTCCTTCATACCCCAGCGCAACAAGGCTGTCTGGCTCACTTGGCCATGTCCACCAATGTGATCCGTAACAAAAACCATTGTCTGGATCATAGGCGCTGAAGTTTCTTGCGTGATTCACCCAATTGGTGGGCAAGACACGTTTGGCATTGACTGTTCCGTCATTGAGATACAAGTACCCAAATTTGGCAAAATCTCGCGCAGTGGCAAAGACATACGAAGAGCCGACAAACGTTCCGGCCGAATCAAACCTCGCTGTCGCAGTACTCATTCCCAAAACATCAAAGAGTCTTTGTTGCAAGAGTTTCATCATTCGATCAGTGCTGCCAGTAGTTTCACCAATTGCAAGTGCCACTATGTGTGTGACGATATTTGTTGTTCCAGAGGAGTACAGCCAGTGTGATCCTGGTTCATGCTCGAGCAACTTTGCTATTGCGAATGCCGCATTATTGTCACTGCCGCTACCAAACAACATGTCAATGACATCGGACGACGTGTCATCTACGTAATCTTCAATCCACGACAAGCCCGAGCGCATTTCTAAGAGATGTTGTGTTGTGATTCGGCACCGGTCATCGCGTGACCACTCTGGTAATGCAGTTGGCGCATCGACATCAAGCAGACCGTCACCCACTGTTATGCCCACGAGTGCATGAGTGATGCTCTTGGCCATCGACCACGAGATGAGAGTGCTGTCGGCATCGACTCCTGGCCCATACGCCTCTGCCACGACCTTGCCCCGATGCACTGCGACGATGGCCTGCGTTTCGCCGAGGGCTTCTGGCTGACTCATGAGGTGCGCTATTTGGGCATCAAGTATTCGTCGATCGACGTCGGCGTCAGGCGCACTTGTGGCCCACTCAACCCATGTTGCGTCGCCACTGAACGATTCAGGCATGCTTTCAGACTAGGCGCGACTATCGTCACGCCTGTCCATCAGAGAAAATCCTAAGAGAGTGCTAGTTCTTGCGCGTCTCCTCACTAGCGTTTAGTGCCATGACAACTGTGCAACCTCCCGACCTCCAAGGTGCCGCTCAGGCAATTGCTATCGCGAAAGAAATGGTCGCAACTGCAATCACCACGCTCTCCTTGGCGGGCGGCCCAGACAAGAATCAAACACTTGCCTACGAACTTGCCCACACAGCAGCGGCAGTTGAAACTGCGCGGTCAATGCTTGACTACGGCGCAAAAGGAGATCTTGAAGGTCGCATCACATGTGCGTTCACTGCCGACATGGTGCATGAACTTGTGTCTCGACTTATTGGTCGCGAAAAAATGTGGGGTGTCGACCCTGCTGCTATTGCTAGTGCTCATGATTTTGTCACCACATATCGTGCGCCAGAGTTCTTAGCAACTCTTGCAGACACACCGGGACCTCGTCATCTTGATAGTGATTTCGAAATGGTGCAAGACACTTTCCGACTATTCGCTAACAAAGTGATCGCGCCAGAAGCAGAGCATGTACACCGATTCAACGGTGATGTTCCAGAACACATCATCTCTGGACTTGCAGATATCGGAGCCTTCGGATTGAGCGTGCCATCTGAATACGGTGGCTTTAGCGAAGGTGGCGAAGGCGAATACATGGCATCAGTGATTGCAACAGAAGAACTCTCACGGGCATCATTAGGAATTGGCGGTTCGCTCATCACGCGACCAGAAATTCTGACGCGAGCCCTTGTCAAAGGCGGAACAGAAGAACAAAAACACGAGTGGTTGCCAAAGTTGGCAACTGCAGAAGTCATGGCGGCAGTCGCAGTGACCGAACCCGACTACGGAAGCGATGTTGCCGGAATCAAAACCACTGGCACTCCTGCAAAGAACTCTGCTGGTGAAGACGGCTGGGTGATCAATGGCGTCAAGACATGGTGCACATTCGCAGCACGTGCAAACGTGTTGATGCTCCTTGCGCGGACGAACCCCGATCGATCACTCACCCATCGCGGCCTCAGTCTGTTTATTGTTCCAAAGCCACAAGGCGATTCGCACGGTTTTGTCTTTAATCAAGATGGTGGTGGACGCATGGAGGGTCGCCCGATTGACACCATCGGATACCGCGGCATGCATTCATATGAAATTGCAATTGAAAATTGGTGGGTTCCTGCTGACAATTTAATCGGTGGCGAAGCAGGGCTTGGCAAAGGGTTTTACTTGCAAATGGAAGGTTTCGAAAACGGTCGACTCCAAACAGCAGCGCGCGCTGTTGGTGTTATGCAAGCCGCATACGAAGCCGCACTTGATTACGCAAATAACCGCGCCGTATTTGGTGAGAACATCTTTAACTACGAACTCACAAAAGTAAAACTTGGACGCATGGCAATGGTGATCCAAGGATCACGTCAATTTTCTTACTCTGTTGCCAGCCTCATGGGTAAAGGCGAAGGCGCAATGGAGGCCAGCATGGTCAAGGCCTACGTATGTAAAGCAGCCGAATGGGTTACGCGCGAAGCGCTGCAGATACACGGTGGCTATGGCTATGCAGAGGAATACTCCGTGAGTCGTCTCTATGTAGACGCTCGGGTGTTGTCGATCTTTGAAGGCGCTGACGAAACACTGTGTCTGAAAGTTATTGCACGGCGTTTAATCGAGTCACAAAACAAGTAACTCTTTAAGCGAGCCGATCACTGTGGCATTGCACGCAGGAGAATCACCGTGTGGGTCTACTAAAAACGGCGTGAGTCCTGCTGCTAGAGAGCCCTCAACGTCCATCATCACGGAGTCACCCACATAGGCGATATTGGCTCGTTCGATTCCTGGAAAAAATGGCAACGCGAAATCAAATATTTTGGGATCTGGTTTTGCAACGCCAACAATATGACTATCAATAATGCACCGCATTGGAGCACCAGGACCTGCGCCGACTTGACACATGCCACTTCGCAATAATATTTCCTCGATCTGTCCACTCGCATTGCTCACTACGCCAATGGGCATTCCGGCATCGTGTAATGCCATCAACGCCGACGCACTGTCAGCAACCGGAAAGCGCCACAAATGTGCACTTCTGGTTCGAGCAAGAACAGCACTCGCGACCGCACAATCTGCTTCAGGTACTCCGACGTGTCGAACATAGGCCTCGTTATACGCCGACCAATCAGACTCAAGGGATCGTGAACGGGATTTGGCAGCCATGCCCAAGTAGTGCGCCCTCACATACTGCTCAATGGGCGCTGTCGCGCCATAAAACTCAAGGAGTGGAGCCAGTACGGTCGGGTCTGGCAGCACAAGCACGCCTCCGGCATCAAACAAAATTGCCTCAATTTGCGATCTCATCTGCATCAGGATAGGTCCACTGCCTCGCAAAGACCGCTGATTCCTCCTACGCTCTAGGTGTGCGCCCTCCCCGTGATTTCTTTAAACCCCTTGCCGCTGGAGCTCCAGCACCCCTTCACGAGATTCCGGTACGCCCCAGTCGAGTAATTCATTTCTTCCCGCCACAACTTGAAAAAGTTGTTGCCAAATTGCCAGAGGTCGTGTCGACCGTTGACATCTTGCTCGGCAATCTTGAAGACGCTATTCCGATGGCAGACAAAGAAGCGGCGCGACAAGGATTCATCAATGTTGCAAAGAATCTCACAATGGGCGACACACAATTGTGGACTCGGGTGAACAGTTTGGATTCTCCATGGTTCCTTGAAGACGTCACGCGAATTGTTTCTGAAGTTGGTGACAAAGTTGATGTCATCATGATCCCAAAAGTAGAAGGCCCAGAAGACATCCATTATGTTGATCGTCTTCTTGCTCAACTCGAAGCGCGCGCAAATGTGAAGCGCCCAATCCTCGTTCATGCACTTTTAGAAACTGCGCGCGGAGTAGCCAGCGTCGAAGAAATCTGCGGTGCATCTCCACGCATGCAGGGTCTCTCGCTTGGACCAGCAGACCTTGCAGCCAACCGACGCATGAAAACAACTCGCGTCGGAGGTGGACACCCTGACTACATCGTGCGCCAAGACCCTGATTCAAATAATCCTGACGCACCGCGCTCGGTGTTCCAGCAAGATCTGTGGCACTACACGCTCGCTCGAATGGTAGACGCGTGCGTGATGCATGGCATCTTGCCTTTTTACGGACCTTTCGGTGACATTAAAGATGTCGTTGCCTGCGAAGACCAATTCCGCAATGCATATCTACTGGGTTGTGTTGGGGCATGGAGCCTGCACCCCGTACAAATCGAAATCGCCAAGCGTGTCTTTAGTCCTCGTGCTGAAGATGTCGCTCAGGCGCAACGAGTAATTGATGCAATGGGTAACGGAACCGGAGCCATCATGCTGGATGGCAAAATGGAAGACGACGCATCAGTGAAGCAGTGTCATGTTGTGGTGCAACTTGCTCGTCAGCTTGCTGCGCGTGATCCACAACTAGCGTCGTTATACGGATTCTAAAACATCTGCAATATTTGTAACAGGAGACAGCCATGACAGATTTACGCCCGCGTCGCTCAGTGTTGTATATGCCTGCAGCCAATCAACGAGCACTCGAAAAAGCCAAAAGCATCGCTTGCGACGCACTTATCTTTGATCTTGAAGATGCTGTTGCCCCTGATGCCAAAGATGCAGCCAGAATCAACGCTGTTGCTGCTGCTTCGTCTGGAGACTACGGCAACCGCGAAATCACAATCCGATGCAATTCACTTTCTACGCCGTGGGGAGCAGCAGATATCGCTGCAGCAGCAAAAAGTTGTGTGTCGTCAGTGGTGATTCCAAAAATCAATAATGTCAACGAAGTCCAAGCAATCTCTGATGCCCTTGACGCAGCAGGGGCGCCTGCTGGCATGAACATTTGGGCAATGATCGAAACCCCAGAGGCAATCTTTAATGTGCGTTCAATTGCAGCGCATCCACGCGTAGTGGTTTTGGTCATGGGCACAAATGATCTCACTAAAGAATTGCGTGCCAAGCAAGTTGCAGGTCGTGCACCTTTGTTGTCTCATCTAGGAACCGCTCTTCTGGCAGCACGTGAAGCAGACAAGGTCATCCTGGACGGTGTATACAACGACATCAAGAACACTGGCGGATTCTTGGCTGAGTGTGGACAGGGTGCCGACATGGGTTTTGATGGCAAGACGCTGATACATCCGGATCAAGTTGAAGGCGCCAACGATACATGGGCCCCAAGTGAGTCAGAGGTTGAACATGCGCGACGTGTCATCGTTGCCTTTGACGATGCACTCGCCGCTGGAGTTGGTGTTGTGCAACTAGACGGACGCATGATCGAGAACTTGCACGTTGACAATGCTCGCCGCAGTATCGCTATTGCCGAGGCAATTGCTGCTTTACAAAACTAGATGTAGCAGAGTTACAGATTGGCAGCAAATAACGCCAACGTGCGATCCCAGGCTGTTTGTGCTGCATTGGCGTTATACACATCTGGTCGTGAGTCATTAAAAAAAGCATGCTCCGTGTCGTCGTACACATGAAACGTCGCATTTTTTGCCCGAGAACGTAGGTCGGTTTCCATTGCACGCGCTTGCTCTGGTGAGGCAAAACCGTCGTTAGACGCGTAATGACCTTCGACAACAGCCGTCAATGCATCCCAATCGGGTTGCGCACTTGCCCACGGAATAACACCATAAAAAGGCGCAGCAGCAGCAACTGCGTCTGGTCGTTGACATGCCAACGCCAGCGTGAGACCACCGCCCATACAAAAACCCACAACGCCTACCTTTTTTCGCCCAGTGCGCTGTTGCAAAAGGTCAACTGCTCCGCTCATATCTGTCGCCGCTTGACCAAGATTGAGCCCCATCATTAACTTGCCTGCACCATCTGGTTCGGTGCTTGATTGACCGTGATATAGGTCAGGCGCAAGTGCTGTGTATCCGGCAGCAGCAAATCGATCAACGACATCGCAAATATGAGGTACGAGTCCCCACCATTCCTGAATCACAATTACTCCGGCGCCACCTGTGCCAGCAATGTATCCGTCACATGTTGCGCCGTTACTTTTAAAACTTATTTTCTCGCCCATGTGAGCTCCTTTAGTAGACGCCGCCCAGTTTTGTGTGATCCCAAGTCACTGTTTTTTCTACATCAATCACCACGCCGATGCGCTTGTGTGCTTGCTTGCCAATGAATTCCATTCCTTCTGGTCCAACTGCAATGTCGCCGCTATATTTTTGTGCAACCAATGCCCCGATACGCACGATGTCAGCATGATCTTCTACAAGACGCGCTGTTCCGACGAGTTCGACGCCTCGTAGTTCGTTGTAGTCCTCTCCTGTTTCTACAAGTGCAGTAATGCGAGCATCACGCCGAATGTTGAGAACTTTTTGTGCCTTGCCAAATGTCCAGAACACAGGTTTGCCGTCGATCATTGAGAACCACATCGCAACTAGATGAGGATGACCACTTGGTCCATTTGTTGCAATGTTCATCACATACCGTCCGTTCAAGAATTGCTCTACTTCGGCGGGTGTCATCTCTATCTGATTTCGTCTGCTGGCCATCGCTATAACTTAGTCCATCAGAAGCGAAAATTTATTGGTCAGTACACACTGCGTCGAAGCAACTCAGGTGCATGTTGGCATTCTGGCGCGAGACTCGCCGATGTTGCTGGCTTCATGCCGTCTGGGCCAATCACAAAAGAGCAGACCGCAATAGGAACTAGGTCTACTCCGGTCGCCCATACGTCAGGTCGGAAGCGAGCACCTGCCAAAACCGAATCCCACAATGGATCTGCGAGTCGTGTTCCGCATCCCGCCACCAACCACACTGGCTTTTGGGTGCAATACGCAACGCTGGCAATTGCTAGTGCACCACCTGGGGCCAACACCGAATCCCGACCACATGCATCTGCGGACACAATGGTGATGTCGGAGTATTCAGCGGCAGCACCAGCACCCTCTGGCGCCACCAACTCTGCGGCAACATCATGTCGATCAAAATATCTCAGCGCATGTTGACCGTCGCCATTGCTATCAATCACCAAGACAAACGCATCGCCACGGCGAGTAAGAGCATCAACAACATGTCCGTTCCAGCCGACAATGCACACGGTGGAATCATCAGGCAGCGCGTCAACAATGTGTGTCGATGTGGCGTCGGTCTGTAATGCGTCGACACAGTGCCGCAACTCAAGGCGCGGATCTAGCGCTGTCAAGACACGTGCGCACATCCACCACAAGGGTGCGTTTGTGGGGTGATGCTCCACAACACGCCGGGCTGCCACAACAAGGCCAGCGGGGTCGTTCACGAGTGAACTAAAGGCGCCAGCGGTCTCAAGAGCCACCTCAACAGGGTCGGACCCATGCGAGCGAGCCACATATCGCAGATGTTCGATGGGGTGCACCTTCCAAACGCTAGTGCCAAGGCACTAGCGTCGTCTCCGTGGCCACTGAACAATTATCCCCTCCCAACCTTGATCTTGTCCTGACATCTCTCACCGGAGAAGCCCGCACCCTGCGTGAATGGCTCACGATGTTTCATATGGCCACAGTTGTGCTTGATCCGTACACCAACGAAAGTGCTTGGATTCTTGAAACTGCTGCGCGCATCATGCACCAATTCAGCGGTGCCGCCGTTCGCATAAATTGGCTTATGACATGTAGCTCGCAAGAAGCGCGCGCATTTCTTGGACCATATGCCGACGAGTTTTTGGTGTTTATCGACCCAGACCGCATCGCAGTAAAAGCACTTGGTCTCTCAGAATTACCTGCGTTTGTTCTTGTGCAATCCAACGGAACGATTTCTGCTTCTGCGCAAGGATGGTCTGCAGAATCATGGCGTCATGTCAGCCACTCCATTGCCACTCTCACAAACTGGTCAACTCCAACAATTCCCGCACCAGGCGACCCAGGAACCTTCCGCGGTACTGCCGCTCTTGTCTGAGCAACTGACATCCGATCCTCTTCCGATTGAAGCCGTTCTCGAGCAGCTTCGAGACGCGCTCTCGCATCGACACGGAGTAATTCTTGTAGCGCCACCTGGGGCCGGAAAAACAACAGTTGTTCCTTTGCGCCTGCTGAACGAACCATGGCTCAACGACAGACGTATTTTGATTCTTGAGCCTCGACGACTAGCAGCGCGCGCAGCGGCACGACGGATGGCTGATTTATTAGGCGAACAAGTGGGCCAAACGGTTGGCTATCAAACTCGCGACGAGCGACATATTTCTAGCAACACTCAAATCGAAGTACTCACAGAAGGAATCTTGACTCGTCGATTGCACACAGATCCATCGCTTGCAGGCGTTGGACTTGTCATCTTTGACGAGGTTCACGAACGAAATGTGCCAACCGATATTGGGCTTGCGCTTCTTCTTGACGCACGGGGCACTTTTGATACAGACATGCGTATTCTGGCGATGTCTGCAACTCCGCAGGCTGAAAAATTTTCTGCGCTTCTTGCCGACACGCAAGGACCTGCTCCTGTCATCACAAGCGACGGACGAAGTTTTCCGATTGATGTTCGTTATGTACAGCGGCAACGAAACGATCGACTTGAAAATATTGTCTCGTCTACCATTTTGGATGCGCTCAAGAGTGACGCTGGCGATGTCTTGGTATTTCTGCCAGGCATCGGCGAAATAAATCGCGTTCGCGATGTCTTGTTGCCATTAGTGCCACCACATGTTGATGTCTTGCGCCTCGCTGGTGCCCTCCCCTTTGGCGAACAAGATGCAGCACTCAACGCGTCGACTGGCTCGCGTCGACGAGTGGTGCTCAGCACCGACATCGCCGAGACAAGCCTCACCGTCAGTGGCGTACATATCGTCGTAGACGCAGGTCTTGCGCGCACTCCAAAACTCGACCCTCGCACTGGTCTCACAGAACTTGTTACTGTCACCTCTAGTCGCGCATCTGCTGACCAACGCAGTGGCCGTGCTGGTCGCGTTGCCCCTGGTATTGCCTACCGTTTGTGGAGTCGCATTGAGGACTCCACCCGCCTCGCACACTTGCCTGCCGAGATCACTCAAGTCGATCTATGTGGTGTCGCCCTTGAGCTTGCAGCGTGGGGCACGCCACTTGAACACTTGAAGTTTCTGGACGCTCCACCACCACGAGCCTTGCGACTTGCGCACGACACGTTGCAGATGTTGCATCTGCTCGACCACAACACACACGTCACTGATCTTGGACATCAAACCCTGAGGCTTCCACTTCATCCACGTCTCGCCACAATGGTGGCTCGTTCTACTGGCTCAGATGCTTGGATTGCGTGCGTTATCTCTGCGTTACTTGACGATCGCGATATTCTGCGCGGCCGACCAGACTCATTGCCAACTGATCTAGCACAACGTGTTGCCATCGTATTAGAAAATGAGCACCACCCTGACGCAGACCGAAACGGTGTGCGTCGAATCATGGAGCGCGCTACTGACATTGCGCGGCGTGCAAATATCGAAGTCGACGACTCACTCACGCTTGAACATATTCATACGCGGGTCGGAGCACTTCTTGTCCTTGCGTATCCTGACCGTTTAGCGATGCGCCGTGCCACAGCGGGACAATTTGTCATGCGAGCGGGTGGTGGCACATGGATGGACGCCAAAGATTCTCTTGCTCACGAGCAATTCATTGTTGCCGCAGATCTTGATGGTGACCGCAAATCAACTCGCATCCGTCGTGCAGCCGCACTAGATGCCAATGATGTCATTCTTGCCTTGGGCGATGACGTCGAGACCACCACCGTGACAGAGTGGGACTCCAAGCGCAGTGACGTTGTGACTCGCACAACACGCAAAGTTGGCTCGCTTGTACTCGATGAACGCATTATTGCCACTCAACCATCACCAGAGGTAACGGCCATCGTGATGCGCCACATTGTGATTAATAAACTCTCGCCGCTTAATTTTGATAGCGATGTTCGCTCACTTCAACAACGCATCATGTTTATGCGTCACCATAATTCTGATTCTTGGCCTGATGTCAGTGACTCTGCCCTGCTTGCAACAATCTCAGATTGGCTCGAGCCATTTCTGTCGGGCTGTACCAGCAATGCAGATCTTGCCCACATTGATATTGGCATGGCATTGCACGCTCTGTTGTCGTGGGATGCCGGCATCGAGCTCGACACGCTCGCCCCAGCCGTGTTCGAACCACCAACCGGTCGCACCGTGACGATTGATTACTCTGAACCTGGCGCCCCCACCATTGCGATTCGAGTGCAATCGCTCTTTGGGCTCCTCACCCATCCGTGCGTGATGAACAACGCTGTCGCCCTCAAGGTTCAACTGCTCTCACCTGCTGATCGCCCCATCCAAGTCACCTCCGACCTGCCAGGGTTTTGGACTGGTTCGTGGTCTCAAGTGCGCAAAGACATGGCGGGTCGTTACCCCAAACACCCTTGGCCGATTGATCCGACACTGCGCTGACCACTCTGCGCTCTAGCGTAGGGGCATGCTCGAATTCGCCTTCGCCGACATCTTCCCACTTGGACCTGATACCACCACATATCGACTGATCTCGACCGAGGGTGTGTCCACTATCGAGACAACGGCTGGAACGTTCCTTCAGGTCACACCTCAGGCCATTACTGCACTCACAGAAATCGCGATGCGCGATATTGCGCATCTCTTGCGATCAAGCCATCTCCAACAACTCGCTGACATCTTAAAAGATCCTGAAGCGAGTGCCAATGATCGCTTCGTTGCACTTGATCTCTTAAAAAATGCAAGCATCTCGGCAGGTGGTGTGTTGCCAATGTGTCAAGACACCGGAACTGCAATCATTAAAGCCAAAAAAGGACAGTTCGTTTTGACTGGTGGTGGTGACGAAGCAGCAATCGCTCGAGGCGTATTCAACACCTACCAAACAAGCAACTTGAGATACAGCCAAATGGCGCCCATCTCGATGTATGAAGAAGTCAATACCGGAAACAACTTGCCAGCCGAAATAAAAATTGCAGCAACTGACGGCGATGAATACAAATTCTTATTTTTGGCAAAAGGTGGTGGCTCTGCCAATAAGAGTTACCTTTTCCAAGAGACCAAGGCATTGCTCAATGAAAAGGCCCTGCTCCCCTGGGTCTTTGAAAAAATGCAAACTCTTGGCACTGCAGCCTGTCCGCCGTATCACCTTGCAGTTGTCATCGGCGGAACATCTGCCGAGCAATGTGTCGAAACTGCAAAACTAGCGAGTGCGCGCTATCTTGACTCTCTTCCGACAAGCGGTGATGCGACGGGTCACGCTTTTCGAGATCTTGAACTAGAGAAAAAGATGCTTTTGCTCTCGCAGCAAACCGGAATTGGTGCACAATTCGGCGGTAAATACTTTTGTCATGATGTTCGTGTGATCCGCCTCCCACGGCATGGCGCAAGTTGCCCCGTCTCATTTGCAGTCTCCTGCAGCGCAGATCGTCAGGCGCTCGGAAAAATTACCCGCGACGGAATTTTCTTAGAAGCACTCGAAACAGACCCCGCGCGTTTTCTGCCAGACATCACCCACGAAGACCTCGCTACCGAAGTCGTCAACATTGACCTCACTCGACCAATGTCAGAGATCCGTGCCACGCTCAGCAAATATCCCATCAAAACTCGTGTGATGTTGACAGGTCCGCTGGTAGTTGCACGCGATATTGCTCACGCAAAACTCAAAGAACGCCTCGACGCTGGCGACGGCCTACCGTCATATATGAAGGACTACTGCGTGTATTACGCAGGTCCAGCCAAGACGCCCACAGGCATGGCATCAGGTGCATTTGGCCCAACAACAGCAGGTCGAATGGACAGTTATGTCTCTGAATTTCAGGCGGCTGGCGGAAGTTTTGTGATGTTGGCAAAAGGAAACCGATCACGGCAAGTCACTGACTCATGTCAGACTCACGGTGGATTTTATCTCGGATCAATCGGCGGGCCTGCTGCACGTCTTGCTCAAGATTGCATTACCAAAGTTGAAGTCTTGGAATATGCAGAACTGGGCATGGAAGCCATCTGGAAAATAGAAGTACAAGATTTTCCAGCCTTTATCGTTGTCGACGACAAAGGTAATGACTTTTTCGAAGTAGTTGCCGCCGAACACGGCACTCCCGTGAGTCTTAAGTAAAAAATCTCTAGTCGTTTATTTCGTCGGCCAAGGCTCCGACTCGAAGTTCGCCATCACGGGTTTGACCACCGCGCTCCAAAAAGTTTCGCATTGCTGTTTGCGCACGCGGGTCACCAAGGAGACGATTAAAACCAGCACCTTCTTGCAATAGTTCTGCTTCGATGTTGTGTTCAGCACGCAAGACAGCAGCCTTGGCCTCAGCAACTGCTTGGGGCGGAAACGATGCAATACGCCGCGCCAAGTTATTGACAAATGGCCACAACTCTTTTGTGTCGAGTGTTCTGTTCACCCAACCCCATTGCTCAGCAGTGCGAGCATCAATGTCATCGCCCCCCAGAATGACTTCAAGCGCACGCGAACGACCAATCAAGCGCGGCAAGCGCACTGTTCCGCTACCACCAGGCAGGATCCCGAGAGCAACTTCTGGTTGATTAAAAATTGCCTTGCCAGCCAGAGCAAATCGCATATCAAAACTACTCACTAGTTCGCTTCCGCCGCCGCCCACGCGACCCTCGATCACGGCAATAGTTGCTTTTGGCATTGTGCGAAAATTCTCACACATCCGATGAAAATCATTGAGTACTTTTGGCGCAGGCAAATCACCCGGAAACATCAAGATCAGATTTACATCAAAATGTGCAATAAAAAACTCAGGGTTAGCCGATCGCATGACGACAACACGCACGGCATTGTCAGCGCCAAGCTGGTCACTGAGTCTCACCATTTCGGTATACAAGTCAATCGTGAATATATTGATTGGTGGCGCATCAATCACCACTGTTGCGATGCCATCTGCAAGCGTTACAGAAAGAGATTTATAGTCGCTATAAGGCATACTCTGCTCGTTACAGAAGGCCCTTTATTGCTGCACGGGTGTTACTGATTTCGTCAGGTGTCGCGCCAAATTCAACAGCTGCAAAATCTGTCACACCAATATCGCCGAGCGCATGAATGCGATCTTGCACCTCTGATTGCGTCCCAATGATGGCGATATCGGCTGGGCCTGCGACTCCTTCATGGTCAAGCATTGCTCGATAACTCGGCAGTTGGCCATAAATCACGAATACTTTTGCGGCACGATCCATTGCTGCCGCTTTATCATTTGTCACGCACACAGGCAATGCAGCAATCACGCGCGGTTTTGGTCTGCCTGCTGCATCTGCTGCTTCGTTGATTGTGGGCACTGTGAGTGTTCGCAAAGTGTCTGGACCGGTGCACCATGTCAACGTTCCGTCTGCAAGAGCACCTGTAACTTTGAGCATTTGAGGACCAAGCGCGGCGACTACAACTCCAAACGGAGAACTTCCTTTGACATTGACCGATGCATGCGACTTGTACACCTCACCATTAAACGAAACAGCACCGGTATGCGCGAGGGGCATCAACACTGACAAATACTCCTTGAGGTGCCGCACGGGTTTATCAAAAGACATTCCCATCATGTTTTCAATCACAACCTTGTGCGATAAACCAATCCCAAGTGTCAGACGTCCGTTTGATGCAGCGTTAACCGTCAGGCACTGCTGTGCCAACATCATCGGATGCCGTGGATATGTCGGTACCACGCTCGTACCTAGTTCGATACGCGGAACCTCGCGTCCAACAATTGCAAGAGCAGTCAATGCATCGTGTCCAAAGATTTGTGGCGCCCAATAACTAGCAAAACCATCTACCTCGGCACTGCGCGCCTCAGCGACCATGTCATCAATTGTTCCGTCGTTTACTGTTCCGCCAAATATGCCAATCTTCATGATGCAGACGGTATCAGGTCTAACTGTTGGCTAAGCAAGGCTGACGAGATCGAGCCATTCATCATTGAAATAGTCAAGTTGGCCGTCTGGCAGCAACAAAACCTTGGTCGGTTTCAGGCTCTTTACAAAATCTGTGTCGTGACTCACCATGATTATTGAGCCCTTCCAATTCATGAGAGATTCGGCTACCGCCTCGCGACTTAAAGGATCGAGGTTGTTGGTTGGTTCGTCAAGTAGCAAAACATTATTTCGGCCAACCATCAACATTGCAAGCGCTAACTTAGTTTTTTCTCCACCTGACAAGGTGCCTGACTCTTGAAACACTTTGCTTCCCTGTAGTCCAAACATGCCGAGCAAACCACGCAATTGTGTTTCTGTGAGACCGGTATCTGATGGTGCTTCACGGCGCATATGGTCAAGCAATGATTCATGCACGTTGAGATTGTCGTGTTCTTGGGCGTAATAGCCAGCACACACGTTATGACCCCACTCAAATGTTCCGGAGTTTGGCTGAGTTTCTGCAGCCAAAATACGCAACAGCGACGTCTTTCCCGCACCGTTCAGTCCGAGAACGAGCAATCTTTCGCTGCGACCAAGATCAAATGAGACGTCTTCAAAAATTGGAGGACCACCATAATGTTTTGAGAGTCCATGTGCCTCAATAACAGTGATACCACTTTGAGGTGGATCAGGAAACTTCACACGAATTTGGCGGTCTTTTGCTCGCACCCCAGTGGACTCACCTTCAATTCGGGCAATGCGTTTTTCGATACTGTGCGCCATTGTCGCTTTACTCGCTTTTGCACCAAAACGATCGACCACTGTCTGCAAACGCGCGACTTCTTTGGATTGCAACATCGCTTTACGCTCTGCTCGTGATTCGTCTTCGGCACGAGATCGTTTGTATTGCGAATACGTTCCGCGATATTCCACAATTTCACCAACACCATCTTCGTCTGGGCGGTCAAGATGCAAAACACGAGTAATCGCTTCGTCAAGCAATTCAAGGTCATGGCTAATCACCAAAAGTGCGCCACGATAGTTTCGCAAGAAATTCAGTAGCCACATTTTTGCGTCAATATCGAGATGGTTCGTTGGTTCGTCTAACAACAACACATCGCTTCCGGCAAACAATATTCGTGACAGTTCGATACGTCGGCGTTCTCCGCCTGACAACACGCCAAGTGATAGGTCGAGTCGATCGGCGACTAGTCCAAGACCTGCCGCTATCGAGCGCGCGTCGCCCTCTGCGGAATATCCACCTTTCATCCGAAACTCATCTTCGAGACGCGCAAACTTGGCGATGGTGCGTTCATCTGGAGTCTCCTCCATGGCAATACGCATTTTTTCAAGACGCTCTAGATCGGCATCAATATTGCGTCCGCTCAAGATGTGCGTGATGGCGGTGCGACCATCTAACACGCCAGCAATTCGTGGATCTTGGGGCAAATACCCAAAACCACCACTGCGCGTAATTTTTCCGCCAGACGACTCAGACTCGCCACCTAGAACCTTGAACAAACTTGTTTTCCCCGCGCCGTTGCGACCAACAAGACCCACCTTGTCACGAGCCATCACGGTAAAGGATGCCGCCTCCACCACATTACGGCCACCGATTTCGACGGTCAGAGATTGGACTTGAAGCATGTCTCTATTCTGCCGTGCGTCGCACCGTTTATGGCGTCTTCGTCAATGTTGTTGTGGACGCCACGGTTGTTGTGGATGCGACGCTTGTTGTGGATCCCACGGTTGTTGTTGGCGCCACGGTTGTTGTTGATGCCACATCAGTGACAGTTGGCTCAGTGGTCATCAAAGTTGTAGTGGTCTCAGTGGTCATCAATGTTGTGGTTGGGGCTATCACGCCAGGTTCGAGTGAGTCATCAACAAATTGCGAGTCCAAACACTTCCCGCCCTTGGTCTCTGGTGTACCAATAGCCCGACTGATTGCCTCAACAAGCACGGCTCGTCCTGCATTTGTCGGATGGATCCGATCCTTATTCAAGACACCATTGGTTGTTGAAATTTCTTCCCAATTGAGCAATGTCACTGACTTATTGTCTGCAGCAACGGACCGAATCTCAGCGTTCACTTCGTCTTGAATATCTCGAAATGCACTTGTGGTGACCAAAAGTGTTGGACGTGGGGCGAGAGACTTGACAATCGCTATCAAGTCTGTCCGAAAATCTGAGATCCGACCTCCGACATTTGATCCCAAAAATATAACCGCTGCATCCCATCCATCGTAGATACGCGCCTTTAACACTTTTCTGCCAAAATTAATTGACTGACCCGTCTCTGCCTCGACCGCAACACGCCAACCCATTGGTACCAACTTGGAGCACATTGCCCCGCCGTACCGCGATGCTGTGCCAGCCAAAATTGAATCCCCAATAATAATAATTCGATTGCCCTGTATTTTCTCTGCGAGAACTGGGCCGTCAACTTCGGGGTAGTCAATTGTGTTGACAAGATCGGTCGCAAGTCCGCCATCACTGAACCCGTTTCCGGGAATATTGCCGACACCACCAAGAGTGTCGCCGCTAGACCCGCCGAACCCACCCGATGAGCAAGCACCCAAAACAATGACCAGAGCGAGAACACGAATAGTTGATGCGCGCATGACTGCCCAAGTCAACCCAGTTTTGGTGCCAGTTCCACGTTATTTCTGCCCAATATCTCGAGTTCGCAGTTCATCACGAATTTCTAACAGAATCTCATTCGTGCTTGGTATCGGTTGTCCGGTTCGAAACTTGTTATACACCTTGACTATCGCAAACAATCCGGCCGCAACGAAAATAAAGTTGAGCCCCGCCGTAGCAAATGCTCCGAATGGAATATCACTCCCATTAACAGTCAGAACTTTTTTGCTGAAGTCGGGTTGGGAACCACCAAAGAGTGCACCTAACAGCCCACCAAGAATGCCGGGAGCATCTTTGCCATTGCCAGCAAAGGCATCAATCACCGTCTTAAATGCCGCTCCCATAACGAAAGCAATTGAAAGATCAACCACGTTTCCACGATTGATAAATTCTTTAAATTCATCGATGATTCTACGTTTTTCTTTTTTGGACACGATTACTCCTTCGTTATCTGGACACGAGCTTCATTGAAGCACGCCCCACCAGCCAAATCATTGATGTCATCTGAAATCAATGCATTACTGACGTTTCCGCTCTCAGTATGTCGGCGCCACAGACCTTTTGGAATCTCGCAAGTGCCACGTCGCACACGATCAGAAACAACACAGTCAAGTGCAACGACGCCGAGCGCGTTATGCACGGTCACTCTTGTGCCAGTAGTGATATGCCGCAACAAGGCATCCTCTGGATTAATAGTGACAACCGAATCTGGCGGGTCAAATTCGGCAAACATCGAATTAACAGTGCGCGATGTTGCTGGCGACAACATAATAAGTGGATAATTTTTATCTTGCGTGATGCGGCGTGGTGCTGGCAGTGCAAGTTCGCTTGACTCATCAAATAACACTGCTCGACTCTGCGTCGGGAAAGTTGTCTTGAACTGAATTGGTTCGTCTTTAGGGCGCAACGTGACTATGTCGTTGATGTCAAACTCATCAGCCGTGGGCATCAGTAGTTTGACTCCCATTGCCGCAGCCAGCAAAAGTGCGAGATTTGTGTTGCTACGGCTCTCGCCAACCGGCTCAATCACTTTTCGCACGCGCTGCAGTGTAAATGTTCCGTAACTAGACGCAATATCATCAACCTCAAACTGTGTAGTTGCGGGCAACACAACATCTGCATACATGGCAGTATCTGTGAGCACTTGATCATGAACAACTGTGAACAGGTTCTCTTGCTCTAGGGCACGAGTGATGCGATGTTGATCCGGAGCAGTAACAGCCGGATTCGCACCTTGCACCACAAAAACCTTGACACGAGTTTGGCCATCTATATCACCAAGCAAATATCGAGCGACATGATTCATGTTTATTTTTGTGCGTGAACTTTGGACAACGGGTATTTTCTGCAGCATTGGCTCTTGCGAAGCAGCAGAAGTACTCGCGACAATCCCACTTCCGCGTTGACCAAAGTGTCCGGCAAGAGCCCATAGTCCGAGTACTGCCAGCATGCCGCTACCACCGTTGCGATTTCGTTCGATTCCCCACCCGACGCGCAACATTGCGGGTGACTTTTTTGCAATCAAATCGACCAACGCGACAATAATATTTTCATCAAGTCCGCACTCAAGTGCTGCTGCTGCCAAGGTCCACTCTCGGGCAGCATCCAAAAACTGATCCGCCCCTTTGGTGTGTTGCGCAATGAATCCAGTATTAAGTACGTGTCGGTGCTCTAGCTCACGAGCAATCGCCAATGCCAACACGGCATCAGTCCCCGGAAGCAACGGCACATGCATGTCGGCGCGCTCAGCCACCCCTGTACGACGCGGATCTATCACGACAACTGTTCCGCCACGCGTTTGACACTCGGTCAATACTGGCAACAAATGAGTATTAGAAACCGTGGGATTCGCCCCCCAAATCACAACAAGTTGCGAGGATTCCATATGCATCGGATCAGCGGCGTCCATTCCGGGATATATCTGTTGCCAAGCGGCCCCAAAAGTGGCCGCACAAATATTGTGCTCAATTTCTGGACAACCTAAACGCGCAAACAACTCCACCATTGCGCCAGAACTCTCTAGTACTCCAGAAGAGGAGTTGTACAAGTATCCAAAGACGCTGTCAACACCGTGTTCGGTGATTGCAGACTTGGTTTTTGCAGTAATAAGTTCTATTGCTTCATCCCACGACGCAGTTCGAAATTGTCCACTCCCCTTGGGTCCAGTTCGAATCAATGGCGTTGTTAGCCTGGCGTCTGAGTGCACGCGCTTAATGCTTTGTTTCACTTTTCGACAAATAAAATCTGCAGTAAAACCATTAATGTCGCCTGTGGTAGCGGCATCAATATCAACAATGACATCGTCTTGAACAGTTACATCAAGAGAACAGGTATCTGGACAATCAAGTGTGCACGCTGTTCGAACAACTAGTCGACTCGGAGCCATAGATACCATTATGCCAGTTCGAGATCCTCAAATCTGTCAACATCTCGCAAAGACGGGAACCCGAACCACCACACACCCACAATGGCAATAGTTGCTATCCCGCCGCCCACCACCGTGGCTGGTGTGCCAATAGCACTCGCTACTACTCCAGACTCAAATGCACCA
>Ga0209596_1000734_pt1 | contig 30014 bp, 21 predicted proteins | sample M_130807_MF_Meta_FD_187314 | JGI IMG/M metagenome (GOLD analysis project Ga0209596, IMG submission 187314) | Freshwater microbial communities from Lake Montjoie, Canada to study carbon cycling - M_130807_MF_MetaG (SPAdes) (version 2) | ecosystem: Environmental > Aquatic > Freshwater > Lake... | reverse complement strand
CATACCTGCTACCTGATACATTAGTTAATCCGAACACTGATTATACAGTGGTTACAAAAAATAAATACCTGACTATTCCACTCAGTCTGACTGTTAATCTTGTTGGCAAGGAAGCGAAAAGCCGTTTGCCAATTGGTTTTACTGCTGATATTAATATGTTTAATAAACAACAAATTACAAGTGCAACATTTGACACTACATATACTAAGGCAGAATTGGATACTGCAATAAATGCCACTTCATTAACAGCAGGATTCACACTTGGATATGGTTATAAATTCACCGATAATCTCGGGATAGATGCATTGCTTTTTGCAAAATATGATTTAACAAGTTTTGACAAAACCAATCCGCTCTATAACACTTATGCATTCGTTGGAATTAATCTGACTTTGTACTATGTTTTTGGGAAGGCTAAGGAATAATCATCCATAAAATTCATTTTAAAACCCCCTGTTTTGTTATAATCAGGGGGTTTTTATTTTAGTTATTACCACTTTCCGCCATTTATTGAAGAGCTACGCCATTATTTCACATTATTATTCAAGGGCATCATACTTGACTAACCAACATTTTTTCCACTATACGCATACAATCAACCAATAACGATTGCAGTTAATTACATTTGTTCCCCTTTTAAAAAGTGTCAAGCGCCATAATACATGCTAGGTTTTCTATCAAAAATATTCGGCTCAAAGTCCGATAAAGATATCAAGGAATTACAACCCCTCGTTACAAAGGTTAACGAGTATTTTGTTCAATACGCAACAATCAGCAATGATGAACTTCGCAATAAAACAAAAGATTTTCGCGGAAGGATTACATCATTTGTAAAAGATCTTGATGATGAAATTAATTCTATCAAAGAAGAAGCTGAAAAAGATGAAACTCCTTTCGATAAAAAAGATGAACTCTATAATGAGATAGATAAACTCGAAAAAGAGCGTGATAAAAAATTGGAAGAAGTGCTTATGGATATTTTACCAGAAGCATTTGCTGTAGTAAAAGAAACTTCCCGTAGATTTTCACAAAATGAAACTCTGACTGTTACCGCCACCGAATTAGACCGCGATTTTGCTGCGCGGAAAGATTTTGTCACTATCAATGGTGATAAAGCAATTTATAAAAACGAATGGAATGTTGCCGGAATTCCGACCCGGTGGAATATGGTACATTATGATGTTCAGCTTATTGGTGGAATGGTTTTACATCAAGGGAAAATTTCAGAGATGGGAACAGGAGAAGGAAAGACCTTGGTTTCTACTTTACCTGCTTATCTAAATTCATTACCAGCACTCGGTGTGCACTTAGTTACCGTGAACGACTACCTGGCTCGTCGTGACTGTGAATGGAATGGCCCTCTTTTCAATTTTCTGGGAATCACTACTGACTGCATTGATTATCATCAACCTCATTCTCCGGAAAGAATAAAAGCTTACCTGGCTGATATTACTTATGGCACAAACAATGAATTTGGTTTTGATTATTTACGCGACAATATGAGTCGTTCACGCGAAGAATTAGTGCAACGCAAATTACATTATGCCATGGTGGACGAAGTGGATAGCGTTTTGATTGATGATGCCCGAACTCCTCTTATTATTTCAGGTCCGGTTCCAAAAGGTGAAGATCAGGAATTTCACAATTTGAAACCACGAATCACAAAAATTTATGATGCCCAGAAAAAAATTGTGAATGCATTTTTGAATGAAGCAAAAAAAAATATTGAGTTAAAAAAAGATGGGCCAAAAGAAGGAGAAGGAGGATTAGCTCTTTTGCGTGCCGCTCGTGGGTTACCAAAAAATAATTCAATTATTAAATATTTAAGCGAAGAAGGAAATCGCGCTGTTTTACTGAAGACTGAAAAATATTATATGCAGGATCAGTCACGAGAAATGCCAAAAGTTGATGCTGAATTATATTTCCATATTGATGAAAAGAACAATAGTGTTGAACTGACTGATAAAGGAATTGAACTCATTACTGCAGATGGCGAGGACAAAAATTTCTTTGTTATGCCTGATGTGGGAGCAGAAATTGCTGAGATTGAAAAATCAGGAATGAGTGCTGAAGAAAAATTATCGAAGAAAGATTTGTTGTTGCTGGACTTCAGTATAAAGAGCGAGCGATTGCATTCGGTTCAGCAATTATTGAAAGCTTATGCTTTGTTTGAAAAAGATGTTGAGTATGTGGTAATGGATGGCAAAGTTAAAATTGTTGACGAACAAACCGGTCGTATCCTGGAAGGCAGAAGATACAGTGATGGATTGCACCAGGCAATTGAAGCAAAAGAAAATGTGAAGGTGGAAGCGGCCACACAAACTTTTGCAACTGTTACACTTCAAAACTATTTCAGGATGTATCATAAGCTGGCCGGAATGACCGGTACAGCAGAAACTGAAGCTGGTGAATTCTGGAGTATATATAAATTAGATGTTGTAGTAATTCCAACAAATCGTCCGATAGTTCGAAAAGACATGGAAGATTTTGTTTTCAAAACAAAGCGTGAGAAATACAAGGCCGTAATTGACGAAATTGAAAAATTAAGTAATGAAGGCAGACCAGTATTGGTTGGAACAACCTCAGTAGAGGTAAGTGAATTGCTTGCTAGAATGTTGAAACTGAAAAACATTAAACACAATGTTTTGAATGCTAAACAACATCAACGGGAAGCAGAAATTGTTGCAGAAGCTGGTTTACAAGGTGCAGTTACTATTGCTACAAATATGGCAGGAAGAGGAACCGATATCAAGCTTGGCTCTGGGGTGAAAGAAAGAGGTGGACTTGCCATAATTGGAACCGAACGGCATGAAGCACGAAGGGTAGACCGTCAATTGCGTGGTCGTGCAGGTCGGCAAGGAGATCCTGGATCTACTCAGTTTTATTGTTCGCTGGAAGATGACCTTATGCGAATTTTTGGATCAGATAGAATAGCAGGGTTGATGGATAGGATGGGTTACAAAGAAGGTGAGGTTATTCAGCATAGCATGATTACTAAATCTATTGAGCGTGCACAGAAAAAAGTAGAAGAAAATAATTTCGGCACCAGAAAAAGATTATTGGAATACGATGATGTGATGAATGCGCAACGCGAGGTAATTTACAAGCGTCGCCGACATGCATTATTTGGTGAGCGACTGCAATTCGACTTGAACAACATGTTGTTTGATTTATGTGCTGAGTTAATAGCCTTACATCAGGACAACAAAGACTATCACAATTTCAAACTCGATTGCATTCGAATTCTTTCTACAGATACGCATATTGATGAAAAAGAATTTGAAAGTGCTAAGACAAATGTTTTAGCTGAAAAATTATATACCGAAGCAACTGAATATTATCAACGCAAGTCAAACCATTTGGTCGAGAATGTATATCCGAATATAAAAAATTTATATGAGACTCGCGGATCAACAGTTGAAAATGTAGTTATACCAATTACTGATGGAATTAAAGCTCTGCAAGTAATTTTTAATTTAAAGAAAGCTATTGAAGGCAGAGGAAAAGAAGTAATACACTCTATTGAAAAAAGCGTCACCTTGTTAATGATTGATGAGGCCTGGAAGGAACATCTTCGTCAAATGGATGAATTAAAACAATCTGTTCAGTCTGCAGTTTACGAACAAAAAGATCCTTTGCTTATTTATAAACTTGAAGCATTTGATTTATTTAAAACAATGGTTTCAGAAGTGAATCGCGATGTTTTGTCATTTTTATTCAAAGGTAATTTGCCTCAACAACAACAAACACCAATGAATCAGGCTCAAGCTCCACCGAAAACTGATTACAGCAGAATGAAAACCGGAAGGGATGATACGAGCGCAATTACTAATCCGACTAATAACCAAGGTAGGCAATTACAAAACGGAACAGCAGGAAACGATGAACAGGAACAAGTAAAGCAAGAGCCGGTTAGGGTTGGCCCAAAAGTTGGAAGAAATGACCCATGCCCTTGCGGCAGCGGTAAAAAATATAAATCCTGTCATGGAAAAGATGCAGCCTGAGATTATTACTCTAATGGACATTGCTTCTAAAATTGACCATACTGTTCTTAAACCAGAGGTAACAGCATTAGAAATCCAACAATTGTGTAACGAAGCAATTGAGTATGGTTTTGTTGCAGTATGTGTGCCTCCTATGTATGTAAATGAGGCTAAACAGTTTTTAGCAAAATCAAAAGTAAAAGTTGCAACTGTAGTTGGTTTTCCATTAGGTTATACCAACACTTTAATTAAAGTATCAGAAGCAAAAAAAGCAATTGACGATGGTGCAGTTGAAATAGACATGGTGATGAATATTTCTGAATTGAAAAACAAACAATACAAACAGGTATTGGATGATATTCAAAGTGTAACCATGCTTGCTCATTTTCATAAAACAATTGTGAAAGTGATTTTAGAAACCTGCCTGCTTACTAATGAAGAAATAGTTCGTGCGTGTGAATTGTGTGAAGAAGCCGGAGTTGATTTTGTAAAAACATCAACTGGTTTTTCGAAAGTAGGAGCGACTGTTGAAGCTGTAAAATTGATTCGTGAATCTTTACCCAAAAAAATAAAAGTGAAAGCTTCCGGAGGAATCCGTACTAAAGAATTTGCGCTTCAACTTATTGAAGCAGGAGCCGATCGTTTAGGAACTTCATCGGGAATTTCAATTATCAAATCATGAAATCAATCCTTCTGCTTGCCTTTGTTTTAATGTCAAGTGTTTTAAAAGCACAGAATGTAACCACCGAATTGCCGAATGGTAATATTGTAATTACTCAGGATACAATGATAAAAGTGCTGATGGACTTTTCTGATTCAACCGCTGCCCATAAGTTTACCGTGCAGGGTTATAGAATTCAATTAACAAGCAGCAATCTTAGAAAGAGCGTGCTTGACATGAAAGCTCAGTTTTCAATTTTATTTCCTGACACTAAAGCGTATATCGAGTATAAACAACCTTCCTTTAAGTTAAGAGTTGGAGATTTTGAATCCAGAATTGCTGCATATGCATTTCAACAAAAAATTCTTTCTTCTTTTCCAAATGCCTTTATAGTACAGGACAATATAAGTTTAGAAGAACAGTAGTTTATTCTGTTACCGGAACTACAACATCAACTTCACCTTCTTTTTCATTTATTTCAACTGGAATTCCTCCTTTAACAACCTGAGAAATTGTGCTGTCATATCCAACTGAATACAAATAATAATTACCTCTTTTCAATCCATCAAAATGAAAATGAGGATCTTCACCTGGCATGGTATCAACAACTCCCGAATCATCATATACTGAAACATCTTCCCCCGGAAAATCTTTTGCATTATACTTAATATAAATGATTGCTCCTTTAATAGGCACCGAATGATGTTTTGGAAATGCGGCAATGGTAAAAGCACCACCTGTTCCGGCTTTTTTACAGGAAGAAAAAATAAATAGAAGAATAATGATGGATATAGGAATAAGTTTTAAAAATTTCATCGCCTTTGAATATTTGAAAGCAAGAATATGACACAATAAATAAATCATCAAATGAGATTAATCATTGAATAAGTTATTGTTCCAATAGATAAATGATTAACCATACATTTGGCATATTAAATAGTGGAAAAGTTTACTAAACAATTTATTTCATATTTTTTGTTGTCGCTGTTTATTTCTGCGATCGTTCCTGAAGTTTTTATCCATGCATTTGCACCACACGAAGACTCAATTGATTTTCATTCTTCAACTACTTCGGTAAGTCCCAGGCATATTCACTGCGAATGCTTACAAGATAATCTTCCTTCATTTACTGCCGCACAAACAGTTTTTCTTGAAGCAATTTCTTTTTTGATAAATACTAAAGTGATTCCTCCTATTTTATTTAGTGAACAATTATTTCAGTTTCAATTTTCATTACGGGGACCTCCGGCTCTATAGAATTAATTTCTAATTCAGTTGATGCAATAGCATCATCTCTGGTTCTAATTTAATTATTAATCAAATTCTTCATGAAAAAACTTCTCATGCTGTTTACAATACTTTTTAATATTGCTACAGCAGCAATTTCAAAAAATAATTTTACGATAAGTAAAACATCCCTATCCGGAAAAATTACTGACAAGAAAACAGGCGAACCACTTATTGGTGTTACGGTTTATATCACCGATTTAAAAACAGGCGATATCACCGACGAATACGGAAATTATAAAATTGATAATCTACCGCAAACAAAAGTATCGGTGCAGGTACATTACATTGGATATAAAATAATTGTTGAATCTGTTGACTTATCAGTTACAACCACAAAAGATTTTGTTTTAGAAAAATCGGTAAATGAATTGAACGAAGTTGTTGTTACAGGGCTTTCACAATCTGCACAAAAAAACAGAACTCCCACGCCCATTACTACTATTCCCCTGAAACAATTACAGCAGTCTTCTTCTTCAAACATAATTGATGCTATAGCAACTCAACCGGGAATTTCGCAAGTAACAACCGGGGGAGGAATTTCGAAACCTGTTATTCGCGGCTTGGGTTACAATCGAGTTGTAACTATCAATGATGGAATTAGACAGGAAGGTCAGCAATGGGGCGATGAACACGGAATTGAGATTGATGAATTCTCAGTTAACAAAGTAGAGATATTGAAAGGTCCTGCGAGTTTGTCTTATGGTTCTGATGCAATGGCGGGAGTAATAAATTTTCTTTCGGCGCCTGTTTTACCCTCAGGAAAAATCAAAGGAAATCTTCTTGCAAATTATCAAACCAATGATGGGTTGATTGGTTTATCAGGAAATGTGATTGGAAACTTAAGTGGTTTCAATTGGGATATTCGCTTAAGCAATAAAATGGCACACGCCTATCAAAACCAGTTCGATGGTTTTGTGCTCAACTCCGGATTTCTGGAAAATAATTTCGGCGGAACAATTGGTTTGAACAAATCATGGGGCTATTCAAATCTGCATTTCAGTATTTATAATTTAACTCCCGGAATTGTTGAAGGCGACCGCGATAGTGCAACCGGAAAATTTATTAAACCAATTGCATTGAATGATTCTACTGAAGATGCAGCAATTGGAACAAACACCGATTTCAAATCTTATTCTCCTTTAACACCTTACCAGAAAATTCATCATTACAAAGCTGTATTGAACAATAGTTTTGTTTTAGGCAACAGCTGTTTGAAATTTATAATTGGCTGGCAGCAAAACCAGCGACAGGAATATGCTGACATATTGAAAGAAAATAATTACGGACTTTATTTTTTACTCAACACAATCAACTACGATGTTCGATATATTTTTCCTGAAAAAAATAATTTCAATATTTCATTAGGCATAAACGGAATGCAGCAATTATCAGAAAATAAAGGAACAGCTTTCTTAATTCCTGAATACAAATTGTTTGATGCCGGAGTTTTTTTAATCGCAAAAAAAACAATCAATAAATTAGACATCAGTGGTGGCTTGCGTTATGATTCGCGAAGCGAAAAAGGGGAAGATTTATTTCTGAATGCCGCAGGAGAAAAAGTTTCAATCGCCGACTCTGGTGCATACCATCAATTCACCGCTTTCAACACCACATTTACCGGAATATCAGGAAGCATTGGTGTAACCTATCAGTTTTCCGAAAAAGTTTTTTCAAAACTGAATGCATCAAAAGGATTTCGCGCCCCCAACATTGCTGAAATTTCTTCCAATGGGGTACACGAAGGAACTACCAATTTCATAATTGGTGTTCCTATATTAAAAGCAGAAAACAGTTTGCAGTTTGATTATGCCATTGGATTGAACTCCCAACACATCTCAGCCGAAATTGATTTATTCACAAACACCATTACTAATTTTATTTTCCTCAGTAAGATTGAAAGTGTTACTGGTGGCGATTCAATCACGGGCGGATTCAGCACATTCAAATATTATTCGGGCTACGCAAATTTATCAGGTGGCGAAATCAGCATTGACATTCATCCTCATCCATTTGACTGGCTGCACTTCGAAAATTCTTTTTCCTATGTGCAATCAATACAAAGGAATCAACCTGACTCAACTAAGTACTTACCTTTTACACCTGCCCCGAAATTTTCATCAGAACTCAAAGCTTCAATAAAAAAATTCGGAAAATGTTTTTCAAACACATATTTCGAAATTGGAATGGATAATTTTTTCAATCAGAATAAATTTTATTCTGCTTTCGGAACTGAAACTGAAACTGCCGGTTACAGATTATTAAATGCAGGACTCGGAACAGATGTAATTTCAAAAACAAAAACACTGCTTTCATTTTATATAAGTGCTACCAATCTAACTAATGTTGCCTACCAAAGTCATTTAAGTCGCTTGAAATACACAGCAGAAAATAATGTAACAGGCCGGGCAGGGGTTTACAACATGGGAAGAAATATAAGTTTGAAACTGATTGTACCCCTTGATTTTATAAAATAGAAACAAAAAAGCCCTCTGAAAAATCAGATGGCTTGCAAATCCTATTTCAAAATTAATTTTTTATAGGATCATCTCAGCGAATTATTCACAGATAATTTCAAAAAAACTCTTGGTAATTCAGATATCCAGAAAGTGTAGTTTGGAAATATTAAATTAATGAGATGAAAGCAACTAACTTTCTATGGAACCGTGCTATGAATCATCGAACTTTAGAAACTGGTTTTCTTCAAGAAATTTATTTGCGCAGGCTGAATATTTTGAAACCACCAATAATCATAGGCAAGAGCTTAAATATCTAGCATTTTTTATTTTACAACTCAATAGGATTGTAAAGTAGTATTTGTAACAAAAGTGAATGGAGTAACTACTACTTTTTTCTTATTTAATTTTTCCGACGATACGCAGAATCATACAAACAAAAAGCAATTTAGGAGTGGTGGTTATTTCGTTACAGATTAGTGTGCTTGCAGATTTTATGGATTTGAATATTTCTTTCAACTTCGATTTCCCTGCCAGCTCATAAGTGGTTGCTATTCTTGGAAGAATATTTATAAAATACGCAGTTTGCAGCATTTTATAAATAAAAACAAAATTCAAATTTTGATAAATACTAAATGTAACAAGAAGAAGATATTATTTTCTCTTAACAAATTTTGGTTTTAATCTTTAATCCTTTTATACAAGTGCCCATTATAATTATAAAACGAAACCAATCCTCTTCTTTTTTTATTTAAAAAAATAGTTATCGGATCTAAAATCGGTTCAAAATCAGCAAGTAATTGAAGTTTAGTATTGGCTTTATAAATGCTTATTAGGTTTGGTTTATAAGCAAGTAGTTCGTCAGAAATAAAAAGGTAATCATAATCAAAAATTTCGCGCTGATATTGCTCTCGTTCAATATTAGAAAGGTACCAGTTCATATACTGAAACTGCCCCCCTGCGTTTAAAACGGCATAGTAATACACTTCGTCTCCAATCACTCTTGAACCGGCAGGAATGTGCAACAATACAAAATCATTAATGGCATTATCACGCCTCTGATCTTTTGACAATACGATATAATACATTTTTAACATAGAAACCACAATTGTCAAAATCAAAACTGAGTAAATCATCAGTTTTGAAATAACTGCTATACCTTTTTTAGGGTTGGTAATTATGATCTGGTAAAAACAATTTACAGCAAGTATGTAGAAATAAGGAATAGTGTAAACCCCATAAGGTCGGTAGATAGTCACTAGTGCATAAAACAAAATAACACTCGTTACCGAAATAAAATTTAAGGCATCCAATGTTTTTTTTCCGTTCACCAATAAGCTTATAACAAGGAGGAAGACCGAAGCAATTATCACTGGGTACTGATAAACATAAATAGATTCGCTAAACGAAAAACCTCTAGAGAAATCAGCTGTTTCGCTCACAATTTTATAATAGGCAATCATATTGGGAATATTCCCAAAAGCATAAAAAATCCAGCTTAAAATAGCAGTAATAAAGACCAATCCGAGAATTAATAGTTCAATGAAAATTTCTTTTTTGAATTTCGATTGATACCAACGATACAGCAAAATCAATCCAGGTGGAAGAAGCAATATGGCGGCACGAGGAGTGGTAAGCACGGCAAGCACGGCAAACAAACTGTAAATCAATGCGCGTGCGTTTCGCTTGTAATTCAGTGTTTCATTTTCATTTTTCAGAATGAAAAAAGTATAACCAAAAATAAAAGTCATAGCCATTGTTTCCATTCTTCCAAAATGAAATCCATCGAAAATTGTATAGTCAAATAAAAACCCAACTTCTAATAGTAAAAGAAATAATGCAGGAATATTTTTATTGCTCTTAAATATTTTTATCAGCATAAATAGCATTGTGCCCCCAAAAAAAAGCACAACTATTCGCGCAGCAAAGCAACTAAATCCGAATATAAGATATGATAATTTCTGAATAATAAAAAACAACGGCCCATAAGTGAGGCAGTCTTTAAACTGGAATGCGAATGGAGCAGCTGTTGGAAAAAGGGTTCCATCCTCTAAAAAACTTTTTGAAACAGAAGCAAAAAGTGTTTCATCAAACCAAGGTATCGGATAAATAGAAATTGAAAAAATATGAAAAAGATACATCATCGCTATAACCGCAATGGAAAACAAAATATAAACCCGTTCCCGTTTCATATTTTCAGGCTACCGGAGCTTGAACACTACAAAATTTTTGTAGTTAATGATCATTCCTTTTACTTCATGATCTGTTTCCTCAACAAGGTGCAAACCTGATTGCTTAAAAATATCGAGGTATTGCTCACGAGTTTTAAAATAGTTTCCCTGGTCAATTTTCCGTTCAAATTTCAATAACCAACCATCCCCGGATTTGATGATAGGATCTATAAGTGCTATAAAACCATTTTCATTCAGTAATGATTTCAGTTTAATTAAAATCTGAATCAGAAGATTTTCTTCAATATGATGACCGGCGGAACCAAATAAAATATAATCATATTTTTTATCATAGGTAAAATCCAGAATATTCATTCCAATGAATTTCATGTTAGGATACTTTCTAAATTTATAATTGGCAAAATCAATTACCTGATTATCTATATCTACTCCTGTATAATCAAAAACCTTAAATATTCCAGATGTGTTTCCTGTTGAACACCCTAAATCCAAAATACTATCGGTTGGTTTTGGCTGAATAGCCCACAAATGCAATTGTTGTTTAGCATCATCGGCCCCGATAATTTTTTGCGAAATATCCCACAACCAAGATTTAACAAATCGAAACTTAAAAGCCATAGCTCAAGAATTATTTAACAAAGAAAAAAATAAATACTGTTTTTTTATACAATCATTCCTGCACCAACAGTTTCATTGGTTGCTTCATCTATCAAAATAATAGACCCTGTGATTCTGTTTTTGCGATAGCTGTCGAACATAACCGGAACAGTTGTTCTAATGGTAATTCGACCAATATCATTCTTGCTTAAATTTTTATCATCAGCTAATCGAGACATGTTGCTGATGTCCATTTTATATTTTACATCTTTAATAACACAACGCCCTTCTCGGGTGGTATGTTTAAATGAATACTTTCCGTTTAACTGCAGAGGTTTTTCATTCATCCAGCAAATCATTAAGTCAACATCTTGACTGATTTCCGGTTTATTATTTTTCCGAACAATCATATCACCACGGCTTATATCAATATCATCTTCAAGTGTGATACAAATGCTCATTGGTGCAAAAGCCTCAGTAAGTGGTCCTTCAAAAGTGTCAATACTTTTTATTTTTGAATTAAAACCACTTGGTAAAATTTCAACTTCATCTCCGGGCCGGAAAATTCCTCCGGCTACCCTGCCTGCATATCCCCGATAATCATGAAACTTATCGCTATAAGGTCGAATAACATATTGAACCGGAAACCTTGCGTCAATATGGTTTACATCAGAAGCTATGTGAATATTTTCAAGAAGATATAAAAGGGTACTTCCGTTATACCACAACATATTTTTTGATTGGTCCACTACATTATCTCCTTTCAATGCACTGATTGGGATGAAGTGAATATCGCGAACATCAAGTTTCGCAGCGAACGAAGTGTAATCCGATTTTATTTTTTCGAAAACATCTTCGCTCCAATCCATCAAATCCATTTTGTTGATGCAAACAATTATGTGCGGAATTTCCAACAGTGAAGCGATGAAAGAATGACGACGAGTTTGCTCAACAACCCCATTTCGAGCATCTACTAAAATTATTGCAAGATTAGCCGTACTGGCTCCCGTAACCATGTTGCGGGTATATTGAATATGACCGGGTGTATCAGCAATAATAAATTTCCGTTTGGGTGTTGCAAAATATCTGTAAGCAACATCAATTGTAATTCCCTGTTCTCTTTCAGCTCTTAAACCATCTGTCAGCAAAGCCAGGTTTACACCTTCTTCGCCACGCTGTTTGCTTGTGATCTCGATTGCTTCAAGCTGATCCTGAAATATTGATTTTGAATCATATAATAATCTTCCTATCAAAGTGCTTTTCCCATCATCAACGCTGCCAGCTGTAGTAAACCTAAGCAGCTCCATATCTAAATAACTTTTCGTTGTCATTTATTTTAGTCTAAAAATTAAAAATAACCTTGCTTTTTTCTATCTTCCATTGCTGCTTCACTTCTTTTATCATCTTGTCGTGATCCTCTTTCTGTAGTTCGAGCTGCGGCTACTTCAGCAATTATATCCTCAACACTCGATGCTTCTGACAGAACAGCTCCGGTACAAGTCATATCACCAACAGTTCTGAATCGAACTATCCTTTCCTCAACTTTTTCTTCAGGTTTTAATTTCATAAAATCACTTACAGAATAAATTACTCCATCACGATTAAATACTTTTCTCTTGTGTGTGAAATACAAACTTGGTAAAGGAATTTTTTCGAGAAGTATATATTGCCATACATCCATCTCTGTCCAATTGCTGATTGGAAATACCCGAAAGTGTTCGCCTACATGTTTTCGTCCGTTAAAAATATTCCACAACTCAGGTCGCTGATTTTTCGGATCCCATTGTCCGAACTCATCACGGTGCGAAAAAAATCTTTCTTTCGCCCTTGCTTTTTCTTCGTCTCGTCTAGCACCTCCTATGGCACAATCAAATTTATTTTCTTCAATGGCATCGAGCAGCGTAGTTGTTTGCAAAACATTTCGGCTCGCATTGTAACCTTTCTCTTCCACTACTCTTCCTTTATCAATTGAATCCTGAACAGAAGCAACTACCAGTGTGGCGTTTATTTCTTTCGCCCAACAATCGCGATATTCAATTGCTTCCTGAAAATTATGGCCTGTATCAACATGCATTAATTTAAAAGGAATTGGTGCGGGCCAAAACGCCTTTCGTGCTAAATGAGAAACTACTATAGAATCTTTTCCTCCGCTAAATAACAAAACAGGACGCTCAAATTGGGCTGCTACTTCGCGCAAAATAAACATGCTCTCGGATTCTAATTCCCTCAGATGTGTTAAATTATATGCTCTCATAAATTATTTTTTTGTGATTAAGGGAAGAATAAACGAGAAAATGCTCTCGATAGATTCTTCAATAGATAATTCGTTGCTTTTTAGTTCCAATGAAGGTGAAAGAGGCGCTTCAAATGGTGCTGATATTCCTGTGAAATCTTTAATTTCTCCTTTCCTTGCTTTAGCATAAAGACCCTTTACATCTCTTTGTTCGCAAATCTCCAATGGGCAATTAATAAAAATTTCGATAAAATCTTTTTCGCCAATTATTTCTTTAGCCAATTCTCTTACATCATTGGTTGGACTTACAAAAGAATTAACCGTGATAATTCCACAATTCAAAAATAGTTTTGATACTTCTGCTATACGACGGATATTTTCCAATCGGTCCAATTCACTGAATCCGAGATTTTTATTTATTCCTGTTCGGATATTATCGCCATCCAGAATTTGAGTTAAAAAATCATTCTTATACAATTTTTTTTCTAACCCTTCCGCTATCGTGCTTTTACCTGATCCACTCAAGCCGGTTAACCAGATAACCCTTGCAGTCTGATTGAGCAATTGCTCTTTATCAGTGCGCTGAAGTATGCGATGAAATATAGGGTGAATATTAGTTGCTGAACTCATTTTAAAAGCGCGGCAAATTTAATTGTCAGATTGTGCGTAACCTAATGAGAATAATCATTATGAATTTAAAAGTTGTAATGCAAGCCATGTCATTGTTCCAGTTGCTGTTTCAAGTGCTTTTTCTTCAATGTCAAAAGTTGAAGTATGTACTGGAGAAATTATACCCCGAGATTCATTTCTTGTTCCAAGTCGAAAGTAACATCCTGGTATTTCATGAGAATAAAATGCGAAATCGTCTGAGGTCATCCGCAACGGAATGTCAACCACATTTTCTTTTCCTAAAAAATCTTCAGCGGCAGATTTTGATTGGCTGGTTAAAATCTGATCGTTAACCAGACATGGATAACCAATTTCAATTTTAACTTCAATTGAAGAAGATGTTTCTATTGAAATCCTTTGTGCTATAGACTTCAATTTTTCATGAATTGTTTTTCTCCAGACTTCATCCATAGTTCTGAATGTTCCTTCGATTTTTACTTCATCAGGAATAACATTCGTTGCGCCAAGGCCAACTATCTTTCCGAAAGCTATTACAGTTGGTATAGTTTGTTCTTTTAATTCTTCAATTAAATTTTCGTATGCGTTTAATAATCTCGCTGAAATAAAAAGCGGATTATTGTATTCACCAGGCATAGCTGCATGACCTCCTTTTCCTTTTACTGAAATAAAAAGCTCATCGCAACTGGCCATGTATTGCCCCTCCCGAAAGCCAATTTTTCCATATTCCAGAGTTGGAAAAACATGTAAAGCGAGAATAGCATCTGGCTTGGGATTTTCTAAAATTCCATTTGCAATCATAATACTTGCCCCGCCAGGCAATTTTTCTTCAGCAGGTTGAAAAATAGCTTTAATAGTTCCTCCCCATTCCGATTTCAGTTGTTGAAGAATTCTTAAAGTACCAAGTAATGCAGCTGTATGAACATCATGACCACATGCATGCATTACTCCGTCATTACAAGATTTATAATTTACTTCATTCTTTTCAATTATGGGCAGAGCATCCAATTCACCACGAATTGCAATTACTTTTTCACCTGGCAATTCCCCTTCTAACAACACACAAATTCCATTACCGGCAATTTTCGTTGTATGAGGAATTTTCCATTCAGTTAATTTTTTAGAAATAAAATCTGCTGTCTTTTGTTCTTCATTCGACAATTCAGGGTTTGCATGAATGTGCCTTCTTATAGCAATTACTGCATTTTGAATTTCAGATGAAAGACTTTTTATTTCAGCTTTTTGAATACGCATATACTTGAAGAGGTAATAAAGACTTAAAAATTTTCACAATGTTAAGCATTTCGGAAGGATTCATGTTAAGGTGTATTCATATTTAGAGCATATATTTATCGCGGAATTTTTATACTAAATTATGAAAAGGGTTTTTGTTGTTTTTTTCTTGGTTTTTCAACTTGTTTGGTCAAATAAATTGAATGCTCAAACTATTCATTTTAGTGAAGATTTTAATACGCCTGGTTGTTTGACTGGTTGTTCAGTTAATGGATATAATGGCTGGGTAATTAATACCCCTGGATTAAATGGAAATTTTGCGAATGAATGGTTTAGAAGTTGTGCCGAGAACGGAAATATTACTGGAACATGTGGCTCAGGATGTGGAAATGATGCTACACTCCATATTGGAAATGTAATTGGTTCTCCAAGTTCTCTATTATGTCCGACTGGAGATTGCGGAGCTGCCTATGATGCTGGTTTTTTTACCGGTGAAGTTGTTACTGATAAAAGAGCTGAATCTCCAATAATCAATTTAGCATGTTCTGGAAATCTTGTGACTATCTCTTTCAAATATATGGAAAGAGGACAAGGAACAACTGATAATTTTACACTGGATTATTTTGACGGAACTACTTGGGCTCAAATAGATGACCCTGCCAAGACTTTAAATAATTGTTTAGGACAAGGAAGATGGACATTATATTCTTTTAACCTCCCTGCTTCTGCAGTTGGAAATCCTAATGTAAAAATCGGTTTTCATTGGATAAATAATGATGATGCCGCTGGGTCTGACCCATCAGTGGCAGTAGATAGCATAAGAGTAACAAGTAATGCTATTTCAAATTTGAGTGCTTCATTTTTATGTAATACAAATCTTTGCTTAAACGATTGCATTGATTTTACTGATCAAAGTATTGGAAATATTTCAACTTGGTCATGGGATTTTGGAGGGGGAGGAAATCCATTAACATCTGTTTCTCAAAACCCTGTTGGAGTTTGTTGGAATACTGTTGGAACATATGATGTTATACTTACTATAACAGATAACTGCGGGATATCTTCATCTCAGACACAACAAATTACCGTTTCAAATTGCTCTAACCTATTAGCAGATTTTACAACCCCTGTGACAAATATTTGCGCTTCTACTTGTATTGATTTTACTGATTTAAGCACTCCAGTTGGTACAATCATAGGATGGAACTGGTCATTTATTGGTGGTACCCCAACTTCTTCAAATCAACAAAATCCAACAAATATTTGCTACAATACTCCTGGTACTTATGATGTAAAACTCACTATAGATGATGGTACTAACATTAATACATTGATTATACCTGGCTATATTGTGGTAAGTAATTGTGCACCCTTAACTGCTGATTTTACGACCCCTATCACAAATTTTTGCAGTTCTACATGTATTGATTTCACAGATTTAAGCACACCAAATGGCTCAATAATTAGCTGGAATTGGAGTTTTCCTGGAGCTACACCAAATTCTTCAGTTCTCTCTAATCCAATTGGTATTTGTTACAATACTCCTGGCGTTTATGATGTTACCCTTACTGTTGATGATGGAACAAATAATAATACTTTTAATATTCCAGGATATATAACAGTTACAAATTGCCAGACTCCGGTTGCAGGATTCAATGCAAATCTGACTAATTTATGTTTAGGTCAATGCACTAATTTTTCTGATCAAAGCCAAAATTCTACTACCTGGATTTGGGGCTTTCCAGGTGGAACTCCTAATTTATTTATCGGACAAAATCCTCCTCAAATTTGTTATTCAACAGCAGGAGTTTATGATGTTGCTCAATATGTGACTGATGCAAATGGAAATACAGATACTTTGATTCAAGTTGGTTATATAACTGTAACCAACTGCTTACCAAATGCCGGATTTTCATCTGGTATTACTACTGGTTGTAACGGTGATTGTTTCAATTTTTCTGATTTAAGTACTGGAGCAACAGCATGGGATTGGTTGTTCCCAGGAGGTAGTCCATCTTCTTATTCAGGTCAAAATCCTCCAGCTATTTGTTACAATAATCCGGGAGTTTATGATGTTACTTTAATTGTAACTAACGCAAATGGTTCAGATACTTTGGTGCAATCTGGCTATATTACAATTACCTATTGCAATGGTTTGCTGGCTCAGTTTTCTGCATCTGATACTGACATTTGTGAAGGTGATTGCATAAGTTTTATTGATCAAAGTTTTGGAGCTCCGATTGGATGGCTATGGGTATTACCTGGAGCTCTACCTGATACCCTTACAGCACAAAATCCTCCGTTTGTATGCTATCCAAATGCAGGAAATTATCCGGTTATTTTATATGCATTTAATACCGGCGGAATTGATTCTGTAATTTATACAAATTATATAACCGTTAGATCTGGTTCTTTAGTTTCAACGAATATTGATTCTGTAACAATTTATGCGGGTCAATCCATTCAACTGATTGCATCAGGTGGAGTCAATTATCTTTGGTATCCTGATATTGCGCTAAGCGCTGATACTATTTCTTCTCCTATTGCTTCACCTACTGATACAACCATCTATCAAGTTGTTATGACAGATGCCAATGGGTGCTCGTCAACTAAGTCACTAATTGTAAATGTAATTCCACCGGAAAGTGTTTGGGCACCAACAGCTTTTACACCAAATAATGATCAGGTTAACGATATTTTTAAAATTCACCCGATTGGAATAATTAACAAGTATGTTTTAAAGATATTTGATCGTTGGGGTGAAATGGTTTTTTCATCTAATGACACAAACGAAGGTTGGGACGGAACATATCAATCGGTAAAACTTAATGTTGGCGTATATATTTATTATTATCATATTGAGTTTATTGATGGTGTTGTTATTGAAAATTCAGGTGATGTTACTTTATTAAAATAAATTTCAACCCGTTTTTTTATTAGCTTGTCTGAAATTTCAGATGTTTCATCGAAAAGAATGTTCAAATAACTATTTTCAAAAGATATTTGACAAATAAAAAAAATTTCACATGAAAAAAAATCTATTCAAAATTTTTGCCATTACCTTTTTAACGGCTTCTGTTTTATTCGAAACCTCCTGTAAAAAAGAAAACCTAAATGAAGATTTGTTAGTTGACGGTGTGAGTGGTTACAAAGTTGCCACAAAAAACTGGGATGCGTCTGTCCCTAAATCATGGTATTCACTTGAAAATCGTTTAATAAAAGAAACTCCAAATTGGGCGCCACCAATTGCTGCCCGTGCATTTGGTTATATTGGGGTAACACTATATGAATCAGTTAGACCTGGTATGTCAACTCACCCGACACTTGTTGGTCAATTAACTGATTTTAATTTTGTTCCAAGCATTATGCCTAACAAAGCATATAATTGGCCAATAGTTGCAAACGCTGCAATTGCGCGAATCACAAAAGACCTTTTTGGAAATGCTTCAGTAGCAAATGTTAACAGAATTGATTCTCTTGAAAGTGCCAATCTTTCAGCCATTCAAATTGCGGATAATCCATCAACACAATTAATTAATCGTTCAGTTTCTTATGGCCAATCAGTTGCTGATGCAATTTATAGCTGGTCATTAACCGATGGAGGTCATCAGGCTTATCTTAATTTATTTCCTGCTTACACTATTCCTAGCGGACCGGGTTTATGGCAACCAACTCCACCTGCTTTTTCAAATCCATTGTTACCTTATTGGGGAAACAACAGGCCATTCGTAACTGCTAATACTGTAACAGGAATGCCTGTTGCACCGTTTCCTTATTCCACACAGGTTGGTGATACTTTTTATAATGCTGCTTTAGAAGTTTATAATACCGTAAATAATCTTACTCCTGACCAACAAAATATTGCACTTTATTGGGCTGATGGTGGTGGAACATTTACACCTCCCGGACACATGATGTCAATTGTTTCACAAATTATAACTGATAAAAATTTGTCTTTGGATAAAGCAGCAATTCTATATGCCAAAGCCGGAATTAGTTTAGCCGATGCAGGTGTTTGTTGTTGGAAAGGTAAATATGATTTTAATGTTCTTAGACCTATAACATACATCCGTGCAAATTTCAATGCTTCATGGAACTCATTAATTACCACCCCTCCTTTTCCATCTTATTGTTCAGGTCACTCAACTTTTAGCGGAGCGGTAATGCAAATGCTTACTTATCAGTATGGTAGTAATACCTCGTTTACTGATTATAGTAAAGTTGCTTCAGGATTTTCTGCTAGATCATTCAGTAACTTTTTGGCTGCAGCAAATGAAGCAGCTGTAAGCCGACTATATGGTGGTATTCATTATTCATTTGATAATGAGCGTGGATTAATTGCAGGGCAGGCAATTGGTCAAAATATTCATAATTTAAACTGGTAACTATTTCATACTTAAATTAATAAAAGGCGACCAAATATGGTCGCCTTTTTTATTTATCAGAATTGCCATTTTTCAATAAAGAAAAAACAACAGACGAACCAAGCATAAGTATAATAATCAGCAATGAAAGTTCGGTTGGAATATGCCAGTTAACAATTTCAATCAACATTTTGAATCCGATGAACATTAATACAAATGAAATTCCTTGCTGCAGATAATCGAATTTATTTACTGCACCCATCAATAAATAAAACATAGCCCGCAACCCCATTACTGCAAAAATATTTGAAGTCAGAACTACCATTTTATTTTGCGAAACTGCAAAAGCCGCCGGTATTGAATCTATTGCAAATACTAAATCTGTACTTGCTAATACTCCAACAACTAAAAAAAGAATACTGTAAAATTTTTTCCCGTCACGATATATGATAAATTTCCCATTACCATCTTCAGGTATAATATTAAAATACTTTTTCATGAATTTGTAAACAATATTCTCATCAGGGTGCACCTCTGGTTCCTGACCACTGATTAAAATTTTGTACCCGGTATATATAAGTACTATTCCGAAAATATAAAGGATCCAATTAAACTGATCGACTAAAGCCATACCTAACAAAATAAAAATGGCTCGAAAAACTACTGCCCCAATAATTCCATAGAAAAGTACTTTATGGTAGTATTTACTTGAAACTTTGAAATAAGCAAGTATTAAAACGAAAACAAAAATATTATCGATAGACAATGAATATTCCATCAAGTATGCCGATACATATTGCAGAGCAAATTCCTTCCCTTCTTTCCAATAAATAAGCGCTCCAAACGATAGTGCAATGCAAACCCAGCACAGACTTTGTAAAGCGGCACTTCTATAACTCATTTCCTTTGGTTTATTAAAAACACCAAAATCAATGAATAATGAAATAGCCAGAACACTTATAAAAATTAAATACAACCAAGTATCGGCACTCATAAGACTAAAAACTTCATAAAAAATTATTTCCTTTTTGTTATTTCAGGAAGAAAGAAACTGATATTTTGAAATAACCTGCCAAAATGAAATTGCTGAATAAGAACAAAATCACTCCCATTATTTATTGTAGCATAATAATGATCAACATCGTATTTCATAGGCTCGCCTTTATTTGAAAATTGTTGCAAAGTTTCTTTAGATACAGGTTTATAATAGCATGTAACTACATTAATATTATTGCGAACATCAATAGCTTTGATTACGCAAAACGGTTGTTGCATTAGTATTGAATCTTTTAATTTATTAGTGTTTTCAAAACCCTCGGCATTTATAAAACGAAATAATGAGAGATACATTCCAACTCTGTCTTTACTAACCAGTTTGGGATTTATTTGTTGGCGTGATTTATAATTTAACAATTGAAAAGAATCAACCCCAATTACATTTATAACAAAAGAACTATCCATTTGCTTCGGATATTGAACAGAAATTTCTCTTATTTGATTTAAAGGCAAACTAAAAATACTACGGCTCTTCCATTCTTCTTCGTTGGTAATATACCGAACAGTTAAAATTCCGTGAAATCCAGGAATACTAACCACATAAGGATTTTCACCATCGAGCGTTTTCATATAGGTTCCGTTTAAATCATTGGTTCCGCCTCCAACATAATATGAATTGACTAGCTGACTTTTTAAATCATAGATCTCAACTTTTATATTATCAGATGAAAGACTTTTTAATACATTATTTCGAGCTGTTTCAGGAACAGGATATTTAATACTCAATTGCTTAATTGTTTTTAACAGAATATTTATTGCTTCAGTTCTTACCGGAATACTTTTATTAACAAACCATCCTCCGTTTACACCTCGTTCAAGAGTTACTGATTTTTTACTCATATCAGCAATAAATATTTTTCCAATGTTTGATGTATCATCAACAGCAAAGTTTTTTTCATTCACCGGAAGTGTACTGCTTCCCTTCTTAAAGACAAGAAAATATACCGCGCCTCCCAAAACAATCAGTATTATAAAATATATAAAATTCTTTATCATCGAATGGCTTTTATGTTAGCCAAAATTACATTCTTGAATATTTCTTTAGCCGAATGATGTAAAAAACAACACCAAAAAAAATAATGGTAAAAATCGGTATGCCAATATTTATTAATTGCCATTTTGATTTTTCTTTTTTCACTTTTTGAGTATCAAGCAACCTAAGCTTCACTTGTTTACCTCTCGTTTCAATTTGATTTTGATTATCTGTAAGGAAATCTATGCAATTGAGTAAAAAATTTTTGTTGTTAAAATAATCGCCGGTGTATTTATAATATCCTAATGAAAATGGTTGCCCTTTATTACTGAATTCATTGTTTGCCATATCTCCATCCGCGATTACAATCATCTTGTTTTCATCACTCATGGCTTTAAATGGCGTTTTTAATGAATCGCGAAGAACAGTTTGCAATTCATCAGTCATTCTGTTTTGATATAATGATTTAAATTTCCCTTCCAGTAAAACAGCCACCGGATAATTTTTTTTGGAATAAGAATTTATATCTGGTTCTTTTCGAAGTTCGCGCATATCAACCATGTATGGGGCGAAGACCTGTTTAGAATATTTTGATGAATGAAGCAACACTGTTTTCTTAAGTCCAATAGTTGCAACTGTATCCAGAGTTGAAGTAAATAAAGTGCTTACTGCATCAACGCCATAAGTAATCGGATGAACCATATCAGGTGAAAGCACAGGAAAGAAAGGGCATGGAAATAAATTAAACTGTGGTTGATTGTTTGCCGAACTATTATTCTGTACTAATAATGGAACGGGATTGCAAGCCAAATCCATTAATAACCCGACATTGAGCCGAACTCCGTAAGTAAATAACTGATCATCCAGATTAAGAGAATAATCTGTAGCAAGCATAGCAGGTTTTTGTGTAAGACTATCGAGCGATGCATTAAGAGCATCAATCAGCCACAAAATTTTTCCTCCTTTCATTACAAATTGGTCAATTTTAAATTTATCCTGCTCATTAAATGCTTTAGTAGGTTGGGCAATAATTAATACATCTGTTTTCTTTTTTATATCTACGACCCTATCCAATACAATTGTATCGGCCTCATAAAATGAAGTGAGTGTTTTTACAAAATCATATAAGAAATACAATTCTTTTTCGCCATGCCCTCGCAAAAAAGAAATTCTGGTTTTTATTGGTGATAGCTGTGCTTTTATAGCTGAAGAAAATTTATATTCTAACTGTGCTTCAGAATTATTAAGCGCCAGTTGCGATTTCATTCCACTCTCATTATTCAGCAGATTTACCGGAATTCCTATACCCGAATGAAAATAAACAACCGCTCCGGGAATAATAAGTTTCTGCGAATATTCATCTTCGCCTTTCACTGTAACATTGGTTGGTTCCAAACCATTTTGTGAAAGTTCTTTTAAAATTTCATTTTTTTCTTTTTCGGTTTTTCCTTCCAACGGATCTTCAAATTCATATTGCAGATTGGCGCCTGCATAAATTTTCATTTCATCCAACAAATCCCTGGTTGAATTTGCCAATCGCTTAAACCCTGCCGGCATATCGCCAGTTAAGTATATCTTAACAAATACACCATCCTTCAAATTACGCAACATCTCCTTTGTTTTTTCAGAGATGGTAAATCTTTTATCACTTGTTAAATCAAAACGAAATACTAATCGTGAAGCAATAAGGTTCAACAACACAATTATTCCAATAACCACCACTAAGCGGAATAAAACAGATTGTTTGTTTGATTTTCGTTTTGTGTTGCTCATGATTTCAAGTTACCATTTTCGGCTTTGTAACGAGATGCGTGTCATTAAAATAAAAATAGTGATGAAAGAAAGAAAGTACAATGTATCTCGTGTGTCAACCACTCCTCTGCTTATTGATTGATAATGATAATTAATTCCGATATTTTGAACTATTGTATCAAATGTTCCGGCGAAAAAATTCAGCTTGCTTAACATATCGAAAGCCTGGTAAGAAAAAAAACAGAGGAAAACCGCAAGTATAAAAGCAACAATTTGGTTACTGGTTATAGATGAAGTAAAAACACCAATGCTCACAAATGTTGCACTCAGGAAAATTAAACCAATGTATGAACCCCATGTTGCCCCAATATCCATATTACCTGGGGGATTGCCGAGTTGGTTAATGGTGTAGAAATATAATAGTGTAGGCAAAACAGAAAACACAACAAGAAAAAGTGAAGCAAAATATTTTCCCAATACAATTTGTAAATCAGTAACCGGTCTGGTACTGAGCAATTCTATCGTTCCTGTTTTTATTTCATCAGAAAAAGATTTCATAGTGATTGCAGGAATCAGAAAAATAAAAATCCATGGCGCATAAAAGAAAAGAGGATCGAGCGATGCATAACCATAATCAAGTACATTGCTATCAGGAAAAACCCAAACAAATAACCCCAACGCGAGCAGAAAAACTATCATCACCACATAACCGGTAATGCTGCTGAAAAAACTGCTTAGTTCTTTTTTAAAAATGGTGAGCACTTGGTGTTTGTTATTTATTACCTGTTATTGAAAATTGGTTCGTACATCAATAAATCACTTTGTCAGTTGCCGGAAAACTTCTTCGAGGTTTTGTTTTTCCTGCTGCATGGAAAGTATGGTGAGTTTGTTTTCAACTGCAAACCGAAAAACTTTTTCCTGAATGTCGGCACCAGAATTCAATTCAAAATCAGTTGCTCCCACTTTGCTTGCACTCTTCACTCCTTCAATCTGCAATAATAATTTTTCATTCACGGTTTCTTTAAAACTCACTTTCACAATCACCTCACTTGTATTTGTTCGTTGTAAATTTTCGGCTGTATCGTTCGCTACAATTTTCCCTTTGTTGATGATGATTACTCGATGACACAATGCCTGTACTTCCTGCATAATGTGTGTTGATAGGATTACTGTTTTTTCTTTCCCAAGTTCACGAATTAAATTTCTTATTTCAACAAGTTGATTCGGATCGAGACCTGATGTGGGTTCATCTAAAATTAAAACTTCGGGATCATGAATGAGCGCTTGAGCTAAACCAACACGCTGACGATAACCTTTAGACAGTGTGCCAATTTTTTTATTCATTTCCTGCGTAAGCCCTGTTACCTCAAGCATTTCTTCCATTCTTGATTTCCGCTGCTTGCCTCTTATTCCATTAAGTCCGGCAACGAACAACAAAAATTCTTTTACATACATCTCTGTATAAAGAGGATTGTTCTCAGGCAGATAACCAACTTTACTCCTTGCTTTCAGCGAATCTTTTTCAACATCAAATTCACAAACAAATGCCTTGCCTTCAGTTTGCGGAATAAACCCGGAAAGAATTTTCATAGTTGTGCTTTTGCCTGCACCATTAGGCCCAAGGAAGCCAAGCACTTCGCCTGGCTTCACTTCAAACGAAATATTGTCAATAGCCTTTTGCTCGCCGTAAATTTTTGTAAGCCCCTGAACTTTTACTGACATGAAAAAATGTACGCAACGAATTAAGTGCGTTGCAATTGATAACTGTAATTGTGATTTAATATTTCACAAACAACTTTCAATTTCGTGACTAAGTTATGATACAAAAAAAGAGGCTGCATCAATTAAGATGCAACCTCTATTAATAATTTTTGTTAAGAAAAACTATCGAGGATTTACCAAGTTAATTTTAGATTCTACATTTTTCGATTTGCTGTCATTTTGGTTTTTAGCTTTCTGTTCCAAACTGAATTTCAACATTTCATTGTAATCAATTGGCTTTGGTGTTACATAATTATAATTTACTCGGGTATCACCACTACCCCATGTTAAGTCAGCTCCAAATTTGTGATCCTGATAATTAAGTCTCTTGCAGGTGATTCTGTAACTAAATGAAGTACTTGAATTTCCTCCGTTCAATTCTTTAACAACGAATGAGTTCGTGCCGGGTTCAACAAACATTCCTTTACAATCACCTTGTGGTGTAATAGTTACAATCATTGGATGAGTTGCATCAATGAAAACAGTTTCAAGATAAAGCGGATCAAGATTCACTGTTGTTTCACCATTAACTAAAGTAGCAGTTCCAAAATCTTCGAACCAAACTTCAGGGCTTTCGATACTATACATTAATTGATTTCCTTTTGAAGTTCCTACCGAAGCATTTTTTGCACCAGTGCAAGTCAAATCACCATATGCATAAACAGCATAACCTGGAGAAACAGCAGAACCCCAAACGCCATAATCAACTAAACCGTTTGGTATAGATCCATTAAATCCAATTCCAATTACACCTACTCCATATGCTGCTCCATTGTAATCACCATATACTCCGAAATTCGAAACCCCTGAAGCTCTGTTATTATAGCCATGTGTACCTGCACCTTCAGCAGCGGAGCCATCATAAAAACCAAGAAATCCATCACTAGCAACTGTTCCATTATATAAGCCTAAAGCACCGACACCCCCTTGAGCATCATTTGAACCAAAAAATCCTCCATGCCAGTTATTAGATAAACCAACTATTGCAGCACTAGTATTCGTTCCGCTTGTAGCTCCAAATACTCCTGCAGAAACTCCTGAACTTGATGAACCATATATTTCAGGATCAGTTCCTGTTAAAGCTCCAAATGTAATTGTGCCAGTATATCCTATATAAGAATTACCATGAAGACTTGTAACATTCATTCCATATGTATTGGCTGAAGGATTAGTATAGTTTACTTTTATTCCACCAGTTACCGATGCACCAGGTACCACTACTAATTTATCAGTTCCATTTGGCGCAGTGTTTATTCCCATGTAGGTTCCATCATCACGCAATTGAGAATTACCAAGTGCAGTTCCGGTCGGTGTGAATTTTGGAACATAGTTAACAGTACCTGAACCACTAATTCCACCACCACCGCCAGTCGCAGTAATTGTGAAACTTGGATAAGAACCAGTAACAGAAATTCCGGTTCCTGAATTAAGCGTTACAGTTTGATCCGGTGCAGTATTGGTAATAACATTTCCACCTAAACTGATTCCGGTGCCTGCAGTATATGTTGTGCCGGTCGGCATTGTTACAGTATTACCTCCTGAAATTGACAACTGATTTCCAACAACTGAAAGTGTTTGTGCATCAGTATTTAAAGAAGTATTTGTAATCACATTTCCCACAATACTGATTCCTGTTCCAGCTGTGTATGAACCTCCTCCTCCAGTTGAGTTAATGGTAAAATTTGGATAAGTTCCTGTAACTGTTGTTCCACCTGTTCCGGTTAACACAACATTTTGATCTGGAGCAGTATTGGTGATAACATTTCCACCAAGGTTAATTCCTGTACCGGCAGTATATGTAGTACCAGTTGGCAGAGTAACACTTCCGCCATTTGTTAATGATAAAGTGTTTCCAATGAGGTTTAATGTTTGAGCATCTGCGTCATTTGAAGGAATCCAGCTGCTTCCGCCCCACTTTAAAACTTGTCCTGCAGTTGACGCTTGTTGCGCAATGTCAAGCGGGTTTGCAAGTGTACCATCGCCAATTAATCGGGCTGTTACATTTACTGAACCACTACTTGCACCAACATTATCACTTCCAGGCGCCCAGTTAGTTCCGTTCCATTTTAACACCTGACCTGAAGAAGCACCTTGTTGTGCAAGACCAAGCGGCGAAACTGATGTTCCATTACCGCTTAAAGTAGAATTGGTAACTGCTGTTTGCGTTCCCCAGTTGTCACCTCCACTAATATTTCCTGGAACCCATTGTGTTCCGTTCCATAATAACACTTGGTTTGTAGTTGCGCCTGTTGAAGTAACATCTGTTAAATCATTTAATGACAGAGCAGGATTATTTAAAGCGCTGCCAGCAACTAAAGCATATGGCACGCTTAAAAGCTGAGAGGTGCCCATATCTGTATATGAAGAACCTCCAGTTGGATCCATTTCAACTTTCATGAACTTGGCATTAGTGGCCCAATTGATTGATGCAAAAGTTCCTGATACTACGGTACCACCACCTACAGGAAGTGTAAACAATCCAAATTGGTTTGTGGTAGCAGAATGTGTTTCAGAATAAAGCGTTGTACCTGTTGCGGTAATATCTTTAATAGAAATTCGAATGCTGATGTTAGTAGAAACCAACGCTGCTCCAGCTGAACTTCGGGCAACAGCTTGATAAGTTAATTGCTGTGGTATCTGAGCAAACGATATTGAACTGATAATGCAAAAGGCAAAAAGTGTAATTAGTTTTTTCATTGTTAGAGTTATTATTTATTAGTAAGAGATTTTTTGGATTTTAAATGAATTTTTTATTTCTCCTTGCGCATTAACCACACATAGAAAATAAGTTGCCGAAGGCAACGGCGATAAATTAAAAGATTGTTGTAATTGGGTATGACTGCGATCAAGTGTACCCGGTAATGCAAGAGCTCTTCCTAACAAATCATACATTATGACTCCATATGATTCAGCATTTTCAGATTGCAAATCAATCATAACTAAATCACTTGTTGGGTTCGGAAAAATTTTAATAGTTAAACCATCTTCATTCAATTCCTGAATTCCAATGGTTTTTTCATCTGGCTGTTGAAAACCCTGAGTGAGAATGTTTGTTCCACCAGTAAATGTTTCAATCATCATTTCTCCACTAGTAGCAGAAAGGGTGTAGCCACCATTGTTCGACCATTTTCCATAAGAAGCAATAACAGTAGGAGAAAGACTTTGTGCCGATAACAAAATCGGCATACATAAAAGAGTAATAAATGATAAGTATTTCATTGAATTAAAATTTGAGTTGGTGAATGTAAAATTGGTTTCGAATTTTAAAAATTTATGAATGAATGTTAACTAATTTTTAATAAGCGTAATTGTTAATTCGCCTTGTAAAACTGAAGTATTATCACCGCTTACATTGAAACTTGAAGCTCCAGCTTGATTAGCATCTGCGGCTCTAACAGAAATAGAATGTAACCCAGGTGTTAATCCCGGTGGTGCCATATGTATCGCCCAATTTTTAAATGAATATGCAAAGGTTGTGTTCTCAATAATTAATCTTTGGTATCCTCCGTTTGCACTAATAATTCCATCAACAAATATTGCTATATCTGCAACAGAATATGCGTTTCCAAAACCACTGCTTGTTGCAACTCCGCCGCCCGTGGTAATCAAAATCGAATACCCACTAGGAATATTTATCGTTTGTGAAAGATTTGGAATTAGTACAAAAGTTGTTGCTCCAGGATTTATTGTAAGTGGTGCAGTTCCAAAAACTGATGTTATACTTTGTCCAAATGTTGCTGGTGCGGGAATAGAACCAGGTATCCATGAAATTCCATTCCACTGAAGTACATCCCCGTTTGTTGCTCCTTGTTGAGCAATTTTTAATGGAGTAGCAACCGTTCCGTTGCCAGAAAGTGTTGCATCTGTTTGTGCGTTATTATTAAAAGTATTTCCGGTTAAATTTATTCCACTACCAGCCGAATAAACTGTGCTGGCAGGTAGTGTTACACTTCCTCCGTTAGTAAGTGATAAAGTTGTACCCGCTATTGAAAGCGTTTGATTATCATTATCATTTGCTGGTAACCAGGTTGCCCCATTCCATTTCAAGGTTTGTCCGTTAGTTGCCCCTTGCTGTGCTATCTTTAATGGTGTTGCAGCTCCGTTTCCGGAAAGAGTTGCATCAGTAATTGCACTTAAACTGAAAACTGTTCCTGCTAAACTTATTCCTGTTCCTGCAGAATATGTTGTTCCTGTTGGAAGTGTTACATTATTTCCATTGCTTATTGATAGAATATTTCCTGCAAGTGAAAGATTCTGAGCATCAGTTGAACTAATGGTAAAATTGGGATATGCGCTTAATGTAATTGTTGTCGCCCCTGCACCCGTTAAAACTACAGTCTGATCAGGCGCTGAATTTGAAATAACAGCTCCTGCAATTCCAATTCCGGTTCCAGCGGTATATGTTGTGCCTGTTGGTAGTATAACAGAATTTCCATTTAAAATACTTAATGAGTTTCCTGCAATAGAAAGTGTTTGAGCATCATTGTCGGTATCAATAGAATTTATAGTAAAATTTGGATAAGTTCCACTAATTGAAGTTGAACCAGTTCCTGTTAAAACCACAGTTTGATCAGGATTTAAATTTGATATTTGAGTTCCAACTATCCCGATTCCTGTGCCGGCAGTATAAGTAGCAACAGTCGGGAGTGTTATTGTATTTCCATTCAAAATACTTAAATCATTGCCGGTTATTGAAAGTGTTTGAACATCATTATCAACGGAATTAATTGTAAAGTTTGGATAGGTTCCTGTTATTGATGTTGCACCTGTTCCTGTCAAAACCACAGTTTGATCAGGATTTAAATTTGATATAACCGTACCAATTATTCCAATTCCTGT
>Ga0209596_1000733_pt1 | contig 30055 bp, 46 predicted proteins | sample M_130807_MF_Meta_FD_187314 | JGI IMG/M metagenome (GOLD analysis project Ga0209596, IMG submission 187314) | Freshwater microbial communities from Lake Montjoie, Canada to study carbon cycling - M_130807_MF_MetaG (SPAdes) (version 2) | ecosystem: Environmental > Aquatic > Freshwater > Lake... | reverse complement strand
GCCACCATTAGAATGAATGCGATACCAAGTTTGTCCTAAATAAGTTGCTATATCACCTACAGCATATGATGCACCACCACTATAAGCACCTGTGAAATTCCACAACGCATCTGATCCTTGATTACCCTGATTGCCTTGATTTCCTTGTAGTCCTTGTTCACCTTGATTTCCTTGATCTCCTTGAAATCCTTGGTTGCCTTGGAACCCTTGTTCACCTTGAAAGCCTTGATGACCCTGATCGCCTTGGTTTCCTTGGAAACCCTGTTGACCTTGAAAACCTTGTTCACCCTGCCAACCTTGAAATCCCTGCTCTCCTTGATTTCCTTGAAAACCCTGTTGACCTTGATTACCCTGTGATCCTTGGCTACCTTGATATCCAGCATCGCCCTTATCGCCAGTTCTTGCAAAAGTGAGCAATACTTCATCATCATTAGAAAATGTTCCGCTTCCAGACAGATAAGAAATTGTGACATCAAAGAAGCTAGGCTCTTGCTCTAAAGAATTACTTATAGTGTAAAGTGCAAATACTGTAGAGTCATTTTTCTTGGATAATTTAAAATGACCTTTCATAGTGCTTGTTGAAGCAGAAATTGTAGCTAAGAATAGAGAAAGATCTATGTTTGCATTATTGGGATTATCATCAATTATAACATGCGTAGCTGATGCAAGAGAAGCATTGTTAAATCTTATGTAGTTATCGCCTGGATCATTGATTGAATAATTATTTGTATCTATTTTATATTCAACTGTTACACCGCCAAAGCTACCAGTTGCTCCCTGATATCCTTGGTCACCTTGATTTCCATAATTACCTTGATCGCCTTGTGATCCCTGATCACCTTGATTTCCCTGTTCTCCTTGTGAGCCTTGTTCACCTTGCCAACCTTGATCACCTTGATTTCCTTGTGAGCCTTGTTCACCTTGCCAACCTTGATCACCTTGATTTCCTTGTGATCCTTGATCACCCTGATTCCCTTGTAAACCTTGATTTCCTTGGAATCCTTGTTCACCTTGAAAACCTTGATCTCCTTGGTCGCCCTGATTGCCTTGAAAACCCTGTTCTCCTTGATCGCCTTGTGATCCCTGTTCACCCTGATTGCCTTGTTCTCCTTGAAATCCTTGATCACCTTGAATTCCTTGTTCTCCCTGCTCTCCTTGTAAACCTTGATTTCCTTGGAAACCTTGGTCGCCCTGATTACCCTGTGAACCTTGTTCGCCTTGGTCACCTTTCTGAGCAATTAATGTCCAGAATCCTGGCGAAGGAATATCTCCAACATTACCACCATTAGCACCAACACGATACCAAGTTTCACCTGAGTAAGTTGCTACATCACCTATGGAGTATGATGCACCACCGCTATAAGCACCTGTGAAATTCCATAATGCATCTGATCCTTGATTGCCTTGTAATCCTTGGTTTCCTTGCGAGCCTTGATCACCCTGACCACCTTGATTTCCCTGATCGCCTTGATAACCTTGGTCGCCTTGATTTCCTTGAAATCCTTGATCTCCTTGGTTGCCTTGATTTCCCTGATCTCCTTGAATCCCTTGTGATCCTTGCTCGCCAATTTTTCCTGCAAGACAAATTGAAAGTGTGTTATATGTTTTAAATCCTGGGCTTAAAGAATGTGTAACGACTGCAACTATATCCCCTGTTGTGGGGTTATAGGAAGTTATTCTCATGTACTGTATAATATTATCAGTGGGTGCGTATACAGACAGTATTTGTCCAGCAGCAAATGCCAATCCTGTTGCTATAGGGCTTTGATAGTAATTTTCACCTACTGTTTGAAAATAATATTCGCCTGTGTTTTGCGTAGTACAAATTAAAGGTGTTGTGCCTTGATTGCCTTGATCACCTTGTGAGCCTTGTTCTCCTTGTTCACCTTGTAATCCGTCATTGAAAGTATTCCAATCAGCACTGCTTAAATAGCCATCTGTTGTTGCATCACTTTGAAGAATATTTAATACTGGATTGTCTGAATCTGTATTATCGATTTCTAAAACTGGAGTTAAGGAAGTTATACCACCAAAGTTCGAGGTTCCCTTATTATTAAAAGTATTCCAATCTGCACTGCTTAAATAACCATCAGTTGTTACATCACTTTGAAGAATATTTAGTACTGGATTGTTTGGGTCTGTAAAAGCATCGACTTCTAACACTGGAGAAGACGAGGTTATACCAACAAAGTTTGAGGTTCCTTTGTTATTAAAAGTATTCCAATCATTATAATTTAAATAGCCATCTGTTGAGGTATCACTTGAAGGAAGGTTTATTACTGGATTGTTTTGATCTGTATTATCGACTTCTAACGCTGGAGAAGACGAGGTGATTTCAACAAAGTTCGAGGTTCCTTTGTTATTAAAAGTATTCCAATCATTATAACTTAAATAGCCATCTGTTGCGGTGTCACTCTGAGGAAGGTTTATTACTGGATTGTTTGGGTCTGTAAAAGCATCGACTTCTAACGCTGGAGAAGACGAGGTTATACCAACAAAGTTCGAGGTTCCTTTGTCATTGAAAGTATTCCAATCAGCACTACTTAAATAGCCATCTGTTGCGGTGTCGCTCTGAGGAAGGTTTATTACTGGATTGTTTTGATCTGTATTATCGACTTCTAACGCTGGAGAAGACGAGGTTATGCCAACAAAGTTCGAAGTTCCTGTTCCAGGTACACCTTGACTACCTTGATTTCCTTGCTCTCCCTGATTTCCCTGTGAACCTTGATTACCTTGCGATCCTTGTGAACCAACAAGACCAATAGATAGAGTAACAAAATCTTGATTATTTATTACTCCATATGTACTAACTAATGCCACATTAAAGATTACATAACTTCCATCGCTAGTATCGTTTGTTGCAGTACCATCTACACAAGAAGTTATTTGATAAGTAACATATGTTGAAGGATTAGCTTGATCTGTTAAAGTTAAATAACCACTCTGAATACTTAAGAATAAATCATGTAAAGTAGTATTTATTCCGTATGGATTATCATCTACTTTAACTTGAGTAGCCGAAGTAAAAGGATCAGCATTAAAACTTATATAATCATTGGTAGGGTCAAGATCTGTAAGGGTTGTTGTATTTACTTTGTATGTCCAAGACAATGAACCAATTCCACGCTCGCCTTGATAACCCTGATTACCTTGTTCGCCCTGTTCTCCTTGATTTCCTTGTGACCCTTGATCACCTTGAATTCCTTGATTACCCTGCTCTCCTTTTGCAGAAATCAATGTCCATAAAAAAGTTCCTTCTATGGGGGCATCACCAACATTCCCGCCATTAGAATTTACACGATACCAAGTTTGCCCTAAATAGGTTGCTATATCACCTACGGCATATGCTGCACCGCCATTGTAAGCACCTGTGAAGTTCCATAATGCATCTATTCCAGCTACGCCTTCAATCCCTTGAAATCCAGTTATGCCTTGCAATCCTTGTGAACCTTGGTTTCCAGTAGTTCCAACGATGCCTTGAAATCCTTGGTTACCCTGTGAACCTTGTGAGCCTGTGGTTCCCACTGTTCCTTGGCTACCTTGTGATCCTGTTGGACCTAAATTAGATACTGTAATAGAACCAGCCATTGATGAATGATATTGACAAGCATAATAAAGTTGGGGGGCGTTGAAAGGAACTTCAAATATAATTGTTCCGTTAGCTGTTCCGTTATTTGTTACTCCATCGTTATAAATATTTAGTGAGCTATAAGAACCTGAGACTGTTTGAATCCAAAAAGGATGGCCAATTGCGGAAACATTAATTATATATCTATGGCCACGAATAAAAGATAGAGTTGGATTAGCTGAACCATTTATTGTATAAGAACCAGATCCAGAATTAATAACGGCTAAAGTTATTCCACCAGAAGATCCAGTTGCTCCTTGAAATCCTTGATTGCCTGTTCCAGTTAAACCTTGATTGCCTTGGTTTCCTGTTGTTCCAACAACACCCTGATAACCTTGTGATCCTTGATTTCCTGTTCCAGTTAAACCTTGAAAACCTTGTGAACCAGTTGTTCCAACAATTCCTTGTAAACCTTGGTTGCCTTGGAATCCTTGTAAACCTGTGGTTCCCACAATGCCTTGAAAACCTTGATTACCTATGGTTCCAACAACTCCTTGAAATCCTTGTGAACCAGTTGTTCCCACGATACCTTGGAAACCTTGATAGCCCTGATACCCTTGTCTACCCTGCGATCCTTGATATCCAGTAATATTTGATGTAGAAAAGTTTGCCCCATCAAATGAAATGACTTCTCCAGAGGTTGGTACTCCAGAAAAGTCATCTTGATCTTGTATTCGTGTTATGTTTCTTTGGAAGTGCATATTTTGTTTTCTCCAAAGATAAATACACCATATATTAAGTAATCGCTGGCCACTTTTTAATAGGACAATCTTGACCAGCCCAACTAGCTTTTACCTTTAAATTACAACCACATTTCGTACATGTCCAATTAGGGCTAGACTTATTTACTTCGGGGCATGTATCACAAATGTCTAATCGTATTTTTACTTTATCTTCTGTTAAAGTTGGCATTCCAGTAGCGACATGTTTGGTTAATGCTATTGCAAAATTAGCTGCTTTTTCAAAAATTGTTGGTTCTTTAGCCATGATAATCTCCTTTAGTGTTTAAAATCCTTTGAGTAATATAACAAAAAAAACAGCCCTCGTAAAGAGGACTGCTTTATTTTATTTAATATTTTAACACTATACTGCACCAAGAAGAACCCTTCGGTTATCAAGTACAGCAAAGCCGTGTTCACCAAAACCATACATGCCCATCCTGCGTTGACGATGGAAAGTAGGATCTTCGTAAACTTCGATTTCTTGACGAACAGGATGAACAAAGCTGTCTTGTTTATCAAGGTCTAAGCCGATAACAATTTCAACTTTGCTGCCTGGCATAGATGCACCAAGAGGTCCAGCATAGTACTTCTGGAATTCTTGACCAACGCCAATTTCATCAAGATCGTGAAGGTTAACGCCAAATACCCTTGGAAGTGGAGTTTCTTCTTGAACGAAGATTTCCCTTCGGGTAAAGTCATCAACTTCACCAATCTGCCATCCACGAATGTCTTCAAGACTTTCTGGACTGATATAAAGGTCAGTAAGCTTACCACGATTAATCGAGGTACTATTACCACCAGTATTTCGCCTCATGGAAGTTTTGAGAAGAGCAACTAGCCTCTTGCTAAAATAGCCAGCAGCAGCAGCATCGTCATAAATGACAAGGCCACGACCAACGCCAGCAGCAAGAATAGTTCTCCAGCCATCGCTATTCATTTTACGAACAAAGGATGCTTCAAGAACTTGCATTGCTCGACCAATGATATCCCACCTTGCATCCCTAGCATAACGCAGGGAGAAGTCGATGGAAGCACCAACTTCATAGGTAGGAACCATTACATAATCGCCTTCTACGCTTCGCTCAGGAATTTTACCCTGTGCAGGAATCGTATAAGCAACAAAGTCTTTCTCAGTACCTGGAGCAAGAAAATCCAAAGGAAATTCTACAGCGGTACCAGGAGCAAATGCTACTGTTTCAAAAATATTGCTAACGATATCTCCGTTAACAATACCCTGACGAAGAGGGAGGGTTAAAGCTTTGGCCAATTCAACTTGTGCAGCACAAGCAACTTCATAATTGTTGCTGCCTGACTTTTTCAACAAGTCTACCATTTCTGGAGTTGGTGTCTTCATGGAACTATCTCTCCTTTTTTTAAAGTTATGCAGGAAGGTTAATGTAAACTTTTGCGAAACCACTTTCATCTTTTGCAGTAGCAAAAGCCCCAACCAATGGAGTAGCAACTACACCACCAGAAGAAGAAACCACAGTTGATAGAACACCAGTTCCAACAAGATATGCTGGAGCACCTGGTGCTGGAGTACCAGCTACGGCATCAGTTACAACATAACCTTTGCGAAGCAATGGAGCTTTTTCGCCAACTACTTGTTCATCTTTCATAAAGTTGCGATGCTGACGAGTTTGGTCAATGCTTACAAAGCTTGCCAAAGTCAAACCAGCTACTTTATATCCAGATGGGTTTGTAACCAAAGATACAACACCTGGAGTTTCGTTACCAACACCAGAAGCTTGAGTACCATAAACAAGAACAAGACCTTTGCTTACAACATCGTTGCAAACCAAAGAAATGTCAGTTTCAAGTACATTACGGTCAGATTTAAGAGCCATTAGTCTCTCCTTTTATTACTCTGTGGCCGATGTTTCTAAACCAAAATAAGACGCAATTTGCGATGCTACTTGCTTTACACCATTAGAACTTTCTGAAGTTGCAAGAGCAGCATCTGATTTAACTTCAGCGGTTTCCAAGATAGATGCAGATGCTTTAACATCTGCTGGATCTTCACTAATTTCTACATTTTCACTTGGATTTTTCTTTTTGTCTTCTTCTGGATCTTTCTCTGGTGCTTCTTCATTAACAGTTTTTCCAGATTTGTATTCAGACATTTTTTTATTAAAGTAATCAGACTGCACATTAACAGCAGTGGCAAAGGAATCATCATTAAGAGTACTTAATGCAGAGACTACCAAAGTAGCCTCATCTTTATTCATGCCAAACTTTTCGATTACCAAACTTGCACGATCACTCATGCTTTTCTCTTTCTTCATGCTGTTAAGTTCATTAACAACCATGTTCAATTGTTTTTTCATGGCTTCAGATTCAGCCATCATTTTCTTTTTGTCTTCTTCGTGCATAGAAGCTTCTTCTTCCATTTTCTTTTTCTTATCTTCCCACCATTTGTTTGCTTCTACTTCTACTTCTACTTTGTCCTTTTCTTTAATCGCTGGATCTTCAGAAGTTTCTTCCTTCTTTTCTTCTGGAACTTCCGGTGGAAATTCAGCAACGATTTTTTCTGCTTTAACTTCTTCAATGCTCATAATGATCTCCTTTGACTTTATAGTCTCATCTAATTGGTACACCGAACTTGTAATAAAAGCTTCCGTTTCATCAAAAATAATACTTTCTGGATTGGCTGGCTTGCGGACAAGCCCCTTTCCAGAGAAGACAATGTTCTTTAAAACTCTTCCTATCTTGATATTATTAAAGACACCATTACCGCCATATGCTCGTAAATGTTTAGTTAGAAAAGCAGTCTTTTCATTTCTAGCAATTACTTTGGCAGCAACACCATCATCCATAGCATAGTCAAAATTATTAAATAATGCTTCCATAGAAACAAACCATTTGTTGTTTGCTATGCCAGAGATTATATCATTCATCTCTTCTTGTTTTTTTGGATCTTCCCAAAATTTATAAAGTACAGCAGAGGTCAAGATGTGAAACTTTTTAGGCAATTCGTCAACACTAACTCCTTCTGCCACATCATTGCCATCTTCATCAATTACTTTAGATCCAGTAATATGTCCAATTATTTGTTTTTGATCATGCTCATAATTAAATGGCTTATCAGATGGGGTATTTCTTGCAGTCCAAACTTCTGCCTTATCAAACACATCATCATTTTTATTCCAGCCAGTAGTAACTAAGATAGACTTCAAATAATGAAGATCCATCTGGTTTTTATTTTCTGCTATTGCTCTAAGTGGCTTGTTTAATAGGAAAGGATCGCAAATTTCTAATTCACATGTAGAAGAAATAGACATACTAGAAATAATTTTTTCTTTAAGTCCGTCTTGTATTTCTGCTTTAAAAATTGCAAATTCTTTCATTTGCCACCCCCTAAATTAAAATAGTTTATTATTTTGTTTAAAAACAAAACACTATCTACTTCTTTTTCAACATCTGCGTTCTTAAATTTAAGAATGCCGTCATCTACACTAAACAATTGCAATGTAAACTTGTATGAATTTTCAATGTCTTGATGTAAAAAAACAGCGTAAATATCATTAACCTTTTTTTTGCCCATATATACTTCTACATCAGAAGTTTCTGTATCATATACTATTTTTATCTTTGGCATAGTATCTCCCTATTAAATACACCCAAAAATCATATATTCTTTTAATTAAACATTTTTGTCCTTTTATAAACAACCCCATACTTTCTTTTTCGCCAATAAATTTATCTAAAAATTTTGGAAGTTTTTCGCTTCTATGCTCATGCGTAAATATAAAATTAGATTGATTTCCAAGTACTGTAATATAATCTTTTTTGTTATTTTTAGCAAATTCTTTATACCAGTATCTTTCTAAAACATCAATTGTATCGTATTCAACAAACGGAGGCCAAAATTTTCTGGCAGATGAAACCGCAAAGCAATTTGTTGCCCAAGCATCTGTAGTAAATCTATTATTCCAGATAAAAGTTACGGCACTAGCACCAGAAACCATTTCATTTTCTATAACATTAAAGCCATATTCTGTTATTTTTACATCTGCTGCTTGAACTATGCAGTATGAGTCTGGATGATCTCTAAATACAGTTTCTAATCCTAGTCTTATATTGTGAGACTCAAAAAAAGATGTGGGTTGTTTTCCATTTTCATTTGGAAAACCCTTTCTTGTAATTAGCTTTTGAATGATATCTTTTTTGATTAAGTCTTCAAATAGCCAAAACTTTCCATGTTCTGGAGAAGACCATATTACATATATATCTGGCTTGACCTTGAAAAATTTTTTATATCTTTCTATGTTTTCAATGCTATTACAAAATTCATGATATCTACGATATAGGGTAATCAGAATTATTGGTTTCATCTTGTTTGCCTATAAAATAAATTGCAACAGATGATGCTTCAATTTTCCTTCTCGTTTCCGTATTCGGTTGATTTCCTTCTTTAGAAATATAATTTTTAGTAGCTATAGATAGCACCTTATTTATATCATCATGAATTTTCATGTCCGTATTAATAATTTTTGCTATAGTTTGCTTCTCTACCTTCTCTAAATAACTTAAATTACAAAGTATATGAAACTTTGTTTTTTCCAAAGAATTAAAATCTTCAGAAGATAGTTCTCTTATTGATTTCTTTTTTGATGAATGTAGAAAAGCTGGATTAACTAAATCAGATATAGATTTTTGTGCAGCTTCTGCCCAAGACATTATCTCTACTAATTCAGCAGCAGTCCTTGGTTTTACTTCTTTTTTCTTTCTTACTTCTTTATCGTTAACTCCAACTGGTCTTCCTTGTCCTTCAATGCCGATGGGCTTGTCTTGAGATTGATTTGGGTTTTGACCCATTGGAGGTACTTTTGGCGGTGCTGTTTCTTGAGATGCTTCAACCCCAAAGTCTTTTGGAGTAAGCACACCCATTTGTGCCCAAAGCTTTTTAATTTCTTCTAGCCTTTGTGGATTATGCCAAGGTCCAGCCTTTTTAGGCATTTGATCATTTTCCCTTTTCTTAAACTCTCTTCTTCTTCTAACACTTTCAATTTCTGGAACAAAGTTAAATCTTTCTTGAATTGCTTCTTCACTAATAATATCTCTATCAACTAAGTCAATAAGCAATCTCTTCTCTGCTGCTTCATCTTGTAGTGTTTGATGATCAAAAACAACTTGTGCAGGAAGCTTGAATCCCATTGCCTTCTGAACTATTTTTATTTCAGTTTCCCAAAATCTAGATAATAGTTGTCTGCCATAATCTAGTCTTTCAATTAATGTTCTAAGACTAATATAATTGTTTGAAAATCCTTGGCCAGTAGGCAAACCAGTTAAAGATGGTGGTATACCTAGTCCTGCAAAGATTGCATTTAAAATTGGCTTATACTTTTCTTCCCCTAAAAATTTAGCTACATCAGTAGATGTTTCTTTGAAGTCTAATTCTGGACCCCATATAAGATCGATAGATCCACCACCAACATTATTTAAAAGCATATCTGCTAATCTACCAATTGCATTTTCTGTTGGTAATATTCTGTGTTCTAAAGAACCTAATTTCCAAAGTCGAATATGACTAACTGCACCATCCAATGCTGCAAGATCTGCAAGCTTCATTTTCTTAAGCATCAACAAATCTTCTAAAATACAATAGATCATTGGCTTTGCCCAAACTTGCCAATCATCTCTCTTGTAATAAATAGCAATAGTTTTATCTGCTGGCAATGGAATTGATTTTCCACCAGCAATACTTGGATTAAAAGTTGATGTGGGTACTCCAGATAGCATTTCTTTTTCTATTTCTTCTTTTGGATTCTTAAGTTTTTTGACGATTATTTCTGGAATTCTAACGCCATATCTAAATGAGCTTGGCCCAAGAAATGGTGCTAACTCTTCTCCGTATACTTCAATAGTACAAGGATTATAAATCGTGTATGACCAAGGAATTTCATTCTTAGCTACAGCTACTGGTTTTTCAACAACTAAATCTGCTGCTGAACCTTTTTGTAAATTTTCAACTTCTGAGTTTTTAAGTTTTGCAGTAGATCGTTTTATAATTACATTTCCTGCACGATAAAGCATATTTAAAATACGCTCAGTTCTTTCTAAACCATTTACTTTTTTAAACCATTCACGATAAAAATCTTGAATTTTTTCATTTGGATGAACAAGCTCTATTCCCTGACAGGCAAATTCTGCCATCATATCTATTACATTACGCACAATGCCAATGCGTTCATAGGCTTGCATACAAGCAAGCATGATATCTTTATCAAATAAGGGGATCTGCTCGCCTGGTCTAAAGAAGTCGTAATCTCTTCGATCAAAAGATTCTCTAACTGAAACATGGTTAGTAGCAACATTTTGAAATGAATTTCCTGCAATAGACCTACTTAATGAGTCTGCATGGTTAGCTTTTGCGAATGCTTTTTGCTTTGATTCTGGATCATTTTCATCCCAAGTTACAAACATTGCTTTATCATTTGACATTGTATTTTTCCTAATCTGATTGCAATCGGATTACTCTACAGTATTATTACACCTTGTAGGAACAACTGTACCATAACCAGAACCATGATTAACAGCTTTTTTGAACCATTCTGGTCCAATGTACATTTCTTTATCCGCTGCACTTTGATCTGCAACATGTCTGGCAAACCCGCCAGTATGAGTATATTCATCTTGAACCTCAATCCTTTGAAATCCTCTAGCTACCATATTCGCCATAAGTAATGCAGAATACCTATCTTTTCTTGTTCTGCTCTTTTTGCCATCTGGATCTCTACTTTCTGGAGTATCCCACCTATCTCTACCTGATGGAGTATGAACATGAACAATGCTGGAAAGTTCGTCTTTTAATTCTTCTATATCCATCACACAATCTTCTAGGGTGTCATACATATTAACCCTTCCTGTTGCCATATCTTCTTCTTGTGCAAGAGTTAGTGAGATTGGATCAAAGTATGGAAATAGCAAAGTTTTGTCTTCTAGATCTTTTCTTAATCCATGATTTGCTTCTACTACCCAGTTTGGATCAGCAAAATTTATCATTGATAAAATATGCTCGCCACTTTTATCGTCTGAGTCTTTTCTTTTAAGTGGATCAATTACCTTGTAGATTGCTTTTTCTGAATCCTGCAATCTGTTTGTATCTTGTAATCCTTCTTCAATAGCAATACCTCCACCTTGACTATCTAAAGCTATACGAACCATATTAGGGAACATCTTTGCTAAATTTCTTATTTTCCTACAGCAATAACTGTAGAAGTCTTTTTCATTTACAATTCCGCTTTTCATTTTTTCTTTAAATGAAGATCTAGTTGTAGTCCAACAATATACTATTCGTCTATGATCTGGATAAAGTGCCAAGATTATTACTGCAAAGTTATCTCTTTCAGATGCTGGATCAATAGCCATAACATGTTGTACAGATGAATCGCCAAGAAGAGAAGCGTGAAATAAAACTTCACCACTAGGTAAAACAATTGGAGAACTTGGATTTCCAGAAACGCAAGATTCAATTAAGCTTCTCTTAAAGAAACCATCTGAATCAGTTGCAAATGTAGCACCATATTCAATTAAATAATTCGCCTTAGTGCTATTTATTCTTGCAGAAGTTATTTGCTTTGCATCCATAAAACCAAGAGGTAGTATTTCCACAGGTAGTCTTATGATGGAATAATCTCTCCAATCAAAACCATCTGGAACTGGACCTTGAAATATCTGTTCCAATAAATTTCTATCTCCGTTGCTTTCAATAATTCTTTTATAGTTAACCCATGTTTTATAAAAATGATTAAAGGAGTAATATGCTGTACCAGAAACTATGTTCTGATTGCTTCTAAGTATTTTGCTTTCCTGTGCTTCATCTGCATCAGTCCAAACTCCAAGCTGTTTCATCAATCTTATTTTTGCTTGTCTATGAACTTTCTCGCTTGGATTAGAAGACACGCTAGAAAAACCTCTTACCACATTTTGATAAATGTCTTCTCTAATAGAAGCAAACTCGTCACAAACTGTATAGTTAGCTCTTTGACCTCTAATCTTTTCACCTGTTCCCAATGGCAATGCCATAGCAACACTTTCGCCAACAATCATTTCGCATCTATCTATATCTCGTCTTGGGCCTTGATCTCTATTGTTTCTACCTTTGCCAACACCACATATATCTCTATAGATAACTCCATTTGCCCATAGACCTTCCATGTATTCAAATATAACTTTACTCTGTCTAAATACTTTACCTATGATTGCAATCTTGCATCCTTGGGTAAACAAAAGTCTAAGCATAGAATATAACGCAAGGATATAACTTTTCCCTGCACCACGACCAGCAATGATCATTGGGAATGGTCTTTTCCAAAGCTCTTTTAAAATGATGTGCTGAAAAGGAAATATATCTATTCCAAATAGAACCTTGCATGTAAAAGGAAAGTAGTCTGGATTTCTCATTATCTTTAGCAGATATATATCCATTCTTTCCATGTCTGTTTTAGAAATGTTTTTCAATGGATGAATCGTATTTAATGGAACATCAACTATTCGTTGAATATCATTAATGTCTGTAAGAGGATTTACCGCAAGCATTTCCTGCTCAGAAAGCATCCAAGCTCGGTCTATTATCCTCTTTAACTTCTCTTGGTCCTTCATTTTCAATTACTCGTTTGAATATGGAAGAGGCAACTGTTTGCCCATGATTTTCACAAAATATTATTTTAACCTTATACTTTAGTTCTATCTCTATTAATCTTTTCAGTAGGAAAAATGGATTAAGCTTTACACTCTTCATCTTATAGGATGGTATGCCAGTTCCCTTTGGGTATTTGATTAAGTCATCCATAGAGAATTCTAAAATCATAAATGCATATTTAAATGACTGCATTCTTTCTAGTTCTCTTTCAAATCTATCTTCAACTAAATTTGTTGCCAGTTCTGCAATAGAACCTTTTCTTTCTATAGTCAGTATATCTTGATATCCCTCTATGGAATAATCACCAGTCTTTAGTGTTCCAGATACAGTTCCTTCACAAGCTTTTGCTGGCATAAAAGTCCAGCCGTTTTGTTCTCTAGTATCTCTGATTACCTTATACTTTATGTCCATTGATATCGCTTTCGACCATCTCTTTTACAAGGAGATCAAAATTATAGTGTGGTTTCCATTTAAGAACTTCTCTTGCCTTTGTTGATACACCACGAAGAGCATCAACCTCAAATGGCCTTTTCAGTGATTTGTTTAATACGACATACTTTTCCCAATTACCAAGTCCTGCAAATTCAAATGCTTTATTTAAAAAGTCTTCTACAGAATAAGTAGTGCCAGTAGCTACAACAAAATCTTCGGGCGTGTTTTGTTGCAAAATTAAACGCATTGCTTCAACATAATCCTTTGCATGACCCCAATCACGCAGAGAATCTATATTACCAAGCTGTAATTTATCTTTAGTTAGTTTATTAACATACTTGCCTATCCAAGAGGTTATCTTCCTAGTTACAAATAACTCTCCCCTTCTAGGTGATTCGTGATTAAACAGAATTCCAGAACAAGCAAATAAACTATAAGATTCTCTATATATTTTTATCAAGTTGTGAGAGGCTAGTTTTGCTACTCCGTATGGAGAGTTTGGAATCATAAGTGTGTCTTCATCTTGAAAACAATCTTTATTAATAAAATCTTCTCTGCTAATAGCAGTTTTAGACTCTTTTCTAATTCCAACAATAGGCATATTATAAGAAAAGCATGAACCATACATTTCACTTGTTGATGCCTGATATAGTCTTGAAGATTTTGAAAAATTCAAAATCCCTTCTAAGACATTAAGCGTTCCCTTCAAATCCACATCGAGCGTGTAATGCGGTTGCGTAAACGAATCGCCCACATGACTCTGTGCTGCCAGATTGTAGATTTCTGTAGGGGTATGTTTATAGATAGTGGAGAAGACAAAAGATTGATCGCAGACATCGCCTCTCAAGAGAGTGAAGTTTTTGTGATCTGAACAACCATTAAGCCTTACTCCATTATCTATTGAAGACCGTCTTGCTACCGCTAAGACATTGTACTTTTTTGCCAAAAGGCTTTCGCAGAGATAAGAACCATCTTGTCCTGTCGCCCCAAACACTAGTGCTGTTTTATTCATCGTCTTTATCCTTTGGAATTAAAACTGGTAGGTCTTGACTACCATCATCAAATGTATGAACGCTAGTTAACTTTTTCTCTTCCTTTTTAGTGGCTATCTTCATGGTTTCCATAGTACCTCCCACTAAGTCACGCTCTTCCTCGTTCTGAAGTTTTTTAATAATCGCCAAGTATGTCTCTTTAGATGACTCGATACGAGTAATACGCTGATCTCTAGTGGCCTTTAAGTCTTTGAGTAATCCCTGATGTTTCTCTTCTAGTTTAATAAACTCAGTAGACCTAGCTTGTTCAGAAGCTTTAGCTGCTTGTATCTGTGTCTCTAAGCCGAGCACATATTCACGATCAGATTCGGACATGCCCTGCATATCAGGAAATCTTCTCATGAACTCTTCTTGCATTCTAATCAGCTTCGCTATCTCTTTACCAGAGTTTCTTTTGCTTCTAGCATTTCTATGCATCATAACTTCAAACTTGATAACTAAAAATATTTGTGTTTCCTCAGTTACGAGAACATCTTCTCTGAACTGGGCCATGTACTTTACATACTGCTCTTCAAAATATTCCAACTCTTCCTCATCCATCTCTTGCTTAAGCTGCTTCCAAGCTTTACTACCTCTTAAATTTTTATGATTTTCATCATTAAGTGTCTGTACAAACTCTTCAATTAGTACCACAGGCTTGAGCAAGAACGAGCTTAAGTCTTCTAACGATAAAGTTTCATGGTGCTTAGCTATATAATCACGATCAGTTCTATTCAGCTTCTTTCCTGCCATTTAGGATCTCCTTAATTGCTTGTTCCACTCTTTGCTTTTTTATTTTGGGAACAGACTCACCAGCTTTAATTCTAAGATATATTGAACGAAGTTCAACAGGAAGGTGCAAGTCTATTAAATTAGAACACTCAGATATGTTCGCCTCATCTACAACAGATTGTTTTCCGTGTGCGTTCTTTTCAGTATCGGCTGAGATTGTCTGTATATCTAAGGGTCGCATTAAATTTTGCTTAGACAAATTCCTTTTCTTCCATGCCTTATACTTTTCGCAGTAATTGCCATCCGAGCATTTATTTGATTGGTGACACGAAGCACATGGGGGATCTGTCCTATGATACTTGTCTCTCTTGAAATTAATGAGTCTGTTTTTAATGTGCGAATAAAGAAAGTTTTCTAAGGGGCGAGATGGGTCATAGCGAGATAAAGATTCAAGTCCAAATATGTAAGCTTCCTGCCTAATGTCTTCCACATCGTAATACCCGAAAGTAAATGTTGGAGCAAGAAGGTTGATCGCTTTCTTTAAAGCTGCTATCACTTCTTCCTCTTTTAATCCATGCGGATAATTACTCATCTTTTATGATGTTCTCTTCGATACTGGCTAACGCCTGTTCAATGGGGGGTGTTGGGGCTAACAGTTCTGGTTCTGGTAATACACACCCTGCTATCACCTTAATTCTTGTCTCTACTTCAATTGGTTCATCTTTGTTCATGACATCACCATTTTCTGCGAAAATTGTATTAGTACATCTTATGCATGATACTACTGTTTCAATCGGATTGCAAGTCTGTCTGCGACAGTTTGAGTGCTTTAGGGCGAACAAGTATGGCTTTGGTAGTACATTGGAGAAAGTGTGGCTTGCTAAGTGGCAATGCCCCCCGCTTAAAACTACCTAGTTTACCTAGATTGCCTAATCAAAAAAACCCCCCTAGAATGCCTATCTTAACATTACTAATATTGTGAAGAAATGATGAAGGAAACATGTTTTTTTTTATTTTTTTCCCCTAGAAAAAACATTTTTTTTACTTATTTTTTGCATTTTAAAAAGTATTTTTACTTATTTTTTTCGTTTTTTTTCAAAGTATTTTTTTGGCGTAAGTGGTTACAGATAAAGGACTTACGAATTATGAAAATAATAAATCCAATTTATTTTATATTTTGCCTTAATAATTTACTGGTCATTGACGAATAGATTAATAGATTAGTAATAGATATATGTTTTAGATTCTACTTTTTAGAATCAAGCCTATATTATGCTAACACAAGGATAGTATTATGAATAATGAAGTAGCCGGAAAGATTATTGAAAAAATCAGCAATAAGCTGAAAAAACAAGGTTTTAAGAATCATGAAGACTTATCACAAGATGTCTTTGTTATTGCTAGTCAATCATATGATGACAGTAAGGGTAAGTTTGAAACATTTTGCTTTAATGTAATGCGTTCTGTTAAGATCGATTATTTACGAAAACAAGTATATCGTAAGACGATTACTATAGATAATTCATTAGATAATGAAAATGGCAATAATAACGAATTGCAAGCCAATCCTATCAATACGATGGAAGTTTTAAAGTTTCATCTTAAAGATGCTTACGACAATGGCATTATAAATGAGTTGGAACACAATATCTTAAGCTTAAAAGCACTAGGCAATAACTTTTATGAAATATCCGATATCTTAGAAATAAGCTTAGGATCGGCACATGGCTTACATAACAAAGCTATTGCTAAGATGGCAGAATAGGCAAGGTAGGTGATCCCCTAGTGAATAGCTAGGGGATATTTAAAATACCTAGTGTCTTACCAAAGTCACTGGGCTTAGGGAAGGTACGCCTATAGGCTAAGATCGGCCGATTTGAATTGGATATGTTTATCTTAATAGATTCTTAAAATATTTTAAAATTGTTTTGAATAATTTTATAGTTCAAACGAATAATAAGTAGGTAAGGAAAACAACACTAGAGAAAAGGAAAAGTAAAATGTTAGATTTCGATTATGAAGTAATGCAAGGTAATATTTCTTATTACAATGCTGGTAATGGAAAAATTGAATTTCGCAAAAATGGCATAGTTGAATTAGCGAAACGCACAATGGCACAATGCAAGAGTCTTGACGATCAAATTGCTACGATGGAAAAATTCCGTAATCAAATTAGTGGTCAAGAGTCAAAGTCTGAGTGGATATCAGAATGTTTTTGGCTTCTTAAAGATCCTATAGAGTTTGCTATGGAAGCTAGAGAAGAGGCTAGAAGAAAATAAAATCTTAAGGTTAAAATGAGAACCCACTGTCTTAACCAAGATAGTGGGCTTGGGGAAGGTACGCCCATACCCCATAGTCTAATTGGATATGTTTATCTTAATAGATTCTTAAAATATTTTAAAATTGTTTTGAATAATTTTAAACCTCAAACGAATAATAAGTAGGGAAGAAAAGAACACTAAAAAGAAAAGGAAAAGTAAAATGCTAAGTATTAAAAATGGTAGATTTTCGGAATGCGTTTTCTTAGAAGATTTAAAAAACAAGAATATTGCAATCAAGCAATATAAGAATCAAGATTCTGATATATCGGGTCTAATAGTCAAGATTAATGCTGATAATGTAAATGGTTATAAAGTTTGGGTAGATATTAATGGTTACCCAAATATCATAACTAGCTATAACTTGCATAACATTGAAAATGCGGAAATATTTTAAAATTGTTTTGAATAAATTTAAACTTCAAACGAATAATAGTATAGCAAGAGTCGGTAACACTAACAAGGAGAGTCGAAGATGATGAATAGTTATAATCCGTTTGTGTGTGATTTTGTTGTTGAGTCTAAAAAAGCCAAACGCATGACAATTGAAGGTTTATACCATGCGATGGATGATTGTAGAGAATGTATCCGATTGGGTATAAATCCCAACAAATACTATGATCAAATTAGTGTTTACAAGGCCGAATTACATACAAGGAAAGTAGTGGTGATCAAATGATAGTAGCTACAATAGGATTTACAGTATACTGCATATGTTTATGGCAATTTATTGTTTATATCAATAGTCCATGTGAGTATTAATAAAAAAAGTTTTTTTGAATAAATTGTTCGTTCAAACGAATAATAGAATAGGTTAAGGTAGTCACCTATATAAGTACTACCAAAAAGTTTGTTACAAGGAATTGTAAAATGATTAAGATTGAAAATGGTATTGCTAGTGGTGTTTTTGCGGATAATGTCGGTAAGAAAATATCGATAAACAAATACAGTCGGCCCGATTGCAAAATCGATGGATTTCGATTCGGTACACTAGAGCGAGTAGCTAAAAGTAAAAATGGTTATTATATTCTTGTTAGTTATAACGAAGGTAATCACCACAATGAAAAGACTATATCGGCCTATAGTCTTAAGTATATAGTCGATGGAGTAATCCACGACTAAGGTAAGCCAAAGGCTTGGCAATGGATTGCCATCGCAAGATGGTAATCCCGGCCGATAGGCCAAGAAAAAAAGACCTGCAAGTCTTACCAAGACTAGCGGGCTTGCGGAGGTATTACCTTGTATTACCACTGCTACCAAAGCAAAAATTGGTATTACTTTGTTATACCAGTTATCTTGAAAATATTTTTATTTTTATTTGAATAATTTTGCCATTCAAACGAATAATACTATAGAGAGGTTGGAGATTAACCTGATAAAAATCTTCTCCCCTAGTGAACAACTAAGGGAGGATGGGGGGAGCCTGGCCTGATTTAATTTAGTATAATTTAGTATTACTAAAAATATTTTAAAATTATTTTGAATAAATTTATAGTTTAAACGAATAATATAGTATGAAGGAAACGAACTAAAAAGAAAAGGAAAGTAAAATGAATGATGATTCTGATTTTGAGATTGTAATCGATGATGAAAAAATCGAACCGAATTGGGATATCTTAACAACTACCAATAAAGCTATTGAAGAATTTGACCTAGAAAAGCTTACTGCTTCAATGATTGAAAAGCATGAATGCGAGCAAGCACTACTTGAAGAATTTGAAAATAATTGTGAAAAAAATAAATAAGTTTGAATAATTTTGAGTCTGAAACGAATAATGTAGTATGAAGGTTTTACCCTAACACAAGGAAAGAAAAATGTTAAGCTTAGAAGTTATCAAGGCAGTCGAAATCAAGTTTAGTCAAACGGAAAAAATGCCTTGGATATCGTGGGATATTCCAGCGTTTGAATGTAAAACAGGCGGTAAATTGGTAAATGTCAAGGGGTCAATATGCGAGGGGTGTTATGCCCTAAAAGGTAGGTATGGGTTTGGTATCGTCAAGGATGCTAACACCAACAGGTTTAATGAGCTTAACAAGGGGCTTGAAGTATGGAAGCAAGCTTTTATCAAAGCATTGGGTAAGAAATATAAACATATGCGGGATAAATCGCAAGCTTACTTCAGATGGTTCACTAGTGGCGATGTTCAAAGTCTAGATATGCTAGTGGCAATGAATGAGATTGCTATTGCCCTGCCGGAAGTTAAGTTTTGGCTACCTACCAAGGAACATGGCATGGTTAGAGAATACCTTGCTATACATGGCGAATTTGCCAAGAATTTCACTGTTAGGCCAAGTATGTACATGGTCGATCAAGTGCCTAGTAAGGGGCTAGGATTGCCCACAAGCACTGCAATAAGAACACCAGTTAATGCAGATAGTCGGCACGAAAATATATGTCAAGCAAGCCTTGATGCCTTTAATGGTGCAAGCAAGGTAAACTGCAACGATTGCCGTAAATGTTGGGATAAAGATGTTAACAATGTCGCATACATATACCACTAAGGGGGAAGTAAAATGTGTTCATACTATACTTGGTTTTTTCCCGAACTAACTTTTGAGCAAAAAGTAATTGAATATCAATCAAGTTTGTTTGGGGCTTGGAAAGATTCGCAAGATGATTCTTGGAAAGAATATGATATCGAACAGGAGGATGATGATGATAGTGAAGAATTGTAATCATGGTAAGTGGCAAAATCTAGGGCAAGATACCGATGATGATGGAAACATATTTCAACGCCACTATTGCAAGGTATGCAATATGGCAAGAGTAAAGGTTGTTGCCAAAATTGTTGGATATAAAAACATTGCCCAAACTTGTATGCGATATCTGCATACAGATTTTAAAAAGAAATGGGATTATTTTTTGAATAATATCGGTCCTCATACGAATAATTATATATAACAACAAGAGGGAAAGAAAAATGTATTAAGTTAAAATGATCGGTCTGTTTACTACTTTAAGGGGCAAACCACGGTGAGATACCGAAAACGAAAAAAGTAGTCTTTAAAAAAAAGCTTGGTGTGTCCTATGGACACCACCGAGGTTCCTGATGGTATGCCCTGCTAGCAAGCAGTATCACCCACACCAAAAAGCTTGCAAAGTTATACTTTGTTATACCAATTATTTTAATTTTTTTTTGAATAATTTTGTGTTTCAAACGAATAATATAATATCGAGAAGGATCGATACAAAATAAGCTTGCCTCCTAGAGAAATATCTAGGGGGGATGGGGGGAGGCTGGACTTATAAAATTAGGTATAACTTAGTATAATTAAAAATATTTTAAAATTCTTTTGAATAATTTTAGAGTTTAAACGAATAATAGAGTATGGAAGACAACAACACTAACGAAAAGGAAAAGTAAGATGGGAAAAGAAATTTACGATTGGGCTTTAGCGAATTACGATGCTGGTGGTCACTGGATCGTTGAAACGATGGAAATCGAGGAAATCGAGGAAGAGTTTAAATCTTTGAAGGAAGCTCAAGAGTATTGCAAGGTAATACAAGATAGGCAAGAAGAATGCCAAGGGTGGTAAAAATAAAAAAAGATTTTTTTGAATAAAAATTATAGTTGTACGAATAATAAAGTAGGAAGTAACACTAACAAGGAGATAGAAATGACAAGTTTTTTTTCCCAAAAGCAGAATGATGGAAGTTATACAATTTACAGATCAAAGTTTGGTGCTAATTCTGAGATTTTTATGGATGGAGTAAGAGGTTGTAATGTCCAAAGAATTATTTCCAAACTTATTTGCGAATATAATCCGATTTAATGCCAGAACCTAAACAAAGGAGATAGAAAAATGTCTAGTGATTTGATTTTGAGTGTCCAAGACCATGCGGAATTTAGAAAACATATGCCACCATTATTAAACAATGGTCGAGAGTATGAAGTAAATGTAAACTACGATCCAAAAAGTAACACTTTCAAGGTTACTTGTTGGGAAGAAAAGTTTGATTGGGGATGGTATGTCGATGAGACTTCGGGATTATACCCAAACTACCTACATCGCCACATTCTTGATGGTTGTCAAGCTGTTCACAATATGAGGGAGAATGAGAGACTTGATCAAGAGTATAGGGATGATCCAAGTAACTATATTGACAATCTTTAGCAAGGAGAGAATATGTTTAATGAGATGAACACAGTCTGTTTGGTATGCCTATTGGCTTATACGATAAGCCTATGGATTTTAATCAGGGAAATTAACAAACCAGTTTATAGGAGAAGTAACGATGAGTAGGACTATTAGATTCACGCTTGTAAATATGCCATTTGATCGTAGGGGCGAAACCCCTAGAGGGATGGTAGTATTCAAATCAAAAAAGAAGTCTGTCAAGGGTGGCAGACAAGCAGAGAAACGCCAAGTAAAGGAGAGTGTGTAATGGGAATGAATTGCAATGATTGTCTGAAAGAAGCGAAGGTTGTAGTTAAATGCAAACACTATCAGCTTTGTTACAAATGCTTTGCGTTTTTTCACATCGTAAATGGGGTTATATTATTTAATGAAGATGAAATATTTGAAGGTTTGAAAAAGATTTCTCCTATTGGAAGTGCCTATAAGGATAGGCTTAGAAAGGGAGGTACTTATGTTTGAGTTAATATGTGTAGGTGGATTAGCCAATATGTTGTTTGTGGGAATAATTCTTGTTGCACAACTTTTTAGGGAGATGGACTAATGCTAATAGAAGTAAGTAAGGCAGAGAAAGAATTGTTAGAACACGCTTTACTTAGGTTAACTCTAAGCACAAAGCCATTAGATCAACCTATGTTAGAGGATGCAAAAACGCTTTGGTATAAGATTTACTTTCTTAAGCAAAGATATGTTGCATCACCAGTGGGAGGTTTATACCCACAACTTGCACCAATACCAGAATTTTTTACCTTGGAGGAAAGTGATAATGTATAGTCTTTATTCTTATCTTTGCTCAAGTACAGAACTCTTACAGATGGAGATTATTTTTAACCTATTTGGAGATAGAATAGGTTTTTAATAAAAGTGAGAGTAAATCCCTCTGCTAGACAATTATACTGATGGGGTTAAAAACCTGTCAAGACAATTCTTCAGAGATTTCAAAATTGGTTTATAACTTTTATCCAATGAACAAAAAAGTTAAATTTTAATCTGGCGGTGTCCTATGGATACCACTGGAGTTCCCGAAGTAATGCCCGAATAGCAAGCGGATTACCCATACCACCAAAGCCAAAAATGGTTATACTTTGTTATACCAATAAAATAAAAAGATTTTTTTGAATAATTTTCAAGTTCAAACGAATAATAGTATAGAAAGGAAAACAAGAATCTAAAACTTGAAAAAAATCGGGAGGGCCGATGTAAAACAACCCGCCTCTCCGATATCGGGAGAGGGATAGGGGATGCGGAACGCCTATGCCTTTGGGGGTAATACTTGGTTATACCAAAAATAATTTAAAAATCTTTTGAATAAAAATCATGTTCACACGAATAATAAAGTATGAGAAGGAAACAACAAACAAGGAGAGAAAAAATGAACGAACAACAAGAAAAAGAGTTGGCAGAATGGAGAAATGAAGTGCGGTTTTTAAATGCGGTAAATAGGCTGGATGAACGATTTATGGCAAACGAGATGAATCAAGAAGATTACGATTTTCTTTACGAACAACTTAAGAAAAAATTTGAATTGGTGTGAATAAATTTGGGTTTGAAACGAATAACTATATACAAGGAGAATGTAAGATGAATGTGAAATTTGTTGGTGGTGCTACGATTTTTGTAAAGGTTCTACCTATTACAAACACAAGAGGTAAACGCCTAAAAGCTAGGCTTGGAAATGGTGAAAGTAGGCCACCATGCTTAACAATAGGTTGGGATTACGAATTGGAATATAAAGAGAACTTCGCCAATGCTGCAAAGCAATTCGCTGAGAAGTTAAAGTGGGAAGGCGACATGGTAGGTAGTTGGATGGGCGATGACGCTTTGTTTATTTTCACAAACTAAGGAGAAGTAGTCATGAGAAGTTACGACAAGTTAGGTGCTTTGCCCGAAGTTAAGGACAAGCCATACGAGAAGCCACCAGAGAGCGATTTGTTCCTGCTTGCTGAACACTTTGGCGGTAGATTGGCTCTGAGGTATGGTTTGGCGACACTTGGCAAAATTGATGCCGATAATGTCGCTCTAATGGACACGATCTATGATTCAGTATATGATCATATAGATATGACCGAGTTCTATGAAGAATACATTGAGGCTTGTGGGGCTATGGATTTCAACTGGCATAATATCTATTACGCTGAAGTCTTCCATATGCTAAAGAAAGATGGGTATGTTCACTGGGGCGATAACTATGAAATAGGGAGTACAGAATGAACGAAGAAACTAAAGTTAAGTTGTTAAAGATGTGGGAAGAATCCAAAGATAAAGGAACATGGTCATTCTTTGGAGGCACATTCACAGTGGATGGCCAGACATGGCAAGTGATTCCAGAAGGTAAAGCTTGGGTGAAGGATGGCAAGCTTGTAAATAGAGAACCAAGATTTTTAAAATGTAGTTGAATAAAATTCGTGTCTGTACGAATAATGTAGTAGTAAGAGGTTTTGATTTTTTCACTATCGTGACTTTGGTCACAAGGAGTTTGTTATGAATGCTGTTAAATCTGTCCGTGGCTTTACTGGTGGTGCTTACGCTGGCGTGATTGCCCGCTACAATGAAAACAAGGATCATTATCACGATGCACTATGCACTGTGAATGGTGCTGAACCACAAGTGAAAGCTGTGGTGGCTGATGAGAAATTTCATATCCTTGATCGTCAGGCAAATAAGCTGTATAAACCAACTAAGCACTTCCTTAGTCAATTGGCCAGCAAGACGAAGTGGGGAAGCTTTACGCTTAATAAGCTATATGCTTCTAATAATGTCAAACACCAAACCATCTTGAAAGATTTGGTAGACATTAGCTTCCAAGAGGACTTTGGCAAGGAGATGCTATTCCGCTTTAATGATCAGGATGATAGCTGTAGGGCTTTCCTTTCAGATAGGTATGCAGTTATTGACAACAACTGGGTACTTGATCAGACAAAGCAATTCCTACCGCAAGAATGTGGTCAGGCGGTGGCTTGTGACAAGTCTGGAGATGACTATATTAATTTCTCGGTTGTGCTTCCTGCTTCGCTTAAGTCTGATGACGATAGCGATTATGGTGGCTTGATCAAGATCAAGAACTCTGAGATTGGCACTCATAGGCTTGATATCTCTGCTGGAGTCTTTAGGACTATTTGTTCTAATGGCATGATTGGGTGGGTAAAGCATGACGATGTAAGTGTAGTACATCGAGGTAAGGTTGATCTTGGCAACTTAGCCATACAGATTCAGTCTTGCATTGCTAAACACATTCAGTCTATCCCTATGATGATTGATAAGCTATTAGGTACAAAGAAGATGATCTTCGGAGAAGGTGCAAGTATGACCCCTCTGTTTGCCTCTGTAGCTCAGACCTACAAGTTCTCTAAGGCAGAGATCGATGCTGCTCAGAATGGTTGGGATATTGAACGCCATGAGACTCCCTTCTATGCGAAGACTCTCTTTGGTATGGTCAACTCCCTTACCAGAGGTAGCCAGAAGCTTGGCGAATCCTCATGGGAGAAGCTTAACGAAGTTGGTGGTGCTTTGGCTAGCTATAGCGAATCTGAGTTTATCGGACTTCGCAACAAAGCTAATGCCTTGACTACCAAAGATGTTCACTCTATCTTGGGCAAAGAACTTATGTTCGCCTAAGATGGTTTGGATGGGGGGTAAGAACTGGGCAGCTTATCCCCTTATTAATACAATCCTGCTGGTGCAAACCTCTCGCTGGCAGGACTCAGGCAGGGTGGAGATCCCTTAACTCCACTCTGCATTTTTTTTATTTCTTTTGAATATTTTTCGTTCTCATACGAATAATAAAGTATAGCCAATACGATTCGACTTGAGAAATGATCTCCCTGCTGTTTGTCTTACCAACAATAAGCGGGTTCGCCAAGGTATGGCTACAAAGTTCTTTTTTTTCGTAGTCGTACCGCATCCCCTATTCCTGTCAGCACTTGCATCTAGGCGGGTTTCTGGCGTTGACCCTCACGCTTCTATTGTATTATTCGTTTCAAGTTGATTTTTATTCAAAACTAAATTTTTATTTTTTTATTTGAATAAATCTGAGTCTGGTACGAATAATGAGGTATGGAAAGGAAAGAAGTTTCAAAAGTATACAAAACTATACATTTGGACAAAAAATGAGTCTTATGGTGTTTTTGAGTGGCAAATCGTCACAAATTCGCACCTTTTTAAGCTTATTTTAGCCCTTCTTGACCTTGGTGGTTGCTATGGACACAAAATATGTGTTTTTCCGCAGGAATATGAACTATTTCCCTATTAGGAGTATAGAAAATGAGACTATCAATAAAGTATCAACAAAAACTAGAGAAAAAAGATGCTCTAAATGTCCTAGATGTAGGGGTCATGGCTACCGAAATATGTCGATTAAAGACCATTTTATACAATATCGGAGTCAATACTGACGATAAAAATCTTAGGAAATTACGGCTCTGGAAGGAATAATGCAGCCGTAAACATATGGTATAAAAGGACTTATGTCAAAGTATACAAAACTATACATCTTGTTGCGTGGAAGCCACTATATTATACCATGTTAGTTCACCTAATACGCTATAGTAAAAAAAGCCTCTCTGCCTTATGTATATTAAGAGTAATAATGATAATAATTTTGTTATTATAAACAGTCAAAAAGTGCATAAATATGGGGGAAAAATGCAAGAAACAAGTTTAGTACCTGACAACTTTTTAGTGTCTGTAAACAACCCTAATTTGCCCAATGAGGAAGTGTGGGTGTGGAAGATCAAGGGTAGTTCTTTGGTCATAGTCACTAAAAATGGAGTCAAAATAATGTCATTAAATGGGTGTAAAACAATAGAATTTAACTTTAATGATATGGATAACGCATTTGGTGCAATTAAACCATAGCACAGTATGAAAAAATATTTAAAATAAATTGAATAAAATTGGTTTTGAAACGAATAATACAGTATGGCAAGGAAAGATAACACTAACGCAAAGGAGAATGAAAGATGAAAAGGTTTAAGATTATACGGACTGTTGTTGAGATCAATTTCGTAAGGGCTGATGATGAAGAAACAGCTTTGGCGTTGTTCTATGATGGCGAAGTGACTAAAACCTTTTATGAAGGTGTTGATGGTGGTAAAGTGATTGTTACAGAAGTCAAATAGAATAATTCTAACAAAGGAGAATGAAAGATGTATGTAAAACCACAAACGACAGAGGAAAAGTTGATCGACTTGGTTAAGGAGCTTGCTGGACATTTAGAAGATGTCTACATTCAACCTGACTTTGATGAGAATGACTATGGGCAAAAACTTTGCAATAGAGCAAGAAGGTTTGCAAATAAGTCTGATAAAAGAAGAAACGAAATCTACAAACAACAAGGAGATTGAAAAATGAAAAATGTATCAGAAGAACAAGAAAAGCTTATGGCAGCAGCACCAGAACTATTGGAAGCTTTAAAAGCCCTTGCTTCAACAGCTAGAACATTTAGTGATTGTGTTCCTGATGAAGATAAAATGTGGACAAGTCTTGATGAAGATGCACTAACAGCAGCTTTTAAAGCCATTGCCAAAGCAACAGGAGAACAACCATGATTGAAGAAGGTGAATCCGTAGTACCTACTATAAAAGGACAATTCTTAGTTTTTGAAAGTTACACAGGCAATCCAAATGGAACTAGCTATGTTCGGTTTGTTGATGCCGATCAAAACGAATTGCTTTTTTACAATGAGCAAGAGTGGGTAGAAGAACCACAAGAAGTGATGGGTTGCATTATGGCTGCAATTCAAAATGGGGTTTCCGAAAAAATATCGCATAAACATTTCTAAGGAGAATAAACATGGGTGCTTATGTATACAAACTTAGTGGTATTAGAAACTACCTAGAGTTAAACATTGAGGGTAAACAACAGTTGGTCTACCAGATTGAATACTGGTTCAAACCTTCATATGGTTTTAACTCACAATTTGGTTTCCAAAGCGAAGGGTGCAAACCAAAGACATACAAGCAAACAGTAGCAGCAATAAAGAGGGCGTTCACTAATAGACCTGTTCGTTTCATTAGCTATGCTGGCTATGAGAATGTTTTCAAAGTTACCCACGATGATTTTACTGATGTTTTAGATAATCAGCTAGGCGAGCAATGCTATCCATTAGTTGATAAAAGTCTTATTAAATAGGGGTTTACAATCCAATTACTAATAAGTTTTAAATTAGTAGTTGGCTGTTTAGGCAACATACACAATTAAGGAGGTCGATATGTACAAGGTAAGATTCCATTTGGCCAAGGGCGTTAACTTCATGAAGTGGCAAATAACTGGTGATGTTAAATCACCTGACAAGTTGGGCAAGAGCGAGCCATTCTATGTTGACCCTGACGAAGTATGTTTGTATATGCTTAACTCTAAGTTGGTTAATCATACATCTACTGCCGAAAAAATAAATTGTGGGGCAAACAAGAGTGTGTGTGCTTGGATCGAGTGTGAGAATCTAATGATCCACAGGTACGATAACGATCTAGGTAAAGCAGCGTGTGACTACATATGCGAGAAGATAACCAATAGCAATCCAGAGCTATTCTACAATCCTCGTAAAGTTCCTTACTGGTGTGGGCATAATGGTACAAACATGGATGGTGAAAGCAATTTGACTATCTTTACAGCTAAGAGAAGGTTGTTCCACTACTCTAGGTCTATACAATTACAATCTTTGTAAAATAAAACTAAATAATTTGGGGGTTGATACGAATAAGTAAGTATGGAATTAAAAATTTACGCAGAGGGGAAATGTAATGCAACAAATATTGACAGACTGGTTATGGAAAATTGAAATTAAAGACCCTAAATATATTAAAGGGTGGTCAAAATTAAATCCAGTAGCAAAAAAAATAGCTGCGGACAAATATATTAAAGACGAGAGAGAAGGAAGAAAACTTATATGGGCTTGCAAGAAGTTTTTTAAATCTTTGTACGAACATAAAGATTGGCGAAGTGCAAGAAAAAGATTAAAGGAAGTTCAAGAACTTTACCCTAAATTTGATTGGGGAGTTTTTAAATATCGACTGGTTTATAATACTGATGATTAAGTAACTTTAACAAAGGAGAATTGAAAATGAGTAAGCTTAGTAGAAATGCAAAGACAAATTTGTTGGTTGCAAATGATATTTTAAGTATCAAAAGTGATATGAATGCGGGTGATTACCAATTCATATCGGCAATTATTACTGGAGAAGGTTTTACGCAGTATAACAACATGACCGAAAAAGAATTAAATTCTGAATTTAAAGAACAATGGGAAAATATTAAAGATAATCCAGAAGTATTAGAACTTGGTCGAGCCGATTGGTTCGCTGGAGATGAAGATGAAGATGGTGACGAAGCAGCCTTCCAGTCTTTGATTAACAAAGGAGAATGAAATGAAAGTTAAAACATCTGACCTTATCGGAAAACAACTTGATTGGGCAGTAGCAGAAGCGTACAACTCTTTTTTTCCAAATCAAGATTTGTATGATCGATCTGATGGCCCTTGGATTGCTAAATGTGATGAAGGTTGGTATGACTGTTTTGAACCATCTACCAGTTGGGGTTTTTGTGGAAAAAAGATTGAAGATGAACAGTTGGTGGTTTCTCCTGACCCATTGCATAAATGGGTGGTCAAAAAGTACAAAGGCACAACGGAACATTATGGCGACACTCCGCTAGTTGCTATTTGTCGATGGTATGTGGCAAGCATTTTTGGAGATGAAGTAGACATAACTGAATTTAATGAAATAAATTGGGATGGTTCAGTAGGAGCTATTGTTAGCTATAAGCAAAGTCAGCGACCAAGAATGAACAAGCGAAAAAGGAGAATAAAATGATTACATTTACAAAAGAGTATAGCGATATAACTCACACACATAGGTATAAAATTACCACCTTGAAAAAGGATGGGCTAAAAAGAACCGATTGGTTAAATACGGAAGATGTCTACATCAAGCTTATAGGTATTGAATCATGTAAAGAAGAAAAGGTTATTTGCAAACGCAATGATTTTACCTACGATATTCAATATGTAATTACTTGCAAAAGTATATTTGTATATGTACAAGGTAGGAACGAGAAGGAAGATAATAAGATTGCGATCATTAAAAGATGCTTCCCGCATATTCCTTTTCTAAACGATGTTGATCCAAAGGATATAAAAAAAGCAAGTTACTGGGGCAATAGTGATCGAATCTATATACATGATGGAAAGTTTTATAATTGTAAATATGCAATTATGCAAAAATATATTCCATAATTATTAAATAATTTGAGATGTGAAACGAATAACTAAGTATGGAGATGGAAAGTTTTAACCAAGGAGATGGAAATGAAAAAGAGAATGAGCATTGCACTTAATCCAAAGGATTGTCCGAAGTTTAAAGTGATCAATGGATGGAAGGTTGAAGCCAAGGTTGGCTATTATGTTCACGCTGATG
>Ga0209596_1000732_pt1 | contig 30064 bp, 35 predicted proteins | sample M_130807_MF_Meta_FD_187314 | JGI IMG/M metagenome (GOLD analysis project Ga0209596, IMG submission 187314) | Freshwater microbial communities from Lake Montjoie, Canada to study carbon cycling - M_130807_MF_MetaG (SPAdes) (version 2) | ecosystem: Environmental > Aquatic > Freshwater > Lake... | reverse complement strand
ATAACTTTAACCTTAGTATGTGTTGCATTAACTTCATTCTCTTTAGTAACAACAGGATATGACGATTCTGCTTCGTGTTGTGCAGGTTCAACTACTACTGCTACAAAATACCACAATGGAGCAAGTGCATTACCAACAGTGGGTGATATTGTATTTGATGATTCTGTTGGCGCATTACCATTTAATGGGAATAATCAGTATTGGAAAGAATTAACGGGTACTGATAATGCATACCTAATTGATTCCAATGGATTTGTACAAACAATAACATCATGTGTCGCTTGTGCTTATGGGGTTAAACCAACTATTACTACTATTGGTACAATGTATGTAGAGGTTAATCAAGAATTATCAGTACAATTACAGGCGAACCAAACAATACTTACATGGCAATTAACTTCTAGCTACTATAATTACACAATAACAGGTAATAGCTTAGGTGGTAGATATACCTATGTAAATACAGAAGGTGTAGCATCTAACTTAACAATAGGAAAGAATGAGCAAATTAATGTTTCGGGCAATACTTTGACGTTAGTTTCGGGCGATGCAACATTTGTATCAAATGGATATTATCTGCAAAATGGAGTTTCTATCGAAAATGATGGAGTGTTATATGTTAATTTCCCTAGTACTGGGACTTTTACAGTACAAGTAGTTGCGACTAGCTGTTATGTTACACCTAGTGATGCAAAAACATTCACGTTTATTGTCAATCCACCTGTTACATTGACTTCATTTAAAATGTCAATGATAGGATATGATTCTTCGGTAAGTGCTTGTGCTAGTACAGACGGTCAAAATGATTTTTGGTTTCATAGTTCAGTAGGTAGTACATATCCCGTATTGAATGATATAATATACATAGATGGCTATCAAAGCGATTTCTTCAATGGTTCGTATATGTATTATTTAATGGACAATAACTATTGGATATTAATTAATTCAGCAGGGCAAGTAGTAGATACGGGGATTTGTTAAACTTAAAAGAAATAAAATGCAAAAAATAAATTTAGAATGGGATGGGAATAAAGTTGTCGCTAAAGAATGTCCAAATGGGCGCTATTTAATTCAATACTTGTCAAGTAATACAGTTAAACAATAATATTAAATGACACCGACAGCATATACAGTAGCATACCAACCCGAACTAGATGGATTCACTTCATTCTTTAGTTTCAATCCCGAAATGATGATAGGGATGAATAATTATTTATATTCATTCAAAAACGGTCAAATTTGGAAGCATTATATTAATCCTTTGCGAAATACATTCTATGGCACTTATACTGCATCAACGGTAGATATTTGCTTTAATGATAGTCCTATGGAAGTTAAAATGTTCAAAACATTCTCTTATGAAGGTAATTATACTAGAAACAAAATCAGTAGTACTTTTAGTACCTATTTATCGGATAGGATTTTTACGGGTAGCATTGGGGCATCAGACTTTGCAGTTAAGGAAGGTGAGGCGTTCTCAAATATCATTACACTAACATCAGATTTTGACGTTACGTTAAAAGAACAAGGAGTTGGACAATTATATGACGTACCTGCGCCACTAGCTTATACAGTAAATGCACCTTCCCCAATTAGTGCACCTGCAATCGGCAATTCAAGTTCTTATGCTGATTCGTTATACCATATCGAAGCAAGTACGGGTACTAAGTATTTAATAGGGATTATTACTAATTATGTCAATTTAGGTAGCCAAAGTATATTTTATACTGCAACGGAGAATCATACGCCTAGCTATGGTGATTTATTGGTTGTGTCTAAAAACATTTATAGTGAGAGTTTCGGACTTCGAGGAACGTACATGACTACTTCAATAGTTATAGATACCACAGATAAAATGGAAATCTTTTCAGTTTCTAGTAGTATTCTTAAATCTTATCCATAAATTTGTGCAATGGAATCAAGGAAACTAGTAGAAAGCGATTATGAACAGCTAAAAGAGTGGTGGCACGAGTGGGGATGGGTTGACCCACCTACATTAGATTTATTACCCGAAAATGGCAAAGGTGGTATTATGATTAGCCAAGATGGGGTGAATATATGTGCAGGATTTATATATGAAGTGTCAAATGCTAATATTGCATGGTTCACATTCCCAATATCTAACAAGATACTCAATAAAAAACTTCGTGGTACAGCACTAGAATTTATGGTTTTGGGAGTTATAGAAATTTGCAAACAAAAAGGGTATAAATATATCTATTCAAATTTGCGGAATCCATCTATGATTCAGCACCAAGTAAATAATGGATTTGTAAGAACGGGTAATAACTTTACAGAATTAATTAAACTACTATAGCATGACAGCAAAAGAAAAAGCAACTGAACTAGTAAGAAAAATGGTAGATACTTACTATGAAACACACGATTTTTGCCATGATTCAACAGCACAAAAATGTGCATTAATAGCAGTTGAAGAAATATCTAGTGCGATATACGCATACCTTAAAGATACCAACGAATTACAAAATGCAGATAGAGAGTTTGCGTATTGGGGAGCAGTAAAAACAGAACTTAAAAATTTATAATATGGGAGCAGGAGTAGCAACAGCAGCGATAGGTGGACTAAGTTCACTAGCTCAAACGGGCATAGGTTTATACCAACAACATCAAGCTAAATTAGCAGGTGATAAGGCATTTGAGAATGCTAAGAATATGCCTAAACAAGCCAATGCGTTTGATAATGCAACGATAAGCAATCAAGCCTATGCATCGCAAGAACAGCAAAATGCACAGCAACAAGCTAATCTAATCCAAGCATTGCAAGAACAAGGTGCAACGGGTGCATTGGGTGGTGTTGGTTTAGTTCAGCAACAAGGCGAACAAGCAAATGCCCAAATCGCATCAGCTAAAGCGCAAGAATTACAGCAATTAGAAATGCAGAAGAAGGCTGAACAGCAACGAATAGATGATGAATATTTGCAATACCAAAAGCAATTAGGATTAATGGAGATTCAAGGTGCAGGTTTAGCACAAGCGCAAGGTAACTCTCAATTAATGGCAGGATTAGGTGGTTTAGCATCGGTTGGCGCAACGGCAGCAGGTAATAAGAATTTCGGTAAAAAAAAGCCACCTATTACAGTGCCAGGTTTAGGTGGGTAAATTTATAAAAATAGTAAAATAAAGATATGTCATACGCAGGGTTTCAAAGGTCGGAAGTACCACAAATAGGGGAAAAGGTTGCAGGTATAATGCAACATCAAATGGATGTTCAAGCTAAAGAAGATGCGCAACAAAAAGCGTTGATAGCTAAGGGGCTTGCTAATGACCAAAAGGTAGCAAACGAGAATGAAAAGCAGAATGTAGAAATATCAAAACCTCTATATGAAAGTACATCACATATTCTAAAATCGCCATCTGTTGCGATGAATGAGTTTGGGCATCAATCTGTTGATGCTGCGAATGTAGTTTTAAAAAATATTTTAGGGGACAGAAGTTTGTCATATAGCACAAAAAAAGGTATAGGGCAAGCATTGGCAGTAACTGTACAAGCATCAGCAAATGACATTAATGATTATAAAAAGAATGCGGAACTTATACTTTCGCAAGGGAGTGATGCATCGCAAACTACAAAGTATGCATATCGTCAAATAGATAAACGATTTTCAGACCCAAATAATTTTATAACTTCGTTTGACCAAGTAGGTCAAACATATAATTATAGTGCAAAAGACCGTAAAACAGGGGAAGACGTTTTTAATGGGTATATAGCAAGAAATTTAGGCGCAATAGCTAATAGAAAAGTATTCGATTATGATGCATATTATAAAACCAAAGTAAATAATGTTGGTAAAGTAGAAATAATGAAACCATTAAAAGGTGGGGGAACGGAATTGCGTGTAAATGAAGAACTTAGTCCTAAGTTTGTAAATGAACGGGAAACCACTATAAAACAATTATTGGCGAATAAAAATGATTTAGGTGATGCAATGTATTATAATCTTAATGGTCATCCAATGGTAGATGATGAAAATAAAACCTACAAGGTAGAACTTGTTCCATCTGATATAACTGATTCTGAAAAAGAGGAGTTAGCAAAATTAAGGGGAACTACTGCTGATGGGAAGGATATGTTATTTATAGAAATGCAACAAGATAAAAATGGGTTACCAATAGCTAATCTAACGGATGCTCAATCAAAAATATTTGAAAGTGTAACTAGAAATCATTTTAATAATTTGGCTATGAATAAATATTCAATAAATAGACCACACGTTACAAATGTCAACGTAAGTTCAAATGAGAAGAAGGAATCTGCTACTATTACAGGAGTACGATTAGGACATGAAAAGGCGATTAAAGATATGGTTGCGCAATTGCCACTTACGCCATTAAATATAGGTGCTACAAATTCTAAAGGGGACGAAAAGTTGTTTATATATGACCCTAAAAATAGACAACTTACCTTAAATATAAAATCGGATAACAATGAAGAACCTAAATATGATAGCGACTGGAATCCAATACCTGTAGATAATACAAGAACATTTGATTTAGATTATGAACCTGATATGGAATATTTAATGCGATTACTTAATGAACCAGAATTGCAAAAAGTTGGGAAGTACTCACCAAAAAAAAGGTAAAAAATAATGACTGATAACTACTTAGATACGCCCACCGATGATACACCGCATTTGCAATTCAAAACATTGCCTAGTTTTACTGATGAAACGGTTGTTGACTATACGCCACATTTAACCTTAGATAGAGTAAATAAAATTGATTTAAGCCAAGATGTACCGACTTCACAAGAACCGCAACAGCAAGATATTAATATTGATGTAGATTGGTATAATTCGCAAGTTGACAATTATAATAAAGATAGCAAGGATAAGGTTCAAAAGGTATCTTCAAAGGAAGATGTAGATAAAACTGAATACTTAAATGTTGTAAATCATTTTAATAATCGTGTATTAGAAGATTACAACCGACGTGCTAAGAAGCATAAATTACCTATTGCAAATTCCATTGAAGAAATTGATAATGAGAAGCATAAGCAAATGATGGATTTGGAAGAATCTGATTTTGTAAAAAAAGCTAACATTGAAGACGAGCGACTTGCACTTCAATATGGTATTAAATGGAAGCCTTATGAAAATGCACATGAAGCAACAGTTTTAAGACAAGAATTATATGCCAATGCAAATAAAATAAGAGAGGCAAAAAATGCTAGTAAGGCAAGTGAGTATTTTAAAACCGCAAATGCGCTGTTAGTTGAAAAGGGGATGAAACCATATTCAACTAAAAAAGAAGCGGTAGAAGATGCTAAGAATATCCAACAAAGAATATATGACTTTACAACAAAACAATATAAAGAAAGCACAGTAAATGGCGTTTCGCCAAATGAGTTTTTTGCAAATAATACACCTTCGTATATTCGTAAAGGGGATATTGGTGCAGTAAATACCGCAAAAGAAAATTTTATCAATAGTGGTTTAGAACACGAATTAAATCGTAATAAAAAAATAGCGGATATAAATAATCTTTATACCAAAAAGATTATACCACACGAAACGTATAACGCTATGAATGAAGTTACGGGTTATATGTATAGCCCACAACCTAGTTCAGATTTAAGTACTTATACAAATAATCTTAGTGTTACTCAAAATATTGGTAATAATCTTAGCAAACTAAACAATGCTACAAAAGTTATTGACAATTCACTAACTAAGTCTAAGGACGATTACAATTTATATCAAGCACAATATGATGCATACTTAAACAATATAAATGCTAGTGGATTACCACCAACAGAAGAACAGAAAGCATATTTATCAGAAGTAGATAGAAAAAAGAATGAGTACGCTACAATGATAAAGGCATATAGTGATGCTAAAGTGAAAGGAGAATTTCAAAAACTAACTAGGGAAGGTCAGATTAGCGATACAAATGATTTATTAGTAGGTAATTACATTGCAAATGTCGGTGGCGATTTATTCAATTCGGTTGTAAAAAGCGTAATGGGGTTATCAAAGGATCTTGGCGTTTCTTTAATTTCGTTAGCCCCTAATAAAATGACATTGACATTAGGCGACAACTTCAATTATGATTTATACAATATGACAGATGAAGAGCATAAGCAGTTGATAGTTGACATTGCAGAATCTAGTGATTATGCAAAAGAAGGGGTTATAGATTATCTGCATGGACACGGGGTATCTAGCGATATACATGAAAAAGTACAAGGCGGTGTAGCTAAATTTACAAATGGTCTGGTTGGAATGGTTGCGCCATTGTTGGCATCAGCAGAATTAGAAGGTATTGGTGTAATTAATAAAGTATTAAGTACAGCCTTATGGACATCAACAATATATGGGGAATCTATAACAGAGTATTTAAAAAATTCTAAATACGAAAAAGTACCATTAAGCGAAATTAAAGCAATGACTTTTGTGCCTGCCGTAGTTCAAGGATTAATCATGTCTACGGGGTTAAAGTTCAAAACAACAGACGTACAATCGGCTACATATAAGATTATGAGTAATATGCTTCGTAGTGGAGAGCGTAATGTTGGCGTTAATGGCGTAAAGGATTTAGCTAAAAAATATACAGCAGAATACTTTGCAAGAGTAGGTTCAAATGTTACCCATGCAGGTATAACTGGTTTATCAACTAGTGTGGTTAACGATTTGGGGCGCAATGTTTCAGATGCATTAATAGGGGAAGAAGTACAAATAGGTCCAGCTGAAGTTTTAACTAACGCATTTGAAAGTGCAGGGCAATGGATGCTTACGGGGTTAGCATTTAGTGCTATCCCAACAGCAGTTGCGATACATACAGAAAATAAAGTTGATGCACAGCAATTTGGCTTGGCTTTAGACATGGTTCAAACGCCTACAAGATTATCATTTTTAACATCTAAAATTAAAGATGATTTAACTAATGGCAGAATTACTAAGCCAGAGGCAGAACTACAAATGGCTTCCGTAGAAAGTTTATATAAAGTAGGTACGCAAATACCTTCGCATTTAAACGCAGGGGCTAAATTTGAGGCGTTTAAATTGCTTAGAGAGAAGAATGTATTGGAGAAGAAAATTGGTGGCTTAAATGAGATATTATCTACTCCAATGCGTGAACGTGTAAAAGAGATTGATGGGAAGTTACTTGAAATAAGTAAAGACCCAAATTCTTATGTTAAACCTATAATCAATGCCAAACAAGGTAGAATGATAGTAGGGAATGAAACTAAGCCAATAGAAGAAGTTAAAACTGAAAATATCCCCCATTCAATAGATGATGTACGGGATACAGAAAAGAAATTAAAAAAAGCAACTCTTATAAATGAAAATGCAATAACCGACAAGGTTGCAGAATTGGCGAAAAGGGTAAAAGATTTAAGAGATGACGATGGGTCTATATCCGATAAAAATACAAAAGAGTATCAAAGTCTAAGAAGTGCTATTGAAGCACTTACAGCTAGGTTTTTGGTTCGGGGTGTAAAAGAGAGTAAATACGAGCAAAGACCTAAATCAGAAAAAGAAATTGCCGAATTATATCACCAGGCAAAAGCAGATGGTACTAACCCTGATTTTGTAAAAGCAGTTGAAGAATTGCTTACATTTAAATCCAAAGATAGTAAAGGTGAACCTATAAAAGATAGTAGCAATATTGCTATAACCAATAATACAAATCCAAATGGCAAAATCCAAGAAGCCAATGCCCAAGCCAACAAAGGGCAAGATGTGCTAACACCAAATGAAACAGTAGGGGGTAATTCCCCTACTATTCAAAATAAAGCTGATATTGAAAAAAGAATATCTGAAATACAAGATATACTATCAGGGGATAGCGATAGTATGCAAAAAACGGGTAGTGGTAAACTCATACCAGATGCAAGAAAAAAATTAATAGCAGAATTAGAACAATTGAAAAAAGACAATACATCTAACACTAAAATACAACAAAATATACTTACAGAAGATAACGCTTCTGCCAATCCTAAAGTAGTTAGTGGTCAAACAATTAAAGACATTGGTGTATCAAACATAACAGTAGCTGCAACATTAGGAAGAAGAGGAGGAGGTCTTATGACTTTAATTGAAAACGGTAAGTCTGCAACAAATAAACAAAACTGGAAAGATATAAGAAATGGTAGTAAAACTATTGATAATGATAATTTAACATTATTACAACAAGGAGATACTTTAGTAGTAGCAATTGGAGATAGTAACTTTGATGAAAGAGGAGGGTTTATTAGTTTAAATCTTAAAGGAAAAACAGAAGGAGATGTAGACTTAAATCAGTTAAAAAATGTACTACTTGACATTAGAGCTAAGGCAGAAGAAAAAGCAGGAGGTAAGGATACTTACAATATGCAAGAGATACAAGAAGACATTCTTAATATCATAAAAAGTTATGAGGAACAAACTGATTTAAAGGATAAGACAGGTAGTGGTGTAGGGGGAGATGTGGTTAAAGGGGATAACCCAAGAGGAGGTACATGGGAGAAGGTTATTACAAATGAAAGCGATGGGCAAGGTGGAAATATAAAAAGAACGAGGTTTAAGACAACAAGAATTAGAAAGGGTACAGGTGAAGAAGTTCAAGACCAAGATGGCACAAGGGCTGGTACTAATGGTAGGCAAATGTCATGGGAAGATTTTCAAAAAGAATTTGAATTAGATAATACTGATGGGTATATTGATGATTTATTTGATGGGAGAACTCCCGAATCTGTAACGATACATGAAATTGCAGAAAATGATAGGTCAGGAAAGAAAGGAATGGAAGTAACTATTGGTTGGGGGATAGATGAAAAAACAGGGTTAAGAGATAATTCAAGATTAAATTTAGAATTTAATCCCAAAGAGCAATCCCTACCCACCCAAGAGAACCCTAGTGCCAATCCTAAAGTAGTTGGTGGTGTAGGTGATGCAGATTTACAAAAACAAAAAATAGCAGACATTTCAAAAGAAACGGGTATAGAATTTAAAAAAAGTAATAATTCTAATAGTTGGTATGGAGAAAATGACACTCATAGAATAAGAATTAGCGACCATCCATCAAAATTTGTAGAAAAGTCAAAAGAGAATAATTTGGGTGATGCTATTGATTTAGACATTAATCATTATTCAAAAGACGCAATAGTCCATTTACTTAATAATACAGACCCATTCGCTAAATATGAAAAAGGAGATAAGATAACTCATTCGGCAAAATCAATAGGGGAAGTAACTTACATAAGTAGTGATTATAAAAAAGGGTATGTCGAAGTTGAAACTAAAGATGGTAGAATAGTAAAATATGACATGGGTAAGTTTTTGGGTAATGAAAATAATCTCCAAGAACCAAACCCTAGTGCCAATCCTAAAGTAGAAGTTGGTGGAGGGGGAGATGTGGATTGGAGTAAGGATATAGAAAATGTAGATTTAAGTAAAGTTGATTGGAAAAATCCAACAACAGAAGAAAGTATTGCAGGACATGAAAATCACATTGAAAATAATGTAAAAAAGGGTCAACAAAGTTTATTACCTGCAATAAGGGAATTTGCTAAAAAATACAATTTGACAAAAGAACAATACTTGAATGTGTTACCAATCATAAGACAAGTTTTGTCAAACAAAGAACCCAACATTAATTCAATAGAAAATATCATTGCAAGAGAGGGTAAAAATAATGCAAAGGATAAGGTAGTAGTTAGTGGTGTAGTGGGAGATAAGTTGAATGAAAATGAGTTTTCAGATATTAAAACGAATGTTAGAAATGAAGAAACAAGAAAACTGATTAATGCTGTTGCTGAAATTTATGGTAAGCCTTTATATATTGGAAATTTTTTAGATGGTTATGTATCACGTTTACAGAATATGGGAACTTTGGGAGAAGAAGTTGCTACATTACTTAATTCTCCTAAAAAAGCAGCAAAGGCAATTAATGAATTTGTAAAAAAATCGGCAGTAGAACAATCCACCACCCAAGAGAACCCTAGTGCCAATCCTAAAGTAGTTAGTGGTACAAAAAGTGATGTGATGCCAAAAGAAATAATGGAGTTGTATAGTGATGCGTCTACACTAAGATTTACGCTCAATGCATTAAAAATGCAAATGAATGGCAAAGAATTAGTAGGTAAGGCAAAATCGGAATACGAAAGCACTAAAACTAAACTTGATAATATTGAGTTGAAATTATCAGAGTACGAACAGTCAATAAATAAAAAAGAATCGCAACCGACAGAAGTAAAGAAAAAAAAGGGAGCAGAGAAAAAACAAACTTTTGAAGCAGGGGAAGAAGCTAATTATTATGATGACTTGTTTGACAAAACAGATAAAGTGCAAATACTTTATAAAACGGGGGACGGGGATAATGGCACAGAAAGGTATCAAGTGAAATTCGAGAATGGACAAGAGGCAAGTATTTGGAGTGATAAATTACAACAATTACCCACCCAAGAGAACCCTAGTGCCAATCCTAAAGTAGAAGGGAGTGGCGTAGGAGATGTGGATTGGAGTAAGGATATAGAAAATGTAGATTTAAGTAAAGTTGATTGGAAAAATCCAACAACAGAAGAAAGTATTGCAGGACATGAAAATCACATTGTAAATAATGTAAAAAAGGGTCAACAAAGTTTATTACCTGCAATAAGGGAATTTGCTAAAAAATACAATTTGACAAAAGAACAATACTTGAATGTGTTACCAAGCATAAGACAAGTTTTGTCAAACAAAGAACCCAACATTAATTCAATAGAAAATATCATTGCAAGAGAGGGTAAAAATAATGCAAAGGATAAGGTAGTAGTTAGTGGTGTAGGGGGAGATGTGGAAGTAACCCCATTTAAACAAGGGGATGGTGGAACTAAGGGTGTATTTGAGGATGAAGATGGCAACGTATATAAATCTGTTGAGCCACAAGAAGCAGTGCAAGATAAGGATGGTAATTTCAAGCGGCAGACAATTAAAGATGCACAGACTGATGAATACGAAATATTATCCGACCTTCAAGATAATCCACACATTCCTAAAATTGGTAAAATAGTAACTACCACAGAGGGGAAGGCGTTTGAAATTGAAAAGTTAGATGAAGTAGAAACGTTTACTAAGGAAGAATATCGTCAAATACAAGGTATTTTAAACGACTTAAATGATAAGGGCTACCATGTAGGTGATAAGGTTACTGTAATGAGGCGACCAAAGACAGGCGAACTTGTAGTTGTTGATTTTTCAGCAGGATACAAGGGTAGTAGAATGTCAAGGGACGCAGATGAATATATGCAAGGCATTAAGAGTAAGCTATCAAAAAGTGACGAAATTAATATTGCGCAAGAAGATAGTGCCGAAAATAATAGAAGCCAAGCTGATGCTTTTTTTGGTGATGAATCAACTACTGAATACTATTTAACTCAAAGACCACCAAGTATAGGTACGCACCCAACAGAAGGGCTAAAATCACTTGAAGAAAGTGAGTATAGAGGTAGAAAGGTTTGGAAACTTACTTATGATAAAAAATTATCAGCCGACCAAATATATAAATTTGAATTAACGCCTTTAATAACGAACAAAGAGTATTTGGGTCAAAAAATAAGTGGGTTGTACGGTAAAAATATATTTCATGTTTCAAATATTGATTATAAGCAAGGTAAAGTAACACTTGTATCAGAATTAAATGGCAAGGAAATATCTAAAGATTTATCTTTTAAGGAATTTCAAAAAGGCATTGATGATGGTAAATATAAAGTAGAACAATCCCTACTCCCCCAAGAAACCCCTAGTGCCAATCCTAAAGTAGATAGTGGTGTAGGGGGAGATGTGGCAATAAAAAAATTAGAGGCTTTAAATATAGTAAATGCAGGTGATGCTAAAAACCCGATAAATACCGTATCTGTAAATGATATTTTTAAGAACACATACGAACAAGGTTCAGCAGACGGTATATTTGAAACTAAGCAAAAGATTGATATTGAAATGGACGCTTTGGTTAAGGGGAAATCAAAGGAAGGCACAATCGATATTGAAGTTTCTGTTAATGATTTAGTTCCTACACAAGCAATAGTTGACAAGGCAGATGTTGCATCTAAAATAAATGGAGAAAAAGGGAATTTTGAACAAAGTGATAAACCATTAGTTTTTGAAAAAAATGGCAAATATTATATTGTAGATGGGCATAACAGAATAGCGGCTGATATTTTAAAAGGAAAAGATAAAATCCAAGTAAGAAAAGTAGAACAAACTTTACCTACCCAAGAAGTAAAGGGCAAACCACTATCAGAACAAATAGCCGATTTAAGGGCTAAAGAACAAGCGGAGTATGATGCTATGTCTGACCCTAACGACAAAGTAAAAAGAGATGAAATTTACGACAGGTACGATGAGTTAATCACTCCGTTAATAAGAGAGCAGAAAGCGTTAGAATCTACCGATGCGCTTAAAGACGTAGAAAGCACGGCTAAGGCGTTAGAGGGTAAGGATATTACTCAAATAAAAAATACTATTGCAAATCCAATAGAAACATTAGAAGAAAGAGTCAGTAATCAAGTCTACAAAGACCCAAATAAATCTTCTCGATGGAGAATAAAAAATAGTAATTTCACATATTCGTCAAAAAGAGAAGCTGCAAATACTGTGGAAAGTGCATATAAAAGAGATTTATTTGCAAGAGAACAGCAACTTAAAAAGATAAACAATCAATCTATTGCCGAAGCCTACCACAAAGCCAAAGCAGATGATAGTAACCCTGAATTAGTAAAAGCAGTAGAATCCCTACTATCTAAAGAACAAGCCCCTGCATTAAGAGATGTAGAGAGTAAAAGTATTTTGAATAGTGATGCTAATTTGAAAGGTGCAAAAGAAACTATACTTAGAAATGGTGTAGAATCAACACAAATAGATAAGCCCAATAATATAAAAGCAGAAGATAATTCAGAAAGATGGTGGGTTTATCATAATGTTATTACGGGTGAAAAAATTATTCATAGTGATTATGGTTGGGATTATGATTTAGAGGGGAATAGGCTTTCTGTTGATTACAACAAAAAAGTTTTAGATAATAGTTTATTATTTAAAAAAGAAGAGCCAAAATCAAATTTATTAGATGCAATATTAAAAAAAGAAAGAGGATGGGAATCAAGGGTAACAGAATCTAAAGATTTAGCACAACTTGAAGCAATAGAAAAAGAGTTGCAAACAAATGAAAAATTAAAACAAGCGTTTGGCTTTAATGGTAAAGTGTATGACCAAACGGGTAAAGATTTTTATTCAAGATTAAATTATTTAAAAAGTCATCCCGAAAAAGTAGTTTCAGAAAAAGCAGAATCTAAAGAGCCATTAGTAAACAATAAATTAAGAACTGCTATTTCAGAAGGCAGAATGACCGCCAACGATGCAAAAGTAATCATTGAAAGTGCAGGATTAGAAGTGCCAAAAGATATTGAATCCCTACTATCTAAAGAAACAGCAAAAGTTGAACAACCAAAAGTAGATGTAAACAACTTTACCGACTTTGAGAAAATAGTTCAAGAAAGCAAAACAGTTAAAGAAGCGTATGACAAAGTTCAAGCAATAAAAGATGTTCCTAGTGAAGTATCACAAGCATTTAAAGAAAAGTACGATGCAGATGGTAAACTTACGCCAAAACAAGCGTTTAAAAAGTTTTACGATGAAGTGAAAAGTGCTAAGAAATCGAAACAGCCAACGAAAGAGGTGTCACCTTCCTCAATAGATAAAGGTGAGGCTGTTTCTATTCCTAACAAACAAGAGCCAATACCAGAACCAACCGACAAACAAAAAGGAACAAGCAAGGTATTTGAAGAAAAAGCAAAAAAGTTAGCAGATAAATTCAGAGATAAATTAAAAACAAAACCACTAACCTTTAAAGATAATAATGGGAATAATATACCTATACAAATGTATGGGCTTAATTTTAATGAAATTATTGAATTAGGGGCAAAGGCTATTGAGTTATCTGGTAAAATAGCTGATGGGATAAAGAAAGTTTCTGACCACCTAAGAGAACAGGATTGGTATAAAAATTTAACTAAAGAAAATAAAGATGCAGTTGATAGGCAAGTAGTAGATTATTTTTTAGATGTGGATGGGAATGGTAGTAGTGGTGAAATAACGCATGCCGCAAATGAAGTAAGGAGACAAGCAAGGGGATTACCCGAATATCAAAAATCTTCTACATCAGCAGAATCCTTAATGAATGAGGCAGAGAAAATGCTAAAAGATGGATATGATGTAGAAGATTTGATGAATAGGTTAGAATCGGGAGCAACACCTGAACCTGTAGAAAATTTTATACGAAAAATATATGCTGCTACTTTAGATGCCGAAATAGCCAAAAATCCAACTGATGAATTACTTGCAAAGCAAAAGAGGTTTGCAGAAATAGGAGATTTGGTTAACTCAAAATTAGGGTTGACCCTTTGGAGTTTACAAGGTGAAGGTAGCCCATTAGTTAGCATATCCGATTTCTATGTAGCTAAAATGGAGGCTTTGGGTGTTGATAAATTAACTGATGAACAAAAGAAAGATACAAAAGAGGCTTTTGATAAAGTGCAAAATGCGAATGAAAATGCTGATACTGCACTACAAGAATACAAAGACGAGGTAGCAAAATTAAAGTCTGAAATTGAATTATTAAAGCAGAAAAAAGAGAGTACGCCAAAATCTACAAAAGAAAAAAAATCACATGAAGATTTTGTAGCGGAAAGAAAAGACATAGCAAAAAGTATTGCAGAAAAATGGAAGAATGCAGGTAAAGATATTCTTTCAAGTGACATTCCATATAGAAGCCAATTATTTGCCATTGCGCCCGATGTGGCTAGATTGATGAAAAGCTATGTACAAGAAGGTGCAATTAAATTAGAAGAAGTAGTCAAAAAAATACATAATGAAATCAAAGAGTTCGTACCCGAAATAACAGAAAAGGATATTCATAATATAATCGCAGGGGAATACAATAAAAAGCTACCAACAAGAAATGAGTTGTCGGCTAAAATGAGAGATTTGACAGACGAAGCGAAGTATATCAATAAGCTAGAAACCATATTAAGTGGGGAAGACCCAAGAACAGAAAAAGAGAAAATAAAGCGGAATCAGAATATATCGGCACTTCAAAAGAAGATTAAAGATTTACAAAAGGACTTACCTGCAACCGATGCAGATTTAAAGAAGCGACTTAAAGGGATAAAGGTAGCTAATGAAAAAGCAACAGCTAAAATAAAAGAAAGAATCGCAAAAGGTGAGTTTGAGTTGAAAAAGGAAGTTCCATTTATGGAAGATAAGGAAATGCAACGTAAGTTCCCTAAAGAATATAAGGCGGCACTTGACGCAATATTGGCAAGGGAAGAAGCAAGGCATGAGTTTGATATTGCACTATTAAAAGACCAACAGTCAAAAAGAAGTAATATTGAAAAGGGGGCAGACTTATTAAGTAAGACAATGGGAACAGTTAAGGCAATTGTTACGGGTATAGATGATTCTGCGATTGCAATACAGACATATATGGCTTTATTACTTCGACCAAAAATAGGGGCAACAGCATTAAAGCTACATGCAGAATTTGCTTTATCTCAAAAGAAATTTGATAGATGGTTAACGGCAATACATAATTCGTCCGACTATAAATTAATGCAGGATTCAGGATTAGATATAACAGAACCAAAGTCTTTATTAGAAGGTAAAAAAGAAGAGATATTTAATAATAGATTTGATGGGACAGTAAAAATAAAAGGCAAGGAGTATCAATTAATCGGTGCGCCTTTAAAGCCATTTGAACGAGCATTTACAACATTAGGTAATGCTACAAGGGTTCTTGCATTTAGGGCAAAGGCAGAGCAATATATGAGGCAGGGATATACGTTTGAAAGTCACCCCGAATTATTTAAAAGTTTGGCTCAAAGATTAAATACGGAAACGGGTAGGGGAAAGCAAAATGAATATATAGAAAAGGCTACAAAAGTAGTTACTATGGGGATTTGGTCACCTAAATTAATGTCATCCAAATTTAATATTTTAGGAGTTAGTGACTTAGCGTCTTTACTTTTATATAAGTCAGGAACAAAGGGGTATTACAGACAACTACATCCAAAAGAAAGACAAGCGGCAATAGTTGATGTGGCAAAATTCGCAACAGCAGTAGCCGCTATTTCTTACGGGGCAGCATTAGCTTTTGGAGGAATGGTTGACGATGACCCTCTAAGTCCAACATTTTTAGATGTTAAATTTGATAATGGCAAAAGTTATAATTTTTCAGGTGGGTTCTCTTCTTACATGAGAACAATATGGGAGTTTATCAGAGGCAAAAAATCGAAAGATGGCGAAGTGAGTAACGCTAATTCGCTTGATATAGCAAGTCGTTTTTTTAGAGGTAAAGTCCCACCAATTACGGGTGCTTTGATAAATACCATATCAAAAAGAGATTTTATGGGCAATGAAACATCGTTAGTTAATGAGGCTAAGAATGTGTTGTTGCCAATTTCTGTAAAAGGAATTTACAGTCAAATAGAAAGAGATGGGGCGATGTCGCTATTCACACAAGGCATACCTACATTTGTTGGATTTAATGTAAAAGATGAAAGAGATTATCATAAAGAATCAATTTTATCTGAAACCGACAAAGCGAAACCAGTTATCAAATACTTCGCAGATAAAGGTGCTGAAATGCCTACAATCGAAGAATTGGGCGAACACCCAATTAATGACGAGGCAGTAAGAAAGCAAATGAATATTAGTGAGTATTCACCTGAATTACAGAAAAAATACGCAGATGCATATAAAGCTCAGTTTGGACGTTCTTTAGCTAAAATAAAATCCCGAAACGTAGTATTTGTTAATGATTATGATAAACAAGATGTATCTATTAATAAACCAGAAAAAGGACGATTTAAAGTAGTTCCAATTGATAAATTAGATTCAAAACAACTTACTAAAGTTATGGGTATAGCAAAAATGGAAGCAAGGACATTTGCCGATGAACGGGTATTCAATATGGGTTCAGAGATGAAAGATAGAATAAGACGAAGTGGTAAGTAATGTAAAAAGGTACGGTGAAATGCCGTACCCTTTTTTGCGATAACCAGTCGCTATATATGAAACGAAAATTACACTCGGCAAATTTACTATTTTATTCAAATAATCGTTCTAAAAATGATTGTATTTTTTGATTAGTGCATCCAATGGTTAAGAACCACATTGATATTAATAAAACATATAATCTATTTGATAGTGGGTCTATTAATAACGGCACAATTAGTATTGGTAGCGTTATTATTACTATTGATAATAATGTTATAAATATTGCGAATATTAATTTCATTTTATTTTTATTTGATTTGGTGAATTAATCATTTTGTGAATCATGCCTTCTTTACATTTTTTAGCCAATGAAGATATAGCTGGATTGTTGTTTTGTCGGCGTAGTTAAGACTTGCCCATTTACCATTAAAAGTTTTATACCAAAATTCCCGATTAGTAGCAACCCACTCAACGAACTCTTGGTATTCTTTGGATAGTTTCACTCTGTGTTTATCGTCTTGCATGGTTTTAGTTTTAATTTCAGTCCGTCACATATTGTGACAATCTATTATTTTTTAAAGTTAGTAATTTTAGAAACCTGCTCAACTTGTGCAACTGCTTTTAGGACGTATGCAGTTGTATTCTGCTTACTTGACATATACATTGATTGTTTATGTGCATCATCATACGACTTATATTTTTCTGGGAAAAGAAAAAGAGGTTCAGTTGTCACCACCATATAAAACCCTTCAACTTCTTCGATTGGTTCTTTTGTGGATGGCTTTGGTTTTTTGGTGAAATAATCATTAAGCTCTTTTGAATTATACCAAATATGCTCCGACCCATTCCAACATCTATACGCATCTTCTCGTATTTCCTTAACTGTGTATGTACCACCTGTAGTATTCCCCACATACTCATCCCCTACCTTAATCTCATTTTCTGTTGGTTCTTCTTTGAACTTGAAGAATTTATGCAAATCTTGATTATCTACCATGTGAGAATTCCCATAATCATTAATTATAATAAAACAATGTTCAGAAATATAATTAATAATATATTCTTTTCCTTTTGTCAATAATTGTGGTACATCTTGTATAGCCACCAGCACCGCACCTACTTTAATTTTATCGTCTTGCATTTTGTTTAAGTTTTTGGTTTATAAAGTTCTAAAGTAAATCAACTTTCGCATATAAACAAATTATTTTAGATAATTTTCAATAATTTTTATAGTTTCATCAAATCCACATCCAAAATGTGCAGAATATCCATTGTTTCTTAGCTTTTCAATAGATTTATATTGAGCCTGTATGTGTTCTGATTGCCGCATTGTTCCATCTTTGCAATATACTTCATCTCTATCTTTCTTCAACTCAATTATTAGCCCTCCGTAATCTTTATGATAAGCATAAATAGTCAAGTCTAATATTTTGTAGTTTTTGCACCTTTGTTTCGCAGCCTTTGTAGCAAGACCAATTGGCAATTTTATTCCGCTTAGGTCGCAGGAATAGACCAAATTAGGATATTTCAAATCTAAGTACTTACACACTCTAAGGCTTAATGATTCTTCATGCTTATTTCTAGGCTTTTTAACCTTCATTTTATTAAATTCAGATACTGACATTTTATCTTTCATGGCTTAATATTTATCTTCATTTGATTTCAATTTGCGACCTACAACACGATTCGAATCATAATCGTACATATACGCTCTAGTAATTCTAGTTAAGTGTTGCAAGTACTTTTCAAGCCGTTGTTTTTCTTCCATTGCTTTCGCAAATTCTTCGTGGGTAATTTTTTTGTCTGGCGTTTTCATGGTGTTGGGTTTAAAATAATTTAAGCATTTTGTTATTTAATTCTATTTTCCAAAGGTTTATATCTGCACTTGCTTTAAATCCAACATGGTTTATTTTACCCTTTTCCCAAGTGCCATAATTTTCAAATCCTAAATTCTTCCAAAACAAATTACTATCTAAATCCGTTCTACATCTTAAAGTAAATCCTGCTCTATGGAAAGTTTCGCAAAAATCCCTACAAACTTCTATTAATGCCTTGCCGTAATGCAATCTTCTAGCATCGTTTCTAATAGCAATCTGTTGTATTTTAGCGTATTTATAGCTCCCTTTAGCTGGTGTTATTAAAACGTATCCAACTGCATCGTTATTCGCTTCGCAAATTAATACAATAAAATTACGTTTACCGCCCCAAACATAATCCTCCCATATAGTTTTTTGAATAAACCCAACTGCGTAGCTATTTTCCTTTTGTAATTTATCAACTAACAACATATCTCTTATTGTTGATGTCCTTACGGATATATTTAATAAAATATCATTATAAATAATATTTACAATCCCTGTACTACAATCAAATTTTCCTAAATTCATTATCCGTTATTTTTTGCTCTAATTACTTCTTTTACATTTGTGTATGTTTTGTAAAATTCATCCCATGCTTACTTCCAACTTGAAGCACGAATCCACACATCTTTGGTTATGTTATCGCTGTCAGTAAATCTAAATTTAAAATTTTTCATACTTTTCTTTTAAAATGGTAATCCTTGTCTAATCTCTATTTTCGGGTCTGTGTTTTTCGTGATGCCTGCGGATGGGTTGGAGTAAGATTGTTGTATTTGAGCATCTACTTTATCCTTGAACATCATTGTTGGCGGATCGAAATATAAATCAAGCGTTTTCGTTTCGCCATTTCGATATTTCTCAATTATTATTTGTGCTAGATTCATTGTACTTTGGTTGTGTTCGTCTAAAGTCACACCTCTTTTATATGGTCGGTCGACAATTATACCCATATCAATAGCATGAAGTATCGCATCGGATTCTCTTAGCTGTGATAATTTACCAACCTTGCTAACCTTGTCGGCTGTTTCGGATTCCCTATTGAGTTGAGCGAGTGCAATAATTGGGATATTTAATTCTTTTGAAAGTGCTTTCAATCCTGATCCCAACTTTGCCACTTCTCTTTCCCTACTTTCATTCCTTGTGCTTTCTGTATCAACAAGTTGTAAATAGTCTATTACAATGCATTTTGCACCTTGATTTTTTACCAATCTTTCTGCCTTCCATCTTATGTCTGCTAAACTAACTTTTGAGCTATCATTCATAAATATTGGTAATTTGGTAGATTCTACCATCGCTTTTTCAACTTTCGATTCTTGGTCTATGTCGGTGTGCTTGTTTCTGAATACACGCCAAAATTCCACGCCAGAAAGTATAGAGGTCAACCTTGCTGTAATCTGAACATTTGGCATTTCTAAAGAAATAATCCCAATACATGACCCAAGATTTGCCATTGAAATAATAAGCGAACAAGCGAATGCAGTTTTACCCATTGAGGACCTTGCAGCGATTGCAATAAATCCAGCTTCTAAGCCCCCTGTTAGTGCGTCAAATTCCTTAAATCCTGTCATTACACCAAATGATTCACCCTTAGCCAATTTATCCCTTCTTTGGCTTAATTCAAGTTGAGCCTGCGAGAGTTCTACCCAGTCATCAATAGTTTTGAAATTAGTAGCCTGTTTTAATTTGTCGTTCAATTCATTTGCCAACTCTAATGCATTATCTTTTGATGTTAAACTGTAAATTAAATCCTTTGATATTCTAGTCATGTAAAGTTCGACAATGGCAATGCAATAGTGCATCAAATACGATGAAGTGGAATTGTAGTCCATCTTTTGAGCGCATATTCTGGACCACCTGTCACCGCTTAGTGATGGGTTTCCTTTATTTAGCTCGCCTACTATCAAAATAAGGTCAATAGGCGTTCCTTTTTCATAAAGTGAACATAACCCATTCCAAACGGTTTTATTGTCCTCATTGTAGAATATTTCGGGCGTGGTGATGTAAGCCTTTGCGATTGTGAAGGCTTCGTATCCTAGAAAAATACATAATCCTAAGATTGTATCTTCTGCTAGAATATCATTTGGCATATTTTCAACTGTATTTTTCAAGGATTGATTGTTCTTTTACTTTTGGTTGTGAATTTATAAGGATTGATTGTTTTTGCTCTGGGCTTAGTTTGGCTGTCCAATTAGCAAAGTGCTTTGCGTAATCAGAAATTACCTTGTGAGTTAATGTTTTTGAAATGTGCAAATCAAATTCATCTTGAAAATATTTTAGCTTTTCAAAATTCCATCCACTTGGGGTACAAACACCAATTTTTTGCGATTGATAATTTGAATCATAAAGTTTCCTACATTCCGCTATTGTCAAAAAATTATCAGTCCCAATTCCTTTGGCTAAATCAACTTGTGCTTTTAAATTAGAAATTAATAATGATGTTGATGTTGTTGGAGTTTCTTTTTTTACTTCATCAACAATAATATCATTTACAGTTACAGTATCATTTACAGTTACAGCGATGTTTGCGACATTTTTTATCGCACCTTGTCGCTGTGCGACTAATTCGGATGCCTGCGATAAACTTAATTGATTATCAATTACTTGTAAGTATAAATCATTATGCCACCTCTTTAAATTACCCAATATTCCTGCTTCGCTCTTTTCTATTTTTGACTGCTCCCAAACTTTCAAATCCCTTTTTAACTGTTGCTTTATAGGCTCAAATGTTAATTTAACAATCAAATTATCCGATGTTGGGTTTTGGTCGTTGACATATTTTAGTATATGTAAAAACAATTCACCTGCATCCTCTTTAGGCATTTGCTCGATTGTATGGATTAAATCAGCATACAATAAAAATGATTTTTTATCCTCTGCCATAATATTATTTCTTTTTGGTTATAACATTATATTCATTAAATGAACTACCAAGTAACCTACCTGTAACTCTTCTTTGCATCATTCTACCATCATTAGTATCATCCCTAGACCATATCATAATAATACTATAAGCATATTTCTCAAATTCAGTTTTCAATAAATGTGTATGTTCATGGCATATATCGCAAACTGTAGTTAAATAGTCATCTTCATAATCCCAAGGCTCTTTCCCTTTGATATAATTTTCATGATGAACGTGTAATGTTCTTTCAGTGTCACCACAATTAAAGCATGCAAAATTATCCCGCTGTAAAATTTCTAATCGTTTCTTTTGCCATTTAGGGCTTTTTAGTTTGTCTGAATAGGTTGGCATGTAGTTAATTTTTAAAATGTAAAAAATCAATCGGAGTGGCATGTGAATTAACTACTAAACACATGTGTTGCATGAAGCAGCCACCCCGATTGATTAAAATGTAAATTTGAGAATACATGCCATGATTAGTTTAGTAGTTAGGTCACAAATATACACAATTATTTTAATTATTGCAAGTTTGTTGGGTTTATTTTTCTTTTTCGATTTCCTCAAGCATCCGTAAGCACGAAGCCATTGTTGAGATTAGGGATTGTTTTATTTGATTCTTTGTATCTGTTTTTTGCATATCAATTTCATGGTTAAACTTATTCATCTTTGCCCAATAGCTTACTTGACTTGCTTCTACTATAATATTATTCGCCTGTGCGCATATATGGTCTGGGAATCTCTCCGCTTTCTTTTGGCGTTTAAGTTCGAGTAGGACTAGTTGTATGTGTTCGGGTAATGACATCTAAAATAAAGTTAATTGCTTTTTATAATTGTTAAATCGTTTTTCTTGTGCGTTGAAGTAATCTTCGTCTATTTCAAATCCTACAAAGTTGAACCCGCCTTTATACGCTGCAATCCTACTGCTTCCACTTCCTAAATGGGTGTCAAGAATCAAATCATTTGGCTTTGCGTATTTCTGTAATATCCAGTCATAAAGTTTTATAGGCTTTTGAGTTGGATGAAATCTATCCTCTTTATTTTTCATATCATATTGTATCATTCCATTCCAAGTTATTTTTTTCATTCGTAACCCACAATCAAAAGAGCTATATGCTAACTCACCATCGCTAAAATTATTATCGCCATTATCTTTATCCCAAAAAATCCAACCACTTTTAGGTTCTAATAAATGAGCAAAATAATTCCCGCCCCAAATTATCTGATTTTTACTTACTCTTTTTAGTTCTTTAAAATATTCTAAAGAAGGTATTTCTGTATCCCAGTCTTTTGCTTTATAGTTTCTTTTCTTTGCAGCAGCATTACCATATTGCTGTCCAGCCATTTTACCAGCCTTATTTGCGTGGTCAATTCCATAAGGCGGGTCAACTATTGCCAAATCAAAATGGTTATCTGCATACCTACTCATGCCTATCATACAGTCTTCTAAATATACTTCGCTTGATGGATTCATTTTCTTATTGTTGTTTTTTACTCGTTTATTTTCAAAAAAAGGCTGTCATTGCAAAAGCGAATATGAAACGCAAAATCAATGTAAAGGAAGGATAAACGAAAATCCCAGCCACCAGCCTATTTAACTCAACTCCTTAGTGCAACTGGCAAATACTCATTCAAATCTTTTCCGAAGTAAGGAAACAATTTTAAAAACTTTGCATCCTTGGGTTCTGATAAATCCTTTTCGATTTCGGATTTCGGTACACCGTGTAAAAATAGTAGTTCGCCGTTTCCAAACATATCCCAATCAAATGTGTTTGAATTAGTGGTGGTAGTATGCTTACTTGACTTCTCTACTTTTCGGCAGTATTTGAGCGTTAAACCATTAGCAACTGCCCATTGATACGCCCAATCGTAGCGCATTTTTAGTTGGTCTGCAATTTGCTTTAATGGTAACACCTTGTGCAACTCGATTATCTTCTTTTGTTGTTCCTCTGTAACTATTCTTTTTTGTCTTTTAGTTTTTTGCATTGGTTAGATTTTTTCGATGATTGTAGCGTTGGTTTCGTTGTCGTGGGTGGCTATGAATGCAGAACTCATTAATGACCTGTTATACTTTATTTGATCCTCTCTCTTTTCCCATAAAGTATTAAGATATTCACGTGCAGAAGTAATCCCACTTTTCATATTTTCAATGTCGCAATCTTCTAAATAAACATCCCAAATTTTAAATCTTTCTTCCAATGGCTTAAAGTCGTTAGTATGCTGTTTTCTCATTTCTTCGCATTGCTCCAAATATTCTGGATCTTCACCAGTTGTAAAATATGTACCATCTAGTTTTGTACCAGAAAATAAAATCTTCTTCTCTTCGCTAATTAATAGGTGTTCTGGCGTATTATTCAAGCAATAAAATAAACGTGCTTGTTTTGCTTGCCAAAGCCATAAATAGCCTTTTAATTGTAACTTGTACTCATGTGTTAAATCAGCCTTATCAAAAGTGTAAATATCCCAAGCGTTTTTTACATCGTAAATTATAGAATCCTTTTCGGTGTCAATTTCACCTGTGATAAATTCATTCGTTTTACGTTCTGTATTTTTTACCGAATCTATAAATGTCGGTATAACCTTGTTTAATAAATCAATACCGCTTTGCTCTGCAAATAACCCCTTTTCAAAGTATTTGCTTTGGATTTGTTTACGAGTGCCATTTATAGCACTCGTAAATATTTCTTTTAAATATGTCTTATTCCCATCGGTAAGTTTACCACTTGCGCCAATGATTTTGCCTAGTTCGCTTGCCCTGAATATGTATTTACTAAAGTCCATTAGATAAATGATTTTAATTCGGTTAACAATTCTTTTGATACTTTGTATTTCGCTAAAACGTAGTCAATGTCGCACTTATGGGCTGTGAGCGCACCTGCTACATCTGTCCATTGTTTTGTAATTGTAGCTTTATCCTTTTCGTATTTATTTAGCCATGGCAATTCTGCATTAGCTGGAGGTGGCGTACTTGCTTTATTCGCATCATCATCTTCATCTATATTTAATCCTAGAATACCTGCCAATGCGTAACGTCTAGCGTATGTTAAACTACTTCCTACCGCTTGTGGATTATTTATATCCTTAACAGGCATTATGTATGTACTTTCCATAAACTCCCCACTTTCGGCATGAATTACTATTGTATTCAATCCATTGTTATCTGTCGGCATTTGGCTTATAACCAATCCAGACGCAAGCAATGGGGCTTGTATAGTATCTAGTATGTTTGAAAGTGAAGCGTATTTGCTTTTAAAAAATGGATTGTTTGCATCCTTTTTAATCTTGTCTACATTAGCTTGGAATTTTAGTAATGCAGTTGCTAAATGTGTAATTGTTGTTGACTTGTTCATTTCGTTTGTTTTGGGTTTAAGGGTTAAAAATTAATCTTCAATTTCTGCATTACGTTCCATTCTTTCGGCTTCATCAGCATCTCGTACATCGTAGTTCATTTCTTCCAATCGCTCTGGCGAATAGTCTTTGACGGTCATATCAGCCATTGCAGGATTTTGCTCCATTGATTCACGCCATACAATGTCGGTGAATTTTTGCGTTTGGTATGCTTTAGCTTTCATAACCAATGCCATAAATTCTTCTTGTGTAGCTACTACAAGACCTCGAGTAAACCAATACCCTAGTTCATCATTTAAACTATGGGTTTGTTGTAAAATTTGGTCATCTGTTACTTGGTAGACTATTTCTGGTGAATAAATAGCTATCATGTAAGTAGCGCATGATTTTAAATAGATAGGGAAAGTAATTTCCGTTTCAATCTCATTAGATGTTGTAATTTGTGTTTTTAGTTTAAATGTGTTTTTCATTTTCGTTTGTTTTAATCTCAGCTTTATTGCTTTGATGATGTAAAAGTATATCAAGTTTCGCATACTACCTAATATATTTTTATCTTTTTTTAAAAAAGTTTTTGAAAGATTGTGAAACGTAGTGAAATCAATAGTTTACATATCCAATAAACTTTCGCCAATCTATCCAAATTGGATGGATATCCGATATGAAGTTTCGGCAATAAGAGAGTTACAGTCAATACTACCATTCGTTTCCAAATAGACTTTCTTGCTTAGTTTTAGGTTTCTGTATTATTCCCATTGCAGTTGCAAATATTGTTTTCCCAGCTTCATAATCAACTAAGTTTCTGGCGATTTTATCTTTTCTTTGTTCGCCTTTGTAGGTAGTTAAATCTATTTCGTGAAATATCTCGTTTGGTTTACTTCCAGTATCAATAAATCCTTTTGGTTGTGGTCTACCATTCAAATCATTTGGTAGTTTAAAATTGCACCAATACAAGTGCCTATCTCTTTTTTGTGCCGGTATTAGTGGCTCATAAAATGGGATTACATTTTCAACTACATATTTGCCTTTATAGTAATTATCCAAAAAAAGGATTTCTTGATACAAAGCCATATCAGGGTAAATTGGGTCATAGTTTTTTCTTTCACTATTTGCCTGTCCAAATCTTACTCTGCTATGTGATGGGCAAGGTGGCGAACTCCAGATAAAATCAAAGTTCATATAGTTGTTAAGTAAATATTCGTGAGCATCTGCAACTATTACAGTATCATTTGGAAACCTCTCTTTATACATTCGTGCCAATTCAGGGTCAAGTTCTATTGCTGTAACTTCAATATTTGCTACTTCATCCCACTTGTAACGATTTCCGCCAAGACAAGCATATAGGTTTAAAACCCGTACTGCCTTTAACATCGGTTTTGCAAAAGCAAGGGCTTCATCGGTTATTTGAACATTTGTATTTCTATCAATCATTTGTAATTAATTTAAAGTTTAGTGCTTCTAATCCCTTGCCTTCGCAAATCCGAGAACCGTTAGTGGCAACCCTAATCCATATCATGCACACTATCAACGTAATTCTGTTCAAGCATACGTTTTTTGGCTTCATCCTTACCAATTTCGTCAAGTTCAATTTGGCGTAAAAGAATTGCACCGATTACAAGATTTTCAGCCTTGACAATATCGTTAATCGGATAGCTTTTTGAATGAACTTTTACTAAACAATTTTCGATAGCAATTTCGGCTAATTTTAAATGTATATCCTCCGTTGAAGATTTTACCCAGTGTAAAATGGTGTTGGTTGTTTGTTCTAAGTTTGGTTGCATATTCTTACTTTTTATTTTTTACGAATTTTGTTAGATTTCCTGGCGCACCTTCAACCTTTTCCCACTTGCCATCAGTGTAATCGTGTACTTTAGTTTTTAAAATAGTATTACCTTTTTTCTTTCGCATTGCGTGTGTCATTTGCCCTTCAAATGGTATTAGCTTTTCTAGGTTTACTTGTCCCATGATTATAGATTTTCGTTTATGTTATCATTTAAGCCATTTTCTATGCATTCCATATAACCGAGCCTTTTCCCTTTTATCATGCCTAAATTAAAGGCTAAAGCTAGGCTAATGATGAATATTGATGTTAGTAGTATTTCCATGTGTTTCGTTTTGGTTTTAAATTTAATTATAGTAAGTGTTTTCTTTTTTGCGGGTTGCATTCACAATCTCTTCGGCATAGCGTTCAACGATTTTAATATCTAACATATCAGCATCCCAAAGTTCTGTAAGTATTGCCATGAATGTTAAACCTTTTTCGTGAACGTCATTCATGTCGGTTAATTTATTAGCATTGTGCAAGGCATTGAACCACGCTTTATAATAGTCTAGGTAGTGCATTATTGGTGTTTGGCTTATCATTGTTTTTATTTTAAGGTTAATATTTGATTTGCATAATCTTCTAGTTCCAACCGTTCATGATCATCCATTAACGCCATCATGTCTATTACGTTTTGGAATGAAGTGGATTCATCATTTTCGGATATTTCTTTTTTAATCAATTGTGCCAACTCTGGAGATACCTTCAATTCCAATTCACGAATACACCATTTGTTCCTAGCGATTATTTGATTAATAAAATCCTTTGCCCTCATGCTTGGTCGTTCATCTATTATAATCTGTTCAGCATACCTAACATTGTTAGTGCAGTTCAGCATTATCTTTTTTAGATTCATTGTAGATTGGTTGGTGTCTTGTGTACGTTCCATATTATTTGTCTTTATTGTCCTTTTTGCCCTTAATATTTCCTCTCATATATTCAACAATAGTATTTTGGCATTTATTTAAAATACAGAATGTTTCAAATGTCAATTTATAACTAAGTGTATAAACACCTCTTTTTGCAGTTGACGCAAAGAAACTATGACTAGTATCTTCCATATTTTCGCCTTTGAAATATGATTTTATCTCTGTGATAAATTCATTTGTTTCGTGACAATAGAATACACAAAGTCTTCTATTGTTCCATTTGCAATACGCTTGTACGCCATTTGCGTAAGGTTGTATTGTAATTACTTTTTCCATATTATTTGTTTACTTGATTATAAAATTCTAAGTACTCATTTTTGCTCAAAATAGGCTTGTAAACAGTGTAGTAATGCTTTGTACCAAATCGGCAAATAAATGGCTTATTTAGCCTCTCTACTAGCTTCACATTCAATTTTCGTTCCAACTCACCAAGTCGAGTGCTAAATTTAGCCGACTTGTATTGATTCATCCAATGTGATAGGCTCAATTCTCTAGGTGGATGGATTAGTGTGTGTAGTACCAATGCATGTTGGTTTTTTGGTTTTGGTAGGATTCTGAATATCATGGTATATTATTTAAGGTAATCAATTCCTAAACATTGACAAATAAGTACATACTGGCGCATTACAAGCCAAAATTTACCATTTTCCATTCTGTTGATAGTGCCTACCGTAAGTCCGCAAATGTCCGCTACTTCCTTTTGGCTCATGCCTAATCCTTGCCTTGCTGTCTTTAATCTTTTAGCGATTTTACTCCGCTCTTTGTTGAGTTGTGCTTCTGTCATTATCTATGATTATAATTAGTGATTAATATTGAATCTCGTGTGCTTGTGTGAGGTGTCGAATCTTTGCGAATGTCTGATGTTGCATCGCAGAATATGCCGACTATTAGCAAAAAGAATAGTGCTAATATTAGTTCGAGTATTGTTAGTTGGTTTTTCATTTTCTTACAATTATTGATTCTCTGTTTGCTATTCTCAATTTGCCATCTACTGGCACAATTCCGCATACATACCAAACACCTTTCCCGTTTATAGCTTTTTTAGCTTCTTCAATATTTGGGTACATTGATCCTACTTTTTTCATTCCTAAAAATAATACATATTCCATTTCGTTTCGTTTTAGAACCCAAAACTAAATCAAACTTCGCACATAAACAAATCTTTTTGCATTTATTTTTAAAATATTTTTTGCATAAAAAAACTCGATGTAGAAACAACGAGCTATGCCGAAGCATTACACTATGAAAATATTTTTTAATTATATAAATGCGAAGTACCCTACAAAATTTAATCCATTTGCTTTATATGGGTCTGATGGGTTGCGTTTCTTCTTAGCAATTTCCACGCCTTCTCTGCCCCCTTTACTGTCGGTGTTACCTTCGTACGTAGGTGTACTTCTATCTGCATTCTCGTATATTGGTATTACTGTATGACCTTTCCACCCATTACCATGTCTATATATTCCTACGCAATTAGGCATCCATTTTTGGCTTACTTTTACTATACCCTTGGGGGTTGCTTTAGCATAAATATCCATTGCCTTATAGGTTGCAGTAGAACCTCCCGTAAATAATTTAGTAGCCAACTTTACAATATCTTGTCTACCTATTGCAGTTGCCCATTCTATTACGCAAAGTTCGGCAAAATAACAACACCATGCTTGCCCCGTTTCAAAGCCAACTGCTCGCATTCTTTTTTCAAATTCCTTATCTTGGAATCCAGAATTATTAGGCGTTTCTCTTTTACCAACATACTGCGATGCAATATCTGATAATGTCTTTTGTTTTACGATAGGTGTTTCCATATTATTCTGTAATAGTTTGGTCAATAGTTCTCGTTAATTCGTATTCATTAATCACGAATTGATTATTGTTTTTCGGATTAAGGAGTTCAATCTTTCTGATAGTCTTATGCTCAAATCTTCGTTTCACAATCATTCGGATTCCCATGTAATTTACATATTCTTCACCTTGTTTCATGGCTTATTTATTTTTATAAATGGCAATACGATTTTTACAACTTTGGCTAAGTATCTAAAGTACTTACCCGATTTTGTTTTAGGTTCAGTCTTAATATAGTCATCTAAGATGTGTACAGCCTCAATTTTGGCTACTTCTTTTACCTCTTTGGGTATTTTGTTGATTATACTCATTACGATGGATTTTGAGGTGTTTCTTTGTCATCAACCATGTAATCTTCGCCATTAGCTAGAATTGCACCCAATGTTTCCATTATT